>JAEEGL015548157.1_pt1 | contig 10229 bp, 1 predicted proteins | sample 9134231 | NCBI WGS metagenome assembly JAEEGL01 (sample SAMN16246548, study PRJNA631951) | gut metagenome | biome: gut microbiome; feature: rumen; material: fiber-attached | host: Bos | place: Iran: Karaj | collected 2018-10 | reverse complement strand
TATTTAAATAATTTTTTATATTTTAATTTTTAATATTTTATATCTTAAAATTTCAACAATATAATTATAATTAAAATGTTTGAAAAAAAAAATTTATTATGTTCAAAAAACTTTCTGTTTTTTATGGTTATAGGTTTAATTCTCATAATAAATCCTATAATATGTGAATATGATTTATGCGTAGATTATAGAATGAAAGGATTTTATTTAAATTCAACAACTTTTAAACAATATGGTATAAGAACACCTGATCAAAGAAAATATAATCAGAATTATTATTATTTTCTTAAAAAGGTAGATTATAAATTTCCTTATCAATATGTAAGAGATTGCTATGGAAATACTATCAATAAAATAGATTTTAAAAGAGATTTTCATATGGGATTTAGAAGCAAACCTTTATATGAAGATTGCTGCTGGTTCGGGAAAAATTATGGATTAGCCATTGTCTTTGGAGAATATGAAGCAAAAAGTTATAAAATAGATAATGATGGGCCTAAATTTTTAGTTCATGGACTAGATAGATCAATTGTTATTCTTCTTAGATATTCTGATCAAAGTGTTGTTATTGTAGATTGCCTAAAACAAGTATGTGATGTTGATAATGCAAAAAATCCAATTGGATATTATAATCAAATTTCTCCATCATATAATATATATCTACATATAATATATAGATTTGCAGAACATTCAATAAAAGTATATAAAAATGATTATAATTATAAATCAAATTTAATAGTTTCTTATGACCAAGTGTATTTAACAGATATTTTAACTGATAGAGGTCGTGGATATCTCGGTATTACAGCTACAGATTATGAAGGACCTTATTTTCATAATATATTTGGTACATATTACTGTATAAATGGAGGAGAGAAAATTGTCCCAACAGTAACTTTAAGCTTTGAGAAAGAAAAAATTTATAATAATGAAACTATTATTGTTCCCCCATTAAAAACTTTAACTCTAAAAGTTGAATATAATACTAAAAGAGAAAGGGAATTAATGGGTCCTGGAACAATTACTGTAAATGGAAAAGAATATCTGGAGCCTCCTTCTGAAAGTGACAATATATATACTTTTAATTATTATACAAGTGATGAGTATGGCCTTTATACATTAATTTATAGCACTGATTATGATGATTTTATATTTAAAATAATGGTTCAAAGTTCCAATATTAATAAATTAAATTATGTGTATGGAGAATCTTCAGATAAATATAAATATGAAATAGAAGTTGATGTTAGAATTCTTAAATATGGTACTTTAAATGGTGATTTTGATTTCTCAAAATATGAAAATAGCTATTTATATTTTCATGTTGTACCAGAAGATGACTATGGATACCAAACTGATATAAAAGAAATTAATAAAATAAGACAAGATTTAATCGAGCAAACAAAATATGAAGTTACCATTGATAAAGTTGAAGAAAGTGAGCATATATATAGAATAGGAGTCCCTATAAAAAAGAAAGGTATTTATCTTCTTTCTTCTTCTTATTTTGAATATCCTATTGCTTTCAATGTAATTAATTTAGTCCCAAGTAAAACAAAATCAATTTGTAAAATAGAGGATTATTTACAAGATTATGTTTATGATAGAGAACAAAAAATTAAATTTGTTTGCGAATTTAGAGATAGTGAAGGAGATGAAATTAACATTGTAGATGCAATGAAATACAAAAATCTTATTATCCAAACAAATTTAAAACGTAATGATATTCTTTTGGAAGTAATTTTAGAAGAAAAATGTAGAGATAACAAATGCAATTATACATATTTAACTGACTTCAATGGAAAATATAAATTTGTGACAAAATTTGGATTCGATGGTAATATGGAAACTATAGATACTCAACCAAATACTTTCAATGTTTCCCCAGAACCATTAACTTTAGAAGGTTGTTATTTCTATAATTATGATATAGACTTATTTATCCATATTGATTCTATAAAAAATACAATATTTAATTATTATGAAGATAATGAAGACAATGAGGATTTATTATTAATAGATTTAGTAGATACTAAAGATAAAGAAGTAACAAGATATTCAGATATAGAATACTCCTATGCAAATTTTGACCCAAATAAAATAAAAGGAAATATTTTTGAAAATCACAGTAATTATACTGGACTACTTACTTTTAAAGAAACTACTTTCAGAGAAAAGAAATACATTTTAGTTCAACTAGATAAATCAAATAAAGAAATGAAAAGAAGTTCTTTACACTATACTCTCAATATAGATTTTAAAATTCAACAAAATTTAAATTTAAGTTACTTTTTACCTGATTTAGACGGATATATTGCATGTGGAAAAGAATTAGAAATAAATAATTCTATAATTAAAACAATATATTCAAAACAAATAAAGGCAGGATCTTCAGAAATTATTGCTCAACTTGTATTAAGAACTGATGAAGAACATTTATATAATTATTTATTAGAAAGTAATAAAAAAATTAATTTTATTGAAGAAAATTATAAATGTTTAGAAAATAATAAATGTGAAATTAACGCAGTTAAAACAAGTATTGAAGGTATTTATAATATAGAATTCAAGTCAGAAAATGCTGGTAATTATAAGGTTAAAGTTCAAATTGATGAATATGATTTAAAAAAAGGAAATAATTATTATAATGTTGAAGTTGAATCAATTCCTGAAGCTTATTATTTAGAACAAATTTTACCATATAATGATAAATATATAATTGGTGTTGATGAAGTTAAATTAGGATTTTTAATAAAAGATAAGTATGGTAATCCCATTGATGTCGAATTGCCTTTGGATAAATTTGGTTTATATTATGAATTAAGCATTAATGGCGGGGAAAAAACTAAATATGATAAATTTGAAAAAGGAGATGATGGTTATTACATTAAAGAATATGGAACTATATCAGGGGATTATGTTTTAACTTTAAAAACAACACATTCTGATAATAATATTGAATATAAATATTATAAAGGACCTGGAATAGTTTATACTTCTTCATCATCTTTAAAAGTAATAAATAGTAATAAATTAAATTTACATGAAGAAGCCAAAGCTGAAATATATTTATTTGATATATATGGAAATAGTATTAATGCAGACAAAGAAGCTTATGATAGAGAAGTAAAAAAAGTGGAAATTTATGCCTTAAATGGAAATAAACAAAGAATTGATTATTCAAGAGATGTCGATAATAAATTTATTACAGAACCTGTAAATATAATAGGTACATATCACATATATGGAAAAATTGGTGAAGATGACTTAAGATGTATATCACCTTTATTTGAAGTAGTTGATTATGGTTATGATTTTTATTCTTCTCAACTTAAAATGATTGGAGAAACTATTATTTTAATGAAGCCAGAAAATAACTATATTTTATATAAAGGATTACAAAGACCTGCTTTTGAATTTGATTTTATGACTGAAAATGGATTACCTTCAAATAAAATAGATAACGAGACTATAATTATAGCTAATATAATAAACTTAAATAATGAAAAAGAAACATTAATTAAAATATGGATTGATATAAATAAAATTTTATGGGTATTACCAGATGGTTATGATTTATCAAATGGAAATTATTTATTACAAGTTGCTAATAATAATACTAAAATTAATTATTATATTTCAATTTTAGAATATGGAGAAGATACTTCTAATAAAAGTTATTACATTAATAATACTTTTGTTTCTCCAAATATTTTATATTTAAAAGCTGGCATTTCAGATTCATTCATAGTTGAGTTAAGAGACACTGACCATTATAGATATAATCAACCTTTAGATATAAAAAAATTTGATTATACATCTTCAGATTTAGAAATAACTCCAAAAAAAGGAAATAAAAATGGTCAAATTATTGTAGAAGTAAAATCTGAAAAAACTTGTGATTTTTCAAAAAATTGTAAAATTTCAATGAAATATGATGAAAAAGAAATAGAAACAGAAGTAAAAGTTGTTGTTTCCGCAGGTGAATTAGACCATTTCTTAGTGGATGAAATAAATTTTTGTAACCAAGATAAATGTAGTTTAAATCCAGGAACAGCTGGAATTCCAAAAAAAATAAATTTAATCCCAATTGATAAATATAAAAATAACATAACAGATAGTATTTTTGATAAAACAGTTTATCCAGAAGAATCTTTAATTAAATTATTTAATCTCAAAATTTCAGATTCAGATTATTCCCCTTCATTAATCAGTTCAACTAATCCAGTTTCCCACACTATTGAATTAAGTTTATCTTCAGAAAAAGCAGGTACACTTACTTTATCTTCTATATATTTAGATAAAATATATAGTATTGAGATAAAGGCTGGAGAAGCAAGTAAATATAGTACTGGATATTTAGATGGAGAAACAGGAAATACTACTGCTGGAGAAAAAAGAATATTTGTCGTTGAACCAAAAGATGAAAAAGGAAATAAAATAACTGCTAAAGAAATAATTGATGAAATAATAGATAAATACAGTATAAATATTTATGATTTGGATGGAAATTTAATTGAAAAAGAAATTAGTGGTAAATATATAAATGAAAATAATCGTATTGAATATGTTATAAATAATGAAAAGGTCGAAACAAAAATTGTAAAAGCTTATTATAATGATGAAGAAATCATTTTAAGTAATAATGTTATATATATAGTTAGTGGTGAAGCTGATTTAGATAATACAATTATAAAATATAATGATCAGCAATATAAAATTAGTGAGACTTTAAAATTATCTTTAGCTAATTTACCTATAATTGACTTTCAACTAAATGATAAATTTGGAAATGAAATAGATATATTACCTATTTTTAAAAAAGTCGAATTTTATTTATTAAAAGATGATAATATATTATCAGATAAAATATCATATAATAAGGATTTAAGATTATATATTAAAGATTCAAAAGTTGATGATTATTTCAAAATAGATAAGTCACAAAATGATTGTAAAATAATACTAAAATTTGAAGATATAACAAAAGAAATTAATATTATATTTGAAGACAAAGCTCCAACTGAAGACAAAAATAAACCAACCTCCTTTATTATAGATACTGATGAGTTAATATTAAAAGCCGGAGAGAAAGGAATAGTTTCTTTATCATTTTATACCGAAAAAGCTAAACCAATGGGTTACTATTTCAATCCTCTTTCACAAATAATTTTATCTTGTGATTCAGACAAGGAGATTGAATCATACATTTTACTCGGTAAAAACTATGGAATATATAATATTATTATTTCTTCTATTTATGATGTAGATGTAACTTGCACTGTAAATGCTATAAACAAAAATCAAAATTTTACATTAAAAGTAATTCCAAACAAAGTAAATAATTGTAAATTATCTTCTGATAATATACTTAAAGCAGTCGCCGGTGAATTATACCAACTTAAACTCTTATGCTATGATGAATTTGGGAATAAAGCTCATTTATTTGATGGAGAATTTGGTGCCTTAGTTACTAATGAATATGAAGAAAAAATTGAATATGATATTAATTTTGAAAAGGAAAATATACATAATTTATATATTTTACCAAAAAAAAGTGGGACATATACAATAAAATCAATTTATTTGTCACCCGAAATTACTTTTGATACTTTATATGGAGAAATTTCACCAGAAAATTCTTATTTAGAAATAGAAGATATTGCCGATGCTGGAAAAGAAATAGATATAAAAATTCATGCTTTAGATAAATATGGTAATGAAGTCAATTTAGATGAAAGTCAAAAATCAATATTTGATTTATATTATAGATATCAAAAAGATTCAGTTTATACTAAATATGAAAAAATTGATATTTCACCCGAAATTGAGGGAAATACATTTAAATTTAAAAAAGAAGTAAACAAAGGTGGTTTTAATGAATTTAGAGCAATTCACCATGATACTTCATATATAATTAAATGCAAAAATTGTGAAGTAAATGTTATTCCAGGAGAAATAAATCTAAAAAAAAGTGATGTCTATAAATTTAATTCTTTCTCTAAAACATATACAAAATTATTTAAATTCAATGATGTTTTATATAGTTTAGAAGAAGACTTATTTATTAAAATATATCCAAAAGATATATATGGTAATAAAATCTCAGGAAAAAATTTGGAAATAAATGTTGAAATTGGAGAAAAATCTTTATCAAAAGTTTCTTCTAATGAAGAATTCTTAGAATTCCAAGAAACAAAAGGAGTTTTCGAAGAATTAAAAGGTGAAAAAAATTTAGTTATTTATTATGGAGATGACAGTGTAACATATACTGTATTTGTTGCAGGAAAAGATGATTTTGAAGAAAATGTTGAACCATTAAATAGTAAATTATTAGAAAGTAATTTAGAATTCACTGCAGGGCAAGGTGGTTATTTCAACTTTGAATTAAGAAATTCAAAAAATGTAAGATATAATGGAGTATTTAAAGGTGAAATTGAAATAAATACAAATGTTGGCTATCATATCTATAATATATATTCTTCAATAATTTTAGTTGTAGTTAAATCAACAAAATCAAATACTTTCCCAAATATAGGAGAATCCGATTTAAAAGTGTCAATTAATAAACAACCAGTATTTGATCTTGAATTAATAATTAAACCAGCAGATTTATCCACAGCTGAATTATTATCAGAAAATTTAGTTGATAAAAAAATACAAATAAAAGCAGATACAGAATTAATATTTTCTATTGTTGGAAGAGATACTTATGGTAATTTACTTATTATTAATCCAAATGAAGTAAAATTAAAAATTAAGAATAAAAATAATGAAAATGAAAATTCTTATAAATCAAGTTATATAGATATATCAAACGGCCAACAAATTTATTCTTATGATTTAATTTTAGCCGGTGATTATGAAATATCATCTGGAACAAATAATGAAAAAAAAGATTTGTTCAATGAAACTGTATATACAGTTGAAGTAAAACCTGGAGAATTATCCATAGAAAAAACCATACTAAGAATTAATTCACAAATTACAGCAGGAAATAAAGCCATAGCAACTATTATACCAAAAGATAAAAATAATAATGAAATAGAGTTAGATGATATTTATGATAATTTCTATTCATATATCATATCAAATAGATACGATTTTATATTGCCATCAAAAGAAAAAATAAATGAAAAAAAATTTACATATGAAAAACAAATAGATAAAATTGGTACATATCAATTTAATATAAATTACAGAGGAAAAAAATTAAAAAAAGAAAAAATAATAGTTAATCCATCAGTATGCAATCCCGAAAAAACTTTAATTTATTCAAAAGATAAAAATGGCCAATATATGATATATACTAAAGAAATCAATGCATATTCATCAATTTCTACACCTTTATATTTACGTTTAGTATTCAGAGATGAACATAATAATCCTATTTCTAATATTAATGGAATTACTATAAAAGAAGCTTATTTACATGGAAATAATATGAAAACATTATATTGGACTTACAGTAATGGAGAATTATATTTAGATTTAATAAATCTAAATAATAAAAAGATTTTGGAGCATTTAGTCACTAGAACAGGAGAAAATGGTTATACTTTTACCTTTGGAGTAGAATATAATAATAAAAATACAGAATTTAATGTAACAGTTAGTCATTTTGGTAAAAAAGAGGATGAAAAAGATTATGGAAATGGAGATTATTCTCTAGATAAATGTGGATTAAACACTGATATAGCTAAATTTAATGCAGGTACAACTTTTGAAGTTTTACTTTATTTAAGAACAGAAGAAGGACTTTTATTTAATGGAGAGTTTAATATTAAAAATATAGATTGTAGTGAATTAACAAAAAAAGATGTAAGTTTCTCATGTAGCACTGCTAAAAAAGACACTGGCATTTATTCCATTAAATACTATTCAACTATGTATAAAGAGGAAAAAGATAAATATTATAATATTATAAAATTAGAGAATTCAGACAACAGTGATTCTAAATCCTTTAGAGTATTAATAATAAATACTAATGCAATCCCTTCAAAAAAATATACTGTTATTATTCAACCTATACCTGATAAAATAAAAGAAGAAGAAAGTCAAAATGTTATCACAAAATTCACTTTAAAAGATGAATTTGGTAACCCTCTTGAATCAAAAGATATAATAAATAATTTATCTTTTGAAAATCATGGTTCAGAAATTACTTCATCAATTGACTTCGATGAAAAAAATAGAGAATTTTCAGCAAAATTAAAAATAGATTATCCTCCAAAAGATATAAGTATTCAATTATATTATAATATAGACAACAAAACTAAAATAGATTTATTTGAAGAACCTCAAAAATCTCAATTCGAATTTACAGTTGATTACTCAAAAACTATTATTAATTCTAAAAATATTAATAGAATGAAAGCAGGAGAATTCCTAGATTTAAATATAATTACATATGACAAAAATTCTCAATGTTATATCGATGAAGATTTATCAAAAGCATTTTCAGCTTCAATACAAGGTCCATTAGAAAGAACTACTGAAAAAAAATATTTCATTTTCGAAAAAGCCAAAGGAACAAATTGTGATTATATTTACAAAATTATGATTAATGAAACTAATTATTATACAGAAGCAGGAACGTATTCAATAGTTGTAATTATTAATGGAAAAACTTTTTCAACTTATACCCAAACTGTTATTTCTGGAGACATAGATGAAAATAATTTCGTTATATATTATATAGATATTGATGAAAAATCATATACTGAGCAAACAATTCCAGCGGGTGAAACTATTCATTTCATGGTCCAAGCATATGATAAATTCAATAATAAAATAGACCATGAATCATTACCTTCTGATTCATTTGAAATAAGAGTAACCCCAAAAAAAGATGAAAATAACATTGTTAAATATAATGGTGGAAGTGGTGCTTTAAGTTGTTTATTTAATACGACAAAAATAGGCACATATAAATTCGAATATTATTATAAACAAAAAAAAATTAATGCTAATACTGATAATGGACCACAACAAATCACTTATGTACCCGGGGATTGTAGTGCTGAAATTCCACAAGTATTTTATCCAGAAGAAGATGAAATTGATGTTTCTACAACTTATAAATATACAATTATATGCTTAGATAAATATGGAAATTCAGTCATCAAGGGAGGTGCTAAATTTACTTCTGAAATATCTTTATTTATTGAAGAATCCCAAAGTAAAATAGAAATTGATCCTAAAATTAATGACCAAGGAAATGGTACTTATATAATATCATTTATACCACCTTTAATCGGGGCGTATTCTATTTATACATATTTAGATGGAAATAAATATGGTGAATTACAATTTAATTTAACTGGAAAAGTATGTGACTACTATACTTGTCCAAATACTGGTAAATGTGTTCAAGATTTAAGAACATGTATTCCAGATGAAAATAGATGTGATGACCCAGATCAAATGGAAAATAAACCATTTAAATGCTATCAAAATTCCACTGAATGTGTTGATTCAATGACTAAATGTATTCCAACAGATGCCGAACCATGCACTTATATGAAAGCTTTATATCCAAAAGGAAAAAAATATTTATGTTCTTATTATCTCCCATTAGATTGTAAAAGAAAATACCCAAATTATAGAATATTATGTGATGATGGTATATGCCGAGCAAGTAAACCTTTACAACCAAATCAAAGAGTATGTCCTATTGGAAAAGTATTATGTGCTGATTTAACTTGTAAAGATTCTGTCGGTGATTGTTATAATGATTGGCCTGAATGTGGAAATACACAAATAAGATGCCCTGATCAATCATGTGTTGATGATCAAAAAAATTGTCCTTCTACTATCACTTGTTCTAACCCTGACCATTTTGTTTGCCCTGATGGAACTTGTGTTCCTAATGAAATTTATTGTTCTAGACTTAAAACTTGTCCAGATGAAACACCCTATTTATGCAGTGATAATTCTTGTGCTACTCAACCTGAAAATTGTCCTCATACTGTGGCTTGCGGACATGGTAAATCACTATGTAGTGATTTAATTTGTAGAGAATCTTGTTAAGTTTTATTATCTAAAGTATATAATATTAAATAATAATTATGATTGTTATATAAGATAGACAAATAATAAATAAAATTTATCATTTATATATTATAATAATTATTAAATAATAACTTATAAATTTTATAAAATAATTATTTTTATTATCATTTATAATATTTTATTTAGAATTGGGGATTGGGGATTGGGGATTGGGG
>JAEEGL015503526.1_pt1 | contig 10229 bp, 2 predicted proteins | sample 9134231 | NCBI WGS metagenome assembly JAEEGL01 (sample SAMN16246548, study PRJNA631951) | gut metagenome | biome: gut microbiome; feature: rumen; material: fiber-attached | host: Bos | place: Iran: Karaj | collected 2018-10 | reverse complement strand
CGTCCAGGGCACGATGGAGTCGGGATCGAAGTCGCCCAACTCGAACCGGGCTTTCAGCAGACGGCGCACGCTGACATTCAGCTGCTCCTCAGTGATGTCGCCACGGCGGACGGCCTCGGGCAGGCTGCCGTAGTGGGCACCACACTCCACATCGGTGCCGCTGCGTACGGCTTTAGCCGAGGCGGCAGGCTGGTCGGGTGACACGCCGTGGCGATTGGGTTGCCAGAAGTCGCCGATGGCTCCGCAGTCGCTGACCACCAGTCCCTGGAATCCCCACTCATGGCGCAGTATCTGCTGCAACAGGCGATTGGAGCCGCAACAGGGGTCGCCGTCGAAACGCTGGTAGGCACACATCACCTCCTTCACTCCGCCCTGCTGTACCAGCGTCTTGAAGGCCGGCAGATAGGTTTCCCAAAGGTCGCGTGGCGAAAGGTCCTCGATGTTCATCGAGTGGCGCAGCTTCTCGGGGCCGCTGTGTACGGCAAAGTGCTTGGCGCAGGCCAGTAGCTTGTAGTATCGGCCTCCAGCCCCCTGCAGGCCTCGTACAACGCGGAGCCCCATCTGACCGTTCATGAAGGGGTCTTCGCCGTAGCTCTCTTGGCCGCGTCCCCAACGTGGGTCGCGGAAGATGTTGATGGTAGGCGTCCAAAACGACAGGCAGCTGTACTTGCCGACTTTGCCTTCCTGGCGGGCAATGGTGTTCTTGGCACGGGCCTCGTCGCTGACGGCCATGAAGATTCGCTCAATGAGGTCGTCGTCGAACGAGCATGCCATGCCAATACACGAGGGGAAGGTGGTGCTGATGCCATTGCGCCCCACGCCGTGCAGGGCCTCGCTCCACCAGTCGAAGGCGGGGATACCTAACCGTGGGATAGCGGGCGACCCGTTGCGCATAAGGCGGGCTTTCTCTTCGAGGGTGAGCCGTCCCAGCAGGTCCTCTGCCCGTTCTTCGGCTGTCAGGTTCGTATTCTGATAGGGCAGCTGCTGTGCTGCCAGGCTATTTGTCAGCAGCAAAGCTGTACTGACGAAAAGATGTCTGATATTCATGATGTTACTTGATGATGAATTTCTTTCCATTACTGATATAGATTCCCGTACTTGTGGGTAGGCTGCCCACCTGTCGCCCTTGCAGGTCAAACCATGTACAATTTGACAATGTACTATTTACGTTGTCGTATATTTCGCTGATGCCCGTTCCGTTGGCTTTGGTGATGCTGATGTTCTTGACGTTGCCGGTGTACTGCCCGTTGGCACTCTGCCACGTCATGATGAGGCGTTTCGTGCCCACAGTCATCTCGTTGGTGTCAAGCGTATAAGTTTTGTACGACTGCCAGTCGCCTGTATTGCTGATGGTGAGCGTCTTGCTAACCTCAGTCTTGCCCGTTTGAGTGTCGGCGATGTTGATTTTCAGCTTGAAGTCGCTACGGGTGGTGGCGGCGTCGAATTTGATGGTGTAGGCACCCGGCTCCTTGCAGGCGAGCAAGAACGTTGCTTCGTCGCCGTGGCTGAAGCTGTCGAACGAACCAGCCAGCACCTTGGCTGCCTGCTTGCCGCTTTGGTTGATGGTGATCTCTGCCTTGTCGGGGTTGAGCCAATCGGTGGGGATGCTGATAGCGCCTGTAATGTCTTCCTCTGAGGCATACTCACGGTATCCTTCTTCCGTGCCGCCTTCGTTTTGGGCAGCGGTGATGTGGGCTATGAGCGAGTTCAAGTATCGCTCAAGATTGGTGTAGCCCTGCGAGTCGCGGACGTTGCCGTCAGCGGGGTCGTTGGGGTCGAGTCCGTTTTCTGTTTCCCATGTGTCAGGCATACCGTCGCCATCGGAGTCTTTCGGTGCGGCAGTGGTTGCCAGTGTGGGCCAGGGGTTCCATGTCTCGTCGGCATCGGCAGGTCTCAAGTCGTAAGGTGTGTCAATGATGCCAGGCCAGTCGCCCTTGCCAGTGTCGCCGGTAAAGGTAGCCTTGCGCTGGCGTGTATCGTCTACGACAATCTGGTCGACGGCATCGCGATGCAACGATGCTCCGGCGTATGCCAGGACACGTTCGTATGCCAGTTCGGGCGTATGAGTGGTAACGGCCATGAAAGGCAGCGGCTCACGCAGGCGCATGGTGTCTTTCGTAGTGGCGGTATAGCCCCAGTTGTCGGTTGAAATCTGCGGGTAGATGCCCATCTCCCAGTTCTGCGTCTTCAGGGCAGGATAGTCGGGGTTCTCGTTGCCGTCGACATAGTACTTACCCCAGATGTGGTAGCTGCCGTCGGTCTCCTTCGAGGTGACACCCAATCCGCAGATGCGGTAGGCCAACGGCTTGCGGCTGCCCGAGGCACGACCGTCGGTAGCCGGTCCGGGCTTGTAGTAGTTGTTCACCATGTTTACCTTCATGCCCTCACCACCATAGCAGCCGTTGCCGGCCCAGTTGTAGATGACGTTGCAGCGATAGTCGGTGGTGTCCTGCTGTACGAAGGTGGGGCGGTTGCCGAAGCGGGGCGTGCGCGAGTCATGATGGGCCACGAGGTTGTGGTGGTAGGTGGCTCCCTTGCCGCCCCAGTTGCCGCCGTAACCGTGAGCGCTCTTGGCATGGGTCGAGTTGCGAAGACTCTGGCTGACGATGCACCACTGCACGGTCATGTGCTCGTTGCCATAGACCGAACAGCACTCGTCCACCGACCAGCTGATGGAACAGTGGTCGATGATGATGTCTCGTCCGTCGTAGCCGCCCAGCCCGTCAGGCTCACCCTGCGAGGCTTCTCCGGGACGAAAGCGCATGTAGCGGATGATGACGTTCGGGGCGGCAATCACAAAATCCCAGTCGGCCACGCAGATGCCGTCGCCCGGTGCCGTCTGTCCCGCGATGGTGACATTGCCGTTGCGCAGTTTCAGTTGCGATTTCAGGTGTATGGTACCGCTGACATCGAAGACAATGGTACGCGTACCGCTTTGCCCACAGGCCCACCGCAGGGAGCCGCTGCCCGAGTCGTTGAGGTTGGTCACGTGATACACCTTCCCGCCCCGGCCTCCCGTCACGTAGCGGCCGTAGCCCTCGGCACCTGGAAAGGCGGGAGTCTTCTCTCTCATGTTGAGTGTTGACTGTTGAACGCCGACGGGCTGGCTCTCGCCGCCCATGCCGCCATTCCGGTTGCAGGAGCGTACCGTGTAGGCTCCTGTCCCGGTGGCATTATATGTAGTAGTAGTTTGATTAGTCACATACTGGCCGTCACACAAGATGACATAGCAGCGGGCATCCTCCACCTCAGGCCATGACAGGGTAGTGCCGCTGCAGCTGACCTGTGGTGCTGCGGTGGTGACGGTCTCCTCGGTGGGCAGCCAGCTGTCGGTGCTGCCTAACACGTTCTCGACCGTAAACAGCCGCGCTTCCTCGTCGCTGAGCACTGGCGTGTATTTGTTGGTGCTGGTGGGCGAGTTCTGGCGCTTGCTCAAGTCCAGCTTGTTTCCGTCCTTGTCGGTGGAGTTGTACTCGTAGAAGTGAGTCTTCAGCGTACTCATCGGGCGCCATCCGGCGTCACTGGGCCTGACGTTCATCGTGGTATTCAGGAAATAGGCACGCGGCTCGTTCTGCCAGGGACGCCCCAAGTCGTAATTCTTGTCGGCGTTGAATCCGGGGTAGGAATTCACCGTGCAATGCTGGAAAACGTAGCCCCAGCGTGACAGCGTACTGGTGGCCGGAGCGGTGATAGGGCCGGGATTGGTCATAATCAGTTCACAATGGTCGTAGAAGTGGTCGCCCCCACCGCAGATATAGTCTACCGCACCGTAGATTCTGCAGCCTACATAGTAGCCGCTCTCGCCCGTCACCTGCGTGTCCTGCTGGCTCTGCATAGCCACATTCTTCATGACCACTCGGCGTCCGCCGCTAATGGCCACGCCCACGCCGGAACGTGCCTTGCCGAAGTCCTTGTCGTTGCGCACGGTCAGGTCTTGCAGGTAGTTACCGCCCGTACTGTTCAGGTTCAGTATGGGGTTGGAGATGCCGTCGCGGTTGCCGTGCAGCACGACGCCGTCGCGGCTCTCGCCGACAATGCTCACATTATAAGCTTTCAGTGACTGCTCCTCGCCTCCGAAGTCGTAGTCGCCGTTTCGCACGAAGATGACCCTTCGGTCGGCGTTCTCATTCTTGTTCAGGGTGTTCACGGCGGCCAGAGCCTGCCTCCATTGCGTCACGTTGCCCACCACGTAGTCATACGGGGCCTTCTCCGTCGCCGGGCGGCTGCCTACCTTGATGCCGACGCTGATGGGGCCGGTGTTGCCGTTGCCGTAGGTGTCGCGGGCAGCCCCGGCAGCTACGGTGAGCGTCTGTTCGCTGTCATATTCCAGATTCCACACGGCGAACCGCAGTACCGACGAGCCGCCCTGGGCCACGACCGTCTGTCCACCGACGGTCGCTTCCGTGTCCTGCATTTCGCGGTCGAAGTGGAGTGTCACCACACAGTGGTTACGGTCTGCCGTCGGCGTCTGGCTCTGGCTTTTCAGCACGGGGGCCGACGTGACGGCCACCTTTGCGACAGTCAGCTCTATCCAGCAGACGGGCTGACCGCCGCCCTTAAGAGTCAGCGTGATAGGCCGACCGGCCTGATGGCCGTCGATGGGCAGCACCAGGTCATACATCGTAGCGTCGGGTTCCTGATAGTCGTGCTTCGTGGGAATCCACACGGTGGCACCCTCGCTGCCTGCTGCTGCCAGGTAGCCGCCGTTGTAGTTGGCATTGAAGTCCTTCAGCGTCACCTGTCTCACTACCACGTCAGCAGGCACTTCCAGTCTGTAGTCGCCCTCGTTCAGCTTGAAGCTGCTGTTCTCCCAGCCGTCGCCAACGTTTGTCAGCGTGTAGAGGCCGTCAGTCCATCCACCCGCAGTCTTGCCCCCGCCCGTATATCTCAGCTCCACCGTTTGGTCGCCGTCCACCTTATTATACAGATGTATGCCGCCTATTGTCAGCAGGTACTTACGCTCCTCGTCGCCCATCTTTGCGCTGATGGTGTAGTCGGCTGTGGCATGAGCGGGGTCGAGGGTACCGGGCGAGGCCCCGACGGTGGTGCCGTCAACAAGCAGCGCCTCCACCACTGGCATGCTGGTATAGACGTTTTGGGTAAAGCGAGCCTGATAGGGCGCACGGTTCAACTCGTCGGCCACGTCGGCCACCACACCGTCGATGGTCAGTGACGTGATGGAAATCTCGCCGATGTGGAAGATGCGCAGGCTGTAGTCCTGACGTGGAGCAGCAGCCCCTGCCGCCGTGTCGGCCTCCAAGTGCAGCCTCACTACTACCGCCTGTCCCCGCTGCGGGGTGGGCAGCGTGAAGTAGCCGTCGCCCACGTCGGTGATGTCGACGCGCTGGCCGTCGCTCCTTTCGGCGGTGGCCGTCACCGTGCCGTATGCTTTGTCCACGTGCAGGGTCGTTACCTCCTGAACGTAATTGGCGGGCAGGTTGCACAGCCAGTCGGTGTCGGTTCCTGCCGTCACCGTCAGTCCGTCGATGCCGACGCTGCTGATGGCGGCCAGATGGCTGGCGTAGCAGGCCATCTGCAGATTACGGTAGTTGCAGATGTAGCCCGAGCCCCCCGCGAACGAGAGTGCCAGCACCTTCAGCCCCGTCCCGATTTCTCCGGGCAGGACGATGCTCACCCGCTGATAGTCGGAGGGGGCGTCGGCCCTGATGGTGTAGGTGGTGCTGGCCTCCACGGCTCCCGTTTCGGCATCCCTTACATCTATGGCGAGCGTGCCTCCCGTACCATAGCGTGCCACGTCGAGCGAAAGGCTATAGACCCCCGCCTGCCGGCACAACACGGTGTAGCATGCCGTACCGCCATCCTTGATATAGCCCACGTTAGCACCCTCGTTCACCACACCGCCGCCATAGCTGCCTTGCGACAGGCCGAGGGTGCCGGGAATAGCCGCCATAGCGTCGAGCGACTGAAAGGCCAGGTCGCCCCAGTTGCCCGCATAGCCGGTAGCTTGGGTTACGGCAAACTTCAGGATGTAGGCTCCGGCGGGCAGGTCACTCACCACATAGTTATGTACGATGGAGGGTGTCCAGCTGTTGGTGTTCTCAATATCTACGCTGCGGTTCAGCACTTCCTGTCCTGAGGCTCCTGTAAGTGTCACCTTCATCTTGGCCGCGCTTTTCGTTCCCGTCTTGAAAGTGAGCAGGTAGTTTTGCTCTACCGTGTTGTTGATGTTAAACTGCAGTTGCGTATTCTTGCCCGTGCTGCCTACGTTGGCGCCACTGTTTTCCACTTGGAAGCCCGTGCCCGTAGCATTGTTCCAGGAAATGTAGGTTCCTGTCTTGGTAGGAATATCTACCGTTTCGGCCTTCACTCCAGTAGTGAGGGTCATCATTGCGATGACTAAAGCCATGCATTGCAATACTGTTGATTGTCTCATGTCGTTTGGGTTTTAGTTTTGCTGCAAAGGTAGCCATTATCGTTTATTCCCGAGGGTAATCTTTATGTCAAGAACGTTCCTTCGGCAATAATTCCACCTATTCAGAACAAAAATACCCGCCCAAAAGCAGTTGATTTAGCAAAATTGTTGTATCTTTGCACGCAAACTGAACAAATCATCATGAAAAGAGCGATACTAACCCTACTACTGACTATAGCACTCATGGGTGCCGATGCCCAACCTTACTGCCATGTCCGGAGATTCAGCCTGAGGGATGGACTGGCTTCAAACGTCATTTCGAGCATGGAACAGACGCAGGACCAGCTGATGTGGTTCTCGTCATGGAACGGGTTGAACTGCTATGACGGTTACACATTCACCACTTTCAACGACCACACGGGGCATGAGCGCACGCTGACCACCAACCGGCTGCTGAAGATTACGCCGTCGGAAACCAGCGGCAGCATCTGGTGCCTGACCTACGACCGTCAGGTGTTCCTCTTCGACCGCAGCACATGCCGCTTTCTCAACGTGTCGACCATCATCGACAAGCATTTGGGAAAAGCATTTGTCTGCCAGCGCATAGTTTCCCTGCGCAACGGCCACGCATGGCTGTTCAGCCGTGGCGAGGGCGGCCCCTGCATCTGCATTGACGAACGGCGGGGGCTGGGCGCTGAAGCCATTAGCTCGCTCAGCCGCGAGAACGGAAGGCAGCCCGGAAAGACGGTTTACGGTGTGGAACTGGACGCCGAGGGGCGCGAGTGGCTATGTACCGACGGAGGGGCAGCCATCGTTGGTACTGAACTGAAGACGCCAATACCCTACACCTTCGTCAGGCAGTTAGGGCAGCAGGTGTTTCTGGCCGCCAAGAACGGCCGCTTCGGCTGCTACGACGGCAAGGCGATAACCCCCGTGAGGAACCTGCCTGGGAACATCGGCGAGGTGAGGGCCTTGGAAGTCATCGGCGACCGCTACGTAACAGCGCCTACCGATGCCGGCCTACTTGTCTACGACACCAAAAGCCGAGAGTCACGACTGCTCGGCGGCAGCGACAGCAGCATCAATGCAATCAGCATCGACAGCCGGCAGCGTATCTGGGCACTGACCAGCCGAGGCGACGTGCTGCTCGGAAAAGCCGACGGACCCATGCAGCAGATTATGATGACAGGCCGGATGCCCGTCTTGAGCCAGTGTACCCGCCACTTAGTACACGAAGACCGTTACGGCACGGTATGGGTGGGCACCGAGCAAGGCTTCTTCGGCTACTACGATGAATCGGCGCACACTTTGGTGGCCTATCCCGTCAGGACTGATGCAGCTCAGCCTACCATCGACCGATGGTATGCTGACAGTCGTGGCGACTTGTGGTTCTCGGGCGAACACGACCTGGCTGTCATCAACTTCGGCCAGCGCGTGTTCACACCGACGGTCATGGAGCCGATGCAGCAGGTGCGCAGCATCTGCTATGACAGCCGGGGGCGGCTATGGACGGGCGACATTGCAGGCCATGTGGCCGTCACCGACGGGCACACCGTCAGTTACTTAGGCGCCGACGGACATCAACATCCGCAGCCGACACGCTTTGCCGACCACGTTTACTGCCTTTACGAGGACACTCGCGGCCAACTTTGGATAGGCACCAAGGGCGACGGCCTCTACTGCGTGGCGACTGACGGGCACGTCAGTCACTATTACCACGACAACAGCGACACATGGTCACTGCCCAGCAACCAGATATACGATGTACACGAAGACCGGCTGCACCGTCTGTGGATAGGTACCTTCGAGCAAGGCATCTGCCTGATGGACGGCCAGCGGTTCATACATGCCGGCAATCAGCTCGGTCAATATCCCGTGAAGGATTTTTTCAAGGTGCGACGAATCACCGAGACGCCCGACGGCATCATCATCGTGGCAGCCTCGAACGGGCTGGTCACCTTCTCGGAGCAGTTCACGAAAACCACCGACATCAAGTTCTATGCCCACAAGCACGTTCCCGGCGACACTACCTCGCTACTGACGAGCGACGTGATGCAGGCCTGTGTCGACCATGAGGGGCGCATCTTCGTGGCTACAGTGGGTGGGGGCCTGCAGCAGGTGGCCAGCCACAGCCTGTCGGAGGGCAAGCTGAAACTGACTACGGCAGGACGCATGGACGGTGATTATGGCACCATCCTCAACATGCTTGAAGACCGCAGGGGCAACCTATGGATAGGGCGCGAAAGCAGCCTTGCCATGCACGAGGCAGAGACGGGGCGGCTATGGCTCTTCGGCCCAGGCCACTTGGGCGAGCGTACCGAACTGACGGAAGCCAAGCCAGCCTTCAACCCTCGGACGGGACAGATAGCCTTTGCCACTACCAACGGATACGTCAGTTTCCAGCCCGAACAGATAGGACAAGAAAACTTCGTGCCGCCGATAGTGTTCAAGAGCGTCTTTTTTCACGGCACGCAGAAGTCGGTACACCCGGTGGCAGACGACGTGATCGAGGTGCCCGCCAGGCAGCGCAACCTTACCATACAGTTTGCAGCACTCGACTATCAGGACAACTACATGATACGCTACGCCTACAAGCTGGAGGGCATTGACAACGAATGGAACAATCTGGGCACGGAGCACAGCATATCGTTCAGCAACCTGCCCCACGGCCGTCACCGGCTGCTGGTGCAGAGCACCAACCAGTACGGCTCCTGGGCCGACAACGTACGGGTACTTACGCTCTACGTCCACCCTACGTTTTGGGAGACGTGGTGGGCCAAGCTGCTCTACGTCCTGCTGCTGACAGGAGGCGTGGCCGTCGGAGTTTGGATATACCTGCTCCGCAGCCGTGCCGAACAGGAACGCCAGAAAAGCCGCATGCTCTCGTTGCTGCTCGAAGAGATGAACCGGCCCCAAGACCCAGAACCGACTGCCGAGCAGCCTGAACAGAAACCCAGGGAAGAGGACGGCAACGTGCTGAGACTGCGCCCCACCGACATCGTTGACAGCGACAAGCTGATGATGGAGCAGCTGCTGGCCTATATCGAAGAGCACCTGGCCGACCCCAACCTGAAAGTCGAGGACTTGGCACAGGCCGTCTGCTTAGGGCGCACCGCGTTCTACAACAAAGTGAAGGCACTCGTCGGCATCAGCCCTGTGGAGCTGTTGCGCCACATCCGCATACGCCACGCCGAGGACATGGTGGCAAAGTCGCAGGAGCCGTTCTCGCAGATTGCCTACGCCGTAGGTTTCAGCGACGCCCACTACTTCGGCAAATGCTTCAAGAAGCAAACCGGACTTACCCCCTCGGAATACCGCGAGCGCAAGGCCTGAAATACTGCTTGTATGACCGGAAAGCAACAGTTTACCCTGCCTAAACTCAGGTGAAGTACTGCTGAAACAGAAGCGGAACACGGCAGTGAGTCTTAAATTCTCTCGAGAATTCGAGAGTTTACCCTACCCAAAGCTATAGTTTCCCTACGGTAAACCCTTGAATTCTCGAGAGAATTCAAGGGTTTACTGCTAACTGTCTTCTACTGAGCGCCTTACAAAAGGCAAGTTTACCCTGCCTAAACTGTGGCTTATTTTACGATGGCCTTCTTGCCGTTGATAATGTAAAGACCCTTCTTCACGGCGTTCACCTTGCAGCCCTGCAGGTTGTAGATGGCGGGTGCATCGTTCATTGTCCGCTGTGCTTCGTCAATACCCGTCGGGGCGGCCTTGGTGAAGCTGATGACGTGGGTGTTGCACACGAAGTTGTTGTCGCCGGCCTGCTCGCCGTAGATGAGCAGCTTTACACGGCCTTCGGGCAGCGTCATCGTGGTCTTGATGTCTTCCTTGTTACCCCAGCCGCCGG
>JAEEGL013633390.1_pt1 | contig 10229 bp, 5 predicted proteins | sample 9134231 | NCBI WGS metagenome assembly JAEEGL01 (sample SAMN16246548, study PRJNA631951) | gut metagenome | biome: gut microbiome; feature: rumen; material: fiber-attached | host: Bos | place: Iran: Karaj | collected 2018-10 | reverse complement strand
TTGATATTTGATTTAACATTAATAATTTAATACAGTTAAGCATCTACATTAACTCAAATGAAAAAGACGGATCCGATGCAAAAAGAGAGAATAATGATGAAAATTGACAGATTTTTATTGAAATTTAGTTTATATTTAATTATTTAATACAGTTAATGTTATAGTTTAATTTATTAAACATTGATAAATTTCAGCGTAAAATCAGGAAAAAACTACAGAATTAATAGGATGCAAATGATCAATGAATTTTTATGATTTTTCAGCAATTTTGTTGATATTTCGAATATGTTTAATTAATAAATTTAGTTAAGTTGATAGATTAATTAATTTAGATTAATTTAATCATGAAGTAAAAATGATGAAAAACAGTGTGCTGCATCAGATATGCATCGGATCTGCAGCGTAAAACTATCAATTTTCCATCAAATGTAATCAAATTTAAACAATTCTTAATTTTGTAATCTGATTAAGTATTTACCTTAATTAATTATTGCACAATCAAATTGTAATCGGAATTTAGAAAAAACGATGCAAAAAATGGATCTAAAAAGACAGTATTTTTCGATTAAAAACAACCAAAAATGCCATTTCCGTTTTAATGCGTCGTAAATCGATTCTACGCGATTTTTGAAAGCAAACGAGTTGGCATATGGACGAGATCGTTTTAATCGATTCTAAGGCCATTTACGGAGGTGGCATTTTCGACTCAAAATCGTAAAAAATGACAAAAAATAAGGGTGATGATATAACAGTCGTTTTTCACCGATTTCGATCAAAAATGATGAAATTCGGTATCGTTTTACAGCAGGCAGTCTCTATCCGCTCCCGGAACCAAAAATCGTGAGTTCTGAGTATCTCGAAAAAATGAAGATTGACGGCACGTATTTTTGGAATCTTCGAACGGCCGTTCAGAATCGTCCGATCCGTGCGGAGAAATATTATTATCCATCGGCATTCACCCGCGATGAAGAAATCCTATGTTACCACGATGCCTGACAATATCGGCGCATTCCTGAAGGCCAGCAGATGCTTCGCATCGCTCGGCATCAACATCACACGCGTCAGCTACAACAAGGCCGTGGATATGCATACCCTCTTCATCGATGCCGAAGGCACCGAGGAACAGTTGGCCAAGGCGGATATGGAGCTCCGTAAGATAGGATACATCCACCCCAGCGGCGAGGAGAGCACGGTACTCCTGATGGAATTCATCCTCCGCGATGTCCCCGGATCCGTCACCAGCGTCCTGGAGATGATCATGGAGTTCGGATTCAACATATCATACATCTCCTCCCAGGAGGACGGTACGGCATACCAGAGATTCAAGATGGGACTCTTCGTTGAGGATCCCAAGAAGGTATCCGAATTCATCACCAAGGTCTCCGAGATCTGTACGGTGAACATCCTGGATTACAACAGCTCCAACATAGTCTACGACAACTCGATCTTCTACAGTTCGTTCGTATCCGCCATCTCCAGGAGCATGAACATCAGTCCCGAGAGGAAGGAGGCCCTTCTTGTCAACTGCAACATGGCTATGCAGATGCTCGACGACAAAGGTCTGTCGCCTTACCGCACATTCGATTCCATCGGCAAGCTGGCCGAACTCCTGATCAAGAGCAAGGGGGACGCTTTCTGCCCCAGAGTGACCTGCCACAGGATAACCGACAGGTCCAGCATAATCGTCATCGAACCGCCCTGCGGAAGCAATATTTCCATCCTGAAATCTGATGACGAGTATTTGTTCATCGATACCGGATACGCTTGCTACAGGGACGAGACCCTGAGATTCATAAGGGAATCCGTCCCCGATTTCGACGGAATGAAGAAAAGGGTGGTGGTCACCCACGCCGATCTCGACCATATCGGACTGTGCCCCATGTTCGATGAGGTGCTCGTCAGCGAGAATTCCGCCCTGTGCATGCGCGAGGAGTACGAAGGACGCGACGGGTTCAGGGAATCCAACCCCCTGCACAAACCCTACATCGGGATATGCAAGATCCTCACCGCCTACGAGCCCATACCCACCGATAAGGTGAAGGTGATGTGGAGATCCAGGCCGGAGAGCGGCGTTCCCCTATACCCAGTCGGATTCCTCCAGTTCGGGGAGTTCAATTTCGAGGTCTACGAAGGAAAGGGCGGACACCTCAAAGGAGAGATCGTACTCATCGATTACGGACTCAAGGTCGCGTTCACTGGGGATGTGTACGTGAACATACACGGTATGTCGGCCGAACAGGCCGAATACAACAGGTACGCTCCGATTCTGATGACCTCGGTGGATACCGATCCGGCTCTGTGCAAGGAGGAGCGCGAATCGCTCATGCAGCGTCTCGGAACGGGCAAATGGTGCATCTTCAGTGGCCACGGAGCGGTGAAGACCTACGAGGTCAGCTCGCAGAAGTCCTGATTATTATAATCGAATTCGCATTCCTGAACATGGCCGATGAGCGCATCTCCAAGATATTGAAGGCCCTGGCGGACCCCAACCGTCTCAGGATCCTGGAGATCATCGGCGACCGCGAGGTCTGCGCATGTAAGTTCCTGGAATGGATGGACATCTCCCAGCCCACATTGTCACATCATCTGCGCGTGCTCTCGGACGCGGAACTGATCGTTGGAAGGAAGGAGATGCAGTGGATCCACTACTCCCTGAACCGCGCTACGCTTGAACTGGTCAGCGGCTATCTGTCCGATCTGAACAAACCTTGTATGATATCGGACATCCAATGAAGGACTGATTTCACCAGTCGTCCTGGATGATCTCTATCTTCTGACAGGTGAGGGTCGCCTTGCGCTTATCGATCATGCTCTTGGCGATGGATTCCCTCTTTGCGGGATCCACTGCGACGACATAGATGTCCACGATGCCGTGGTAGCAGACCTCCTTCCACTTGGGGAGCTCCGGGGAGGATGCCAGCTGGGAAAGGTCGTCCCCCTGTTCCACACAAAGAATCTTGACACCTTCGCCGGCCTCCGAACAGATGAGTGCGATGCCGTTGATGGCGGGTATTTCGTCCTTGCCGGGCACGTAAGGCCCGTCGAATTTGTATCCGTCTATCACCATGGGCTTCATGGATTCACCCTATTATCCTGTATCCGTCATCGTCTGACTCCGACTTATACTTTACACCGTACTTGTCCAGAGCCTTCAGGATGGTGGCCGTGTGAACGCCCAAACCGACGTTCAGGAACTGTTCCGGCATGTACTTCGAGTTGATCTGACAGTCGCCGAAACCCAGGTCCATATGGGCCGTCTGCGACTGCATCCCGACGATGTTGCCGGACGTGTCGAATATCGGTCCTCCCGACTGACCCCTGAGTCCGGGCGAGGAGGTCTCGATGAAGAGCGGCGGTATCCCCGAAGGGCCGATTTTCACTATGGTGCCGTCGGGCTGTTTCATGGCCCTCGTTATTGTTCTTGTCAGTATCCCTTCGTTGGGGAAGTACTGGTTCATGAGTTCATTCGGGAGTGCTCCCAGTGTGAATCTGTTGAATTCAGGTGCGAATGAGGACTTGATCGACAGGAACGGGAATCCGATCCTGCACAGCGACATACCCTGTTTGATGTTCTCAACGGACTTGAACGTGGGGTATTCGGTGACGAAGTTCGGAGGGATGTTGACCAATTTGACGATCGCAAGATCGATGTCGGAGAGGATGTGCGCGACCTCGAGCCTGATGCGGTCCTCGCCCCACCAGATCGATTCTGCACGGAGCCATTTGGGATCGTATTCCTTCTTCTCCGAAGGATGCTCGTTGTTGTATGCATCGATCTCCCTCATACGTTCGTGATTGTCCCTCTCCTGTGCGACACAAGACACGCAGTGTCCGGCGGTTATGGCCCAGCCGTCCCTGTTGATCATGATATAGGTTCCGAATCCGGAATTGACGGTTCCGTCAACAAGGGCCGTAGACACGATCATCGGTTTTGTGTACTTGATGGACTTCGCACAGGCCTCAACGAACATGCTGTCGGCATAGGCCTGCAAGTATTAATCGGATTCGAAGAGGACGTACGGAACAGCGGGGTATTCAGTCCTCGCGTCTGCGGGGCTTGCGTCCTGCGGGTTTCCTGTCCCCGTAACGGGGCCTGTCGCCGCTTCCGGAACGTCCGCCGAAGTCGCGTTTGGGCCTGTCCCCGGAATCCCTTCTGGGGCGGTCGCCGTCCCTTCTCGGGGGTCTGTCCCCATCCCTTCTCGGAGGACGGTCGCCGTCCCTCCTGGGCCTGTAAGGCCTCTCACCGTCGGAATCCCTGCGCGGAGGTCTCTCACCCTCTCTTCCGGACCTGTCCGAATAATCCCTTCTGGGGCGGTCCCCTTCTCTTCTGGGGGGTCTGTCTCCGTCCCTCCTGGGCCTGTAAGGCCTCTCTCCGTCGGAATCCCTGCGCGGAGGCCTGTCACCGAACTGTCTGCGGGGCCTGTCCCCGGAATCCCTTCTGGGAGGCCTGTCGCGGGATCCTCTGCGGCCGTCGTCCCTGGGACGTCTATCTCCGCCGTTCATCCTGTCGTTGTATCTGTCCTCGGCATCGGCGTCCCTGACGAACACCCTCTTGACGACCTCGTCCGTCCCCACCTCGGCCTGGTAACGCTCCTCCTTCTCCTTCATGTAGGATTCGCGGCGCTCCTTCCTCTCGATCTGCTCGCGGGGGACCCTGTTCCTGCTGACGTATTCCTCCCTCTCCTTCTTGGGGGATACCTTGCGGTCCTTGATCCCTTTGCGGGGGTATCTGATCCTGCCGTCGTTCTCCCTGAACTCGGTGCCTACGACGGTGACCCTGTCGCCGGAGCTCTTCTGCTGGACGGGCTTCCTCTCCCTCGGGGGCCTGTCCTCGGGCATGCGGGGCATGTCCCTCAGCAGCAGGATGTCCTTCTGGTGCTGCTTATCGTCCATCCTGTGCTCGGTCTTGATGGGGCGCTGGTTCTCCCAGTCGCGCCTGGTGAAGTACATCGCCGTGGACACGGTGGAAGGCGTGGGCGTGAAGATCTGTACCTGTTCGGGGACGTGGTGGAGTTCCTCTGAACAGAACCTGAGCAGCTCCCCCATGTGCCTGAACTCGCATCCGGGGTGGGCCGCCATGAGATAGTATGTAAGATAAAGGTCCCTGTCCTCCTCTTCCTTCAGCCTGTCGAACATCTCCTTGAAGTCCAGGAGCTTGTCCTTTCCGGGCTTGCCCATGAGCCTGAGGACGTCCTCGGAGACGTGCTCCGGAGCGACCTTCATCTGTCCCGAGATGTGGCCGTCGCGGATTAGGGAACGGAGATACTCCTCCCCATGCTCCTTGTCGGCCAGCAGGAGGTCGTACCTTACGCCGGAGGCGACGAAGACGTGCCTGACGTTGGGGATCTGGGAGATCCTTTTGAGGAGCTCTATCTGTCTGGAATGGTTGACGGGCATGAATCCGCAGATCTGGGGATACATGCACCTCTTGTCCATGCAGGGGCCCAGCTTCTGCTTCTTGGCGCACTCGAAGCCGTACATGTTGGCCGTGGGGCCTCCGACGTCCCTGATGACGCCGTCGAATCCGGGTTTGGAGGCCATCCTCTCGGCCTCCCTGATGATGGAATCCTCGCTCCTTGACACGACCGTCCTGCCCTGCATGACGGCGATGGCGCAGAAGTTGCATTCCCCGTAACATCCGCGGTGGGTGGTGATGGAGTTCTTTATCGTATCCATCGCCTTCACGTATCCCTGGGCGGCGTAGTAGGGGTGCACATCGTTCTCGAAATCCATCTCGTAGATGCGGTCCAGGGTGGCGGTGTCGAGGGTCTTGGAAGGGGGGTTCTGGACCAGGAACCTGTCGCCGGTCTTCTGACTCAGTCCCCTGGCGTTTATGGGGTCGCAGTTGTAGTAGAACTGCTTGAACATGCGCATGAAGTTCGTCTGGTTCTCCACACAGGACTCGTAGCTGGGAATTTCTGAATGAGTGGTGGGTGCGGTATCGGAGATGTAGCAAATTCCCCTGATGGAATGCCAGTCCTCTCCGTCGCGGAGAGCCTGGGCGAGCTGCAGGGTGGGCATCTCGCCCATGCCGTAGGTGATGATGTCGGCCTTGGAATCGAAGAGTATGGACCTTCTGAGCCCGTCGGACCACGCGTCGTAGTGGGCGATCCTCCTGAGGCTGGCCTCGATGCCTCCGAGGACGATGGGTTTACCCTTAAGGTACTTCTTGATGAGGTTGGTGTACGCGATGCATGCCCTGTCGGGACGGCGGTCGTTGACCCCTCCCGGGGTGAAGTCGTCGTCCTTGCGGAACTTGCCCGTAGGTGCGTAGTTAGCCACCATGGAGTCGACGCATCCCGCCGATACGCCCCAGAAGAGGTTAGGCTCGCCGAGACGGGTGATGTCCTTATCGGATTCGATGTCGGGCTGCGCGATGATGCCCACGCGGAATCCGTTCTCGATCAGCCAATGGCCGACCACTGCGGAGCCGTTGTAGGAGGAGTCAATGTAGGTGTCGCCGGTAACGAGGATGACGTCAAGGGAATCCCATCCCCTGGCCTGCACCTCCTCAATGGTCGTGGGTATGAACATCGAATCCCCGTTATCCTATACATATAAAAAGGTAGGTATTAACCTGTAAAGGTCACAGCGAAAATTGTAAAGATATAAAGGTGAGAGAAATAACGTTAAGGTGTTTGGAAGGAGGGGTCAGACCCCTCCTTCATGCGGTCTCTCCGCCAGTCTTTCCGCCTATCTTCCCTGTCTTCACCAGCACGACGACGGTCACGACGGCCGCAACGACCAGCACACCGACGATGATTCCGATGATCAGTCCGACGTTGGAGCCTCCGCCGCTTCCGGACGGTGATTCCACGACATCCACGAACCAGTCGGAGAAGTGGTCGGTCTCGAAGACCGCTACTTTCTTATCTGAATCGTATGTGGCGTCGTACTCCACCAGCTGATCGCCGTTGATGAAGAACACCTTCACGTCGGATGCGCTCTCGCCATCCTTCAGCACGTAGGGCAGGGAGACCTTGACCGTCTTTCCCGCGAACGAGATGTTCCCGTTGGAGTCGGACAGGCTCAGCGAGTAGACCGTCTTGCCCTCCACGCGCGCCTTCACGGCGTCGGGCAGAGCTGCCTTTGCGGTATCGTCGAGGGCCTGTGCGGTGACGGACACCTCTCCCGTCGCGTTGGACAGGATCTCCTTCGGGATCTCCATCTTCCATCCGTTACCGGACACGTCGATGACAGTCTTGGACGCATCGGACAAGGCGCTGCTGGTAGCGGGGCTGGTGGTATCGATGAGGATACTGTCCGAGTCGGACACGAACACCACGGCCTCGTCGTTCGTCGCCGCAGGCCTGACGGCCCATTTCGCGGTAACGGACAGATTCTCCGCGGGCATCTTCGCTGGCAGGGCGGGATCCCATCCGGCGAAGTCGTATCCCTCCTTCGTCGGATCCGCGGGTGCCACGACGTCCGCGCCGTAATTAAAGGCCATCGGGTCGATGCTGCTTCCGCCCGCGGTGTTGAAGGAGATCGTGAACGTATCCAGACCCCATTCGGCATACAGTGTGACGGAATCGGCCCTTATCCAGTTGCCGTCGGCGTCCGTGAATCCGTCCACGGAGGCGATCAATGTTCCGTCGGCCTTCGCGACCTTGGCGCCCTGTGATGCCGCGGAATAGTATCCGGCGATGACGTATCCTGTCCTGACGGGAGCGGTACCGATGGTCATGGGTTTGCCGTTGAACGTGACCGTAGCGGAACCTTCGGCGGTACCTCCGTTCTTGTCCAGCGTGACGGTGTAGGTGTTGGGTTCCCATTTCACGTAGAGCGTTCCGCCCCTGGTCCTGACCCACTGATCCTCCATGTTGGTGTATCCGTATACGGACTCGCAGAGATGTCCGTCGGCCCTCGCGACCTTCGTCGTGAGATCCACATCGGCATAGTATCCCTCGACCGAGTATCCGGTCCTGACTGGGACGGTGGTGATGTTCAGGGTCTTGGCGTCGTACGTCGCCTTCGCCGCACCGTCGGTGCTGCCTCCGTTCTTGTCCAGGACTACATCGTACACGTCGGGTTCCCATATGGTGTACAGGGACAGTATGACGTACTCCCCAGTCCTGATCCATCTGCCCTGCGAATCGGTGTAGTCCCCGCTGTCGAAGATCGACGGGAGGAGCGTTCCGTCAGCCTCGGCCACCTTGTACTGGGAGAAGTAGGTAGCGTAACCGACGGGATGGTACCCGGGTCTGGCGGGCTCGGTGGTTATCGTCAGGGATGTCGCGCCGTAGTCCACGTTGGCGGATCCGTCGTTGTATCCGATGTCGCCCATGAGCAGGGGCACGTCGTAATGCCACGGTGTGGTCGTAGCGCTGAGCACGACATCCTTGTCGGGCATGACGAAGCTGCCGTCCACGATCGAGACGTCCTCGGTGGCCCATGCCGTTGCCGTGTAACCCTTCGTCTGATAGGTGGCGAGGACGGTTACCGATGTGGCGTAGGCGTGGTCCTGCGGGGCATAGTCGCCGTCCAGCACCGCGCCGTCCAGCTTGTAGGTGACCTTGTGGACGTTGGCACTCCATACAGCCGTGTACGCCGCCGCGGCCCTGATGTTCTCCTTGGTGGCATTGGGCTGGTAGGTGTTCTGTCCGTCGGACCATCCGGCGAAGCTGTATCCATCCTTGGTGAATCCGTTCGCCGGGAAGGTCAGTGTCTGACCGTCGAGCACGCTGACGGGTGCGGTGGAACCCGCAGAACCGTCCCCTCCTGCGAAGGAGATCTGCCAGATGGGCTGGTCGGACCAATCCGCGGTGAGTTCAACGTCGGATGCGATGCTCCAGACTCCGCTGGTGGCCACGGGTATCTGTCCGTTCATCCAGCTGGAGAAGTAGTGCCCCGGGTATTCCGGAACGGGCAGTTCGTACTCGCTTCCGAACACGATATCATCGGATGTCGGGGTGACGGTTCCGGAACCTGCATCGAAGGTGACGTGATAAGTGTTGGCGTGCCAGTGCGCGTACAGGACGTTGTTCTCGGTCCTGATCCAGTTGCCGTTCTCATCGGTGAATCCGGCGATGTTGGCGATCAGCGTTCCGTCAGTACCGGCGACCTTGTCGTTACCGTCAACGGCCGCATAGTATCCGAGGAGGGCGTATCCATACCTTACAGGTGCGGATACCTGCTTCAGCGGCTTCTCGCCGAACGTCGCCTTCGCGGAACCGTCGGTGGAGCCTCCGTTCTTGTCCAGCGTCACGGTGTACGTGTGGTGGGTCCAATGTGTGACGAGAGTGGTTCCGCCGTCGTAGATCCAGTTGCCGTACTCGTCGGTGTATACGGTCACGCCTGCGACGAATGCGCAGTTCGCATCGATCACCATCACGGGATCGTTACCGTCGGTGAAGAATCCCGCGATGTCGTTACCGGCGAATGCAGGGACGCTCGGGTGGTCCAGCACGTTAGAGCCGTACGAAACCGTGAAGTGAACGTCTGCATCCCCGCCGTTGGCACTGATCAGGATGTCGTAGGACTTGGGGGTCCACTCGGTATATACCGTGCATCCTCCGTCCTTTATCCATGCGCCGCTGCCGTCCGTGTATCCCTGCATGGAAGTCACGAGATATCCGCGCTCGTCGACGACCATCTGATCCTCCGAACAGGCCTGGTCGAGATAGAGCGGGCCGGCCGTCTGATATCCTGTACGCGTCGGATCGTGGCGGTCGACGACGAAACCGTCACCGAAGATCACCGTGACCGAACCGTCAGCGTCTCCGCCGGACTTGTCGATGCTCAGGGTGTACCTCTTGGCGTCCCAGCTTACGTACAGCGTGGTCGGGACCGTCCGGATCCACTTTCCGTCAGAATCGGTGTATCCTTCTACATCGGGCAGGAGCTGGCCGTTAAGGTATCCGACCCTTTGGAGGTGCTCCGAATCGATGAAGTAGCTGCTGACCTCGTATCCGGTCTTCGTGGGACCGGAGACGGGGGTGATGGTGCGGCCTCCGTACTTCACGTTGGCCGTACCGTCGGCTTCTCCTCCGGACTTGTCGATGGTAAGCGTGTAGGTCACAGCCATCCAGTCGGCGTAGATCCTCGTATCGGATGCTCTGATCCACTTACCATCGGCGTCGGTGTAGCCTTCGACGTTTGCGATCAGGTTGCCGTCGGCGTCCGCGACCCTGTAGCTCGGGTTGCCGGGGGCATCGTAACCCCTGATCTGACATCCCGTCATGGTGGGAACGACCGATATCGAGATGGTCCCGCTGCCGTATACCACC
>JAEEGL012968908.1_pt1 | contig 10229 bp, 1 predicted proteins | sample 9134231 | NCBI WGS metagenome assembly JAEEGL01 (sample SAMN16246548, study PRJNA631951) | gut metagenome | biome: gut microbiome; feature: rumen; material: fiber-attached | host: Bos | place: Iran: Karaj | collected 2018-10 | reverse complement strand
TATTTATGAGGCTGGCAAAAAGAATGTTGCAACGCTTTACGAATACTGGCTATTCTTCAAACTTTTGGAATTAGTCAGTGAGTTCTTCAATATCGCCCCAGAGGAGAAAACCAACCTTGTGACTTCAGATCCAGACCATATCAACTTGAATATTGTTCAAGGAAAGACGCAGATGATACGAGGTAAACAAGAAACGTATTCAAGACTGCTTAATGTTGCTTTCTATTATAATAGGACATTCAACAAGGTTTCAGAAAAGGACGATCCTATTCACAAAGCAGGTAGTTGGACAATGACTATGCGGCCTGATTACACACTTTCTCTTTGGCCAGGAAACATATCTGAGGAAGAAGCGGAACGACAAGAGCTTATTGTTCACATACATTTTGATGCCAAATATCGCCTAAACAAAATCATGCTTGAAGACTCTGATGCAGGAACTGATACAGATTCTGAGTTAAAGGAAGAAAAGAAACAGCAAGAACTTAACATCTACAAGCGAGGCGATCTCCTCAAAATGCATGCCTATAAAGATGCCATTCGCAGAACAAGTGGTGCCTATGTTTTGTATCCAGGAGAAGAGAACAGAAAGTTGAGAGGCTTCCATGAAATAATACCAGGACTAGGAGCATTCAGAATTCGTCCCGCATATTGGCAAGAAGACTCTCTGTATCTCAAGCAGTTCCTGGCAGAAGTAAAAGCACATCTATTGGACAGAACATCAGACAGAGAAAAATTGTCATATTACGAATACGATATCCACCGCCAGACAAAGAGCAATATGGTTATGGAAAAACTTCCAGAATCAGAAGGTAAGAATAGAGGATTTATGCCCGATGAGACATATGTTCTACTCGGATATTTCAGGAACAAAGAGCAACTTAAATGGATTCAAGATCACAACCTATTCAATAGTAGAGCGGGGATAAGAAAAGGCACCGTAGCTGTATCTCCAGAAATTGCGACAGCAAAATACATTCTACTTCATGATAGTTATGAAGAAGCCTACTTATATAAGTTGAAAGTTGGAGGTCCTATGGTATATGGGTTCGAAGACATGAAAGCCTCCTCCTATCCTTATAACCCTGCCAACACAAAAGAGGACAAGAAAAAAACATATCTTGTCTTCCAGCTCAGCAGGAGAGATATAGAGCCTGAGTTCCTGAAGTATAAGTGGAATCCCCATGACATTCCCCAGCTACATGGAAAAAATGCCACCAGGCTGACCGCAATCAAATTAACTGAGTTAATGAAGTTTGCAAAGACAACCAGGTAGCCATTTCTTCTCTAAAAACTTCAAATAAACTATCCCATTGAACCACAGCCCGCATCTCCATTACTCTGAGAAGTCTTAGTATTTGAAGGCTGAGGAGAATTATCCACTGCTGGAGAAACTGAGGGTTGATTTGGTACTTTAACAGGATCCCGTTTCACATTTCTGAGTAATTTAAACATACTCTGAGCCTTATATCCATCTGCAGTCTCCTGATCAGAAACATTCCATAATGGATGAACCAGATGTTCGATAATGTCACCAGGTCTAGTCTTAAAGAAACCAGAATGCCAATCTGATCCATCATTAAAAGTGTAAATAACATTTCCAGCTGGATGTGCATTTTGAACTCGTCGACCAAGGTTATTAAAGATGGTTGCCAAATCTCTATATGGAGTATTTGAGAGGTTATGATAACCCATTGTGTAAGTTTTATCCACCATCAATTTAATCACATCCATACCAAGACGCCAATCTAAAACATGATGCAATCCTCTATTATAGAATGTGTTAATACACTTTGAACAAGATGTCTCACATATCTTATGATGATCACGAATAGATTGAATGAACTTGCTTTTTGGCTTCTCAGAGACAATATCACGTAATATATTCTCGAGATCCCTGCCAAGCATAGTAACGAAACCTGCACCATTTGCAGCAGTATCGCTTAAATATACGGAAGGTAGGTTCGTGACGGGATCTATTTTTACTTCACTCACCTCTATCTCTTCCGGTGCAATATCTATCTTATCAGCGAATGTACGCTGAATAAGAGTTGCGGCAGAATAGAAAGCTGCAATGATGGCAGAACGGTTATCATCATTGGCCTGCAGGTTTAAACAATCTGGAATACTACTGACATCAAGCGACAAACAAAGAACATCCGTTACCTTTTTAGTTCCAATTATGATGCTTTCCTTTTTATTTAAAGTCCAACGATTTTTATCTATACAATTAACAATCATAAAATTCGGAGCACAATCAAAGAACTTCTTCCATTCCTTATCATTTGCCTCATCAGGTATGGCAGTTGTGAGGAATTTTGGCTCTGTTGCATAATATTTCTTATTATTCTTTACATTCACTTCGTGTTTGACAATACCAAGCGCTCCTTCAAATCCTCTTCCATTATTTGTATTAATATCCCAAACTTCTTTTTGATTATCATTGTTCCACATTTCCCATTTTACTGCACCGCCATTAATGCCATGACCTATTTGGCCCAACTTTGCATCTACCCAGATAGTTACTGGCATAAATGCACTACGGCTATCATCTTCTTGGAAAGTATTACCTTTATTCCCTAAAACCACATCAGTACGGAAGGCTTTAGGTATAACCAAACGTTTAACATTTGACCTGTCCTTCTTTATCTCATTTTCATCATAAGGTGTTATATTACAAATCTCATTACCTGAGAAACGGATGTTATAGCTATACTCTAATGGATCAAGATCATTTTTGTTTTCTTTTAATCTGGGCAGGCTATCAACACGTGGGCAATAATCAAGAGGTACAGTTAGACCAGCTGACAGATATTCTGCATTATCCTTGGTTTTCATGGCTCCAGGTGCAAATTCTGTTATAGCCAAACCTATTTCTCTATCAATTATTCCATTATATATTTCCGTGAAACTTGGAATTTTCGAATCCCACATATAACCTGAATGATAAAAGTTTCTTATCACTGAAGGCAAACCATACATAGGAAGCAGACCTGCTTCGGCTACAGCCAACGCGTTATCATCCTTAAGGGAACTGCCAATGGCCATATCCATAAGTTTAAGAGCCTCTTTTTCCACCCAATCTAACAATTCATTAATAATAGGAGAATTAGTATCAACATATTGAGAGACATAATATTTGATGATCTCTTCTATATCTTTATGATTATTCTGTATCCACTTCTCTATTACGGGATATACATCATTTTTCCAGTTTCCACCCATGAGTTTTCGACCACCAAGTTGACCGTTTGTCCCATCTTTTGGAGCCCAATCTTTCCTATCTTTAGTGATCAGCATAATTATATGCTTAAGAATGATTCGCTTCAAAAAGACCAGGTTTTTCTCACCCCCAAAAATAGGATTTACTGAGATTGTAGGGTCATCTGGTTTACCTCCTGTAATTTCCAAAGTTCCCTTATCATAATAATATGCATCATGGCTTCTGCCTCGGCAAAATGTCAAAGCCGCAGAAAATGCTTGTTTACGTCGACCTGCACGACCCACGCGCTGCTGATAGTTATATCGTGTTGGGGGCATATTGCCTTGGTATATGGCTTGCAAGCTTCCTATATCGACACCAACTTCCATCGTGGTTGTTACGCTCAGAAGGTCTATTTTATTGGCAGTCGCATTATCACTGGGGTCAATAATAATATCTTTAAACTTCAACAACCGATCTGTTTGGTTATCAGTCTGTCCAGACAGTTCCTCTGAATGCATACGCTCAGCACGATGCGGCTCTTTCATAACATCAAAAGAGATGTAATTCTCCCATAGCATTTCATCATTAGGAGTGGCCTTTTCTCCGACTTTTCCACTTGGATCTGTTGGTAATAGCTCCCGACATGCTGGATTGGAACAGAATCCAAGCCCACGATGCAGATGAACCCTTCCGCATTTGCCACATTTATAATATACATCATCTTTGTGCATCAATTTAAACCTCAAAGGTTTTGATAAAAGTAATTTGCCATCAGAATCAATTGCGACATCTACCAAAGCTTTATGTAGAGCTTGGCCTAATTTTACCTCTTCTAATTTTGACAATTCTGCCAATTTTTTTACAATCTTCTTGATATTCTTTCTATAGCCATGTTTACCATCATAATTATTCATTTTTGATGCTTCAAAATCACCATCATAACGATAATGATCACCAAATACACGAATCATCGCACTGAGAACATCTTCAATATTAAGATTCTCTTTCTTTAAATAAGCAGAAAGCATTTGTTGCAATTTCTCGACAGATTTCTTGTTGGTGATATCACTAGGCATAACATAGCCCAAGCCGGCCGCCTCTGTATTCACGTTCATATACAAGCCAAAGCAATTGCTGAAAATATTAGCTTGCATATTTGTAATAATCCATTCAGAATATGATTTGCATTTTTTATTTCTTTTGATCGTTTTATCATCTTTCAATTTGTTGTTTGTGAAATCGAAAAAATGATCCCAAAAATCTTTACCATACGGGTACAATTGATCATGATCAGTGCCTTCTGGATTTACACCGATTTTCAGTAATTCTTGGACTAATTCACCATCGATAACATTGTTACCTCTTGTAATCATACGATTAAGATCAATAATGTCAATCCTTGGTGCATAAGCCAGAACATCTGAAATTCTTTCGGTATTTGACTTGCCAGACTTGATTATATTAATAAGCGCATTCTTTTCTGTATCTGATAAATCATCTTCCTTATTTATCTTCTTAATTATAAAATCATTATCTTTACCTAAAGTTAGGTAATCTTTTATATCATCTTTCATTTCAGCCAACTCATCTCCAGTATATCCTTCAATTTTGTTCTTGATGATTTGAACAAATAAGAGTCTCAGCATGTCTCGATAATGCTCTCGCGACACTAATTTTGATAATTCTGCTGCATCCTGACGACTATCAGAAAAACTAACGAGTTTGGGCTGATGATTACCATTTGGATCAAGCTGGCGCAACAATTCTTTGCTCAGAATCTGATTGTTTCGTCCCATACCTGTTCGGAAACTACGTATAGGCGATTGTGTGTATTGTCTAAGTAAATAGTCCTTTTCGCAAGCAGGACATTTACATGGTAAAGCTTTAATAGGATCTTCTCCAGCAGATCTGATCTCGGCAGTTCCGTCGGTATCCGTTGGATAATAAACAAAACCACGAATATATTTTGTCATATGAGATCGTTCTGATGGTCTAAATGTCCACCGAATAGAACCATCAAATGGATTCAGGTAGGCCTCTTTCCATGCACCATGTCCATCATCTAAACCTTCCTCTTTGTTTGAAGATGGTCTACCATCTATTTTTATAAGTCCAAATCGTTCATGCGTATTACTTCTTGGCTCTTTGCAATAAAAACCATTTACTACATCATTTGCAGATTCTCTCTTGTGAGGCCAGAAAACGATGTAATCATCGAAACATTTTCTTTGTACCATTGGAGTGGCTTGCATATTGGGTATTCTCTCGATATTGGGATCGTTAAGTGACATGCGCAAACCGAATTGTGTGTTGCTTCTATTTCCTCCTATAAACAATTCTCCACAGCACTCGCAACGCAATAATTCTAGCATTTTATGCTCTCCATTGCTTGAAACCTCTTGAGGAGAATACGTCAGTTCGCCAATTGGGCCATCAGAATTGTCATCTGGCAGCAATTCTCCCCATAAGCCTTCAATATACTTATAAAATTGGTGGAAACGAATATTTGGCAATAAGTTATGTTTTACGGCTCCTCGGAAGATCAAAAAACCACGAATAGCATTATCAGAAGGCTTACCTGGTAGTTTTTTCAATTCTGAAACTACAAAAGTATGAGGCGCTTCCTCGTACTTTTCAGAATTCCATCTAGCCCCGGCAACTCTCAGAAGGTCACAATAAATGGTTTCTGCATAATCCTCAACAAATTGGTTGAACGTTCCGTTGTATTTTATACTATTTAGGAATTCTTTTTCTGTTTGAGGGATGAGTTTAGGTTCATCATTTTTTGCAGGATCGTTATCATGATCCATTTGTTCATAATATGGAAGCCGGCAATGGTTATTTATATAAAACGTTTCAAATTTACTATAATCTAGTTTGTGAACATTATTCAAATTAGGAAGGACATCGCCCCCCCCTTGCAAAACAAACTGATCATGTTTGTCGTAGACACCAAAGAAATCTTCGAGGTACTGATTTGCTTTTTGTCCTTCTCCAATAGAAGCACTAGATGCATAAATACGCAATTGTGGATTGCGTTTCCCATTCTTCATGGGTGGAACTCCAATCCGATCCAGAAACATGCGAAGTAAATAAGCAACTTCCGCACCCGCTGTACCTCTGTGCAGATGAAGTTCATCAACAACAAGATGGAATACCGCAGTGGGATTTTTTTCAAAATACTTTTTTGTATCATTGAGCATTTTCTGCTCTTTACTACGCATCATCATGATACTAAGCATACTAACGTTCGTAATAAGAATGTCAGGAGCCGTTTCCTGCATATCATCTCTTACCAACATTTCGCTAGTGAATGAAGAATCACTAACACGAGGTGCCACATAAATATCATCTTCATCGCAATCACCATTTAGAGCAGCTAATGCCAACCCATCTGTTTGATCCTTCAACTTAACAAGTTCTTCTGCAGCATTTCCTTTCGCTTTTAATGTATCACCATTATAACTTCCAAAAAAGATTCGATTACCCTTACAACGATTGTCAAGGAAAGTCCGAACGTCATCAGAATCAAGAGCCTTTCTTAATCTTGAAACCTGATCAGCAACCAAGGCATTCATTGGATACAAGAGTAATGCCCTTAGGGCTGGCTTGCGATCCTCTCCTTCACGCTGATTTGGCACATATTTCCCATATGAATCCCTTAACTTCCAAAAACTTGCATTATATGGCTGCTGTGGAGCAGGCCACCCTTGCGCTTCATTCAACAAGGAGGCCAATAATGGCAGCATAAAAGATTCGGTCTTACCAGAACCTGTACCAGAAGTAATTAGTACGTTTTTGCGTTTGCCATAGCCTTCTTTAAGCATCTCAAACTGATGAACATAAGGATTGTATGTCGCAAAACGACCATACTCTATTGATCGTCTGTCATCTCTCATCAAACCACGAGCAATAAAATCTGCAAAATGGTTAGGCAGAGGTAGGTGTCCAGCCGGATACCTGTATTCTGGATTATTTGGATCACACAAATCAACAAGATCTGCATTCTCAGTTGCATATTTGGGCATTAACTCACAATAGAGTTCTTTCGACAAATTGTCGTTTTTTTCTAATTTCTCATTTTTCCGATCATCCAGATCCTTGTACTTTTCATTATTGCCACGAAAACAATAACTCGTTTTAAAATAACGAAGATAATCTTCTCTGATCTTATCAAATGCTCCTATCGGATCTACTGATAAAAGTTGCTCAAATTGTGACATAATTATTGTTGATTTCTAATTATTAATACTTGTCTAGACTTATTACCATCGAAACTTGGGATGTTGCCTTCATACCTTTTCCCATTCGAGTGAAATCTTCTACTAATAACAGCAGACAATTTTTGATTGACGCTTTCACCTTCAATTTCTTCAAATTGCCGATGTGCAGGATTCAACACATAAACAGAAGAGCCAACAGAAAAGGCATTCAATAATCCTTGGCAAAATACCCCTAAGGATATTTTATGTGATGTTACATCTGCAATTTTCATTGAATAATTATTACGCGGGGCAGAAATATAAACAGCAGTGGAATTAAATAGGTCGTTAATTCTTCTTGCCCCAATTTTTTCTAATGCTCTCACCATTAAGCCTCTGTCACTATGGAATCCATTCGTTGAGTAGATGTTACCCTTCGAAAATGGGGCAGAGTCTTTTTTGTTTTCAGAGAATAATTCAGAGCTTATTTTAGGGAAATTTGCAGTTTCTCTATTCATAACAAACATAAATTCATCAGAAGGTATACCAAGATTCAGATCACACAATGCAATATCCAGAAGCGTTGGTTTTCCCATACCCTTTATAGTTGTTATATGGTCGTAGTCTATTTCAATTTGTCCATTAACTCTTTGCGTTTTCAAAATTACAATTGGTTGGTCATGCTTATTTTGGCAATAGACACGGGACAAATGTTTCAAAACCGGTTTATATACTCCATCTTTAAAATAATACTTATGCTTATAATATCTACCATCTCTTTGAACACAAAGGCATTCCTCACCGTTTATATTTATCATACACGGGGAATTTATTTGGTCATTTATTATTAATTCATCACCTCCTTCATTTATGGAGAATGTATGTTCAAACTCTCTCATATCTGCAATTGCAGCTAATAGATCATAAGCAACGGGATGATCCACTATGTCCCAAATGCCCGTGGGCTGACCTGTCGCAAAAAGAATCATGTCAGGTAAACACTCATACTCATCACCCCATGCCCGGCAGACGGGCCTTTTGTATTTAATTGGGTGTATTCCTTCAATTGATGGTAAATCATTTAAGATTGCTTGCAGTGCTTCTGTACTATATACGCCTTTTAACAAATAAGCATTACGACCCATTATTCCATAATTTGTCAATTCCAAATATGGAGCAACAAGTTGATTAACGAATACGCCATTGACTTTTAAAGCGACAATATAACCCAAGCGTCTCAAAGCAAATATCAAACGATTCTTTAGCTTTTCTTTTGAGGGGTCAACCTGATGGAAATCTAACACAAATTTTAGAGCTTCCACCATTTTCCTTTGAGATACACATCCATTCTCATCCGCTATATCGTACAAAATCTGAATGAGCATATTGGAATCACGTGATAGTGGATTATGCGATGTCCCATCCTCTCGTGATGGCATAATTACCCTTTCGGTGGGACGTGCTTCTACTCTCTGAATAGTTCCGCCTTCAACGACCTCTCCCCAAGCATTATAGCCATATCTCATATTTCGACCATCCCAAAGATAATCTCTTTTTATGTGCTCAGAAAGCAAATTATTTCCACTATTATCTCTAACAAATAAATTGCCCCGTAAGAAATTACCAGTTACATTGCGAGGTATCCTGAAATATTTTTTTCCATTAGGTGCATTTATAATGTTATTTATTGGTACCTCTTCAGCATCGACTTCCTCTGGATCCCAATATAGTTTTTGTCCAGTATCTAGGTAGATGCTAAACCAAGTGCCAAGACCGTAAAGAGCAAACAGATCTCTAACATTATCTGTATTATTGGCTGCTTTACGATTTCCACGAGGTGCTTTAAATGAATCTATCTCATATATAGCATAACCTTCAACCGTTATATCAGACGTTCTCCATCCTTCAGCAAGCCTTTCAATATTTCGAGTTTCATTTCTAATTATCTTAAAATAATGCTTTCCTTCAATAGGACGTTCTACCTGATGGTAATACCTATCATCAACCTGTTGAAAGAACATCTCATGATCCCAGTTTCCTTCTTCTCCTTGAACTAAATTGATAAAACGATAATCATAACCATCATATGTAAAATGAGAAGGAGCAAATAGGGTTAGTTGTACATTATATGCAATATAATCAGATATTTCTTCCGTCTGCAAAAATTGATTTTTGTCGAGAATGATCCCAAATGGTAGATAACTATCTGTCGAAATATAAAACGAAGGATTCCCGTCATAATCTAATTCCATTTCATATTTCCATCGAATATCTCGAATTTGGCGGGTATTATTTGAAATAGACTCCTCTGGTTTTTTGCCCCATTGGAGATTGCTCTGAAGAATATTTTTGACATACGGAATATATTCAGGTTTCTTGACAATTTCAAAAAATCTTTGATCCTTATTTGCTCTATGCAGAGCTGGTATTAAGATATTATTGGCATAATTTGCGTATGGACCTTCTTCCCATCTGTAATTTCCTACTTCAAGAAAATCGATAAAATCTTTGCGCTCACTAGCTTTCATTACCAGATGATATCTGATTCGACTCATGTTACGCTGACTGACATCCATTTTATCTGGATTAAAGGAAGGTTGGTTTCTGTGAAGCTTTTGTAATAGGTCATCAACAAATTGTCCAACTCTACCTCTATAATTATCACCTAAATACTTTTTTGCAGCTTCAAGAATCAATCCATGTGTAACCCTGCCATCAATTGAACATGCTAAAACCATAATAGCGCAAAGCATTGCAAAATAGGCCGGAATTCCATCGAAAGATTTTCTCATTAAAAACTCAACGAAGCCATCCCATCTTTG
>JAEEGL012030355.1_pt1 | contig 10229 bp, 9 predicted proteins | sample 9134231 | NCBI WGS metagenome assembly JAEEGL01 (sample SAMN16246548, study PRJNA631951) | gut metagenome | biome: gut microbiome; feature: rumen; material: fiber-attached | host: Bos | place: Iran: Karaj | collected 2018-10 | reverse complement strand
TCGGTGCAAGTGTTGTAAGCGCCAGACGCTCGGGGTGTACTGCGACATTTGATGAGCTCAACAAATTCTTTACACTTTCAAACATGCCGGTAGCCAGCAGCCAGTACTGGAACAACATCTATGGCTGGGAACCGGGTGAAGGAAGTGTGGATGATGAAGGAAGACAGGTCATGCGGGTGCTTGCAAGAAACATGGTCTTCCTGATGCAGAGTATCGTATTGGGTAAAGATCAGATCGGACTGCCGAAGACAGAGGATCGTGTATGGACAAACTTTACGAGATAGGAAAGGTGTCTCTTGTTTGGCCTGGGTAAATGGGCTTTACATGTTGACAAAAAGAATGTGATCCGGCGCCTGTTCAGAAAAAGTTATGCAGATATGTATGGTATTATACAGAAGAACGTCCGCGTGATATACTATAGGTATGTATTACAATATTTCGTTTGATATAGCCGCGATACTGGTGCTCATAGTACTTGCGGTCGGAATGAATACGGTTCTGTATACGGATACCACCGGACACAAGCTTGTCCGCAGATATATGTATTCGGTCATTTTCTGCGCCGTAATGGATGTGATCACGGCTTATACGATCTGTTATGGATATCTCATACCGGATACGCTCAATCTCATACTCAATTCCATTTATCAGTATTCGTCGGTCCTGTGCGTTGCGGTGGCAATGCGCACGATCCTGAATTATTATCCCAGTGCAGGCAAAACGTCCGTGATGATCAACAGGTTGCTTCTGTATCTTCTGGTCGCATTTATCACGGTCAATATGTTTACGGGCTGGATGTTTGAATTCACGAACGGAGAATACGTACACGGATCGCTTTATATGATCGCTTATGCATTGTCTTTGGCGGTAGTGTTCCACATGCTTTATGTGGTACTTATCAATCGTGGTGACAGGCCGGGCGTCATGTCCAGGATCATAATACTTTTCCTTTTTTTGCCTACCGTTTTTACGGTGATACAGATGATAGTGGGTGACATCCTTCTCATAGCATTCGGAGAAGCGTTCTCGGCGCTTATCATGCTTTTTGCACTTGAGACTCCGGATTATCGCAAGCTCATGAAGACTATGAATGAACTTGAGATCGCTAGAGAAGAGGCCAATGTAGCCAATCGCGCCAAGAGCGATTTTTTGGCGAGCATGTCTCACGAGATACGTACGCCCATCAACGGCATCCTGGGAATGAATACGATGATATTAAAAGACAGCGATGACTGGCAGATCACTCAGTATGCCGAGAACATCAGGGCAGCGGGCAACAGTCTTTTATCCATTATCAATGATATCCTTGATCTGTCCAAGATAGAATCGGGCAGAATGGAACTTGTTCCCGATGATTATGAACTGTTTTCCGTCATGAATGACTGCTATCAGATCAACAGGATACGTGCCAATGATAAAAATCTCGAGCTTATATTCGAAAATGATCCCGATATGCCGGCCGTATATTTCGGGGATGTTGTCAGGATACGCCAGATCATGAACAATCTTTTGTCAAACGGTATCAAGTATACTGCGAAAGGTACGGTCAGATTGAGTGTCGCGTTTAGCGATGAAGATTCGGGGTCGCACGAAGACGACGGCGAATACGGTACACTTGTGGTATCCGTATCGGATACGGGCATAGGAATAAAAGAAGATGATCTTAACAATCTGTTTGAGAGATTCACAAGGCTTGAAGAAAACAAAAATAAACATATAGAAGGAACGGGACTCGGACTTCATATCACCCAGCAGCTTGTGTACATGATGAACGGCAGAATAGAAGTAAAGAGTGAGTATGGCGTTGGTTCTGTCTTCACGGTAAGTATCCCGCAGAAAGTTGGGGACAGACGTCCTATGGGTGAGTTTGCCGTAAGACTTAAAGAACAGGTAAATGTTGTAAAAAATGAGTCCGATACCATTAAGGCTCCCGGCAAAACAGTGCTCATAGTCGATGATGTGAAGATGAACATATTTGTATTAGAGGGACTGCTAAGAGACACGCAGATGAGGATTGACAGTGCGACTTCGGGCCAAGAGGCCGTAAACATGTCAAAAGAGACGAAGTACGATATCATCTTCATGGATCAGCAGATGCCGCAGATGGACGGGACTGAAGCCTTCCACAGGATAAGGGATGATAAGGACAACATTAATCATGACACCCCTGTCGTAGTGCTGACTGCGGATGCGATCGTGGGTGCGCGTGCCGGATACTTAAAAGAAGGTTTTGCGGAATACTTAAGCAAGCCTGTGGAACAAAAAGAACTGTTGAATGTGGTCGAAGAGCTGCTGAGCTGATGGACCACCAACCCCGTCCCTATGGTCCCTTATGGACCACCAACCCCGTCCCCATGGTCCATTTCTGCCGCGGGAATCCTTTACACAGACTGTTTAATATGGTAAAGTGATGAATGGCTTTACAATAAAAAAGAGGACTCAGAGGGTGAGTTCCGGAACGGAGATTATTATGAAAAAAAGAATTCTGGCAACAGTCCTGGCTTTGGCCATGACATTATCGATGACTGCATGCGGCGCTGCTGCAGGCAAGGGCGCTGACAGTGATGTCGCATATATCAAGGATAAGGGCACACTTATCGTAGGTATCACTGATTTTGCTCCTATGGACTATAAGGATGATAACGGCAACTGGATCGGATTTGATGCAGACATGGCTGCAAAGGTAGCTGATTCACTCGGCGTTAAGGTTGAATTCGTAGAGATCGACTGGGATAACAAGATTCTTGAACTTGATAATAAGTCCATTGACGTTGTATGGAACGGCATGACATTGACCGATGAAGTCAAGAACGCAATGGAATGCACCAATGCATATCTTAACAATGCTCAGGTAGTAGTAGTTCCCGCTGCAGATGCGGATAAGTATAAGACTGTTGATGATGTGGCAGGCCTTCAGTATGCGGTTGAGTCCGGATCAGCAGGAGAACAGGCAGCTATCGACAATAACTTTGAATACACATCACTTACATCACAGGCTGATGCCGTTATGGAAGTGGCTGCAGGTACATCAGGAGCTTGTATCATAGACCTTCTTATGGCAGGTGCCATGGTAGGCAAGGGAACAAGCTATGAGAACCTTACACATACCGTAGAGCTTACTACAGAGGAATACGGTATCGGATGTCGTAAGGGATCTGACCTTGCAGCGTATATCAATGATGAACTTAAGAAATATTACGCTGACGGCTCGATGAAGACGATCGCCGAGACTTATGGCGTACAGGAAGCACTGGTAGAGCAATAAGGAGTCATCCATGTTTCTCACCGTTACCTTATCTCTTTTAGAGGGATTCTTAGGCACACTTAAGCTTTTTATATTGACACTTGTCCTTGCATTGCCGCTTGGCCTATTCATCAGCTTTGGTTCCATGAGTAAGCTTGCGGTGATCAGAGGACCGGTGCGATTTGTGATATGGATCATTCGCGGAACCCCGCTTATGCTCCAGTTGCTGATCATTTATTATGGGCCCGGTATATTCATGGGATTGAATGTATGGGGCTCCGATACTACCGGGAGATTTACGGCAGCGCTGGTTGCATTTGTCATCAACTATGCCTGCTATTTCTCCGAGATATTCAGGGGTGGGATTCAGTCCATACCCGTAGGTCAATATGAGGCCGGAGCAGTGCTTGGCATGACGAGAAGGCAGATCTTCAATAAGATCATTCTGCTTCAGGTCATCAAACGTATAGTGCCGCCGATATCCAATGAGGTCATCACGCTTGTTAAGGATACATCTCTTGCAAGAGTAATAGCCGTGTATGAGATCATATGGAACGGCCAGGCCTTTATCAAGAGCAGCGGCATCATATGGCCCCTGTTTTACACCGGAGCCTTTTATCTGATATTCAGCGGGCTTTTGACATTTGTATTTGGATATATAGAGAAAAAACTGAGCTACTTCAGATAATGATCTGTGTAGCGTTTGGACGGGCTTAAGATAACACTTCGGGACGGATATGCAATATGCCTATATTGGAAGTAAGAGATCTTAAAAAGAATTTTGATAAAACAGAGGTCCTTAAGGGGATAAGCTTTGACCTTGAAGAGGGTGAAGCTATCTCTATTATAGGATCGTCGGGCAGTGGCAAGACCACGTTGCTTAGGTGCCTTAATTTTTTGGAGACTGCAGATGAAGGCACCATATCTGTGCGTGGAGAATGCCTTTTTGACGGAGCTCATCCGGTTACGGATGCCGAGAAGCTTCGAAGGATGAGGCTGCATTTCGGACTTGTATTCCAACAGTTTAATCTTTTTCCTCAATATACGGCGCTTGAAAATGTGACGCTTGCACCGCTTCTTGCATCAGGCGGGGCAGACAGAGGAGCCATTATCGACAACGGCAAGCAGCTTTTGGACCAGATGGGGCTTTATGACAGGATGGACAATTACCCGCATCAACTCTCCGGCGGACAGCAGCAGAGAGTTGCGATAGCCAGAGCTCTGGCACTTAAGCCGGATATCCTCTGCTTTGATGAACCGACATCTGCGCTTGACCCCGAACTTACGGGAGAAGTGCTTAAGGTCATACGTAACCTTGCCGAGAAGAAGACCACCATGATCATAGTTACACATGAGATGGCATTTGCCAGGGATGTGGCAGATAAAGCCATATTCATGGACGGAGGAGTGATCTTAGAACAGGGTCCGGCCAAGGAACTCATTAATAATCCCAGACAGGAGCGTACCAGACAGTTCCTCTCGGGCCTGGCAAAATAGTCGTAAAGATCAGACTGAACTTATCTGTATCAAGGATAAAAGATGGCATATAACGATCATCTGTTTTTGTAAAAATTGTCAAAAAATTCTTCATTCACCTAAAGAAATGTGGTATAATTAACGAAAACGCGGCCCGAATTTTGTTATTGTCGTTCCCGCATGAGTGGTCGCGGATGTTTTGATCGGGATTACATGAACTACAGACAGGAGGGCTTATGCTAGCCACATTGATTCCTTTGTTTGACCAGGAGATGAAGGTTAAGGCTTATTCTCTGTACGGTCAGAAGAAAAATTTTTTGCTTGATGCCAGATACTTAAGTACGGCGCAGCAGTATGATGCAGTCAATATCCCCAGTTTTGAAGTGATAGACAGTGTGGGCATAGATACGCTTACATCTGAAGCGGAGATATTCATTCCCATTACCAATATCTCCATATACAGCGATATCAACGGACAGTGCCATGTTCCTCACGACAGGATAGTCCTTCTCATGGACAATTCCATCACTCCTACCACCGACAGCATCAAGAGGATCAAGGAGCTTAAGGCAGACGGATATAAGTTTGCGATACGTAAGCTCGGTGTACAGGACTTTGAACCATACAGAGAGATATTGCTGCTGGTGGATTATGTGATACTCAATCACCAGAAGATAGTAATATCCAAGGCCAAGATATATTTCAGGGCACAGTATCCGAACGTAAGCCTTGTGGCAGGTAATCTCCAGTCTCAGGAGATATTCGAAGAGCTCAAGGAAGAGGGCGGATATGAGTATTTTGAAGGAGATTTCTATCGTATGCCCATCACTAAGGGTGATACGGAGATAGCTCCCCTTAAGCTTAACTACATTGAATTGCTCAATGTCGTTAATGACAGCAACTTTGATCTGACCGATGCGGCCGATGTTATCGGACGTGATACGGCACTTGTTATGTCATTGCTTGAGATAGTTAACAGGATGGCACGTAATTCTGAGATCACTTCCATCAGGCATGCTGCTGCCATGCTCGGTCAGAAGGAACTTCGTAAGTGGATCACCACAGCCATCACCAAGGAGCTTTGCTCAGACAAGCCCAGTGAAGTTGCAAGACTTTCACTTCTTAGAGCGAAGTTCGCCGAGAGCCTTGCTCCGTTATTTGAGATGGCGGTTCAGTCGCAGGAACTTTTCCTTATGGGCCTGTTCTCCATCATAGACCTTATCCTGGAGAAGCCTATGGACGAAGCGCTTGATATGATGAACGTGTCGAAGAATATCAGAGCTGCTTTGGTAGATCACGGCGGACCGTATTACAAGCTCCTTTCATTTATAGAAGCCTATGAAGCAGGTAACTGGCAGGAAGTGTCACGTATCATGGTGCTTGACAAGATCGGAATGGATGATGTGTACCAGGCATATATCGGTACTCTTGAATGGTACAGAGACCTTTTCAAGTGATCCGTCAGGCTATGCCGGTGAGCGGGTATTTCCCGTGAGATGATGACAGACAGCCACCGGACTTATGGTTCGGTGGCTTTTTTATGCAGGATAAGTGCGCGATAATACTGATTTTTTTTGCAGCTGCCATATAGATTAAGATGCAACGTTTACTAAGTGATATCAATAACAATACATATAAACCGGTCTATCTCTTGTACGGCGACGAGGCATATCTTCGCCTTCAATACAGGCAGAAACTTAAAGATGCCATAGTCCCGCCCGAGGATAATATCAATTATGCCTATTTCCATGGCAGGGATATTAATGTCGATGAAGTGATCGGATTGGCTGAGACTCTTCCTTTTTTCGCGGACAGGCGTGCGATCTTTTTGGAAGATACGGGATTGGCCAAAGAAGATAATGAGAAGCTTACCAAGTATATTTCGGAGGGCATTCCTGACACTACCGTCATAGTGATGACGGAACAGGAAGTGGATAAGCGAAAGAAACTGTATAAGGCGATAGATAAGAAGGGGCTGTGCATAAGCTTTGACAGGCAGAGCCCTGACACATTGAAAAAATGGATACTCGGAAGGCTCAAAAAAGAGGGTAAACAGATCACGGGGCGAACATTGGATGTCTTTTTGGAGACAGTCGGGGATGATATGTTCGGCCTGTCTACGGAACTTGACAAGCTGCTTGCATATACATATGACAGATCTGTCATATCGGAAGAAGACATCGCGGCCGTATGTTCCGTGAGACTGTCGGTCAAGGTCTTTGACATGATAGATATGATAGGTAAAAAGAAAAGCAGTGATGCCATACGTATGTATCATGAGCTGCTTGAGATGAAGGAATCTCCTTTCGGTATACTGGCGCTTATCATCAGACAGTTTAATATCATGCTTCATATATGTGATCTTGCAGACAGAGGCGTGAGGCAGCAGACCATAGCGGAAGAAGTCAAGCTCTCGCCCTATATCACCGGCAAGTATCTGGCTCAGATAAAGAATTTTACTCTTAAGGAGATCAAGGATGCACTTAGGCTTTGTGCTCAGACCGATGAAGGAGTCAAGACGGGCAATCTGAATGCGGAATTGGGCGTGGAGATGCTTATAATAAAATGCAGCAATGCAAACTAAAAAGTTTAAAGCTGTCCGATACATGCATGGGACTTAATTGAAAAGGCATGACAGATGACAGCGTGGAGGATTTATGGACATAAAAAAAGATCAGGTATACAGACATTTTAAAGGCAATATATACAGAGTGCTGACTCTTGCCAAACATACGGAGACGGGAGAAGAAATGGTCGTCTACGAGCATGTGGGCGGAGATCATGAAGTATATGTCAGGCCCCGTGATCTTTTTGAATCTCCCGTAGATAAGATCAAATATCCGGATGCGGATCAGGAGATGCGCTTTAAGTTGCTGACCGATGAGGAAGCGGCCAGATGCTGCCTCAATCCGCTCGTGGAACAGTTTTTGGACGCAGAGGATGTATCTGACAGGATAGATATTTTGCAGCGGCTTCATCCGACAGTTACGATAGATGACATAGATATCATGTCGAGGATCATGGACATAGAATTTGATGAGAACATGAATATCAATGCCAGATACGAACTCCTCATGAACAATCTTAAGATGCGTGACAGATTCGGCGCATCAAGACTTCGCAGATAGAAAGGGTACATATACCGATGAAATTACTTTCAATAGCAATACCCAGTTACAATTCGGCTGCATATCTCGGCAGATGTATAGACTCGCTCATAGTAGGCGGTGAGGATGTGGAGATCATAGTGGTCAACGACGGCTCCACGGACGAGACATCGGCGATTGCTCATAAGTATTCGGAGCGTTTCCCTTCCATAGTGAAGGTTATAGACAAGCCCAACGGAGGCCATGGATCGGCCGTCAATGCAGGCTTGGAAGCGGCTTCGGGAATGTACTATAAGGTCGTGGACAGCGACGATTGGGTAAAGGAAAGCGCATATATGGCCATACTCGATAAGCTTCGCGAACTGTCCGGCTCCGATAAGGTCCTTGATATGCTTATCAGTAACTTTGTATATGAAAAAGAAGGGGCGGATAAGAAGAAGGTCATGCGTTTCGGGCACGCGCTTCCTCAGGATGAACTGTTTACATGGAATGATGTCGGACATTTTCATAAGGGTCAGTATATACTTATGCATTCAGTCATTTTCCGCACGAAGCTCTTAAGAGAGTGTGAGCTTAAGCTTCCGGAGCATACATTCTATGTTGACAATATCTTTGTATTTGAGCCTCTTCCGTATGTTAAGAATATGTATTATATGGATGTCAACTTCTACAGATATTTCATAGGAAGGGACGATCAGTCCGTCAATGAGAAGGTGATGATCAGCCGTATAGACCAGCAGCTGCGCGTCAACCGCATCATGATAGACTATATGAAGGAGAACAAAAGAAAGATATTTGCCAATAAGCGTTTAAAAAACTACATGATCAATTATTTGGACATAATCACTACTATCAGCTCGATCATGTTGATATTGTCCGGGACTTCGGAGAATCTTCAAAAGAAGAAGGACCTTTGGGATTATCTTAAAAACAGTGACAGCTATATCTTCTACAGATTGAGACTGGGACTGCTGGGCAATACCATGAATCTCCCGGGAAGAGGCGGCAGAAAGGTGTCTGTGGAGGGGTATCGTATAGCGCAGAGATTTTTCAAGTTTAACTGATGTATATATGTATTGGAGGGATTATGAGCGAATTTATCGAAAAAAGAAATGAACTGCTTGCAAAAAAGGTCATCGAGGGACTTTCATCACGAAATATGACAGGTTACTATGCGGCTGATAAAGAGGAAGCACTTAAGATAGCGCTTGGCATTATTCCGGAAGGCAGTAGCGTGACCATGGGAGGATGCATGAGTGCCAAGGAGATCGGCCTTGTAGATGCACTTGAAAGCGGCAACTATACTTTTATAGACAGGTATAAGGCGGATGATCCCAGAGAAGCCATGCTTAAGGCATACGATGTGGACGTTTATCTTGCAAGCGCCAATGCCATGACAGAAGATGGAGTTTTAGTGAATATCGACGGTAATTCCAACAGAGTATCGGCCATTGCATACGGACCGAAGAAGGTAGTGTTCATCGTCAGCATGAATAAAGTGTGTGATGATGTGGACGGTGCCATGAAGAGAGCGCGTAATGTGGCGGCGCCGATCAATGCGCAGAGATTCGGTCTTTCCACGCCCTGCGCGAAGACCGGAACCTGTTTTAACTGCAAATCGCCGGATACAATCTGCTGTCAGTTTTTGATCACAAGGTTTTCGAGACATGAGGGAAGAATTCATGTGATACTGGTGAACGATCAGCTGGGATTTTAAGCTTCATCCGGCAGCAGGCAAAGGGAAGGGTATAAAAGCATGAAAAAAAGGGGAATTGCAGTTTTGCTGGTACTTGCTGTGGCGATGGGACTGGCGGGATGCCGGGGGGACGCAGACAGAGCAGGTGACAGATCGGGAACCGTTTCAGAGGAGACAAGTATGCGGGCCGGGCAGGAAGAGGAGGCACATACCGAAAAAGAGAGCGAAGACAAAACGGAAGAGAAGAAGGTGAAGGGGGAGGAATTTATTCTGAACCACTTTTACTATGAACAGAAATTCCAGACAGTGGATTCGGATGGAACACCGGTGGCTGAGTATGATTGGGAGGGGCTCTGCAACAGGCTTTTGAATCAGGGGTTTGATTTCCGCAATACCAGATGTGAATTTGTGTCGGACGGAATTATGTATGTGAAAAACTACGAGAGCAGGGATGATGAGTACTTTACCCGCATCTATGCGATCGATCCCGGGACGGATTCGGTTCGTATGCTCTGGACCTCCGATAAGGAGAACAATTATAATCTGATGGATTTCTGCGACGGAAAACTCTGCATTTCATTCACCGGCGCGGATGATGTGAGGAAAGAGATCTGTTTTACAAAAGTACCGGAGGAATTCCGTTTTCAGGAAGAAAAGGAGGATCTGGATGCTTTCTTTTCAGCCGCAAAGGGTTATATTATGTATC
>JAEEGL010875183.1_pt1 | contig 10229 bp, 9 predicted proteins | sample 9134231 | NCBI WGS metagenome assembly JAEEGL01 (sample SAMN16246548, study PRJNA631951) | gut metagenome | biome: gut microbiome; feature: rumen; material: fiber-attached | host: Bos | place: Iran: Karaj | collected 2018-10 | reverse complement strand
GGTATTGGCGGGGGGGATCTGATTGAGCTTGTGGTTGATGCTGAGGATGCGGCGGGGCTGGATCTGGATGTCCGTGGCCGGGCCCTGGGCGCCGCCGGAGGGCTGGTGGATCATGATCTCGGCATTGGGCAGAGCCATGCGCTTGCCCTTGGCGCCGGCGGAGAGCAGGAAGGCGCCCATGGAGGCGGCCATACCGATGCAGATGGTGGCGACGTCGCACTTGATGTACTGCATGGTGTCGTAGATGGCGAGACCGGAGGTGATCACGCCGCCGGGGCTGTTGATATAGAACTGGATATCCTTATCCGGGTCCTGGGCCTCGAGATAGAGCATCTGGGCGATGATCAGGGAGGCGGTGGTATCGTTGACCTCCTCGGAGAGGATGATGATGCGGTCGTTCAGCAGGCGGGAGAAGATGTCATAGGACCGCTCGCCGCGGCTGGTCTGTTCGACGACATAGGGGACTAAGCTCATGGTAGTGCTCCTTTCGATGAATTCGGCAGGTGCGGGATCCGCCCCGTTGTTCGGAGCAGGTCGGAGGATCCGTCCTTGCCCCTTTGCCGCCCGCAGGGGCGGTCCCCCTCCCCTCGTCGGGGAGAGGCAATAGCGGGCGATCCCGGGCCGCTGTCTTTCAGGTGGCAGTGCCCGGGACCATTGTAACCGCGGGGAGAGAGAATTATTCCTTCTCCTCGGTGACTTCCTTGCCCTCGGTGGCAACGGCGCTGGAAACGATGAGGTCTCTGGCCTTGCGCACGGTGAGGTCGCCCTTGATCTCCTCGGCGGGGACGGTGGCCTTGATGCGCTCAACGTCCATGGAGTACTGCTCGGCGAGCTTCTGATACTCCTGCTCGATCTCCTCCTCGGAGGCCTCGAGCTTCTCGGCCTCGGCAACGGCCTCGAGGGTCAGGCGGATCTTCAGCTGGTTCTCGGCAGAGGGGCGGATGCTGTTCTTGAAGCCGGACAGATCGCCGCCCAGCATCTTGCTGTACTGCTCCAGGCTCATGCCCTGGGAACGGAGCTGGTAATCGAAACGATCCATCTCCTTCTCGACCTCCTCGTCGATCATGGCGGCGGGGACGTCCATGGAGGCGTTCTCGGCAGCCTTCTCGAGCAGGGCGTTCTCAAAGGCGCGGTCGATGCCCTCGGCCTTCTCGTTCAGGATGTTGGCGCGGATATCGGCGCGGAGCTCGTCCAGGGTGTCGAACTCGGAGATGTCCTTGGCCAGCTCATCGTCCTTGGCGGGGACCTGGGTCTGCTTGACCTCATGGACCTTGACCTTGAAGACCACGGGCTTGCCGGCCAGATCCTTGGCGTGATATTCCTCGGGGAAGGTGACGTTGATGTCCTTCTCCTCGCCGGCGGACAGGCCGATCACCTGCTCCTCAAAGCCGGGGATGAAGCTGTGGCTGCCCAGACGGAGCTCGTGGCCCTCGTCCTTGCCGCCCTCGAAGGGCACGCCGTTGAGGAAGCCTTCGTAGTCGATGACGGCGGTGTCGCCTTCCTCGGCGGGACGGTCCACGGTGATGATGCGGGCGACCTCGTTGGCCTTGCGGTCAAGCTCCTTCTCCACCTCTTCGTCGGTGACGGCGGGAGCGGCCTTGGGCATCTCGATGCCCTTGTACTGGCCCAGGGTGACCTCGGGATAGAGGGCGGTCTCGATGGTGAGATCCACGGTCTTGTCGTCGTTGAAGTTCAGCTCCGAGATGGAGGGCTGGCCGACGGCCTTCAGGCCGCGGTCGATAACGGCTTCTTTATAGATTTCGGGGAAGATCTCCTCGATGGCGTCGTTGTAGAACACCTCGGCGCCGTAGAGATTCTCGATCATGCGGCGGGGGGCCTTGCCCTTGCGGAAGCCGGGAACGGCAATATACTTGCGGTTCTTGAGATAAGCCTTGTTCAGGCCCTCTTCAAAGACTTCCTTCTCCACCGTGACGGAGATCTTCACGCTGTTGTTTTCTCTGGTTTCGCTCTTGACGTTCATGGTTGTTTTTCCTCCTGTATTGGCGATTGCCTAATCCCGTATATTCTAACAGAAATTCGGGAAATATCAAGTCCTAATTTATGAATTTTCGGGCTTTTCACGGTCATTTTACCGCGATCGGACGAAAGCCTACGTAATCCGCGGAGACCAGGCGAAAATCGATGCCCTCGAAGTCTCCGGTGACGGCCAGGCGGTGGCTGTCGGAGTGGAGATGGCCGTAATAGCAGGCCCGGACCCCGTAGCGATGCAGCAGATCCAGGATCGGACGGCAGAGATAGCCGCGGTAGACCGGCGGATAGTGGAGGAAGCATAGCTTCTCCTTGTCCCCCGCCGCCTTCAGAGAGGTCTCCAGTCGGATGAGCTCCCGGTTCAGGATCTTCTCATCGTGGGCGTCTCCCCTCTCCTCCTCGAAGAACCAGCCCCGGGTGCCGCAGATGGCGGTATCCCCGTAGAAATAGCAGTTGTTGTTCAGGATCCACAGGTCCTCGAAGCCCTTTTCCCGGCAGAAGGCGTAGAACTTTGCCGCCGTGGACCACCAGTAGTCGTGGTTGCCCTTGAGGATGATCTTCCGGCCGGGGATGGCAGAGATAAAGGAAAAATCCTCCCTGGCGTGGGCAAGGTCCATGGCCCAGGTCAGATCGCCCAGCAGGACCGTGGTGTCCTCCGGTCCGACGACGGACAGGCCCTGCCGGAGCTTGTCCACGTAGCCGGTCCACTGCCTGCCGAAGACGTCCATGGGCTTGTCGGCCTCAAAGGACAGATGCAGGTCGCCGATGGCGTAGAGTGCCATTGTTGTTCCTCCGTTGTTCGGATCGGTCAGTCGGCGGTGAACTCGCCGACGCGCTTTTTCTGGAGATTCTGCAGGAAGAAGCGGGAGGCGTTGTTGTTCATCACGCCCAGGACCTGCTCCTCTTCCATTCCCCGGTCCAGCAGATAGCGGCCGAGATCGTTCCAGCTGTCAACGCCGGTAAAGCCCTCTGGCAGGACGTCGCAGCCGTCGAGGTCGCCGCCGAGGCTGATATAGTTCTCGCCGCCCAGATCGATGAAGTGGTCCAGGTGACGCTTGACGTCGGAGAAGTCCGCCCTCCCGCTCTCGTTGAGGAAGGGAGCGTAGAGATTGAGCCCCACGACACCGCGGAAATTGCGGATCACCTTGAACTGCTCGTCGGTGAGGTTCCGGCTGTGGGGACAGACGGCGCGGCTGTTGGAGTGGCTGGCGACGATGGGTGCGGAGGTGACGTCCACCAGGTCCCAGAAGGCCTTGTCCGAAAGATGGCTCACGTCGATGACCAGGCCGAGGTCCTGGGCCCGGCGCACGAAGGCCTTGCCCTCGGGGCTGAGGCCCTCGCCGGTGAGGTGGGACCCCGCCAGGGCGTTGCGGAAGTTCCAGGTGAGGGTCGTCATCACGAAGCCGAGATCCTTTAGCTCGTCGAGGCGGAAGGGATCGCAGCCGATGGCCTCGGGCCCCTCCAGGGACAGCAGGACGGGGTGCTTGCCCTCCCCCACCGCGGCGATCATGTCCTCGGTGCTGCGGCACAGACGGTGGGTGGCCTTGTGGCGCTCCAGCTCGGTGTAGAAATTGGAGACGGCGGTGAAGAACTGCGCCTCGGCCTCGGAAGGCGGCAGGGGCTTGAACTCCCTGTCGTAGACGCAGCAGAAGGCGTAGATCTGGATATGGGACATCAGCCTGGAGGCCCTGTCCAGATCCAGCTGCAGGCTATTCTTTTCCCAGCTCTGATTTTGTAAAACGAGCTCCGTCGCGGTGTCGCAGTGGAGATCGAAAACGGGAAACTTCTCTCTCATTGAAACGCGTCCTCCAGATGATTGATGGTGGGATGCCGGGTGTCCATCCCCTGCGGAGCGTAGATCTCCACCACGTCGAAGCGCGGCTGCTTGGAGGTCTCGTTCTTGCTGAGCCAGACGCCGGCCGTCCTGCGGATCTTCTCCTGCTTGCGGAGGTCGACGAACTCCGACGCCCGGGCAAAGCTGTCCGACCTGCGGAGCTTCACCTCCACGAAGACGACGTACCGGCGGTCCTCCACGATGAGATCCACCTCGCCGCAGCGGCAGGAATAGTTCATTCCCACCAGGCGATATCCTTTCTTCTTCAGATACTCCGCGGCCAGGGCCTCGCCCCAGCGGCCCGTCAGCCGGGCGGTCTGTCTTTCCTTATCCATCGCGGTCCCAGTTCTTCAGGAAGGTGCGGCGGTGGATGGGGCTGGGGCCCAGGGCCGCGAGAGCGGCGTAATGGGCCTTTGTGCCGTAGCCCTTGTGGACGGCGAAGCCGTATCCGGGGTACAGAACGTCCATGCGCTGCATCAGCCGGTCCCTCGTCACCTTGGCAAGGATGGAGGCGGCGGCGATATCGGCGCAGCGTCCGTCGCCCTTCACCACCGTCTGCGTGGGAAGGCCTAGGCCGGGATCCCGGTTGCCGTCCACGAGGCAGAGGTCCGGGGTCAGCGACAGGGCCGAGACCGCGCCGCGCATGGCCTCATAGGTGGCCTGCAGGATGTTGATCTCGTCGATCCGCTTCTCATCCACCAGACAGACGGCCCAGGCCAGAGCATGGGCCGTGATCTCACGGTAGAGCTCCTCCCGCTTCTTCTCAGTGAGCTTCTTGGAGTCGTTGAGGCCGGGGAGCTCAAGGTTCCGGGGCAGGATGCAGGCAGCCGCGCAGACCGGGCCCGCGAGGGGTCCCCTGCCGGCTTCATCCACGCCGCAGATCCGTTCGCAGCCTCGGTCGTAGTATTCGTTTTCCAGTTCCCAAAGGTTCATGTCGCATCCTCCGGCGCTTCCAAAGTAAAGCGCCCGATCTTGCAGGAGCGGTACTCCTCCAGCAGGATCCGGGCCATGCGTTCGAGATCCACCTCGCCGCCGGACAGAAGACAGCCGCGTTTCCGTCCCGCCATGGTCAGCAGGGCGAAGCCGTCGGCATCCGCGTCGGGCTCGATCCTGAATCTGGCCCGGACGGCGTCGGGATACCGGGTGCCGAGCATCTTCATCAGCCGGGCAGCCAGGGTCTCAACGTCGAGGATATCGTCCTTGACAGCCCCGGTATAGGCCAGACGGACGCCGACCTCCGGGTCCTCGAACTTCGGCCAGAGGATGCCCGGCGTATCCAGCAGGAGCAGGCCCTGGTCGATGGTGACCCACTGCTTGCCCCGGGTGACGCCGGGGCGGTTCTCGGCCTTGGCGCCCTTGCGTCCGGCGATCTGGTTGATGAAGGTGGATTTGCCCACGTTGGGGATGCCCACCACCATGACCTTCAAGGGCTTTCCGGCCATGCCCTTTTCGGCATAACGGCGGAGCTTGTCCGCCAGGAGCTTCCGCAGGGCGGGCGCGAAATCGGCGACGCCCCTGCGGTTCTTGCAGTCGGTCTGGATGACCGCGAAGCCCTTGTCGCGGAAGGCGGCGGCCCAGGCCCTGGTCTGCGCGGGATCCGCCATATCGATGCGGTTGAGGATAATCATCCGGGGTTTGTCGCCGCAGATGCGGTCGATGTCCGGGTTCCGGGAGGAAACGGGGATGCGGGCGTCCACGATCTCACAGACCGCGTCCACCAGCTTCAGATCCGCCTCCATCATCCTCCGGGTCTTGGTCATGTGGCCCGGATACCACTGAATATTGAGCTCATCCATGGCGGATTAAACCGATCCTTCCCCAGTCGACGACGCCGTTCCTATGGGCATCCTGCCCGGGCAGGAGAAGGAGCTTTGCCTTGCCGATGATATAACGCTCGTCCACGAAGCCGATCTCGTCGAAGCGGCTGTCCAGGGAGTTGTTGCGGTTGTCGCCCATCAGGAAGTAGCAGCCCTCGGGGACCGTCAGAACGGTCCCGTCCACGCCCTTCCCCCGGGGAAACATCGTCTCGTTGATATATTCCTCCGGGACAGGCTCATCGTCCACGTAGACGTGGACGTGATCCAGGGCGTCCGCCCGGAAGCTGACGGTCTGGCCCGGGGTGGCGATGACACGCTTGACGATGGGCTTTCCGTCTTCATAGGTGGGGATGGAGGCGACGACGACGTCGCCGTATTGATAGCCCCGGCAGAGCACGTTGCTCTGGAGGATCAGATAGTCGCCGCGGCTGCGGGTGGCGGTGTCCTGCCCCACGAGGGTGGGATACATGGAGCTGCCGAAGACGCCGACGATCCGGGCGAAAAAGATAAACAAAAACGTCACCGCGCAGAGGATACACGCGGCGTCGTGCACCACGGTATAGAACGTGCCGGCCATGCCCTTGGGCTCGAAGGGGTTTTCCTTCTTCTTCGCCTGCGTCTGAATCAGATCCTCCTGCTGCGCTTCCGTCTGAGTGAGATTCTCCTGTTGCGCTTCCGTCTGCATGGGATTCTCCTGTTCTGCCCGGATGCCCGGGCGGTTGAAATCGATGAAGATCCGGTGTATAACACACCAAAGTATATTATATACGAAAAATCTCTTCTTGCCAAGTACCCGGGGGAGTTTTTTTGTAGTCTTGCACAAATCGGTTTCCATAATTTTTTCTATTCTGTCATTCCCGGGTGACAGATTCCCTCTTGATTTTGTGTTTTGGAGGGGGTAAAATAATAGCAGAAACAAACCACGGAGGAACGCCGATATGAGTCAGCAATTCGGAGACGATTTCATCACCATCACCGACGAGGACGGCAAGGAGTACGAGCTGGAGGTCCTGTCGACGACGGAATACAAGGGCGCGACCTATCTCGGCGTCTGCCCCGCCGGCCTGGATGAGGACGAGGAGCTGGAGGTCAGCATCCTCAAGGTCGTGGAGGAGGACGGCGAGGAGATCCTCGAGGCCGTCACCGACGACGAGGAACTCGAGGCCGTCTACGCCCAGCTTCTCGAGGAAGAGGAAGAGGAAGAGGAAGAGGAAGAAGACGAGGAAGAGCCCGAGGAATAAGTTTATCCTCCTCATAACTGAATAAAAACACCCTGCTTGGTTCGTGATGTCCCCTTTTAAACCCACATCATATTCAAGGGACGCCTGATTCTTTCGGAATGGATTGTAGACCTCCCGCCCCGGCCCGACCGACGGCGGACGTTGGGAACAGCGAAGTTTCGAAGAGGCGACCCACCTGCCTATTTCGTGCAGGTTATAAATGGGTTCACACGGCCAAAGCGGGGTTTTTTTGCGTTTTTCTTGAATTTCTGAAACTTTTTACTTGCAACCTGGCATAGAAAGCGTTATAATACAGTCCAACTGGTTACAGAAGCCTGTAACGAAGCATTTTTTGAGAGGATTGATGAAAACAATGAGCGCATCTGCATCCAAGAAGAAGCGCAAGCAGCTGCAGGAGCAGGGCAGCACCCAGCTCTCTGCCACCAAGAAGAAGGTCGACGATCCGAAGAAGCGGACCAAGCGTACCGCCATTCTCTTTGCCTGTGTCCTTCTTCTCTCCATTATCGCTGTGATCCTGTTCGTGTACTTCCTCAACGCCCCGAAGTACAACACCAGGAAGGCCTGTGCAACTGTCGGTGATGAGAAGATCACCGTTCCGGTGTATAATCATTTCTATGCCTATACAATGGAAAACAGCTATTACAGCTATTTTGCCCAGCAGTACCCCGGCCAGAAGCTCTCCGAGATCATGCTCGGCGACAAGTCGATGCGCGATCTGCTGGTCGAGCAGACCAACGAGAACATCGAGCACGTCTATAACGTCTATATCGCCGCCAAGAAGGCCGGCTATCAGCTGTCCGACGACGGGAAAAAGACCATCGACGACGAGGTCTCTCAGATGAAAGAGACTGCCAAGAGCCTCGGCTACAGAAATCTGAACCACTACATGTCCGTCCGCTACGGCGAGGGCTGCACTGAGAAGTCTTATCGGGAATTCCGGACCGTGGTGCTCACCGTCGGTGAATACTATTCCAAGATCAGCAGCGAGTTCGATATGACCGACGAGGAGATCGCCAAGGCATATGCCGACGATCCCGACGCCGTTGACGTCGTCAACTATGACTTCGCCACCCTGAAGGCCGAATCCGAGGAGGATGAGGATAAGGACAACGGCGAAGAGACCGGCGAGGAGACCGGTGAGGAAACCGGCGAAGAGACCGGCGAGGAGACCGGCGAAGAGACCGGCGAAGAGACCGGTGAGGAAACCGGCGAAGAGACCGGCGAAGAGACCGGCGAGGAGACTGGCGAAGAGACCGGTGAGGAGACCGGCGAGGAGACCGAAGACGGCTTCCCCAAGACCTTCACCACCAAAACCACCGGCAAGGACAGCGTCAGCTCCACCATCACCGGCGACGAAGAGACCGTGAAGAAGATCGCCGACTGGCTGTTCTCCAAGGACCGCAAGGAGGGCGACGTTGAGCAGTTCACCGCGGAAAGCGGAGACACCATCATCGTCCGCTTCAACTACAGAGACACCTACGACTACGCTCCCGTGAATGCCTACGTCTTCACCATCACCGCCGACAAGATCCCCGAGGATCCCGAGAAGACCCCCGCCGAGATTCTGGAGAGCGTCCGTACCCGTCTTGCCGCCGGCCCGTCCGAGGAGGAGTTCAAGAATATCGCCACCGAGTTCGGCACCTCCACCAGCTCCTCTGCCATAGACAAGAACCTCTATCCGAAGGAAGTCACGAATTATCTGTTCGACGCCTCCCGCAAAGAGGGCGACTCTCAGATGATCACCGCCGGCGAAAAGATCTACGTCGTGCGCTACGTCTCCACCGAGGACCATACCTGCCGCTACAACATCATCCGCAACAAGGCCTTTGAGGATATGTACAACGACATAGTCTCCGCCAATCCTATTCAGATCGTGGATAAGATGATGAAGTACGCGAACACCGATCTGACGGTAAAGGGCAGCTGATCGACTATTGAAATCCGCATAAAGAACCGCTCCCGGGAAAGCACCGCTTTCCCGGGAGCTTTTTTCGGTTTTTTCCGTTGTTTCAGCAACGGCGTCACTCCACGTCAGTCAGCGTGTCCGTGGCAAAGAAATACAGGAGCTTGCGGCGGACCGGCAGACCGAAGATCCGCTGCAGGGCCAGACTGTAGGCGTCCAGCTGGGGGCGGTAACCCTCGGCGGCCTTCGCCTCTGCGCCGGGGCGGATCCGGTCGGTCTTGAAATCCACCACCGTGAGGCCGTCCCCGGAGATCAGGCAGCAGTCGGTAACACCCTGCAGAAGCAGCTTCTCCCCCTCCCCGCCGGGGAAATAGGCGGACGCGTCCACGAGAACGGAGAACTTGAACTCGCGGATCACCCGGTCAGCCCCGCGGATCAGCTCGCCCAGGGGGCAGGCAAAGACGGCAAACAGCTTCTCCGGCGCCACAGCCTCCGCCTGTCTGACGGTGAGGAAGGCGTTTTGCACCATCTCCTCCAGCTGGGCGCGGATCTCCTCTGCAGAGGAGACCCGTGAGAAGTCGAGGTACTGCATCGCCTGGTGGACCGCGGTGCCCTTCTGGGCCGGGGTAAGGGGCTTCTCCTCCTGCAGGAGCAAGGGGGCGCGCCAGCTCGGGGCGGAGGGCAGACGGACGCGGCCGTCGTCGGCCTCCTCGTCCAGACGCCGGCCCTTGAGCTGGGTGGCGGTGATCTTTGCGGGGATCCGGGCGGCCTCGGGATGGGCGTAGCGGAAGCCCAGGCTCTGCAGATGCAGGTCCTTCTTGCTCGCATCGGAGGCCGTCACGGGAGACTCCGTCGGAGCAGGCTGTTCCACACCCTCGGAGACGTCATAGTAGCGGATCACCCAGGGGATCCGGGAGACGGCGACGCCCGCGGGCCTCCCGCCCACGGCGTGGAGCTCCCCTGCCTCGGAGCGCAGCATGGCGGTCTGCAGGATCCAGTCGCCCATTCCGTTCACCCGGGCGGCCATTAGCCGGGCCGTCTCCGGGCACAGACGCTGAGAGATGCTGTTCAGCTTCGTGTTGAGGTTGTCGCCGCAGTAGACCATGATGAGCATGCACTGGGGCCTGGTCATGGCGACGTAGAGGATCCGCATCTCCTCGGAGCGGTTCTCCTCCCTGGTCTTTACGGAGATGGCGTGCTTCGCCGCGGAGGCGTAGCGGGTGTGCAGGTCGGCAGCGTAGAGATTGCTGCCGACGCCGAGATCTCGGTGGAACAGGATCTGGTTCGACTGGTCCTTCGTATTGAACTTTTTGGACAGCCCGCAGAGCAGGACGATCGGGAATTCCAGGCCCTTGGACTTGTGGATGCTCAGGACGGAAACGGCGTTTCCCCGCGCTGGTCGTGTTGGGATGCCTGCCTCCTCCTTCATAGAATCGACGTAGGCC
>JAEEGL010831030.1_pt1 | contig 10229 bp, 7 predicted proteins | sample 9134231 | NCBI WGS metagenome assembly JAEEGL01 (sample SAMN16246548, study PRJNA631951) | gut metagenome | biome: gut microbiome; feature: rumen; material: fiber-attached | host: Bos | place: Iran: Karaj | collected 2018-10 | reverse complement strand
ACCGGAGAGCATCTGGATATCAGACGGGAAGCTCAGGATCTGTGGAGCCTTGCGGATCCAAAATACTGAATAAAAATGGCAGCCCGAAATTGCTTTCCGGGCTGCCGTTTTGCTCAGAGAAGAGATTTCATTGCGCGACAAAACAATGCCAGTCCTCTTCTGAGAAATGTTCCAATATAGTAAAACCGGCGGCTTCAACAGCGCTCCGCACTTCATTCTGACGTCCTTCCATGATTCCGGAACTGATATAGATTCCACCAGACTTCAGGAAACCGCGTACATGTCTGGAAAGTGGAATAATGACATCGGCAACAATATTTGCAAGAACAATATCATACCCTGACCCGAGATTATTCCTGAGAGAAGCGTCAGACAACAGGTCACCTGCCAGAATGCGGATCTTCTCCGGCCCAAAACTGTTCAGTGCCGCATTTGACATGGCAACATCAGGCGCTTTGGGATCAATGTCAACCCCAAGACAGCTTTCACATCCAAGAACCAGAGCCCCAATCCCAAGGATACCGCTGCCGCAGCCGAGATCAAGAACCTTTTTTCCGGGCGCTGCATAAGCCTCCAGCGCCAAAAGACACATTTTTGTTGTGGGATGACTTCCGGTTCCGAATATCAGACCGGGATCCAGACGAAGGGGAAGACGGCTGTTTTCCGGAATGCTTTCCCATTCAGGCACGACAACAAGTTTTTTACCGACCTCTATGGGCTTATAGTAATCCCGCCAGTTGTTTTCCCAGTCGCTGTCTTCAACCGCATGGAAGAAAAGATTCGGATAGCATTCCCGAACTACACCCAGTACAGCGAGACCGGCGTCGTCGTCCGTAAGGTAGAACTTCAGCCGGCTGAGTCCGGCATACTGTTCCTCCAGATCATGGTCGACATAGTCCCAGTACTGTTTGTTGTTATCCAGAAAACTATGGAAATCATCTTCGTTCTCTAAAACGAAACCACCGACTCCGAGGGCGGTCAGCTCCTCGCAGCGGCTGTCAAATTCCTCGGCAGGTGTATCAAGAATACATTCCCAGTATCGCATTTCCGTTCCCCTTTGCATGAATGGTAAAATTCTACATCAAAAACTGAAAAAAGACAATAGAACCGCAGAAAAAACAACTGATGAAAAATACTCCCGGACTTTGGTCCGGGAGAAATCAATAATCAGCAATATCAGGCTTCGCCGCGCTCTTTCAACGCTGCTTTGCGCGAAATATTCCAGCGGCCTTTTTCGTCGATACCGATAAACTTGACCCAGGTTTTATCACCGACATTGAGAACGTCTTCGACTTTCTCGGTGCGCTTGAACTCAAGGTCTTTAATATGGCACATGGCGTCCTTTCCGGGGACGAGTTCGACAAATGCGCCGAGATTGGAGATGATCCGCTTGACTTCGCCGTAGTAGAGAGCGCCTACCTCAGGCTCAAAAACGATATCCTCAATGGTCTTGCGTGCGGCACGGCAGGCTTCAATGTCAGAAGAAGCAATGAAAATGCTTCCATCGTCATCAATATCAATCTTGCAGCCGGTATCTGCCGTAATCTTCTGGATAACCTTTCCGCCGGATCCGATAACTTCACGGATCTTGTCGGGATTGATATGCATCTGGATCATCTTCGGTGCAGTCTTCGCAAGTTCCTTGCGGGGTTCCGGAATTGCCTTGAGAAGTATGGCGTCGAGAATCTGGAAACGGGCCTCCTTGGTGATGGCGAAGGCTTCCTTTACAATCTCATGCTTCAGACCGTCGTTCTTAAGGTCCATCTGAATGGCGGTAATACCCTGCTTCGTTCCGGCTACTTTAAAGTCCATCTCGCCGTGGAAATCTTCTACACCCTGAATATCAATGAAGGTAGTGAAGTCATCACCGTCCTGAATGAGTCCGCAGGAAATACCGGCGACCGGCGCTTTTATCGGAACACCGGCATCCATAAGGGCCAGTGTCGTACCGCAGATGGAGCCCTGTGAAGTGGAGCCGTTGGAAGAGAGAACTTCAGATACAACGCGAATGGCATAGGGAAAGTCCTCAATATCGGGAATGACACTTTCCAACGCCTTCTCGACAAGAGCACCATGACCGTACTCACGGCGGCTGGTACTGCGGCTGGCACGTGCTTCACCAGTGGAGTAGGAAGGCATGTTATAATGGTGCAGGAAGCGCTTTTCCTCCTCTTCCCAGATGGTGTCAAGCTTCTGCGCCTCGGAGAGGGTCGCAAGTGTAGCGATGGACAGAACCTGGGTCTGACCGCGGGTGAACAGGCCGGAACCGTGAACACGGGGAATAACCCCAACCTCAGCGGCAAGAGGACGGATTTCATTCATGGCACGCCCATCTACGCGTTTGCCGGCGAGCAGCCACTTCTTTACGACTTTCTTCTGGAGCTTGTAGAGAATTTCATCCATGTACTGCATAAGTTCCGGATGCTCTTCTCCGTACTTCTCCTCGACCATGCTGACCCATTCATTTACACGGGCTTCACGGACATTTTTATCATCGGTATCCATGCAATGCTCCATGGATTCGAACTCGTTTTCTACCAGTTTCTCAAAGAGCACATCATCAAAGGCGGCATGCTCATAACTGAACTTCGGTTTACCAATCTCCTGAACCATCTGGTCTATCAGGTCCAAAACCGGCTGAAGATGCTCATGAGCCTGAACAATGCCTTCGTACATGACATCATCGGGAACCTGATCGGCCTCAGACTCAATCATAACGATTTTCTTGTGGGTGGCGGCAATGGTTGTAGTCATCCGGTTGGTTTTACGCTCTTCCTGAGTCGGGTTGAAGAGATACTTCTCTCCGTCCCAGCCAAGGACAATCCCGGCGATAGGGCCGTTAAAGGGAACATCGGAAATGCTGACTGCGGCAGATGCACCGATCATTGCGGTGATCTCCGGTGAGCAGTCACGATCTACAGAGAGAACCTCACAGGCAATGACAACATCATTGCGCAGATCGCTCGGGAAGAGGGGACGCATGGGCCGGTCAATCAGCCGGGAAGCCAGAACGGCGGGAAGGCTGGGTTTGCCTTCACGGCGCATGAAACTGCCGGGGATGCGGCCGACTGCATAGAGCTTCTCATTAAAGTCTACGGAAAGAGGGAAGTAATCGATACCGTCTTTCGGGCGCGCGGAGGCAGTGCATGTGACCAGAACGGTCGTTTCGCCATAGGTGACGAGGACAGCTGCATTGCACAACTCGGCAAGTTTGCCGACTTCCATGCTCAAAGGCCGGCCTTCGTAGTCCATTTCATATTTGCGGTAATTGGGAAACTGCTTATTGGTGATAATCATAAATAACTCCTGGTAGAATAGATTTTTAAATATTTATAAAAAATGGAGAGACATATTCAATTGTCTCTCCATAAAACCTTCATATCCTTCAGAATGCGGGGGAAAAGCCAACATTATTTGCGGATGTTGAGCTTTGCAATAATAGCACGATAACGTTCGATATCCTTCTTCGCAAGGTAGTCAAGAAGACGACGGCGCTTACCGACCATCTTGTACATGCCAAGACGGCTGTGATCATCGTTCGGGTGACGCTTCAGATGCTCGGTGAGTTCACGGATACGCTCCGTCAGAATTGCGATCTGGACTTCGGGGGAGCCGGTATCGCTCTCATGGGTTGCATTTTCGCCGATAACTCTGGTTTTCTTTTCTTTTGTAATCATGACAAATCATCCTTTCTGATATCTTATACCCTGCGCCGCGGCAACGGGCGGAAAGGAAACCGCAACGGCGGCATGACCCCGAAGCTGAGAACGCGGGCAACGTGTGCTATATTACCATCAGTTTCTTATACTGTCAAGAGAAAAAACCACGCAAACTCGAACGAAAACGGAATATAAAACAATCATTTTTTTGTGGAAAAACCATTAGGTTCTATTGCATTTTGCAGAGAGGGATGGTAAAATACCACTTCGTGAAAAAACAGAGGGAAGAAGGGGCTTCATGGATAAGCTGAGGAATATTGCAATTATCGCCCACGTCGATCATGGCAAAACCACGCTTGTGGACGAGATGCTGAAGCAGTCCGGCGTATACAGAGAGAACCAGGAAATTGTGGATCGCGTAATGGACTCCAATGACCTTGAACGTGAGCGCGGTATAACGATTATGGCAAAGAATACTGCGGTATATTACGGTGACACAAAAATCAACATTGTCGACACTCCAGGACACGCTGACTTTGGCGGCGAAGTGGAACGCATCCTGAAAATGGTCAACGGTGTTCTGCTTCTGGTAGATGCAGCGGAGGGACCGATGCCGCAGACCCGCTTTGTTCTCAGTCGGGCACTGGAACTTGGACACAGGGTCATTGTGGTGGTCAATAAAATTGACCGGCCTGATCAACGCATCCATGAAGTGATAGATGAGGTTCTGGAGCTGCTGATGGATCTTGACGCAACAGATGAGCAGCTGGATTCACCGATGCTCTTCTGCTCCGGCCGAAACGGAACGGCAAGTTATTCTCCGGACGTGGTTGGAACGGACCTGAAACCGCTGTTTGAAACCATTCTGGAGTATATCCCAGAGCCGGAAATGGATTTGGACGCTCCGTTCCAAATGCTTGTCAGCAGTCTGGACTATAACGAGTATGTCGGCCGAATTGCGATTGGGCGCATTGAACGCGGGATTATTCGACAGAATCAGGAAATTGAAGTGTGCAATTACCATCATTCTGATGAGATGCCCATGAAAGCCAAGGCCGTTTCCCTTTATCAGTTTGACGGCTTGAATCGCGTTCCGGTAACGGAAGCAGGCGCGGGTAATATCATTGCCATGAGCGGAATCGGAGATATTACCATCGGTGATACCATCTGTGCCAGGGGGTTTGCCGAACCATTGGATTTTGTAAAAATCAGTGCGCCGACATTGGAAATGACTTTTTCCGTAAATGACAGCCCGTTTGCCGGCCGGGAAGGAAAATATGTAACCAGCCGGCAGATCCATGACCGTCTGGTTCGTGAAACATTGAAAGATGTCTCGCTGAGGGTGACTGACGTCGAGAACAGCACGGACAGTTTCAATGTTGCCGGACGTGGGGAAATGAGCCTTTCCATCCTGATTGAAACGATGCGGAGGGAAGGATATGAATTCCAGGTATCCCCACCGCGCGTCCTTTATCAGGAAATTGGTGGTAAACTCTGCGAGCCTGTAGAACGGGTTGTCGTGGACGTTCCACAGGACAATATGGGTTCAGTCATGGAAAAGCTCGGCGCAAGGAAGGGAGAATTCCTTGAAATGACGCCGGTGGGAACACGGATGAAGATGGAATTTCTGGTTCCCTCAAGGGGGCTGTTCGGTTATCGGAATGAATTCCTGACCGATACAAAGGGAGAGGGAATTCTGGCGTCCGTCTTTGAGAAATACGAACCCTATAAGGGCGAAATCGCACGACGGAATACAGGTTCCCTGATTGCTTTTGAGACCGGTGAAGCGGTTGCATATGGGATCTGGAATGCCCAGGAGCGCGGCGCGATGTTCATTACTCCCGGAACAAAAGTATACGGAGGCATGGTAGTAGGAGTATGCCCGAAGGCAGAGGACGTTCCGGTTAATGTCTGCCGTACAAAACACCTGACCAATACGCGTGCATCAGGTTCGGATGAGGCCCTGCGCCTGGTTCCTCCCAGAATATTAAGCCTGGAGCAGTGCCTGGAGTTTCTGGCAGACGACGAACTGCTGGAGGTTACACCGAAAAACCTGCGGCTGCGTAAAAGTATTCTTGATCACAGTCAGCGGATGAAAACCCTGATGCGAAATCGTTAACAAGTTCTTCTGGTGAAAGAGGGAGGAGCCGCCTGGCTTCTCCCTTTATTGGTGTTTGGAGATAATCTGAGACTGGTCAGGCTTGCCACAGGAGAAAAAAATGATATAATCAGGCAGTAGTCAAAAAAACTTATGAACATGGGCTTAAGGACGGTGACTATGGATGGACAGAACTTATATTGCCATTGACCTGAAGTCCTTCTATGCCTCTGTGGAATGCATAGAAAACGGACTGGATCCACTGACTGCAAATCTGGTTGTGGCGGATCAATCACGAACTGAAAAAACGATCTGCCTTGCGGTTTCTCCCGCTTTGAAGTCCTATGGTATTCCTGGACGTGCAAGACTCTTTGAAGTAGTGCAGAAAGTGCGGGAAATCAATACGGAGAGGCTTCAAAAGGCTCCCGGCCACGTTTTTACCGGATCAAGCATAGACAGCATTGAGCTGAAAAATAATCCGTCTCTCAGGCTTGATTATCGTGCCGCAACACCGCGTATGGCGTACTATATGGATTACAGTACGAAGATTGTTGAAATATACCTGAAATATGTCTCCATGGAAGATATCCATGTGTATTCGGTGGATGAAGTGTTTATTGATGCGACAGCTTATCTGAAAACACACCGATGCAGCGCGAGGGAATTTGCGGAAATGATGGTCATGGACGTCATGGCAAATACCGGGATAACAGCCACAGTGGGGATAGGAACAAATCTTTACCTTGCGAAGATTGCCATGGATATACACGCTAAGCATGTTCCGGCGGACGGAGACGGGATGCGAATTGCAGAACTGGATGAAATGACTTATCGCCGGGCACTTTGGGAGCATAGGCCTTTGACCGATTTCTGGAGGGTCGGAAAGGGAATAGCGGCCAGACTCGAGGCAAACGGAATGTTTACCATGGGTGATGTGGCAAGATGCTCGATTGGCACTGGATTTCACAGCGAAGATCTGCTGTATAAACTGTTCGGGATAAATGCTGAGCTGTTGATCGATCATGCGTGGGGGTGGGAACCCTGCACCATTGCGGATATCAAGCATTGCTGTCCTGCGTCAAAAAGCATCAGCGTTGGCCAGGTTCTCTCAGAACCGACAGACTTTGAGCTTGCAAAAATGATACTGCGTGAAATGACAGAGGGCCTGGTTTTGGATCTGGTGAAGAAGAAGCTGACCTGCGATCAGATCGTCCTGACCGTTGGGTATGACAGCGAAATCCCGAAAGATTATAACGGCGTGACAGAGACAGACCGATATGGCAGGGAAGTCCCCCGACAGGCACATGGATCAGCCAACCTTGGGGTTTCAAGTTCCTCAACAACGATCATCATGGATAAAACCATGGCACTCTTTGACCGCATTGTGGATCGAACGCTTTTTGTACGGCGGATGTATCTGGCAGCTAACCATATATCGGAAGAAATGAAAGAAACATATGAACAGATAGATTTCTTCTCCATGACAGAGGAAGGAGAAGCGACTGCTGAAATTCAGGAAAAAGAGAGAAAGCTGCAGGAAACTATGCTGAAAATCAAAGAGAAGCATGGGAAGAATTCTATCCTTCACGGAACAAGCTACCGGGAGGGAGCGACCGGACGGCAACGGAACATGCAGATCGGAGGGCACCGCCAGTGAATTATGAAGACATTATCCAACTGCCGCATCCGGAATCGAAGAAATACCCGCGCATGACAATGTCGCAGCGTGCCGCTCAATTCAACCCATTTGCCGCCCTCACAGGATATGAGGAGAAAGTGGAGGAGACTGGCCGCTATACGGAGGAAGAACGTTTTCTGACAGAAGAGAGTATTCATGAGGTAAACGAAGCCTTGGCCGAGCTGAAAATACATTTGAAGGAGCGGCCGAGAGCAGTGATCTGTTATTTTGAACCGGATGAGCGGAAAAACGGAGGCTCCTATCGTCTGAAATCCGGAAGGGTCAGAAAGATTGACGAGCTTGATGGTATTGTATATATGGAGGATGAAGAAATTGCCATGAGTCGAATTATGAGCATCGAGACGGAATTTGAAGGGGCGGGCAGAGCAGATGGCGTATGATTTTTACATCCGAAAAAAGCAGGATTTGATCGATGCGGTTGAGGAATATGGGATCGTCCCTTACTTCAGAACTTCCATTCCCGGCTTTTCCCTGGAAGAACACTGCCCTCCGGAGGTTCTGTTTTCAGCAGAGGGTGATGATACATGGGAATGGAAAGGCCCGGTTATAAAAACCACAGGATGCGCTTACGGAAAATTCTTTGAAAAGAAATCCGCATACGTCAGCAGCAGGCTGTTTCCGGATCTGGCGAATTATCGGCGGGACGGATATGATTTTGATGCAAGATATGATGAAGGACTCGCCAAATTCCAGGATAAGCAGTTGTTTGACCTGATCAATGAAAACGCTCCTGTTCTGTCAAAAGAGCTGCGGCAGAAAGGAGGCTATGCTTACAGCGGCAGATGGCAGAAAACGGAAGGCAGGAAAGGCTTTGATACATCGATAAACAGGCTGCAGGAACAGTGCTATGTGCTGGTCAGCGATTTTGTTTATACGCTGGACAGACATGGCAACAGACGCGGATGGGGAGTCGCGGAATACAGTACTCCGGAAAAACATATGGGCGATGCTTTTTGCCGTACCGTTTACAGGATGTCGCCACGGGAGTCATATGAAGTGCTGCTGAGGTATCTGATTGGCCTGTTTCCCAATTTGCGGGAAAAGGAATTGAGATCCTTTTTAAAGTAGCGGCCGGTGAAGAGCGTGAAATAAATCAAACCCTCGTAATTCTTGGCTTTTTCAAGAATTACGAGGGTTTTTCAAATGGTCGGAGTGCGGAGATTTGAACTCCGGGCCTCTTGGTCCCGAACCAAGCGCGCTACCAGCTGCGCTACACCCCGTCAAGCTTGTCTATTATAATACAGATTTCCATTTTGTCAAGGGTAATTTTCATTATTCAACAAAAGAACTTAATGAACAAATCAAACGATGGAATATAATTAAATCATAAATTTATATAAAATGATTTACAAAATTTTCATGAAAGTTCCGAATATTTCATCTATACTGCGTACTATAAAATGGAGGAATAGAAATGATTGTAATACCAGTTTTTGATAAATTAATAGCACCGGATTCCGAAGTATATTTTCGCAGAGACCAATTTCGATATCTGGCCGGAAACGCAGGGATCGATGAAAAAGTGATCCTGCTTGTCTCAAAGAAAGACGAGGAGAAAGCAGAGCGCACCGAAGACAGCTTCTATCCGATCGGACTTTCAGGAACAGTTTCGATCATCAATAACGATGGCTTCGTGATTGTCCGTACCGGAGGCAGGGTGAATATTGAAAGCATTGTCATTAACAGAGACCGGACAATTTCGCTGATGACCAGCAGACGCGTGGATATACAGGATCTGAACGAGGAAGATGCTGAAGAAAAGCTGCGCCGTGCAAAAGAAGCTGTCAAGGATTTTTCGCGAGATTACCAGTGGGGCGCTGCAGCGGCGGCTTATGTGGAGCATATGCCTTCGCTCGGCACATTGGCGGGTATGCTTTCAATCTGGATGAAAGCCTCAAACGAGGAGTATTATGAGATTCTTGCCGAGGACAGCTGCCTTCGCCGCGCAGAGCTCATGGAAAAACTGATTTATGAGTTCCTTGAAGTAACGAAAGTAACAAACGATGCGAATTCCGCTCACCAGAAAGAATACCAGGACATCTATAAAGAATCTGCCATCAAAAAGCAGCTGGAGTATCTGCAGAAGGAATTGGATGACATGCATCCGGAGCAGGTATCCGATATCCGGAAATTTGAAATGAAAATCAAAGAATCCGGCATGAATGAAACCGCGCTTGCAGAAGCGAATAAGGTTCTAAACCGCCTGAAGCAGGAAGGAAACAAATCTCCGGAATATGGTATGCTGTATGATTATCTGGACTTTGTAACTTCTCTGAACTGGAAGAAGAGCGAACCTGAAGTTATCGATTTAAAAGACGCCGAAGAAGTTCTCGAAGAAGACCACTATGGATTAAAGAAGGTAAAACGGCGTGTAATTGAACAGATCGCGGTCATGAACCTGAAGCGTGAGCAGTCCGGGTCCATTCTGCTTTTTGTAGGAGCACCGGGTACCGGCAAAACAAGCATCGGCAGAAGCATTGCCCGCGCACTGAAACGCGAATACGTTCGCGTAAGCCTGGGCGGGGTACGAGACGAAGCGGATATACGGGGACACCGCCGGACTTACATCGGTGCAATGCCGGGCAGAATTATGGACGGAATACAGAAAAGCGGGGCCTCCAACCCGGTAGTGGTTCTGGACGAGGTGGATAAACTTTCCTCTTCATACAATGGGGATCCTGCAAGTGCACTGCTGGAAGTCCTGGATCCGGAGCAGAATAATACGTTTACCGATCATTATATGAATGTTCCGTATGATCTGTCTGACGTCCTT
>JAEEGL010305751.1_pt1 | contig 10229 bp, 9 predicted proteins | sample 9134231 | NCBI WGS metagenome assembly JAEEGL01 (sample SAMN16246548, study PRJNA631951) | gut metagenome | biome: gut microbiome; feature: rumen; material: fiber-attached | host: Bos | place: Iran: Karaj | collected 2018-10 | reverse complement strand
GCCGTTGTGGGTGGTGGTTTCGGAGTAGGAATACATAATGTTCCAGAGGCGGCAGTATATGGAATACCTGTTCTCTTCGGTCCTAATAACCGTAAGTTCAAGGAAGCGCAGGAACTCAAGGCATGCGGTGGCTCATTCGAGAACGTCGATGCCGATTCCTTTGCAAGCCTTATGGACAACTTCATCAATAATCCTGATGAACTTGCCAAGGCAGGTGCTGCTGCAGGTCGTTACATCAATGGCAACGCTGGTGCAGCCGACAAGTGCTTCAGAGCGATATTTGATGCACAGGTCTAAATAGAACACGAATTTTCACGACGCCTACTAACTATGGATGAACAGATATCACAACATAGATATTCAACGATAAAAGCCAGGGCATTGCTTGCCATTCTCATTGTGGGAATGGCACTTGCCTTGGCTTTTGGCAATCCTTATAGTCTGTCATGGCCGTTGAAGTGTCCGCTGTTCTGGATGACGGGGCTTCAATGCCCGTTATGTGGAATGCAGAGAGCTACGCACGAACTCCTGCATCTCCATTTCGCAGAGGCATGGAAACTGAACGCCGGGTTCATCGTTACGCTTCCGTACTTTGCCTTGCTCACGTTCTCTGTGATTTATTCACCTTCGCGTGAGTGGCATGTGATGCAACACGTTAGGCGTGACCGCACGTTCTTCGTTGTTCTCGGACTTCTGCTTCTTTGGGGCATTCTTCGTAACATCCTGTGATATGGTCTGATGCGCCCTGTGATGATGCTCCGAACTTGTACCAGATTCAATCGGGGAACGGAATACTATATCGATCGAGGATCGAACTGATATATCGATCGAGGATTGAATTAGTATATCGATCGAGGATCGAATTGGTATATCGATCGAGGATCGATTTTTAACCTTGTACCTTGTATGCTTTTTCTGCCAATTTCTGGCAATTATGAGTATAACAAAATAAAACATTATTGATAAAATAACATTTAACTTAATTAATTTTATGGAACAAATCGAAATCAACACATCTGAGATTCTTTCTCAGGCATGGGAACTCACAAAGAAGTACGGCATTTCTTTTGCCTTTGTTATTCTTGCCGTTGCTATTGTAGAAGGTGGCTTAAATGCCTTAGGCCTTCCTCATGAGTTCTGGGATGCACTTGCTGCACACGATTACAAGGCAATGGCGCATTATAATGATACGCCTTTCTATTATTCTTGTTTATATTATTTGATTACATTTGCCATTGGTCTGGGAATTACTCGTATGTTCCTTCTTGTTGCTAAAGGAGAAAATCATGGACCTTCCCTCGATGCTTACAAAGTGGGTGCTATGGTATATCTAAAGTATTTTGCCATAAATATTATCGTTGGTATCATCATTATAGTCGGATTGATTGCCTGCATTATTCCAGGTATAATTTTTGGTGCCCGATTGAACTGGGCAGGATATTATTTCCTTGAGCATCCGGAAGCAACAATAACCGAAGCTATAGGAGCAAGTTGGAATATGTCTAACTACAATGTGCTTAACCTTATCTTCCTTGCTTTGGTCGCAGGACTTATCGCGATTTCAGGTCTTATCTTCTGTGGTATAGGCGTTTTCTATACTAGTGTAATTGCTACGTTTGCTGAGACTGTCACATACCTTACACTTAAGAAGAATCTTTAATGAATTATTTTCTAATCTAATATTTACTTTATGGAACAAATCGAATTATCTGCATCTCTAATCATTGAGCGTGCATGGAATTATGCAAAAAGTTCAAATGGACTTGTTATGTTTGCTATCAATGTTGCCGTGTCAGTTATCATTGGTTCTATTTTTAGTTTTTCAATGCGTTCTATGGTGGCAGGTGGTGTTGCTTTTACAAATCCTGAAGATGTATTGAATTTTTATGCAAAACTATTTTCTAATCCAGTACTTATTTTGTCTTATCTTGTAAGTATTATTGTGGGATTGGGTATGCTCCGTTGCGCTATTTTGCTTGTACAAGGTAAGATAGAATCTCTTTCTTTTAACATGTTTGTTTTGCCAATCATGTCTTATTTGAAGATATTTGCAGTGGCAATTATTTGTTTGATTGCCGTTTATGCAGGATTGGCTATGTGTATTGCTCCTGGTGTATTCTTGCTGGTTCGCTTGTTTTGGGCTCCTATATATTTAATGGATAATCATGAGGCAAGTATTGGCGAGGCTTTTTCTGCAAGTTGGAATATGTCGAGTGGTGATTTCTGGCAGTTGCTCGGAATAGGTGTTCTATCGTATTTCGTTTATCTTGCAGGCTTCATCGCTTGTTGTGTTGGTATGTATTTCACTATGATTATTTATTTGTTCTCAATTGCTTTGACTTACGTCGAATTGACTAAGAAACTTCAGTAATAATGGCACTAATCAAGACCGTGTGCGGACTTACGCCTAAGTGGGGTGAGAACTGCTATTTCAGCGAGAACGCTACCATCGTTGGCGATGTGACTATGGGCGACGGCTGTACCGTGTGGTTCAATGCCGTTGTGCGTGGTGATGTCAACTACATCAAGATTGGTAATCGCGTTAATATTCAGGATGGAAGTTGCCTGCATACTCTCTATAAGAAGGCGGCAATAGAGATTGGCGATGATGTGACTATCGGTCACAACGTCACGCTCCATGGCTGCAAGATTAAGAGCGGTGCACTTATCGGTATGGGTGCCACGGTGCTTGATGATGCCGTCATTGGCGAAGGTGCCATCGTTGCTGCTGGTGCTCTTGTACTCAAGAATACTCAGATAGGCGATGGTGAACTGTGGGGCGGTGTTCCTGCCAAGTTCATCAAGAAGGTGGATCCTGAACAAGCCAAGGAACTGAACGTCGGCATCGCTCAGCACTATCTTATGTATGCTGAGTGGTACAAGTAGCTTGCATCACTCATCCTTCGTGATGCAAGAGTTAAAAGTTATAAATTAAAAGTTATAAGTTAGAAATTACTTGTGTGAACACGGAGCACAGAGGATGGAGAATAATAAAATCTCTGAGTCCTCTGTGCTCTCTGTGTTTTTATAATCGATAAGAAAAATAAATTTTCTTTAATTTTACCTTCGGTGAGAAAAGTTCTAAATTTTCGTTCTAAAAACAAATCGTGTTTTTATCTGCAAGTCGTGTGCCGTCTCCCTCCCTCAGGAGGGCAGGGGTGGGGCTCTATAGTAACGCTATGAACGCGTCCACGTCTTCCTCTGTCGTTGCCCAGCTTGTAACGAAACGTACTGTCGTTTCGTGCTCGCCTCGTATGCCCCATTGCTCGAATGTGGCGTGCTGATGGAGACGATCCATGACATCGTTAGGCAATGTGACGAACTGCTGGTTGGTTGGTGAGTTGACAGCCATCTTGTAGCCCTTGTCCTCAAAAGCCTTGCGCAGCTTCTGTGCGAGACGTACTGCATGACGTGCAATGTCCACGTACATGTTGTCGGTAAAGAGCGTCTCGAACTGTACTCCCTGCATACGTCCCTTTGCCATGAGTGCTCCGTGCTGCTTGACGAGAGGGAAGAAATGCTTCAGAGTGTTCGGATTCTTTGCCACTACGGCTTCGCCAAACATGGCTCCTACCTTTGTTCCGCCAATGTAGAACACATCGCACACACGGGCAATGTCTGCAAGCGTGAAGTCTGCATCGTCGCTGGCAAGCGCATAGCCAAGGCGTGCACCGTCAAGGTAGAGCGGTATGTCGTGTGAGTGGCAGATGTCGCTCAGTTCCTCCAGTTCCTTGAGTGAGTATATTGTGCCGTACTCCGTTGGCTGAGTGATGTACAGCATACCAGGGGCAACCATGTGCTCGTATGTCTCGTCAGCATAGAAGTCGTCGATGAATTTTCTTACGTCATTGGCAGATACCTTGCCGTCGTAAGAGGGGAGTGTGAGTACCTTATGTCCGCTGTGCTCTACGGCACCGCTCTCGTGTACGTTGATATGAGCCGTCTCGGCAGCAAGTACCCCTTCGTGTCTGTGTAGCAGGGCATCAATCACCGTAGCATTGGTTTGTGTACCGCCAATGAGGAACTGAACAAGGGCATCGGGAGCATTGCAAGCCTCACGAATCTTCTGTCTTGCGCTCTTGCTGTATTCGTCAGAGCCGTAACCTACGGTGTGTTCGAGGTTTGTTTCCATGAGGCGCTGCATAATCTTTGGGTGCGCCCCTTCCATGTAATCTGTGTCAAAATGTAACATAGTGTTTGTTGTTAATGATTAGTCTTTTCCTGAAACACAGAGGTCGCAGAGGACACGGAGATTAGAATGAATTTTCTAAATCTTCGTTTCAAAGATAAAATATTTCCCTCTGAGTTCTCAGTGCTCTCTGTGTTTCAAGAGAGATGCGTATTTCCGTTCCAAAGAGAAAACCGTAGTAGTCTCACGGGCTGCAAAGATACTTACTTTGTTTCGTATTCTATCTATATTGTACAATGAACATTCCACTTTGTGTTTTTTTGTCTCTTGAAACGGGATAAAAACTTGTTTTTTTAATTTTAGTGAACAAAAATTGCAGAATAAAATTGTGTGAAACGAAATAAAGGGATAACTTTGCACTCCGAAACGTGACATAATATATAATAACAATATAAAAAAATAAAAAACATTATGGCTTACTTAACAGACGAGAAACTCGTTATCGTAGGTGCCGGCGGTATGATCGGCTCAAACATGGTTCAGTCAGTTCTTATGCTTGGTCTCACACCAAACATCTGTCTTTATGATATCTTCGAACCAGGTGTTCACGGAGTAGCAGATGAGATGGCTCATTGTGCATTCCCAGGTGCTAACATCACTTGGACAGTTGACCCAAAGACTGCTTTCACAGGTGCTAAGTACATCATCTCTTCAGGTGGTGCTCCACGTAAGGAAGGCATGACTCGTGAGGACCTCCTCAAGGGTAACTGCCAGATTGCTGCTCAGTTCGGTGACTACATCAAGGAGTATTGCCCAGATGTAAAGCATGTTGTTGTTATCTTCAACCCAGCAGACGTTACTGCTCTTACAGCTCTTATCCACTCAGGTCTTAAGCCAAACCAGCTTACTTCACTCGCAGCTCTCGACTCTACTCGTCTCCAGCAGCAGCTCGCACAGGAGTTCGGTGTACAGCAGGACAAGGTTACAGGTGCACACACTTACGGTGGTCACGGAGAGCAGATGGCTGTATTCGCTTCTAAGGTTAAGGTTGACGGCAAGCCACTTGCTGATCTCCCACTTTCTGCAGAGCGTTGGGCAGAGATTAAGCACAACACTATCCAGGGTGGTTCTAACATCATCAAGCTCCGTGGTCGTTCTTCATTCCAGAGCCCAGCATATCAGGCTGTCAAGATGATCGAAGGTGCTATGGGTGGTGAGCCATTCACACTCCCTGCTGGTTGCTACGTTAACTGCGACAAGCTCGGCTACAAGAACGTGATGATGGCTATGCCAACAACAATCGACAAGGATGGTGTTCACTTCACTGCACCAGAGGGTACTGCTGATGAGATGGCTGCTCTTCAGGCTTCTTATGAGCACCTCCAGAAGATGCGTGATGAGCTCGTAACTCTCGGTATCATCCCATCAATCGAGAACTGGAAGACTCTCAATCCAAATCTCTAATCATCTCTCCCTTGCATAAGGGAATAGATAAAACCATTTCTCCCCTTTGGATGCTTGCGTCTGAAGGGGAGATTTTTTTGCCCCCGACCCCTCAACTTAGCGAATCGATCTCACTGACCGCAGGGAAGCAATTAAGATTTGTTTTAACACAGATGACACTGAGACCACGGAGTTTTCTCTGAGAGCCTCTCGGCTTCTATGTGCTCTCTGTGTTGAGTCTTTCCGCCGCATACAAGTATCAAACCTGAAAGCGTAGCGACCCGAAAACCTGACAACCTACCAACCTTATAACCTCTCAACTAGTGCTTGGGATGCCGTTTCTTGTCTCGGTTGATGAGGTTTTCAAAACAATAGTTATGACCGACGTCTGCCATAAATTTATATCCGCACTCGATGATAAGTAAGGGTTGGATAGAGTCGATTCTCAATCACGGTGCAAAGGTACGAACCTATTCCCGAATATGCAATACTTTTCCCGAGGGTTTAGCCCCCGATTCCTCAAACTTTTCACTTTTCACTTCGAGCGAAGCGAGAGACGTGGTCATTAAGGTCATTGGTCATTAAGGTCAAAAAGGAATTTTCTCTCTCTTTTCGGCTCACTATAATAATATAATTTTTAAATTATATTATTATAGTGGCGTAATTTTGGATCGCGAAATCGTTAATGACCTTAATGACCAATGACCTTAATGACCGCATTAGTCCTTAAATACTCTATAATCAAAGGTATAGCATAAAATGAGCGAAGTCCTTTGTTCTCAAAGAAGGGCAAAAGTTGCACTTCAGAGTGTGTTTTATGGTGTAAAGACTTGCGAAATGTCAAAGCCACAAATCAATAAACAACTTGAGCCAGTGGCGGAACCAAACAAGTTGTGAACCAGAGAAAAGAGAAGTTGGCTAATTTCTTGATTGATGTTGCTAAGTATGTTTTTACTGGTGTGATTATTACTTCACTCTTTAATGATGTTTCAGACAAAACGGTATTGTATGTGCTTGGCATCATCATAGTGTTATTTGCACTTGGAACTGGATTGGTATTAACTGATAAAAAGAAAGGAAACTGATTATGGAAGTTTATATTGCTGCATTTGTATTGGTTGTACCTTGTGCTATTTTCCTTCTTTATTGTCTTACTCCGAATGGAAGGAAATGGATGCGAAGGAATAACTTACTATAGACACATATAACGGAAACTGCCACTTTACGCATCGTAAACATCATGTTTACATAGTGTAAAGTGGCACGATTTATTCTTCTAATACCATGATATATTGCGGATATACAAATATGTAATTGGCAAATGGTAGTTTTTTGTTCGTAAAATGATGGCAATATAGGGTAAAAATGTGTACCTTTACAACGTTTTGAATCTATTATGCGTGTTAAGGTATGAAACGAAATGAGGAATTGACAGAAAATCAGAAAGGCAAAGTGAATGTTACTTCTGACGAAATAGTGTTTCTTAACGATTTACATAATATTGTTGGGGCAGCACGTTCCAAAGCATACGCTGCTATCAATTATTCGCTTGTTGAGCGTAATTGGCGAATAGGACATCGTATCGTGAAACAGGAGCAGAATGGTAATGTCAGGGCAGAATATGGTAAGCGCATAATAGAGCTTGCATCAAAAGCGTTAACAGAGGATTTCGGTAAAGGCTTTTCTGTAACCAATTTGAAAAACTTCAGAAGTTTCTACTTGAAATTTAGTGATATACAAATTGGTCAGGCACTGCCTGACCTTTCTTGCTCTAATCAACAGACTCCATCTGCAATTTTGTCGTGGACGCATTATGAACGCTTGATTCGTGTAGAGAATAAAGATGCTCGTGAGTGGTATGCAAAGGAAGCGTTTGAACAGACTTGGAGTTATCGTACTCTTGACCGCAATATCAATACTCAGTATTATGAGCGTTTGTTGATTTCGCAAAAGAAAGAGCCTGTGATTAAGGAAATGCAGGAAAAGACGCAGAAGTTTCAAACTGATAAACTTGCTTTCATCAAGAGTCCTGTTATAGCCGAGTTTCTTGGTTTTTCATCTGAAGCCTCATTCCATGAATCGGAGCTTGAAAGTGCTATAATAAGCAATATGGAGAAATTCCTTATGGAGATGGGTAAGGGATATGCTCTTGTTGCTCGTCAGCAACATATCAAGACTGCGGAGAATGATTATTATATAGATTTGGTATTCTATAATTATATCATCAAGTGTTTTGTATTGATAGACCTGAAGGCTGATAGGATTACATATCAGGATGTGGGACAGATGGATATGTATCTTCAGATGTATGATCAGATGAAGAAGGGTGCGGATGATAATCCGACTATTGGAATAATACTTTGTTCGGAAACAGACTCAGATGTGGCGCAATATTCCACGTTGGCAAAGAACGACCAGATGTTTGCCGCTAAGTACAAGCTATATCTTCCAAGTAAGGAGGAGTTGAAAGCAGAAATCGAACGACAAAAGCTATTGTTCCAGATGTCACATGACAAGTAATGACATTGTTTATTGTGTAGTAGGTATGCTTCATTTATTTGCTAAGTCATTTTTAGTTAGTGGGTAACTCTATGTGAGTTACCCACTAACTCTAATATAGTTACCCACTAACTCGAAATGGGGTGATATAGGCCCCCATCCTTCGGAGTTAAAAGTTAAAAATTAAAATAGCGAACGGAGTAACAACTCCCCTCCATTCAGGGAGGGGGCGGGGTGGGTCCGTTCCTTATTGTCCCATCTGCAATAGTTTCTGGATGTTTGTAGTGAAGAGCTGTGCAGCGATGGCAATAAGGATGATGCCGAAGAACTTGCGGAGCACGATGATGAAGCCCTTGCTCAGACGGTCCTGGAACTTGCCTGTGAAGGCAATGACGAAATAGATGACAACGATGTTTGCCAATACCGCAAGTATGATGTTAGGAGTTGCGTACTGTGACTTGAGCGAGATGAGTGTGGTGAATGCTCCTGCACCTGCTATAAGCGGGAACACGAGAGGCACGAGAGTCGATTTGTCGCCAGTGTCTTCACTCTTGAATATCTCGATGTTGAGTACCATCTCGAGTGCCATGATGAATACTACGATTGAACCTGCGAGGGCGAATGATGCAATGTCAATCTGAAAGAGTTGGAGTATCATGTTTCCGGCAAAGAAGAAACCGAGCAATAAGACAAATGAATAGATACATGTCTTTGCTGCACTTACTTCCTTTCCCTGCTGACGAAGTGAGATGATGATAGGTGTTGCGCCGATGATATCGATGACGGCGAACATAACCAAAAATGCGCTTATGAATTCTTGAAAATTGAATAATTCTGCCATAGTCGTTGTATAAATATGAAAAAACGAGTGCAAAATTATATCATTTGGGGAAAACAAACAAATATTAAGGCGTGAAAAATGGGGAAAACCCTTTGTTATTAGGCTTCTTACTATTATCTTTGCATAGTTTTATGGCAGGTAAATCTCAGAGCCTCGACTCAAAACATGGAAGAAAATAAACTAACAGATACTAAACAACAAACACCAAGCAAGGTTGCGGAAAAGGGTGGTAAGCGTACGCTGAAGTCAAGGATTATGCGTACGCTCATGTGGATTGTCCTTTCGCCTGTCTTGTTGTTCGTGTTCCTCTCAATACTTATTTACTTGCCACCAGTACAGAGGGCGGCAGTCAACTGGGCATCTGGTTACCTGTCTGATGAGATGGGTATGGAGGTGACTGTGGATGATGTGTGCCTCAAGTTCCCGCTTGACCTCCGTATGGGAGGCATGGTGGCAGTGCAGGATGGCGACACGATACTCAATGCCGAGAAACTGGACGTAAGCATAAGGATGATGCCTCTGTTCAGGAGCGTGGTGGAGATTGATGATGTGTGCCTTTACAACGTCGGTGTCTATACTCGTGACATGGTGGAGGCTTGTCTCGTCAAGGGATTTGTGGGCGAGATGGGACTTAACTCACACGTCACGAGCCTTGATAAGGAAGAAGCCGTACTGTCAAAGGTATGGCTGAAGGATGCCGACCTCTCCGTGGTGCTTGCTGATTCCGTGCCAGAAGACACGACAGAGTCAGAACCTCTCAACTGGGTGATACGCCTTGAGGATGTCAAGGCAGACAATGTTAACCTGAAACTGAACACAGGTCGTTGGGACAGCATCCACACCAAGTGGATAGTGGATAAGACACCTGATGCCATGAATCTCAAGGCTCACGTGGGTGACGCCTTCGTTAAGGGTACGATAGACCTCGGTAAGGAGATTTACAGGATTGACAAGGTCAAGCTGGGCGGTTCGTCACTCAGCTACTCCAATACGGTTGCGTTGAGCGATGTGAACGGCGAGGTTGATTCCATCGAATATAAGGGAACGGGTGACCTCTCACTTGCCATCCGTCATCTTGATGCAAGGGAGAAGGCAGGTCTTCATGTTGTGGATGTGAAGGGACATGTACTCATGGACACGCTCAGGCTCAACGTGCCTGACATGAAGGTGCTCACTACGGATTCAAAGATTGACATGAAGGCAAGGATGGACTTCAATGCCTTTGACAGTATCAATCCGGGAACATTCTTTGCGGACATAAATGCACAGATAGGTAAGGGTGATATTCTCACGAGCACTAAGATGGCAGAGCCTTTC
>JAEEGL017395640.1_pt1 | contig 10230 bp, 10 predicted proteins | sample 9134231 | NCBI WGS metagenome assembly JAEEGL01 (sample SAMN16246548, study PRJNA631951) | gut metagenome | biome: gut microbiome; feature: rumen; material: fiber-attached | host: Bos | place: Iran: Karaj | collected 2018-10 | reverse complement strand
GGCAGAGGGCGCTTTTGCCCGCCTCCGGCCCCCGGGACACATTGTGTCCATATGCTGTATTATTTTATCAAAAAAGACGCGCCATATCAAGGGCGCGGGGGATTTAAGGGGAAGGCCGCGGCGCTTGGAAGCAGCGTTGCGGCAGGGGGAGCAAACGCTGTCATATTAAGCGTCCGCCTTGCTTTTCGGCCGTCATATGCGTATACTCTATTTCAAAACAGTGAAACGGCTTGCGATAAGTTCGGAGGGAAAACATGGCAAGGCAGAACATCTACGACGACGAGACCTTCTTCACCTCGTACAGAAAGCTCAGGGAGAATCCCGGCTCGGCCAACGAGCTCTTCGAAAAGCCCGCCCTCTTTTCCCTGCTGCCGGAGCTTGAAGGCAAGAGGGTCCTTGACCTGGGCTGCGGCTTCGGGGATCACTGCTCGGTCTACGCCCGAAAAGGCGCCCTTTCGGTCACGGGCATAGACATCTCGGTCAAAATGCTGGAAGCCGCCCGAAGGGAGAACGCGGCGCCCAATATCACATATATAAACATGGCCATGGAGGATATCGGAAGCCTTACCGGCCCCTTCGATCTGGCGGTGAGCTCCCTTGCCCTGCAATACGTCGAGGATTACAGGGAGCTGGTAAGAAACGTCTTCAGCCTGCTGGCGCCCGGAGGGCTCTTCATCTTCTCGCAGGAGCATCCGGCGGTCAGCTGCTTCAACGGAGGAAGCCGCTGGACCAAAGATGAAAACGGCAGAAAGCTCTTCGCAAACCTTGCCTTCTACAGCACCGACGGAGAGCGGGAGGAAAGCTGGTTCGTTGACCACGTGAAAAAGTACCACCGCACCTTTTCGACGGTGATCAACACTCTTATAGAAGAGGGCTTCGCGATCGAAAGGATAGTTGAACCCGTTCCTACGGAGGAACTGCTCAAGGTCTATCCGAATCAGGCAGACCTGCTCCACAGACCCGACTTCATGCTGGTGAGGGCGAGGAAGCCCGAAGCTTAGGGCGCCGCCCGGATGTGCCCTGAAGGCCGGGGCGCATACCCGGGATCCGAAGCCGCAGATCAGGCTCAGGGCTCTTACACCGCATTAAAAAAGAGCCTTGCGGGCCAGGCAGAGAGCCGCGGCACCCCATAACAAAAGAGAGCCGCGGGGCTCTCTTTTTTAACAACAAATGTTATATAACACCTTATTTTGAAACGCACAAGGCTTGAATTTTCAAGGGCCAAAGCGGCTCGGGCTTTAAGCTGCGCGGGGCTTGGCCTCCTAAAAGCCCATTAGCCTCAAGAATCACCGGATACGTTCATCCCGGGGGGCTTCTCAGCGCCCTTCCCCCCACTCCTTTATTGCCTTTACTATCCTCTCGCAGGCCTTGCCGTCTCCGTAGGGATTGACGGCCCTGGCCATGGATCCGTAGACTGCGGGGTCGGTGAGGAGCTCTTTCGCCATCCTGTAGACGGTCTCCCTTTCGACTCCGGCGAGCTTTGCGGTACCCGCCTCGACGGCTTCGGGCCTTTCGGTCTCGCGGCGCACTACCAGGACCGGCTTTCCCAGGGCCGGGGCTTCCTCCTGAAGGCCGCCCGAGTCGGTGAGCACGAAGAAGGACTTCGCCATCAGGTTCACCATTGGCTGGTAGGTCAGGGGCTCTATCATGTGCACGTTGGCTATGCCGCCCAGGTATCTGTCGGCGGCTTCCCTCACCTTGGGATTGAGGTGTATGGGGTAGACTATCTCGACGTCTTCGAATTCTCTTGCGATATCGGCGATGGCTGAGAAGATGTTCGCCATGTGTTCGCCCAGGTTCTCCCTCCTGTGGCAGGTCACCGTGATCACCCTCTTGCCCTCAAAATCAAGGCTTTTCAGGGTCTCGTCGGTGAACTCGTAGGGCTTTCCCGCCACCTGCAGCAGGGCGTCGATGACGGTGTTCCCTGTCACGTGTATGCCCTTTCCGTCAACGCCCTCCCTCAGCAGGTTCTGCCTGTTGCGCTCGGTGGGGGCGAAATGCAGCTCCGCTATCCTGCCGGTCAGCACCCGGTTCATCTCTTCGGGGAAGGGTGAGTACTTGTCGAAGGTGCGGAGGCCGGCCTCAACGTGTCCCACGGCGATTTGCTGGTAGAAGCAGGCGAGGGCGGTGGAGAAGGTGGTGGAGGTGTCTCCGTGGACCAGCACCATGTCCGGCTTTTCCTCCTTAAGCACCGGTTCAAGGCCCAAAAGCACGTTGGAGGTTATCATGGATATGCTCTGGCCCGGCTGCATTATGTTCAGATCATGATCGGGCCTGAGCTCGAAGAGCTCCAGGACCTGGTCGAGCATGCTCCTGTGCTGGGCTGTGACGCAGAGCACCGATTCTATGCCGGGTTCCCTTGCGAGAGCCTTTACCAGAGGGGCCATCTTTATGGCCTCCGGCCTGGTCCCGAATACGCTCATTACTTTCATTGTCATTCTCCTAAAGCCTTAAAATCAAAGCTCGAAGGGGCCCTTTGACCCTATCTTTTCCTCTATGACCTCCGGGTCCTCGGAGGAGCCCTTTATCATCATCTCGGCCTCGAGCTCCGCGATCTTGTCGTTCTCATCTATGCCTATGCCGAGGAAGATGAAGATGAGGACGCCCGCTATGAGGGCGAGTATGAGGGCCTGGCCCTTCATCTTCATGGTCCAGAGTATTCCGGCCATGGCCATTATGCCGCTGATGGAATAGAGGACCAGCACTGTCCTTCTCTGACCGAAGCCCATGGCCATTATGCGGTGGTGGAGGTGGCCCTTGTCGGCCTCAAATATGGGCCTGTGCTTGACGGTCCTGCGCAGTATGGCGAAGGAGGTATCGAAGATGGGCAGCACCAGCAGTATGACGGGGACGGTGGCGGAGAACAGGGTCACGCTCTTGGTCGGGGTGTCTCCGACCAGGGAGACCGAGGCTAAAAGCAGGCCCAAAAGCATGGAGCCCGAGTCTCCCATGAAGATCTTGGCCGGGTTGAAGTTATAGAAGAGGAAGCCGGTGCAGGCTCCCGCCACGGCCAGTATCATTATGCAGTTGACGTCCCTTTCGGTGTAGTTGGAGATGTAGGCTATGGAAAGGCTGGCTATGAGGACTATGCCGGCCGCCAGGCCGTCAAGGCCGTCCATCAGGTTGATGGTGTTGATTATGGCGACTATCCAGAACACGGTGACCATCATTGAGAGCCACACGGGGAACACTATGTAGTCGGGGCCGATGGGAAAGAAATTGGCCATGCCCGAAAAGCGCAGGGTCGCGAACCACAGCAGCACGGCGCAGGCGATCTGGCCCAGCAGCTTGATCTTGGCCGGGACTCCCTTGATGTCGTCCACTATGCCTATGATCATTATGACCGCCGCCGCGGCTATGATGCCGGCCTGCTGCTCGCTGATCTGGTCAAACCAGCAGAAGGCGGTGAGGAAGCCCAGGAAAAGGGCCACGCCTCCGAAGCGGGGCATGGGCTTTTTATGGATGCGCCTCTTGTCTTTGGGGATATCCATGGCGCCGATGCGGGGCGCTATAAGTATGCAGAGTGGGGTCACCAGGGCGGTGACTATCACCGCCAGCAGGTAGACCACAAGATGATCGCTCATTTAGACTCTTCTCCCAGGATCTCTATCTTAAGACCGGCTTCTTCGGCCATCTGCTGGGCCAGGGGATCGGGGTAGCTCTCTTTGATGACTACCCGCCTTATGCCGGCGTTTATTATCATCTTAGTGCAGATAATGCAGGGCTGGGTGGTGCAGTAGAGGGTCGCCCCGTCTATGTTGACGCCCATCTTGGCCGCCTGGATAATGGCGTTCTGCTCCGCGTGAAGGCCGCGGCAGAGCTCGTGCCTCTGGCCGGAGGGTACGTTCATCTGCTGCCTTAAGCACCCGGTCTCAGAGCAGTGGGCGACGCCCGCGGGGGCTCCGTTGTAGCCCGAGGCGAGCATGTGATTGTCCTTTACGATGACGGCTCCGACTCCTCTTCTCAGGCAGCTCGACCTCTTTCTGGCAAGCTCAGCCATCTCCATGAAGTATTCGTCCCAGCTTGGTCTTCTGTCTTCCATGCCATTCTCCTTTATCTGCCGCAGGGCGCGGCCTTTAGGCGTCCTGCCCGTAAAAGATCTCCGCCAGGTACAGCCCCTGGGGAGGAGCGGTGTGGCCCGCCTTCGACCTGTCTTTGCTCTCTATCGCTTCGCGGACGCTTTCGGGGGTGCGCCTTCCTTTTCCCGCTTCAACGAGGGTCCCGGTGATGATGCGTACCATGTTGTAGAGGAAGCCGTTCCCTTCGATGGTTATCCTGATCTCGCGGGCGTCTGCGGGGCCGTCCGCGGGAAGCTCGTCCACGGCCAGCCTGTAGACGGTTCGCACCGTGGACTCCTGAGGGGTGCTGCCGCTGCTCATGAAGCAGGCGAAGTCGTGCTCGCCCACGATGTGCGCTGCGGCTGCCCTCATGGCTTCAAGGTCCAGGCTCTCCGAGATCTGGTAAAAGTAATTGCGCTTGAAGATGTCCCTTTCGGGGCTGTTCAGTATGCGGTATATGTAGCGCTTGCCCTTTGAGGAAAAGCGGGCGTGGAAGCCTTCGGGCATCTCTTTCGCTTCGAGGACCCTTACGTCGGATACCCCCTCGAGCCTGTCCTTTGCGAGCCTGTCGTTGAGGACCTTTGCCAGCTTTTCGGTCGGCACGGGGCAGACGGCCTTAAAGGATGCCCTCTGGGCCAGGGCGTGGACCCCGGCGTCGGTCCTGCTGGTGCCGTCCAGCTTAACGGGGCGTTTCAGCAGATCCGAAAGCTGCTCTTCCAGAGTTCCGCAGACGGTGCGGGACCCGGGCTGGCGCTGCCAGCCAGAGAAGCCCGTCCCGTCGTAGGCCACGGTAAGCAGTATGTTCTTTTCCTTTTCAGGCTCCGTCATATTCTATCGTTAAATTGCGATAAAGATTGATATTTCAACAGCTAAGCAGCTGACTCGTTCAGCGCCGCTTCGGGCCCTGCCCCTTGCGGGATCTCCCCAAACGCCTGTTATATAACCCGCGTTGCGTCATGCCGCCCGGTCTCCCCGGCCTGCGGGCTATAGTCTTCGGACGTCTTCTCTCTACTTGGCTTCCGGCTTCCAGGAGCTCTTGAGGCCGACGATCTGGTTGAAGACTGGGGCTCCCTCTTTGCTCAGCACGGTGTCGGCGATGTAATAGCCGTTCCTGAAGAACTGCACCCTCTCGCCGGGCTTGATGTCCTTAAGGAAGGGCTCTGCCTTGGCGGTGAGCTCGGTCTTGGAGGCGGGGTCGAACTCGTTATAGCCGGTCTCGGGATTGTATTGGGCCAGGTAGCCGAACTCCCTCACGGGGACGTCAACGCAGTTCTTCGCGTCGACCCAGTGTATGGTGCCCTTGACCTTGCGGGCGTCGGCACCGGGGGTGCCCGACTTGGTATCGGGGTCGTAGGTGCAGAGTATCTCGGTGATCTCTCCGTTCTCGTCCTTTACGACTCCGGTGCAGGTGACGAAGTAGGCGCCTTTGAGCCTCACCTCGTTGCCCGGGTAGAGCCTGAAGTACTTCTTCGCCGGGACCTCCATGAAGTCGTCCCTCTCTATGTAGAGCTCCCTTGAGAAGGGCATCATGTGTGCGCCGGCTTTCGGATCCTGGGCCTTGTTTTCAAGGGGCAGCCACTCGGTCTTGTCCTCGGGGTAGTTGGTTATGACCAGCTTCACGGGATGCAGCACTGCCATGCGGTTCTCGGTCTTGTCCTTGAGGTCGTCCCTGATGAAGTATTCGAGCTGGCTCATCTCTATGTTGCTGTTGGCTTTCGCTACTCCCACCGACATGACGAAGTTCTTTATGCCTTCGGGGGTGTAGCCCCTCCTCCTCATGCCCGTGATGGTGCAGAGCCTCGGGTCGTCCCAGCCCTCTACGGTGCCGTTTTCGACCAGCTTCCTTATGTAGCGCTTGCTCATTATGGTGTTGTTAAGGTTGAGCTTGGCGAACTCGATCTGACGGGGCGGCTCGGGCCACTCGAGGCTTTCGAGCACCCAGTTGTAGAGGGGCCTGTGGTCCTCAAATTCCAGAGAGCAGAGCGAATGGGTGATGCCCTCGACCGCGTCCTCGATGGGGTGGGCGAAATCGTACATGGGGTAGACGCACCACTGATCGCCGGTGTGATGGTGATGGGCGTGCATGACCCTGTAGATGACGGGATCCCTCATGTTGATGTTGGGGGACGCCATGTCGATGCGGGCCCTGATGCAGACCTCGCCGTCGGCGTATTTGCCGGCCCTCATGTCATGGAATATCTGCAGGGATTCCTCTGCGGGACGGTCCCTGTAGGGGCTGTTCTTGCCCGGCTCGGTGAGAGTCCCGCGGCTGTCCTTTATCTCGTCGGGAGTCATGTGGCAGGCGTAGGCCTTGCCCTTTCTTATGAGCTCCTCGCAGCACTCGTACATCTTTTCGAAGTAATCGGAAGCGTAGTTGAGATTTGCCCACTCAAAGCCCAGCCAGCGGATGTCGCCCTCGATGGAGCCCACGTATTCCTCCTCTTCTTTCGAGGGGTTGGTATCGTCGTAGCGCAGGTTGCAGGACCCTCCGTATTTGAGGGCGGTCCCGAAGTCTATGCATATGGCCTTGACGTGGCCTATGTGAAGATAGCCGTTAGGCTCCGGCGGGAACCTGGTGGTGATGGGCCTTGAATACCTGTTGTTCTTTATGTCTTCATCTATCATGTCGTGGATGAAGTTTCCTGCCATGGTGAAGCCTTCGGCTTTATCGATTTCCGGCATGGTGCGCCTCCTTGCTGAGCGTGCTGATTTATTCCATAGTTAAAGTATTATATCCCAGAAGAGGGCTGTATGCAAAGAGGAATTGAGTACGGATGCCGAATTCGAGACATAAAAGTGTTTTTTCTTCGGAATTTAGTCAACGTTCACCTAAAAACAGCATCCAAAAATCATTGTTAAAGAAATATTTTTTCGGGAAACAATAATTCCGCTTGATTTTTTGCAGACGGTATGTTATTTTATGTCAGCCTTAACGGATGCGGGAGGTCACAGGCCCTGAGCCTTGAAATTTGAACACAAACAGGACATTTAAGGCTTGCCCCGTTAAAGACCCGGACTACAGATCAGGAGAGAGGGAAAATGCTCAACATCGATTCAATTGACGTCAAGATACTCGAAGTGCTTCAGGAGAACGCCAGAGTCTCCATATCGGAGCTGTCCAAAAGGGTGAATCTCTCCCTTTCGGCGGTCAGCGAGAGGCTCAAGAAGCTGGAAGCCAGCGGTATCATCCTCCAGTACACCACCATCCTCAATCCCGAGATACTTAACAAGCACCTCACCGCCATAATGATGATATGCCTGGAGAACCCTTCCCAGCCCGAGGAATTCCTCAGATTCGTCATGGACAACCCCGACATCCTTGAGTGCGACTACATCGCCGGCGATTACGACTACGCCATCAAGGTGGTCACCGCCAACCCCGACGATCTGGCCCACATAATGGACCGCATCAAGGGCGTCTCCTCCATCAAGAGGACCCAGACCATAGTGGTTATGAGAAACCACAAGCAGCTTCACAGCATCAGCCCCGCCGCGACCAAGTAGGAAGGGGAATAAAAACCGCAAGAGCCGGGCCATTGGGCCCGGTTTTATATTGCTCCTTCGCCGGCCTTCTTCAGGTTTTCCTTTCCTCCCTTTTGTGCTATTATTCAGAAGAGGCGGTGATGATGAAAAGAGAAAGACCTTCGGTAAAACAGGGCAGCATAAAAAGGCTTCTGACCGCGGCGGCGGTATTCGCCCTGCTGTCTGCGGCGGTATATCTGGACGCCTGGCTGGGCGGGCCCTTTTCCCGCCTGTTCTACCCCGGGGCCGACTATCTGCTTTTAGGAGCCATAGGCCGCATTTCGGGGCTCTTTCCCTTTTCGCTCTTCGAAGCCCTGTGCGCAGGTCTTACGGTCTGCGCCCTCATAAACCTCGCGCTCTCCTTCAGAAAAAAGAGAGGCTTTCTGAGATTCTTAAGCGCGGCTCTCGCCATCGCTTTGGGCTTGACCTTCTGCTTCACCTTCCTCTGGGGGGTCAACCACTTCGGGGAAGACCTCTACACGAGGCTTGAGATGGCCCCCGCAGACTACACCGCGGAAGACCTTTACAACGCCGGAGCCTGCTGCGCCCAAATGGCAAACACGGCTATAGAAGCCCTGCCCGAAAACCCCGACGGGACCGCGAAGCTCCCGGATCTTAAGACCCTTGCCGCTTCAGCCGCCGAAGGCTTCGGGCCCCTTTCCTCCGTTCACGAAAAGATCTATATGCCCCTCATAAAGCCCAAGGCCCTGCTCTTTTCCGACGCCTTTTCATACATGGGCTTTACCGGCTTTTACTTCTGCTACACGGGGGAAGCCTGCGCCAACAGAAACACCTATCCCTCGGCCCTGCCCCTCACCCTCTGCCATGAGCTTGGCCACAGCATATGCGTGGCATCTGAGGACGAGGCCAATTTCATAGCCTTCCTCGCCTGTCTTGAGAACGGCAGGCCCGAATTCGTCTACTCGGCCTGGTACCTGGGTTACATCTGGTGCGTCAACAGCCTGTATAAGATCGATAAAAAGGCGGCGTCAAGGCTCTCTGCCCTGTGTTCCGACCGTTTCAGGACCGACCTGAATTCAACCAACACCCACTACGAGCAGTACGACGGGCAGGTGCAGGAGGCCGCCCAGAGCGTCAACGACGCGTACCTGAAGGCTTATCAGGAGGAGCTGGGGGTGGAGTCATACGACGCCGCCGTATCCTACCTGGTAAGCTGGTACCTTGCCGGCTGCCCGCTGTATACCGTAGAACCGGTTTCCGCCAAATAAATGCCAAAACTTACAGAGGAGAAAAAGATGAAAGACCGTCCCGTCATCATGGTAAGCCCCGACTTCGGCTTCGACCCCGTCACCCACGTGCCCCGCATACTGCTGCAGAAGGCCTATCCCCGGGCGATCAGCGCCGCGGGAGGCCTCCCCCTTATCCCCACCGACATATATCAGCTGAAGGATTACGCCGGAATGGCCGACGGCCTGCTCCTCTGCGGAGGCCAGGGGCCCCACCCCAGGCTCTACAACGAGGATTTCGACGATCCCGACGCCCCCAAGACCGTCAACGTGACAAGAGACGAATTCGAGATGGCGGCTATCGGCGCCTTCATAGCAGCCGGAAAGCCCGTCATGGGCATATGCAGGGGCCACCAGATGCTCAACATCTACTTCGGGGGAAGCCTGGTCCAGAACTTCCCCGCCAAAGGCCATCCCAACCACCACTACGGCACCTGCCACAGCGTAAAGGCCGACGCGGATTCAGTGCTCGGAAGGCTGATTGGGACCGATATCAAGGTCAACAGCTACCACAAGAACGCCATAGGACGGCTCGCTGAAGGCCTTAAGATCACCGCTTATTCAGACGACGGCATTCCCGAAGCCATGGAGCATTTGAGCCTTCCCGTCTTCGGCACCCAGTTCCATCCGGAACGCATGAGGGGCGAAGAGAGGACCCCGGCACTGGGGCCCGACATGAGCCCGCTCTTCGACTATTTCTTAAAGCTCTGCGGAAAGTGAAAGGAGAGACCCATGGTAAACTACGAGGCCCTGGTGAGACAGCTCGGAAGGCTGACCAAAGGAGTTGAATACGACATAAGCAACCTGGCCAACGCGGCGGCCCTGCTGTGGACGGCACTGCCCGACATCAACTGGAGCGGCTTTTACGTTTATAAGGACGGGGCGCTGAGGCTGGGCCCCTTCGCAGGAAAGCCCGCATGCACCGTCATAGAGATGGGAAAAGGCGTCTGCGGCACCGCAGCCCTCGAGGACAGGACCCTTGTTGTGCCCGACGTCCACAAATTCCCCAGCCACATAGCCTGCGACGGGGCCTCCAACTCCGAGATCGTGGTGCCCCTGCACAAAGACGGCAGGATCTACGGGGTGCTCGATATAGACAGCCCTCTGTTTGAGCGCTTCGGCGAAGACGACCGCAAAGGCCTGGAGGAGTTCGCAAAGGCGGTGGAAAAAGCCATATAAGCTTAAAACCGGACGCCGTGCAAATCAGCCGGGCTCTGTATCCGAAACCGCGCTTGCCGGTCACACGCAAAACGCTCCCGCGGGGATGATCCCCGCGGGAGCTTGATATTTCAACACTTTTAAGTTCTGTTGCAATTGTTATATAACGATTGATTTGTTTCTCTGCTGTCAGTGTTTTACTCCCCCGGCACGAAGAGCGCGGGCGTGTAATCGTCCCCGCCCTT
>JAEEGL017010515.1_pt1 | contig 10230 bp, 8 predicted proteins | sample 9134231 | NCBI WGS metagenome assembly JAEEGL01 (sample SAMN16246548, study PRJNA631951) | gut metagenome | biome: gut microbiome; feature: rumen; material: fiber-attached | host: Bos | place: Iran: Karaj | collected 2018-10 | reverse complement strand
GTTCGTTATTAACGGTGAAGTCCCACCATTCTGTCCCGCATGGGCTGAAGCCGTTGTTCAGCATCGCATTACGGAGTATCATCCTGCTTTGATATTGTTCGGAGCTGACGCCCGAATAGTCGGGATGGGAAACACTGTCAAAATAATCAAATGTACCGCCCATGTCGAGTTCCTCGCCGGTTTCGGCATACACGAGCGTCATGTCTACCTTGCTTCCGCGGCTGTGACCTGAGTAGTAGGCGATATATCCGTAATCGAACAGCACGGACTTGTCAAGAGAAGGATAGAATGCGTCTTTCATTTTGGTGTCGCTCCAATCCGAAGCCCATGAAGCAAAATGCGCCACGGCGCGCTGAGGCCGGTATGCGTCATAGATTTTGATGCGGTAGCCCTCCTCTCTGAGCGCGTCAGCCGCGTTGCGCAGGGCATAGGCAGCCTCCTCGGAAAGAATTGCGATCGGTTCCTCATACCCGTTGATCCGCGTGCCGACAAAATTATAATCGGAATAATATCTCATATCTATGACTGCATCGGGAATCACTCTGCTGACGTCAACAAATCCGGTCGCGTCATAGATGTCGCCGGGATCGGATTGGAGCCAGCGGAACTCATATTCCGTCGGGGGTTCCGTCGGCGGTTCGGCAGCGTGCTCTGTTGACGGTACGGCGGGAGGTTCCGTGGCTGCGGAGGAAAAAGGTTCACTTGTACGGGTTTCCGCGGTGAACGCTTCGGAAACAAACGGTTCATCAGGAGTAGCAGCGCTGTTTTGGCAAGCGGTCATCAGAACCACAGCGGCAAGCGGCAATGATATCCTGAGTAATTTATTAAAGTTCATGTTCAACTCTTTCAGAACGGTTCCACAAAGGTAAGGCAGGTATCTTCACAATCGCCCGCGGTTACGCTGTTGATCGTCAGCTTGACATATTCCGTTTCAACGGGGCGGCTGAAACGAACAGTCTGCACCGTTTTGCGGGAGGCAGTGTTAAATACGTTCAGCGATATGGTTGTGCTGCTGCCGTCGGAAAATGAAATCGTGAGGTTGGAAATCTTGCTGTTGTAATCATATTGTTTGGCAGTTCCCGCGTATCCGTTAATGATTCGCAGTCCCGAAACCTTCTGCACGTCGGGGAGATCGAGCTGAATCCATTCACCCTCGCCGTAGCCCGAGGCATCCTCGCACCAGCAGGTACCGTCATTGCGCAAAACATTGGAGGGACTGTAGTTGTGTCCCTGCTGATCGCCCAGAACGGAGCTGGCAGATGCAGAGGAAAAATATGTCGCGTTCTGTACATCGCGTTTTTGTGTTTCAAATTCCACCTGTGCGTCTACAGGCTTAGGCGGATCGGTCGGCGGCTGAGTGGGCGCCGCGGTCGGTTCAGGCTCGTACCGGGTTGTAATCTCCTCAGCTGCCGCGAATGGTTCCGGACTTGTGGTGCTGTCCGAGCTGCCAAACGCGGAGGTTTGGGGAGGATTGGTGGCTGGCATGGTGGCTGGCATGGTCGCAGTGGGAGCGGCCTGACCCGAACCCTGCTTCGGCAGCGTCAGGATAAGGATCACGGCAACGGCAATGACGACCACAGCTGCTGCCGCTCCGATGATGATTCCCGCTTTTTTGACGGAAAAAGTATTTTTGTTTTGGGGTGTAATGACAGGGTGAATTCCGTCGGTCTTACTATCTTCCGCACGCTGGAAGGGCGTTGACGTTTCAGGTGCGGCGGTTGATGGCTGCCGGCTGCCTATCGTATTTTCGGGAGGTTCGGGTGCAGTGGGAGATTCGGGCGCAGCGGGAGGCATTGGGTCGGAGCTATTCCAGAATGCACCGCCGCTATATGGCTTTCTGTTGGGGCTGTTTGAATCCATTTTGATTGCTCCATTCCTTAGATTTTGTCAAATTCTTCCGCAATTTTTTGTGCGTAAGAATCGTATTGCGCGTATTCCTGGCGGTAAGCGACAAATTCATTCACAATACCGTTCAGAATTCCCTCGCTCACCTGATATTCGTTGTCATGGTCGCGAATGATACTTTTGCGTTTGGATTTGCCGTACAGCAAATATCCTGCGCCGAAAGCGGCTCCGCCGACCGTAAACACCAGCATCGCGGGAGACAGCATCACCGCTCCGACGATTCCGAGCGCTGCCGCGCCGAAGCCCAAAAACGAGGGCCATGTTTTGACGGTACGGAGAAGAGCGGCTTTTTTGGATTCAATATAGTTTTTCAGCTTTCCTGCTTCGCCCGCAAAATCGGTCAGATTCGCGTTTGTCGCGTAATCGTTGATCTGAATATCGTAATTGATTTTGAAGCGTGAGCGATATGACTGCACAAACGCCCGGACACTCTTTTGGTTGAGCTCCTTTGTGACCGCGAACATATTCGCACGCACCATCGGGTGGACGTTGTCGTCCTTGCCGGTGCGGTAGATCCAATCGATCATCTCGGTGATAATGTCAAAATCGTTTTCACGGTGAACCTTTATCTGCTCGAATTGCTTTTGCGCGGCTTCAACATTGCCTTGGTTCTTAATGATAAGCTCATTGTAGCAGATTTCGTCCTCAACCTCCAGTTCAACACTGTTCGGCTTTTTGACGATTTCCTCAATAAAGCTGTTGAGATAATCCTTTCGTTCCGCGTCAGTGACGTGTATGGTTTTGAGGATAAAGTCAAGAATATGTATGTTTGCCTTTGCGAGCATCATCTGCGACGCGAGAAAGTCTCTTTCCTTGCAGTATTTGAGAAGAACGGTGTAGCCGATCGTGTCGTGCGGTACAAAGCGGTTCAGATAGTACAGAATCCTTCCGATCATATCGGATTCGCTGTATCCGTTTCGCTTTATATCGTCATCGATGATGCGGCGGATAAATGCGCGGACCTTGCTGATTACCTCGTCGCTGCAATCTTCATTTACAGCCTGATTCACGATAGAAAAAAGCAACAGGAAAGTGCGGTCGTCCTCGCCTGTCAGATCGCAGGTCTGGTAGTATTCAAACCATTTCAGAGCAGCGCTGTCGCGGCCTATTCTCAGGTTAAACACCAAGAAGAAAACGGCGGTTTCTTTTTTGTCAAGCTTGCACGCGCGTTCCAGCGCCTGCTTTGCCAGCTCCCGGTCATCCTTGCGCCACGCCATAATGCTGAGCAGCGCGCAGGTCAGCCAGTAATCGGGGAGCTGAAGATGTTTGATCTCGACAACGCGGGTAATGGTTTCGTCGCTGACCATGGAAACCTCAAGATTGTCCAGCATCGCGGCGACGATTTTTCTGACAGCGCTGTAGTTCTTAAAATCGTAGATTTTTTTGTTGTTGCATTCGCGGATTTTCTTGTTTGCCTGTTCGATGTTTTTGAACAGAACATAAAGCTTATCAATCTCGCCCTGCATTTCGTACGCGGCGTTCATGTAATTCTGTGACGCCGCCACTCTTTGGGCTCCGTTGTTAAGGGAGTTGGAGATGTTGTTGCACAATCTGTCCCATTTGTTATGTGTATTGGAGATTCCGTTGGCAATGGCGTTGAGCTCACTGTGAAGCTCACTGTTGATTCTTCTCTGCTCGTTCACTCTCCATTGCATATCACTAACACTGCTCATGCTTGGTTCTCTCCTTCGTTTTCGTATTTAAACGCGGGGACGGCGCGTTCACGCCCCCACTCTCTGATTTTTTTCACATCTTCGGGCCTGCTTTTTTCGATGGGAACGACGGTGTTGAATTTAGCGCGGAACGAATCCATGCTGATGCTTTTCGGACCGTGCAGAAACAACAGCTGCGCGACTTCCTTGATTGCATATTCGATTTCGGAATAGGAAAAGCCGCGCGAAAGCTCAACCAGCTCACTGAGCTGACCGTCCGACAATTTCACATGAAGGCAGGAGCCGGCGTAAAGCTGAATAACCTCTCGCCGCTCTGACGCGTTGGGGAGATCGACAAAGAAAACCTCCGAAAAACGTCCTTTGCGGAAAAGCTCCGGCGGCAGAAGGTCGACATTGTTGGCGGTCGCAACCAAAAACACCCTGCTGGTTGATTCCTGCAGCCAGAAGAGAAATTGTCCCAGAATGCGTTTGCCCGTGTCGCTTTCGCCGTGCGAAACGGACAGCGCTTTTTCGATTTCGTCGATCCAGAGCACGCACGGGGCGACATTGTCAACAAATTCCAGTGCTTCCTTCATTTTGCGTTCACTTTCGCCCATCCACTTGTCATAAACGGAACCGATATCGAATCGGAGCAGCGGAAGCCCCCAATCTCTGGCAATCAGCTTGGCGGAATAGGATTTACCGCAGCCGGGAACGCCTGCCAGCAGAATTCCTTTCGGTGCGCTGAGATGATAACAATCCAGCTGGGCTTCCGTCGCGAAAAAGATGTGCTTTTTTTCATCCAGCCATTCTTTGAGACCGTCCAGACCGGAAACGGTCAGATCCTTTTTGATATTGACGATCTGGACGTTGGCGACTGAGCCGTACAGCTTGGATTTTTGTGCGGTCAGATGGTGCAGATTTTCACGGTACAGTCCTTTGCATGAGGCGACTTCGTAGGAAAGAATGTTATTGATCTGAATTTCCGAAAAGCCGCACATCAGAGTTGACGCCGTGACGACGTCATCCTCATTCCAGTCGACGGGATAAAGGCTTTTGTATTGCCTGATAAATTCGTTGATCTGACAGATGCGCTCGTCCATATCGGGGTAATCCAGCCGTGCGATCATGCCGAACTGCGCGATACGGGAATAAACAGGGTCTTTGGTTATCAGTATCAGGGTGGAATCTCCGCTGACGGCGGAGTAGAGAATGTTGATGATTTCTCTGCTGTAAATAGTATCCTCACTGATTTTGAACGCGTCCCCGTAGCAGAAGATAACTTTTCTTTTCTTCTGGAACAGCTCGGAAATATAACCGAGAGGGTCGGACGACACATTCAAACGGGTGTGGGGACCGCCCAGATAGGTGACCTGCGTTGTTTCGGTGTAATAGTATATCTCCGTCGAAAGCTCCGAGGAGATAGCGGCAAGCATACGTTCTGCCCGGTCTCTTTCGGAGGTTTCGATAATGATCAGCGGTGTCCGGGCGCGGAGATAACTCGTGACCTCTGTTTTGATTTGTTGATAATTGCTCATTGTGATGCTCCGTTTATGCGGAAATACGGTATTTGTCTAAAAGCTTTACCCGTTTGATGATGAAAAGCTCCTCTGCCATCCGCAGGTTGTTGCGTGCGGCAGAATCTTTTTTGATATTGTTCAGCATCTCCGACCAGAACCGGGTGACCTGTGTGATGGTTTCATGGCGCAATTCATCGCAAAAGCGCTGATCCAGAAAATGCATCTCTGTAAAGAACATACAGCCGTTAATCCGTTTTCCGAACCGAACGAACGCAATGTGGATGCCGACGGTTTCGTTTGCGTCGGAAAACCTCGCGATATCGCGTTTCAGCGCTTTGATACAATTGGCGATAACTGCGTTGACCGATTCTTCGATCAGCTTGTGCATACCTGACTTGATTCCTTCGTATTCGGGGCACGTTCCCTTGCGGAGCACCGCAAAGGTATTGGTGTCGGGAATGCCTGTTTTCAGCTGCTTCAGGCATTCCACCCAGCCGAAATAATCGGTCGGAGATTGTTCAATGCTGACGGAAACCATTATTTGATAAAGTCAAGCGGAGGCTCAAGATTCCAGCTGGGGAGCTTCTTGTTGACATCTTTCAATCTTTCCTGTGCAGCGGCAGCGGTTGTGTTGTTGGCTCCGCCGAAGTTTGCGTTGATTCTTTCCTCAAAGCTGAGTTCCTGTGCATTATTATTGTTTGTATCGCTCATGATAGCAACTCCTTATTTTAAATGTATTCCAGTTTGCTGAGAATGTCGTCTGTTTTATTGATGTTCGCAGTGAAGAATCTCTGGAATTCCACGATTTGCGCAATCGTCATCTGCAGATTGCGTACATTGGTTTCCACGCGCGCGGCAAACGCCTTGAGCCCGCTCATAATGCGGAACGCGACAAAGCCTGCCGATGCCAGCATCAGCACGATTCCCACGATGAGCGCGGGGGTAAAGCCGTGCTTGACAACGCTGACGATGCTGCCGACGGTAATCGCCAGCGCAATGAGAAAGACGATCACCGCTGCAATGTTGAAGTTATTGATGCAGACCATTTTGAATTTGTTGTTTTCGTAATAGTTTTTCATGCTCAGCACCTGCTCGTCAAGGTCGCGGGCGTTGCTGATGCACGACCAACCGTCGATGGAGATGCCGTATGACAGCGGACAGTTGGTTTTCAGGGAAGACGTCCATTTGTTGATTGCCGAGCGGAACCATTCCTTAGTGCTCTGGAGAGCAAACTTGCGCACCTGAACATCTGTGTTGGTTCTGTCGCCGTAGGTGACCCACTCCACCATCTGCTTGCCGATGTTGAAGCTCTCGTTCTGAAGCGCCTGGAACTGCGCGTACTGCGCTTCGGCGACCTTGATATCGCCCTCATTTTCCACAACAAGACGGTAATACTGCTGCTGGTTCTTGATTTCCAGCTCCTCCTGGTCGTAGTTGGAAATCAGGTTGATCAGAACCGCATCGACACGGCTCTTGTAATTTTCATTGTTCTGAGGCACGCTTTCAACGTCCATCGAGTTGATAACAGCAAGAATTCTGTCAAACTTGGAAGCGTCCTCAAAGGATTTTTTGAGTTCATCACTGTTGGTGCAGAACGCGTTGATAAACTCATAATTGAATTCAGCACCTTTGCCGAGGTTGTCCAGATAGGTGACATACGCCTGAACCAATTCCTCGCAAATCCGTGCATTGTCGGAAATAATCGCGATCCACTCGTCAAGGATGGAGAGTACCTCATGTTCGAGCTCCTTGTCCTTTCCGAAAATGCCGTTGAGAAATGCCTGGATCATGACGGCGGTTTCCTGCTGCAGCATGGTCGGGTCAAGCGTTCTGCAATAGACCTTGAACCAGTTTTTGGCTGTTTCTACGCGGTCAAAGCGGAGGTTCAGCAGGCAAAAGAACAGAGATGTTTTGATGGCGTCCTTGCGCGCGCTTTCCGACAGCGCGTTTCTTGCGACGTCGGGATAATTGTTGACCCACGCCGTAATCGCAATCAGCGCGTAAGACAGCCAGTAGCGGGAGCTGGTGATCCAAAGCTCCTCGGAAAGCTCCTCGATGGTATCGTTGCGGACGAGATTGATGTCAAAATCTCTGACAACGCCGATGATGGTTTTGCGGATTTCCTCGTAATTGCCAAACTGCTCCTTGACTACCTGATCCAGACGGATGATATTTTCATGGGCGATCTGCTTTTCCTCGCCCTTCATCAGGTCGTTCCTGAACTGTTGAACCTTTTGGTAAACCTGACCTGTGGTTGCCTGAATGCGCTGTGTTGTCGTGTCAACATTTCTGACATGAACATTTACCTTGCCTTCAAAGCTGTTCACCGCCGAGTCGAGTTGGTTGATCAGATTATATACGTTAGACATAGCTTTTTCACCTCAGTTTACTGCTTGAATTTATTGACGGCGTTATAAAGGGCTTCGTCGTTTTTCGCTTCTTCATCAATGACAGACCTCCATATATGAAGCTCCTCAAATAAATCCCGCAGCTTGATCAATGCTTTGCGGCACTTTTCGGCCTGCACTTTGCCGATATCCACATATCTTCGCCAGACCAGAAAACCTCCCAGGATGCCGACGACGATTCCAAGCGCCAGCAGCACGGAAAAGGCTTCGGTTCGTACAAACAGCGCTGCTGCACCGAGCAATACGAGCGAAGCGGCGCAGATCAAAAGGAAAATGATGAACTGTTTGTCCTTGAGGGCGTGGCCGAATCGGTTCCTGAGGAAAAAGTCGTTGATTTTTCCCGCGCACTCGTCGTAATTGTTTTGTGTGCAGACCAGCTCGCAGCCGTCGACATTCATATGGAAGCTTTCCAGCACCGTGCTTTTGATCTTCTGCGCGTAATTTTTGAAGCCCTGCACGATATCGTCGCTCAATTGAGAGAGAGAGAATTTTTTGACCGCGACATCGGTCTCGACATAATCCTCTGAAAAAGCCCATTTTAGCAGCATATCACCGGCATTAAGCTTGACGCCGATATCGCCGTACAGCTCATGGTAGCGTCTTTGTGCGGCGGCTACATCTCCCTTGGCGGCAATAATCGCCTCGTTATACTTGATTTTTCTGACAATCTCGAACTCTTTCTCATCGTAGCTGTTAATCAAGTCGTACAGAACATTTTCGATGCGCTCGTTGGTGTTTACGGCACGGTCTTCTTCCATGTTATTGATGTCGTCATAGTATTTTGCCACAACGCTGAATTTCTCGAAATTGGAGAGCGTCTGTTTTATCGTGGGATACTCGGAACAGCTCAGTGACAATGCGGGAAATTCGGATTCCGTTGTGTGCAGAAAATTGGCGATAAATGTTTCGGAACGCGCCTGCACCTTGAGGTTATACCCCGCGTTAAGCGCCTGAGTCTGCTCAAAAATTCTTTGATAGTACTCCATTGCGGCATTTTCGAGCTTGGGGTCGGCGCCGAGCGCTCCGGACAAATATGCCTGCAGCAGCTTCTGCCACTCATCTCCCAGGTCGTTGACGTCGGTTTTGTCCAGATAGTACAGGTACCACTTGGAAGCGGATTCGATCCTTCCGAAGCGCAGGTTGACGAGCATATAAAAGACGGAGGATTTTTTTGAATCCATTTTCAGCGCCTTGTGCAGCGCTCTGTCGGCGGCGCTTTTTTCGTTGCTTGCCCAGAGCATGACCGACATAATGGCGTATGCGAGCCAGTAGTCTGTGTTGGACAGATAGCATTTTTCTACCTTTTTCCGCAGGCTCTCGTTGGAAATGATATACGAATCCAAGCCAATGACATAACCCAGCGTGATGCGCCTCAGCTCATTAAAAAACTGGAAACGGGTAAAATATTCGTCATTGTACTGCGTCAGGTTTTTGGAAGCGGTAGATAGTTCCTTAAAGATAAAGTATTGACTGGTCAATTCCTCCAGCGCTCTCATCAGAGTGCTGACGTCGGTGTCGGCAACATTCACCTGTTCGGATACATATTTGACATTGGGGATTACATGTGCGCTGACGGTCGCCATGTTTTCGGCAAGCACAACCATTGCTTCCTGTGCGTAATTGATTTCCTCAATCATACGGTTGTTCTCGCTGACCAAACGGTTGTATTCATTCACCAGCCGTTGATATTCCCGATATTCGTCTTCGGTCATCTGTTTCACCTCTCCTGAAACGGTTTTGATATATTAATTCGCCATGGTTACATATGGCTGTATGAATAGATTAATTGCGTTTTCCGGAAATGAACGCATCCAGGTGCTTCTGAAATGTCACGACAGAAGCAGCAGCGAGCCGTTCACCATGGTTGTTGATCAAAACAGAGAAACCACCCCGGACGGGATTCCAGAAATACCATCCATTTATTTCCGGGACGGGTTTATTATATTTTTTTGCCGTTTCCTCATCCACTTTCAAGGTGTTGGCAGCTAACTTGATTATTTTTTCGTCCATATCAATGTCCTTTCTTCATGCTCATGTCCCAATTGGTTACATCGCCGTAATCGGGAGGCCAATCGGAGATTTCTCCTGTCTGACCGTCAATCGCGACAACTTTTCCGTCAATATTGGCGGCGTTGAACCAATGACCGGGTCCGTCTGCACGGTCAATTCCGATGATTGCGTGAGCTCCGTTACCTTGATCCAGAAGGGTTTGCTGAATTTCCTCCGGCGTCATTGTCACCTGTTCCATACCTGTCAAGGCGTTCATTTCTTCAATGGTAGCAATGTTTTCGGCTGAAGCGACAATATCTGTGTTTCCTTCAAAGCGTTGATAAACCGCGAACGCACAGGAGCCGCAATTGTTGTCGTATGCCGAATCCAGGTCGTAAGGGTCAAAATTTGGGTTTATCTCTGAAATCCAATCATTAACATCCGCTGCCGCAGCATCGATGTTATCTAAAGTCTGGACGTCTTGCGGTATTTGTGCATCTGTTGCAGCCGCATCAGTGATGTCTGCAGGGGTGTTCAGTGATTCCGTGTAAGCATCGTTCAGCGCCTGCCACTCGGGATCCTGACTGTACTCGGGATAGTCCATCTGCCCGTAGTTGTGCTCGTACATATAGTCCCGCATCGCTTCATAGGGCGTCCGGTCGTCCTGTTCCGTTTCGGGAATCGATTCAGCAGTATCTGCGGTGGTTTCGGTCAGGTTTTCCTCGGGAATGTCCGCCGTAGTTTCGGTCAGGGTTT
>JAEEGL015809728.1_pt1 | contig 10230 bp, 1 predicted proteins | sample 9134231 | NCBI WGS metagenome assembly JAEEGL01 (sample SAMN16246548, study PRJNA631951) | gut metagenome | biome: gut microbiome; feature: rumen; material: fiber-attached | host: Bos | place: Iran: Karaj | collected 2018-10 | reverse complement strand
TAAAAAGAATAATTAATTATTTTTTTAAAATTAGAATATTATTTAATATTCTTTATGCTTTTTTTATAGTCAGCTTACTTTCTTATTTCTGTAAAAATTACTATAGTATAATTATATATTGCAATAAAAGAATAAAGTAAATTTTCACATTAATATTATTATTTATAATTAATGTTGTTATTTGAATTTTTAGAATGTTCTTCTATATTTTTAAGCAATTCACAATTTTCTTTATAAAATTTTATGAAAGTTTTTAAATAAAGATATGAAATTTTAAAGTACAAATGAGAAGTAAGTGGATTATAAGGAATCAATATATGTTTTTGTTTTGATTTTTTATTTTTACTATTTCTTTTAATATATCGATTTATCATACTTTTTATTTCTTTTTGAACTTTTACTTCCTTTTTAAATATCATATTATTATCAGGATTATTTCTTTCAATTAAAGATCCCATTTGTTTATTAATTATTTTATATATGACATCATGATAATAAACAAAATCATCATCATCAGTTCTTAATTTTAATTCACTTACATATTTTTTGATATGTTCCATTTTTCCTTGTTCAGGAAAATTTAATTTTTTCCAATTAAATTCCAAGAAAAATTGAATTATATATACTTTTTTGATTCTAAATCCTTGATCTTCATCATCTGAAAATTTATTCCATGCATTATTAAAATCTATTAAAAATGATTCAAATTTTTCTATTGGATTATAGTTTTTATTAGTAAATTCATCATATTGTTGTAAAGTTACCATCAAGAATAAATTAAGCATAATAATTGAATTAGCAAAATTACTTAAAATAAAATAAATATAAGCATAAACTTCGCTGACTTTTTCAGTATCAACAAAAGCTAATTCCATCATTATATTGTTCCAGTTTTCCCCTGTTGCACATCTAAATACTAGTAAAAATGAGTTGTAAAAATTATCTAGATTATAATATTCATTAATATATATAAACAAATCTTTATAATTTTTATAAATGATAGTATCATAAAAATAACAACCTAAAATTGCAAAAATACAAAAAAATATGAGCATTAACAGAAGGACATTTGCCAAAGCAGACAAAGACCATGATAATGTTTGAATTAGCTGTTCCAAACCTTTTAAAGATTTAATTAATCTTAATGCTCGAGTTATTCTTAATACTCTTAGGACTCTTATTATTTGAAAAGATTTGAGAAAAGTTGCATCAAATCCATCGACATTACCCACAGCTAAATCAATCAAAGAGGCAATAACTACAAAAAAGTCAAATTTATTCCAACTAGAATGGAAATATGCACGAAAACCATATCCTATTATTTTCAAAATACATTCAAGTATAAATATTCCAGTGAAAATGTAATTAACTATTAATAAAAATAGGTCATATCCAGGTGAACTTCCTTCATAATTTAAAGCCATAAAAATCATATTTAAAAAAATTACTACCATAATAAAATTATCTAAATATGTATTATCAGCAAGTTCTCTTAAATAATAAGAATAAGTACCATTTACAGGTTTTTTCCAAACTACATAATGTGTTTCTGCACTACAAATTTGTGTCAAAAAATCATAGTATTTAGGCGCCTTTTTATCACCTTCTGCTAATTTTTGTTCTCTTTTAAATGCTTCATTGAAATATCTAAACATTATTCCCGTAAATAAATTTAAGAAAAAGTATGCAACCACTAAATTAGACACAATAAAATATATTCCATAATAATTCTCATAAATAGTATAAGAATTCATAATATCAGGCCAACCTTCCATAGTCGATAAAACATATGAAGTTATAAAAGATGTAGCAATGTTTGAAAATTTGAATGCCGGACCAGTGTCCATAATCCCATTATATCTTGTCCCACAAAAATGAGATATAGCGGCCATATTATCGTCTACACTATTTTCAACTAATATTTCATTAAAAGATTGGATTGCCAAATCAAAGAAACCACTTGAATTTAATATGTAACAATTATGCATATTTGAATAAAATAGAGAAATTCCTACTATACTAAACATATAATAAACTACAAGGACTATAAATAAGGCATTACATATAGGTAAAATTGAATCAAATAATGATGTAATAATTAATTTTAATTGAACATTATGAGAAATAAATCTCAAAGGTCTTAATGTTCTTAATAGTCTAATAACTTTTAAAAATTGAACAGAAGAAGATCCTGCTCCAGTTGTGAAATATTTTGTAAATAGATTTTGGAAATCAAAAGCAGAACAAATAACTATTATTATATCAATTTTATTCCAATTATCTCTAAGATAACTTCCTTCATCCATAACAAATCCCATTGCAAAAATTTTTGCTAAACATTCCAACAAAAACAAAATATTAAAAATAGCATCAAGAATATCAAAAGTTAAAACAAATTCAAATCCACTAACAAATGTATCAATTACTAATCTTGCTGTTGAACATAAAATTAAAAATAAAATAAATCTATCAAACCACTTATTTAAAATTAATTTCATACAAAAAATTCTAAAATTATTTGTTTGGGATAAAATATATATAGAATTTTCACAATCATTTTTAGCGAATAAAATATTTACTTTTTTCCAATGTCTCATTTTTTGGCCAACAACTGAAAGATATTCATCATTTCCTTCTTCCTCATTATTGTCTTCAATCACCTTTTGATCCATTGATTTTGACAATTCATATGAAACATTATTTTCGTTAATAATAGAAGAAGTCTTATGATAAGATTCATGAATAGAATTTGATAATCGACTACTTGTATAATCTTTAGTAGCAGAAAAAGATTCAGATTCATTTGAAGAGGGAACGTTTTCACTTTTATCAAACTTTTTTCTATAGGCTTTTAATTTCAATGTTTTATTCGATTTAGTAGATTTTTTTATCATATTTAAATAAGCAGGTAATAAATATAATTTTTCAATTTTTTCATCATAACTCAAATCATCATCATCTTCTTCTTCTCCTCCTTCATCAAAAGATTGTAATAAAATTGAAATAAATAAATTAAAAATAACATAGTTACCAATAAAAATCCAAGCCAAAAAATAAAAGAAACATAAATAATTCATGGGCCAAATTTCATATAATAAAGAATTCCAGTTTTCAAGGGTTAAAATTTGGTATGTAGTATAAAAACCTACAAAGAATGACTGATAATGATAATTTCCACTCAATAATGACATTCCTAATAATTGAAAAATTAGAATAAACATAATTAAAATACAAATAATATATGAGACATTAGATAAGGCTTTTTTTATTGAAACAATAATTAATCTCATACTTTTTAATCTTCGAAGAACTTTTGTTAATCTTATAACTCTAAATATTCTAAATACCCTCAAAAAAGATAATTGCGATGAAACATTCCTCATTTTATCAGTAGTTGCAACTCCCGTATCTTCATTAGGAGTAGCCATATCTAATATAGCAAAAGCTATAATCAAAGTATCTAAATATGTAAAAGCATCTGAATAATAAACAAAAGGCCCTAATCCAATAAATTTTACTATGTATTCCAAAATAAAAATCGAATTAAAACCATAATTAGATTTATCTATGTTTTGGTAAGTTTCTGGAACTAAAAGATTCCCATCTAAAGCCATAAAAACTGAGTTAATTATAACAATTGATAATATTGCATAATCAAAATATTCATTTGTAGCTAATACATAAAATGCATATCTTAATTTTTGAAATCTTTGTATCCATTGGTTTTGATCCCAAATAATCATATTAAAATCTTCTAATGAAGTTATCAAATTATTCCATCTTTTTCTGTTCTCCTCATCTTCTTCATTTTTGTGACATAAAACATCGACTCCACTCCATTTGATATATCTTCTTGAATTCGTTTTTACATCAAATTCTAAAATATTGGCTATTTCATCTTTGACATCTATTCTATTTTCTTTTTCTCTGTTTCTGTTTGATATCTTTTGTATTAATTCATCTTTTCTTTTTGTATCAACTATTTGAAAATATAAATTCTCTTCCAATAAAAAATAATGAGAAAATGTTTTATAATTAAATTCATCAATTTTTTTAAAAATTCTTTCATAAGTATTTTTTTTAAACATTATCTCTTCTTGATATTTTTTATGATTAGCATAAGCTGAACTACTTATGATACTAGTTTCATTTCTTGGCTTAATAGTAGATGTCTTCCCACTAATAGTTTTATTAGTATTTTGATTAGTAATATTCCCCATAGAAGTCGGTTTTACTCCAATTGTTCCCTCATTTATTTTTCTTCCAACAGCAGATTTCCCAAAATCTCTCAAACGTAAAGGCATTATTTCCAAAACAGTTAATGGTAAATATTTTAAATTATGAGTTAAATAAGCACAATCTTTTGGAGCAAATTCAATGTCTTTATGGCGCATGTAAGTATATCTTAATAAGTTTAAATTTTTATCATTAAAAACATAAAATGCTTCAGTACTTTCAGGTAAAGGTTTTTTTTTAATCATTTTTTCTTTTCTTCCAAGAATTTCTTTTTCCCAATGGTCTACTTTGTAATTATCTTTTACTTTTAAATCTTTATCACTTATGTTATATAAATAATTTAGGTAATATTTTTTTCCTCTTAAATTATCTGGAATTAACTCCTGTGTAAGTGTAAGTGGATCAGTATATATTTTATTTTCCTCTTTTATTTGATATCTTTTTGAGTTTTCAGTAGGATATTTATCTTTATTTTTTTCAATACTTTTTGCTTTAAAAATAAATACATTACCCTTTTTACTTCGCATGCTCATTGTTTTTTTATTATTGATTAGATCTATACTTTGTTTCTGTTGATTTTTCACATTTTCTTTTAGCTTTTGGAAATAATTTAATTTTGTTATATTTTCATTACTTTTTTCATGTTTTTTATTTGTACTTTTTTTTGTTACTTTTCTACTTGCTTGCCTTTTTGTTTTTTCATTTTCTTTGTCATATTCATTTTCATTTAAGTTGACTCTTTCAGAAGTTTTTTTAGGGCCAAGTAAATTTGCTTCAGATTGCAAAAATTCGTATCCACCTTCTTTACTTTCTATATTTTCAAAAGTTACTTTTTTAACTTTTTGTTTTTTTTCTTTATCATTTTCTTTATTTTCTTTATTATTTTCTTTATTTTCTTCTCTTTTTTTCTCTTTCAATCTTTCAATTTCTTTTTCCTTTCTTTTTTCCTTTTCCATTTCAATATAATTATCATTTATAATTTTATCTTGATATCCTTGCATTATTTCTTTTAAAGGATTTTTTTTTAAATTATCTAAATTTAATTTTGATTCTTTTTTTAAAAATTTTTTGTTTAATATTTTTTTTTTTGATTCATCATCTTCTACCCTTAGGTGATTTACATATTTATCATAATTTCTTTTTTCTGCAACATAACTAACATTTACATCATCATTTTTAAATCTACCTCTTATTTTTTTCATGTCTACAAATAAAAGATTATTTAATTTTCTGTTCATCTTTTTAAAATGATTTGATTGTTGTTTTGTAGTTAAATTAATATCAGTGTTAACAGATTCTCTATCAAAAAAGGAACATCTAATTAATTTTGTTAATTTATTTAACTCCAAATTTTTTCTAATATTTTCATTTTGAAAATAGTCAACTTTATAAATTTTTTTATTATTAAGTTCATCAGGTAATAATTTGATATCATCTAAAGAAACATCATCATAAAAACTAATAATAGATTTATCTTCTTCTAATAATGATTTTGAAAAACTTTCATTTATTTCATTCTCTTTTTTTTCATCATCAATAATTTTTTCTTTAAATATACCATCCATATTTTCTTTTTGTTGAACATTATTTACAAATTTAAGAAAAGATTCTTCATTTCCTATTTGTGATATTGAAAAATCACTGTCTTTATCTACTTCTTTACTTTCATTGGTTATTTTTTGATTTTTATATTTTTTTTCAATAAGTTTTAATCTTTGTTCATTCAAGTTTTCTTTTCTTTGTTTATGTAAAAAATCTAAAATTGAATAAGGTTTTGCGAATTCCGACTTTACATTAAAATTATTTGAAAAATCATATAAAACTTTCCTTTCTTTTAAAATAGGTATATTTTGTTTACTATCATCAGATATTAAACTTATACTTAAATTATCATCTTCAATTTTTTTTTCAGTTTTTGTTTCTTCAGGACGTTTATTTAAAATTCTTAAACTTTTCTGCCTCATTATTAATTTTGAATTTAAAGTACTTTTTTTAATTTTAAGTAATGCTTTTTTATCTAAATTTTCTTCGATATCAGATAAATCTAAATCATTTAAAATTGGTAATTCTTCAATTATTCTTATTTTTTTCCTTAAAAGGAAATCTTTATCTTGTTGTGACAATCTTCGAGTTGATCTTCTTAATGGTATTGCCCCGGTTATATTAGTTACTTTTGTATTTCTTGATAATTCATTATTTTTTTTATTTTTTTTTGATATATCTTGAATAATTTGACTTTTTTTTAATTTTTCTTTTTGGTTTTTTTCTTGTATTTTTTTCTCATTTTTCTGTTTTTCCATTTTTTCAAAAGATAAATCATCAAAATTTGCGATTTCTAGATCTTTTTGACCTTCTTTCATTGAATTTTCCAATTTTTTTTTCTTTTTTCCTTGATTATTATTTACATCTTTTGCTATTTCAGCTATTTTTTCTTTCAAAGCTTTTTGTGCATTATCAATTGAAATTTCTATAACATCTGAATTAATACCTCTTAATTCTTTCAGAATATTATCGTGCTCTCTTAATTTTCTAGTTGATTCAGATATTTTTTCTTCTTTATCTTCAATTTTTACACTTTTTTTATGAATTATATTTGATTTGCTATGAAATAATATCTTATCGATTTCATTTCTATTTTTATTATCTTTTTCTTTCTTTTTTGTTATATTTAATTGAAAACCTTCAAAGACATTTTTATTTGTATTAACTCTTTTTAAAGATCCTTTCTCTTTCTGCTCTATTATTTCAGATTGAACCCTATTATTTTTATTTTCATCATCACTTTTTTTTTTATCTTCTTTTTTCTTTTTTTTAATTAAATCATCTATTTCTCTTTGTTGTCTTTTGATATCTTTACCTAGTAATCTATCTTCCTCTTCAATTTGCAAAGATTGTAAATATAATTCTTCAGGATTATGATTTGATTGGATATACATATCTTTAACCGTTGAATATAATATTGGTATTTCTTTTTTATTTTTATGTATATGAAAAGCTTCATCAGTAATTTTATAATAAAGTTCTCTTAATGTTTCATCACTCTTTTTAGTATTTTTTATTTTTAATTGTCTTTCTTTTTCTTTTTTCTCCTTCTTTTCACGCTCTTTTATATCATATTTACCTTGTATCAATTTAAAGAAGCTTTTTTTTTCTTTTAATTCCTTTCTAGAAGTTTCAATATGTTCAAACTTAGAATTCGTAACTGCTAAAAATAAATTTATTAAATAAAATGCTGCAATAAAAACAAAAATATGAAAATAACAAAATATAATAATTGGATTTATATATATTTTATCTTTAAATGTTTTACTTACATAAGTAAAAAAATCGGTCCATCCTTCTAAAGTGACCATAACAAAAACAGTAACTAAAGCTGTTAATGTATTGTCAAAATTAGTGGCACCAGAATTAGGATTAACATATCCTTTAGCACAAATAAAAGTATTTCCATATGTGTTAAATTCCTCACAATTTGAATCAAAAGAGCACATTCCTTTATCGCCTTGAGTCGATATTAGATATCCATAATTAACACTCATACATCTCCTATAAAAATATCCTGCCCACATTTGGGCACCTGCTATAGCAAAAATTAAAAAAAAGAATAATAAAATTATCGAAGTTTCTCCTAAATTTCCTATGGAGGCAAGTAATGCAGTAACCAATTTTTTTAAACCTTTAAATCTCTTTACAGTTTTTAAAGGACGTAATATTCTAAAAGCTCTTAATCCTGCCAATCCCGATATTTTTGTTCCATTCATTGCACGCTCTAAAATAAAGGAAATCCATCCTACTATAACTACAAAAAAATCCAAAATATTCCAGTAATCTTTTATATAGGCATCTTCGGCAGCATAAAATCGGAAAGATATTATTTTTAAAAAAGCTTCTACAGTATAAAAATACAAAAAATAATTATCTGATAGATTTCCAATATTATTTGGATCTGTTGGATCACTTATTAATATTAAAATAGTATTTATAACAATTATTAATAAAGATAAATTATCAAATATCCAATTATCCACAAAAAACCTACAATAATATCTTGCATATACTAATATTTGATTAATTTTTTTTCTTTGTTCTAAACAACAACAATAATCAAAATATCTTCTTGCGACTTCTTCTTTTCTTAATAATTTAAAATCAATTACTTCTTTGGCCCCTATTTCTTTTTCACTTTCCATTGAGAAACGAGGGAAATTGATTTCTTCATGCTTTTGGAAATAAAATCCCAGCATTCTCCCATTATGTAAAAATCCTTCAGTATTATTCAATTCTAATTCAATTTTTGGTTCTTCTTTTTTTTTGCAATTTTCATAGGCTTTTTGTAAATCATCAATTTCTTTTTGTAAATCTGTTGTATCTAATTTTTTTAAATCATTAACTTCTTTTAATTTTTTTTTTTCAATTAATTTCCTTTTTATTTCTAATCTATTCATTTCTTTTTTTATTTCAGCCTCAACTTTATCCTCAATATTTTCTACATCATATAAAAAGAGTTCATTTTTAAAAAATTGTTGTTTATAAAATGAATCATATTCAACTAATTGACTTTTATCTATAGGCTTTTTATATTCAAATTCTTTCATTTTAATAAAAATATCATCTTCAGTATTAGTTTCACTTTCATCATCTAATGCTAATTCTATATAAGAAACAGATTTATTTTCACTTTCTTTTTCTTTAATTGGATTATTATTTTGGATATATCTATTATGATAGTTTTCTTGCATTTTTTTTTTTGATAATTTTCCGGTGTAAGTCGCTGTAAATATTTGTTTTTTTGAACTTCTTTTTCTAAAATATTTTTTAGGGTTCTTTTTACCCAATAAACGAGTGAAAAAATCAATTTTTTTTTTTTTTATATTTTTTAAAAGAGTAAAAACTAAAATTTCTAAACCATTTTTGATGTCTGTTTTTGATTCTAATGATATATTACTCATTGACATACTTCTTTCGGAAGATAAAGATTCTTTATCTTTATTTATTTTAAATTTTTTGTCCATAATTTTTTGATTTTGCTTTTGTATTTGAGTTTCAATGTTTTTAATCATTTCTCTTTTTCTTTGTCTTTGAGCATCTAACATTTTTAAATATTCCTCTTCTCTTTCTTTTTTTTTTTTTAATTTATATAGCTTTATATCTTCTTTCGTATCTAATTTTTTATTAGTTTTGCCTTTTTTTTTCGTTTCAGTTTTTTTTCGAGTTATTTCTCCTTCTTTTTTATCTAAAGCTTCCTTTAATAATAATAATTGTTTAAAAGAGAATTGTTTATTTGATTTTGTAATTTTAACAAATAGTTTCCAAAGGATTATAAGACCTTTGTTTATATTTAATATAGTCATTTTTTTGAATTTTAATACTTGAAGAAAAAATTGTTTTAATTTCTTAATAATTATATTATTAATCTTTGTATATGATTCTATGATTTTATTTTTTTTTATTTCTTCTTGTTCTTTTTGTTCTTTTTCTTTTTGCTCTCTTTCTTGTTGTTCTTTTTCTTGTTGTTCTTTTTCTTGTTGCTCCTTTTCTTGTTGCTCCTTATCTTGTTCTTCTTCTTGTTCTTCTTTTTCTTCTTTTTCTTCCTGCTCTTCTTGTTCATCTTGCTCTTCTTGGCTTTCCTTCTTTTCATCCTTTTCATCTTCAAATTCTTCTGCACTTAGTTTTGTTTGATTTTTAATTTCTTCATATTTTAAAAAATCATTTTTTTTCATTTCGATTAGGTTGTTCATTTTATCTTCTATATTATCATATGATATACTAGAAATTGTTACATCATTAACTTTATATTTTTGATAATCTTCAGTTTCTAATATATTTTTATCTATATTTAAATCGTTAGGATTATCTGGTATTTTTTTATCGTCTCCATCATCCTTCATTTTAAATATAAAACTTAAAATTATTATATAAATTATAATGATAAACTTCTTTATTCAAAAAATTAAATATAATAAATTTTGTTATTAAATAATTTTAAATAATTAT
>JAEEGL015728641.1_pt1 | contig 10230 bp, 6 predicted proteins | sample 9134231 | NCBI WGS metagenome assembly JAEEGL01 (sample SAMN16246548, study PRJNA631951) | gut metagenome | biome: gut microbiome; feature: rumen; material: fiber-attached | host: Bos | place: Iran: Karaj | collected 2018-10 | reverse complement strand
CAACGACTGCTTCAGCCAGTACGTGACACGTAACGACTGGTACGAGACTGTCAAGCTCAACTACGGAGTAGATTATCAGGGATGCAACAATCTCACCACATGGGGTATTCCTAACACATGGGAGAAGATGCGTGACATCCTTCTCTTCTGGGCAAGTAAGGGAGTAGATGGTTTCCGTTGCGACATGGCAGAGATGGTACCATGCGACTTCTGGGGATGGGTCATTCCACAAGTGAAGAACAAATATCCAGACATCATCTTCATTGCTGAGGTATATAATCCACACGAGTACCGCAACTACATACATCGCGGTCGCTTCGACTACCTCTACGACAAGGTAGGACTCTACGACACACTCCGTTCTGTCATTGGAGGCAATAGCGCAACAAGCATCTCTGGTGCATGGCAAAGCGTGGACGACATCAGTTCACACATGCTCAACTTCCTTGAGAACCATGATGAACAGCGTATCGCATCACAATTCTTTGCTGGCAATGCAGAGAAAGGAAAGGCTGCCATGATTGTTGCCACACTCATGCGTACCAACCCTGTGATGATTTACTTCGGTCAGGAACTTGGCGAACAGGGTATGTACTCAGAGGGATTCAGCGGTCAGGACGGTCGTACGACAATCTTCGATTACTGGACGATAGACCTTATCCGCAGATGGAGAAACAACGGTAAGTTTGACGGCAGTCTCCTCAACAAGGAAGAGAAAGACATTCAGGCATTCTACTCTAAACTGCTCAACCTTGCTAACAAGGAGAAGGCTATCCGCGAGGGACTCTTCTACGATGTGATGTACGTCAACTACGGTCAGGGTATGAACGAGCACCGTCAGTTTGCATTCCTCCGCAAAGCAGGAAAGGAACTTATCCTCGTTGTTGCCAACTTTGATGACAAGCCAGCACGCTCATGGATCAAGATTCCTGCTCACGCATTCGAAGTACTTGATATTCCTACAAAGCAAGGCGTGGAGTGCAAGGAACTCCTCACAGGCAAGAAAGAGACTAAGTGCGACCTTATTCCAGACGGCACTATATACGTTGAGCTTCCTGCCAACGGAGGTAAGGTCATCAAGTACAAGTTGTAAAAAAGAATCCGACATAACAACACATAGCCGTGCGTCATCGTTGCTCCAGCAACCTGACGCACGGCTTGTCTTTGTGTGAAATCGCACGAAACGTGCGGACGAAAAAAAAACAGGTAAAAACATGAGAAAACAGATAAAAACCAAAAATATTTTTCCTGTGTAGTAAAAAACATAAAATGTTTTTTGGGTGTTTTTATCTGTTTTTCTTTGTTTTTTCTTCGTCCGCACGTCTCGTGCGATAAAATTTTCGAAGGACGAGGAACTAAAAAAGCCGTGCGTCAAGTTGCAGAGGCAACAACGACGCACGGCAAATGATTTTATATAGTTATAAAACTATGAGTAAGTACAATGTTACTTAACGAAAATCTTCTTGACTGTGTTGCCAGTCTTGACGATGTTAAGACCCTTCTGGAGTGAATTCTGACGAACACCAGAGATGTTGTAGATAGTAGTTGCTTCTGTCTCAGCAGCAACTTCCTCAACAGCTGTTGGAGTCTTAGAACTGTTAGCTCCGAAGTAAACGAGACGGAAGTTATCAGCCTTGAACCATGAAGCAGAGGAAACCTTGATAACAGCACTCTCACCTTCCTTAACTGCAAAGATGACGCTTACATCAGTACCAATACCCTTCTCATTCTCCATTGCAACCTCAGCTGCATCGTTATTTACGCTAACTGTAATCTTGTTACCCTTATCAGAAGCAACGAGAGCAGTAAGCTCGTATGTACCAGCCTTGAGGACATCAATAGTCTGTGTTACATAGAAGTCAACAGCGCTACCATTCCAAGTATTGAAGAGGTATGAACCATCAGCATTTTCTACTACATATTTTTCATCTGCAGCTCCAACAATCTTAGTATCTCCAGTTGCAGCAGTGTTATAAGCCCAACCTGTGAAGTCACCAGTCTCGAAGCTTGCGTTTTCAATCATAGAAGTACAAGGAACAGGGGCTGTATCAGAAGCAACATCCATACCATCAGGCATTCTCAGTGCTGCGATAGCTTTGCGGATATTTGCCATAGTCTCCTTAATCTGCTCAATAGAATATGAGCGGTTTTCAAAGGCAGAAGAAATCTCAGAATAAAGAACGGTTGCAGCTTGTAATGCTTCCTTATTGTCAGAATAAAGATCAATAGCAATTTCAAAATTCTCAAGTGTATTTTTCAGCTCTGTGTAAGCATCAACACTCTCCTGATATTCTGCTACTGCCTTCTTAAGTGCAATTGTTGCCTCTGAAAGACCTGTTTTCGTATTAAGAGCGTTATTAGCTGCAGTAACTGCACTCTGCAATGCATCCTTTGCAGCAGAAGCTGCAATAATATCATTATTACCTAATGTTGACTCTGCATCGTCAACAAGAACAGCAAGTTCATTAGCAACGATCTTCTCATCAAGTTTGTTGTATGCAATCTCGAATGAATACCAAACTACCCATGAGTTCTCAGACATAGCGTCACCACATACACCGAAGCTGAGGTCGCCATTCTCTACGAGAGTAGTCTTGACAGTACGTGTCACCTTCTCTGCATAGTCGTCGCTTGTGAATACATAGTTAGCCTCGTTCTGGTTGTTAGGAATACGAGTAACTTCATCTGAAAGCAATGTTGCAAACTTCTCGTCAGAACCAGCGATTTCTGCCATGTTGCAGAGAGGAGTCTTTGACTGTCCTGCCCATACGTATGCAGCGTCAGGATTTGAACCAGCCAAATAATCGTCGTAGTTAGTCTGATTGTCACCTGTACGATAGAAAGCACGAGTAGTGATAGTGTATGTACCAGCAGGCATATCCTTGAGAGTACGTGTTACCTTGAATGGGCTCTTGTTCCATACCTCGGCAGTACCATACTGAGTCTTGAAGTTATCACCAGCGTCGCTTGTCCAATCCTTGTCAGGAATTGCACTTCCCTTGTAAGCTGTCTCACTGTAAGTATAAGCAACACCATCGAGAAGAGAAGTGATATCAAAGTCTTCGCCAGTGTAGTCACCAGACTGAACGACCTCAAATGCCTTCTGAGTAGCCTCCTTAACCTTTACAGGAATAGAAGCCAAAACTTCGTTAATCTTTTCAGTGTTCCAGTTATAGTCACCAACAGCAGCATCAACATCGTCCTGAATACTACCTAACTCATCATAAAGTTCTGCATACAATGGCATGTCTTTATACTTTTCGAGAAGTTCTGGTAACTCATTTTCGCTATAAGCGCTAAGCTTTTCGTATGCCTTGATGTTGTCATTAATCTCAGTAACAAGAGATGTGATAGCATCCTTAGCAGAAATATTAGCTTCCTTGTCTGCACTTACAGAGCTTACAAGTTCCTGACCAGCACCTACAGCAGCCTCAAACTTTTCTCTCAATTCAGAACTAAATGAATTTTCAAGAAGTGTCTGACCTGAAGCCACAGCAGCCTGAAGAGCAAAGAGTGATGGGTCGATAGCTGTCTCACCTACATAATTGAGGGCAATACCATCAATAAAGAAGTGAGGCATGCTACCAGAACCTGAGTTTGTAGCCTGATAACCTACAGAGAACTTACCAGATGTTGACTCCTCAAGTTCAAATGCGATAGTCATCTTCTCCCAAGAACCAACCTTGAATGATTTTACTTCTGACAGATATTCTGTACCGTCGTCAGCAATGAATCCCATAAGGTTCTTTGCCACATCATTTGTACCACCAGTGTTGTAGTAAGAGATAGTAAGAGTATATTTACCTGCTGGGATTGTTACATTCTGAGTGTATTGAGTAGTAGCGCTCCAACAAGTAACGAATCCAAGTACATTACCTGATGCAGAACCATCAGACATTGTTCTTGGTACAGCATACTGACTACCACCAAGCCATACATTAGAACCGATAGCAACAACACCACAAGCACGACCATTGTTTACACCTGTGTTCTTATCAACAGGATTATCTTCAAGAGTAGCTGCAGGGTGACTTGCTGTCCAACCGATAATAGGCTGCATACCATAGTAGTTTACGCTGTTCTTTGAACGGTCGTAATCGTATGTTGTGATACCCTCGCCAACAGGGAGTGCTTCATCCTGATTGAAATGAGGATTATTGATGAAGAACTCAGAGAGGTCTGAAACTGAACCATCATTGATAGCCTTCTGACTTTCGATAGCAGCCTCAACCTCTGCAAGTGTAGCACCATCATCGGCATAAACCTTCATGGCTGCTGATATGTCAGCACCAATCTGCTCACCAAGCTCTATCAAAGAGTATAGTTTCTCCTTTGCTGCTGCAATCTTCTCAGCTACCAATGGAGCTGGGTCAATACTGTAAAGGCTCACACTATTATAAAAGAGGTGTGGAGAATCTATACTACCCTGTCCTCCTGCAATATAACCAAGAGAGATGCGGCCCTTTGTCTCCTTGTCAAGCATAAAGACAATCTGATCAACTGTTGTTGAATAGACATCAACCTGGAATGACTGAGTCTTTGAAAGATACTCTGTACCATCCTCAGCAATAAAACCGTTGAGGTTAGTCATACCACCAGCACCTGCAGTATTGCAGATAGGAATTTCAATGAGGTAAGCACCAGCTGGGAGAGTAATCTCTTGGGTATATTGTACAGTTGCACCCCATACACCCAATATACCAAGACCGCAAGTAGCACCACCCTCATATGTATAAGGAATGTTGCCTGCGCCACCCAAGCCATACTCAGCAACCTCACCATCATAGATGTATGACATGACTCCACAAGCACGAGCATTGAGTCCGTTTTCCTCTGTTGTCATGATGTTGTCAGTAGGAGCTGAAGCAGTCCATCCTTCAACAGGTTGCATACCGAACAGTTCAGTACCACCAGCACCAAGACCAGCATCAGTAAGGTCCTTGGCATAAGTTTTAATGATTGCATTCACAGGCGTTCCTGCCTTGAAATCAGCATTCTGAATCTTTGAGGTAAGGTCTTCAAGCTTCGTGTACTCAATTTCCTGAGCCCACGAATAAGAACAAGACATAGCTACCCCAAGAATGGTGTAGAATAATTTTTTCATTGTTTTAATTTAGGTTTTTTTAAGTTAATGACTTAATTTCTTTCGAATTGTTAATATTTGATTAGTATAATGTGTGAAAAGTTTACTTGCTATCCCAAAATTCTTCGCAAATATATAGTTTTTATTTGATACAACAAGGAAAAAAGACAAAAAAAAAAAGAATTAAGAGTTAAGATTTAAGATTTTACTATCGATAGCACTTACTATGGGACACTATAGCCTGCATTATTCATAAGTAGGTGTGCAAAATTATTTTTATAATGATTGTAGTGATTAATGATGTAGGTTCAGCGCATAAAATAAATGAGTGTAGTGACTCATACTCGATTGTTTTTAGGCGTTGAAGATGCGCAGTATGCGGTGCAAGGATTGTAAAAATAATTTTGCGCACCTACTTATTTCCATACTATGTGGTGCACTACTCAGTACGTACGCGTACGTACTGGTAGTACGTCACGGTCGTACTGACAGTACGTGGCGATAGAACTAAGAGTACGTCGGCTACGTACTTTAACCGGCATTAGTCTTAATTATCTTTCTTTGCCTTAGCAGCCAGTTCTTTCAGCTTGTCCTTGCCCTTGAAAGCAAATACCCAGATGAAGAAGCCAGCCAGCACAAGCAGAGTTATACCGATAACAGGACGATAGAACAGCCAAGCAAGAGCAATGACAAGCAATGACCACACAATACCAATGACTGAACATACTACTCCAACGCCCCATCCGAAGATGCCAGCAATGAATGGTACAACCTTGAGTATCGCCTCAATGAATCCAAGAATACCCTTCAAACCTGCAATGACAAGCATTACTCCAATAACACGGAACACCCATAGCCACATTGAGTTGGCATCATGTTCTGACTCGAAAATATCGGCTGCGTCCTTCTTTCCCATCACAAGTGTCTGGAAACGCTTACCATTACCAGCCTTGAAAGGCTTGAATGTATCGCCATCAACCTCTGCAATGATAGTAACCTTAGCTGGTACAATCTTCTCGAATGTGACACGTACATCACCTACCTCTGGAGAACCAGGAACACGTCCATAGTAAAGGACATTGCCTGCCTGATGTACATAATCATAATCTTTCTTGTTGCTTGCGTTAGCCATTGCTGTCTGAATGGAATCTTCCGAAGCCTTGACAGAATCAGAAACGACAATTGTCTGTTCTGGTTCTTTAACAGTATTCTTTACTCCATAGAAACGCTCGTATGCAGTCTGTGAACTACTGTTAAGCTGAGAAAGCACGTCATCATTGATAGCTAATTCCAAATCTTCTCTTGAAGATATACGATGAATAAGACTCTCATTGAGCTTATAAGCACCGAAAGTGACATTCTCTGCCCACTGCTCTTCTGCATCTACGGTAGTGATGACATAGTTCTTTGAGCGATAAGCCTCATCCTTGAACTCGTCGGAGCTGATTGGTCTTGACACCCACTCCTTACGATAGTTATAGGTAGTAGTAGTGACTTCCTTACCGCCAAGCTTGTCCTCTGATTTACTCTCAGAGTGCTCCACCCACTGGTAATACTCTACCTTACGCTGGAGGGATATTGCCTTTGCTCCTATGCCATACTGATTATCCACAAGCGAATCTTCAGTAGTAGCAACGGCAGTACCACAGACAAGTTCGCCATCGAGCGTTGCATCCTTCTTATTAGGATTCTCCATCTCAACGTATGCGCGCTCTGCATCATCGAGCATCTTGTCTGTCTTTACGGCACGTCCTTCGTTCCACCACAGCAAAGCCGTAGCACCAAAGAACAATAGGAAACCTGTACCAATACCCTTGAAGGAACGACCTACACGCGTTCCATAACCTGTTGTTGTAACTTCTTGATAAGCCATTTTTTCAATTATTTTTTTTATTATTTTGGAAAGAAATATCTAAGTAAGTTTTTGAGTTTGTAAGTTCTTGAGTTTGTGAGTTTGTAAGTTTTTAAGTTTGTAAGTTTGTGAGTTCTCGCGGTGGTGAGTATTTTCAACACAGAGTGCCCAAACGGCCGCCCCATTACTTCCCTGCGGTCAGTGAGATCGCTTCGCTAAGTTGGGGGACGGGGGGCTAAACTATCGTCTTATGCTGAGCTTTATTCCCTCTGTATGTTCGTTGCAGAACGCATCAGCATCCTTGACAACCATGGCAAGGTAGCCACCGCCACCAGCACCAGGCATCTTCCACGCAAGGACATCAGACATTGCGCTATACTTATCTATATAATCGCTCACACCTTCCTGAATCATGGCTGGGAACATAGCCACCTGAGCATCAAAGCTTGCCTTGTAAGCTGCAGCAAAGTCATCAAGATTCTTAGCCATGATAGCATTCCAACAAGCATCGGCAGCATCAGCAAGTGCCTTAACCTTGACAGGAGTGATGTCCTTACCGTCAACAACGGAGCAACCCGGACGACGAGGGAACATAGGAACCATGACAAGATGCTGTTCAAGCCAACTGAGGATTGCCTCGTCACGACATGTCTCTATCTTCTCTGGCCAGAAATGACTGTCATAGTAATGACGTGAGAGTCCTGGGATACATATACCGATTGAGTCCTGCGCACCACTGACTATGCCGTCGCTACGCTCTGGGTCATTCTCAAAGCAGAACACAAGCTTGGCAAGCATCTCTGGATCCATATCAGGAAGTTTGACTGGCCATATCTTCTTAATCATATTACGAGTAGAGGTAGAAAGACCGCAACGCTCACGCACCTCGAATGTTGGATGAAGCGAAATAGTAAGCGCCCATCCCGGCTGATGACAGCTTACGTATGGCTGGTCAATCCACGTACCAGCAAGGTCAAGACGAGTAGGTATCTCACATGTAGCAGCCTTTAGGTCAGTACTTGAACGTGCCTTGAGTCCTTCGGCAGGGGCACGCTTGAGCACCACGTATTCTATTCCGTGAGACTCACAGAACTTACGTTTCTCGTCATTGCTACCATCCTCATTCACTACGAAGACATCCGGTTTGAGAGACTCAACCGTTGGAATGAAGTCCATGATTCCACTACCCTGATTGATGACGGCATCCTTGACATAACGGATACTCTTGACCATGAACAGACGTTCCTTCTCATCATAGAGTGTGTGATGATTCTTATATTTCAATATCGTGGCATCAGAACCTATTCCGACATACAAATCGCCGTATTGACTTGCCTGACGGAAAAACTCCACATGTCCACTATGGAGTAGGTCATAACATCCACTTACAAATACTTTCTTCATATATTTTCAATCACCATCAAACAATTTTTTAATCACCATGAAAAATGATTTTCATCGCCATGAAAAATATTTTTGATGGCGATGAAAATTCTGTCTGATGGTAGTCTAATGCAATCCTCGGCCTTTACGGTTAACTGCGTTGCCGTTTTTTGCCGCCAAGCGGCCAATTAGAAAAACAAAAGAAAACATAGGAAAACAAAAGAAAACATGTTTTTTCTTGTTTTTGTTCTGTTTCTTTAAGGTTTTTCTAAGAGGCACCTTAGTGCAAACCTATAACCGTACTGGTCAAAATAATTCTCTTTAATTTTACCTTCGGTGAGAAAAGTTCTAAATTTTCGTTAAAAAAATTACTGAGCAGAAGCTGTTTCTGTTGGAGTCCAAGTCTTTGAAGCAACAACCTCGTTGTTTGCAAGATTAACAAGAGAGATTGTAACTGAGCAACCAAATACCTTCTTAGACATGTTATCGACCTCGCTCTGAACCTCTGAATCGAAATACTTTACAGCTTCATTGAACACAGTCTTTGCAGCAAGCTGGTTCACATTGTTAAGCTGCTTGCTATAACTTGTAAGCTGTTGAGCGAAAGCATCAACAAGCAGCTTTGCAGTCTCATCCTCTACATTAGTAGAAACCCTCAACTCATAGTTGCTGAATGTTGTTGCATCAGTAACAGTCTTAGTAACATCATCCTCTCCACAACTTGTGAATGCGAATGTAGAACAAAGCGCAACAACGAGCGCCATCAAAGTTTTTAATGTCTTCATATATTTAAGTTTTTAAGTTTGTAGGTTTTTGAGTTTTTGAGTTTTTAAGTTCTTAAGTTTTTGAGTTTTTGAGTTTCTAAGTTCTTAAGTTTTTAAGTTCTTGAGTTTTTAAATTCTTAAGTTTTTAAGTTCTTGAGAGACAAAAACTATAAAGGCTTGCATAACCCTTTATTCCTCTGTTGCTTCTTCCTCTTCGGCTGCAGGTTCTTCTTCTGTTGCAGGAGCAGAATAGGACGTATCAGCCTTGACGGTGTCGGCAGCAACGGTGTCCTGCTGATACACTACGATGTCTGGAGTCTCGTCAATTACGAAAGTATCTTCCTCGGCTATTGAGTCTGCACCAGCACCCTCAAAGGCGTGCATCTTAGGACGTGCATTCTGGTCAAAGAATGCAAGACCGACAAAAACGACGAGCGAAGCAGTAAGGAATCCGATAGTGGATAGCCTTATAGCCTTATCGTCAGGTTTCTTATAAGTAAAATAGTAACTGAGACACCAAAATGCAAGGACAAACAAAAGCCATACAATAGATGCCCAACTGAATCCAAATATAGCGCTCTTGATGATAAGAACCAAGAACACACATACTGACACGAGCATACCCATCTGGAAGAAGGCACGCTTGGAATTACCCTTATTGTTTCGCATATTCCTTATTATTTGTTACAAAATTATACAAAGTTTATCGAATAACATCAATGAACCATGCTTTTTTTTGATTATACACCCAAAATATCCTAACTTTGCAGTACAAAAGTAAAAGGTAAGTTCCAATAACTAAGATTTAGGACACAAAACAACATTAGGATTACGATTATTCATAAATGAAGAAATATATATTTTTTCTCGCTCCACTTCTCGCAGTTTTAGGATGTAAGGATAATGCAGGATGGAGCGGTATGGAATTTGTCAAGGTACAGGACAGCATACAGGCACCATACGATATAGCCATCGACATGGAATTTGCCAACGGCAAGAATCCAGAGAGACAAAAGGTGGCAAACATCATCAATGCTAAACTTCAAGACACGTTTCTTGAAAAGGTTGACACAACCAACCTTCCTTCTTCCCTGAAGGAATACATCAACAAACTTTGTGACACATACAAGGCAGAGGATGAGGAGTTT
>JAEEGL015041890.1_pt1 | contig 10230 bp, 7 predicted proteins | sample 9134231 | NCBI WGS metagenome assembly JAEEGL01 (sample SAMN16246548, study PRJNA631951) | gut metagenome | biome: gut microbiome; feature: rumen; material: fiber-attached | host: Bos | place: Iran: Karaj | collected 2018-10 | reverse complement strand
GTACTTATCGTGGTCATCCAATGCCTTCAGAGCATTCTCGATCTGTTCCTTTGTGAACTTCTTGGATGTCTCGAATCCGATGGAATCGAAAACCTCATCCGCATGATGATGGTGATGGTGTTCATGATCGTGATCATGGTCATGGTGGTGGTGATGCTCGTGTTCATGCTCGTCATCATCATCGTCGTGGTCATGGTGATGGTGGTGGTGCTCGTGCTCATCTTCATCATCGTCGTCGTCATCGTGGTGATGGTGGCCGCGGCACTCTTCACAGTCGCAGTCCTCGCCGTGCTCATGATGATGGTGAGCGTGCTCGAGCTCGTGCTGCTCAGCTTCGAGAAGAGCTGCAGCCATGTCTGCTGCCGTAAGAGGCTCTTCGATAGCCTTGAGGATCTGAACTCCGGAGAGGTCGTCCCAAGGTGTTGTTATGATCTGTGAGTGATCGTTGATCGCACGGATGAGTTCGATGGCCTGATCGAGCTTCTCCTGTGAGATGTTGCCTGTACGGCTCAAGATGATCGTTCCTGCGTACTTGATCTGGTTCTCGTAGAACTCCTTGAAGTTCTTTAAGTAGATCCTGCACTTGGAAGCGTCGATTACTGTAACTGTTCCGCAGATCTCTGTGCCTTCAACGCGCTTAACTGCAGCAACTACGTCAGAGAGCTTGCCTACGCCTGAGGGTTCGATGAGAATTCTGTCGGGTGCGAACTGGTTGATAACGTCCTGGAGTGCTGTGCCGAAGTCTCCTACGAGGCTGCAGCAGATGCATCCTGAATTCATCTCTGTGATGTTGATGCCGGACTCCTTGAGGAAACCGCCGTCAATGCCGATCTGGCCGAATTCGTTTTCGATAAGAACGAGCTTACATCCGTTGTATCCGTCAGAAATAAGCTTCTTGATAAGTGTTGTTTTGCCTGCTCCCAGGAATCCTGAGAAAATGTCTACTTTTGTCATTTAAGACGCCTCTTTTCTATTGTCAATTAAAATAAATAACTTCGTTATCGGGCTTGCTTGTAAGCGCGTAATCCTCAACTGTGAGGCAGGGAACGTTGACCTTGCCGCCCTGTCCGTCGTCGTCCTCAAAATATCTGACCTGTCCCGTTACCTTGAGCCACTGGCCTGCAGGGAAATTGGGCTTGATGTCGTAGAAGCAGAGAACGCCCATCATCTGGATGTCTGCAGCACAGCATGTGTATGCCTGTCTCTGCAGCACGAAAGCCTTGCCGTTGAACTCCCTGAGGATAACTGCCTGGCCGATGAGGCTTATCCTCTTGCCGTTGTAGCGCTTCATGTTATCCATTGCATCTGTGTAGAACAGACCGAAGTCCTCAGCTGAAATGTTGCAGGGACTCTGGTTGAGATCGAAAGGAAGATGGTCTTCGATCCTGATGATCTTATTGTCTTCGCCGAGGAAGTTGATGCTCATGCCGGGGTTAACTGCCTTAACAGAACCTCTGAGCTTAGGGAGGTTATCGTTCTCCTCATCAACTCTGTTGAAGATGACTGTGTCGCCGTATCTGAAATAGTCGGCGAACAGTGTCTGCATGTTCTTGAAATAATTACCATATGTTGAAGCGTCGATGACTACTACTGAAGCAGCGAGTGCCCAACGCTCGGGAACGTCTACCTTCTCGAAAAACTCGGCTGGTGATACGGAGCCGTTCCACTCGATGAAAACAACGCCGGGCTTATGCTTTGCCTCAATGTCGAAAGTCATTGTCTTATCGACATCGTCAGTATCACAGTTAATGATTACGGGATTAGCGCCCTCGTAGTTCTCGGGGATATATTCCTCTTCACCTTCTTCAGTGTTGATAACAACTACTTTGCGGTTTTTGAAATTCTCGCCGCCGATCCATGAACAGATAACCGAAGTCTTACCGCTGTCCAAAAAACCGGTGAAAAAATATACAAGACAATCATCCATAAATATTGCACCTCTTTATCAGGTAATATTTTGTCCCTGATTTGTTATTATTTCAAGCAAGAAAAGATATAAAATCTATTATAAACAATTTTCAATTTTGGGAGTATTAATGAAATCGGTCAAAATAGGTGACATAAAGATAGAAAACCCGATATGTCTAAGTCCGATGGCCGGTTTTTCGAGCCTTCCGTTCAGGATCATATGCAACGAACAGGGCACTTCTTACTGCCCGACGGAACTGGTCAGCGCAAGGTCCATCAGATATAACGGTATCGACAAAAGCCTGCGTTATATGAGGATCTCGCCATCGGAGGAAGGCATAACAGCGATCCAGTTATTCGGCAGTGAACCTGACGATTTCAAGGCTGCGATCGAGACCATAATGTCCACTCCCGTTTTGCAGGAAGTATCCATAATCGACATAAACATGGGATGCCCCGTGCCGAAGGTAATAAAGACCGGTTCGGGCAGCGCGCTGATGGAAGATCCGGACCGTGCGGCATCCATTGTCAGAGCATGCAAGCAGGCGCTCGAAGGTGTTTGCCGCAATGTTCCCGTGACTGTTAAGACCCGTACCGGTTACAATGCCGAGGACAAAGGCAAACCGGATTTTGCGAAGGCTCTGGCAGACGCCGGTGCCGACATGATCTGCGTTCACGGCAGGACGAGGCCCCAGATGTATCACGGCGAGAGCTCAAATGAGGCAATTGCACTGATGAGGGAAGCGGTGCGCGGCTATGACATTCCGTTCTTTGCAAACGGAGATATCTGCGACACTGAATCTGCCAGGAAGATAATCGAAGAGACAGGCTGCGACGGCATCATGATCGGCCGTGCGGCGAGGGGAAACCCCTGGATCTTCGCACAGGTAACAGCAGGACTTGCAGGAAAGGAAATGCCGGAGTATCCTGATGTGCCTGAGCGCAAGAAGATGCTTCTTCGAGAACTCGAGGGCAGACTCAAATACCTGCCCGAAGATGTGGCAGTTAGGGAGTTTCGGGCCGTCATGCCCTTCTACATAAAGGGACTTCCGGGCTCTGCCGCAATAAAGGTTAAGCTTTGCAGCGCGTCAAAGATTGACGAAGTTAAGGAGATATTGAATTTTGACTGATTTGATCGTGGCAGTGGTTTCTGTTATCGCAGGCTGCCTCATGTGCTTTGAGGGCTATAAGCTCTTCAGACTGAGCCTCGGTATCGCCGGCGGTGTCGCAGGTTATGCATTGGCGACGCTCATTATTGAACTTACAACGGCTACCGGTATCGCATGGAGCGATGTCGGCAAGCTGATAATGCTTGCCGCATTTACCATCGGCTGCGGAATACTTGCGTTCTCGCTGTACATGAAGGCCCTGATCGCCATCACGACGATCGTCTGCGCATTTCTGTTCTATGACGATCTGAAATATCTTTTTGCAGGAATTGTAAATATCGGTTTAAGGACCGTTCTTACATATGTGGCGGGCCTTGCAGCGGGTGCTCTTATCGGCGTGATCGTATATTATGCTCAAAAATGGACAATTAGCCTCTTTACAGCTTTCATCGGAGCACGTATTATATCCGGAGTTCTTTCGCCGATACTCTGGGCAGGGGTATTGTCGGGGGAATATGCGGAAACAGTCTCCCAGCAGGTCTTGGGCAGCGAAATCGGATTAAGCTATCCACTGGTCAGAATCGTTGTATTAGTGGCATTTTGCGCAGCCGGATTCGTTCTGCAGATAAAAACTTCAAAAAAATAGTTTGACCAATGACCGGTTGCTTGTTACAATCATGCTGTATACGTATGGGGGAATATGCGTATACGATTTAAACAGACAATTTTCTTAATCTATCCCTTATTCCATGTCGAGGGCATTCCGATTTAACGGGATGCCCTCGGCGTGTTATAGGGAATTTTTGTTGTTTAATTGCTATTTATTTGCAATGCGGATACCCACTAAGTTGTCATTTTTTCCGGGTTAGTGGGTAGTGTGCCCACTAAGTTGTGTTTTTCGAACTGTTAGTGGGCATCGAGATTATAAAACAGAGAGATTAATACCCACTAATTCCGCTCTTTCGAACTGTTAGTGGGTATTCATGCTCGAAAACAAGTACTTAATCGACGTTATCATACCCACTAAAGTTTAAGTTTTCGCAGTTTAGTGGGTAATGCCGTCACAAACTACAGTGCTGGTGACGGTACGGCGATGCTCTAAAAGAGTCAGTTTACCTGGTTAATGGGATTGCCCTTCAAAAATGCATCAAGATTATCAGCTGCCGCATCGATCAAACGGATTCTGGTCTCAACAGGGGTCCACGCTGTGTGGGGAGTGATAACGCAGTTGGGTGCGCCGAGCAGAGGGTTGGTCTCGAGCATCGGTTCAACGCATACAACGTCACAACCGAATCCTCCGAGAAGCCCGCTGTCCAATGCCTCGCGTACATCAGTTTCATTTACGACAGGACCTCTGGCTACATTAATAAGGATAGTGCCCTTGTTAAACCATGACAGAGTTTTCCTGTTGATTATCTCTCTGGTGTCATCAGTAAGAGGACAGTGGAGAGATACGACATTGGCGCCCCTGATGCCCTCTTCGAGCGGCAGGCATTTAACCTGAACGCCGTTAACGTCAACAGTTGTTCCGATTAATGATTCGTTATGGGGAGTTGCGGTTACTGTCATTCCGAATGATGATGCCATCTGGGCAACACGCTTACCGATCTTACCTAATCCGATTATGTGGAAAGTCTTATCGCACAATTCAGTGAGCGGTGATTTAAAATAGCAGAACTGTTTGCTCCTGCACCATTCACCATCCATAACTGACTGTGTGTGAAGTCCGACTAGATTTGTGAGCTCCAGAAGAAGAGCCATAGTCATCTGGGCTGTTGCAAATGTCGCATACTCAGGAACGTTCGTTACGACAACACCGTGATCTCTGGCTGCCTGTAAGTCAACAACGTTATATCCTGTGGCCAGAACGCCGATATATTTGAGGTCAGGGAGTTTATCGAATACTTCCTTATCAAATACTGTCTTATTCGTGATGGCACATTCTGCACCCTGCATCCTCTCAATGAGCTGGTCTTTGGTTGTTATGTCATAAGCGATGACTTCGCCTAAGTCTTCCAGTCTGCCCCAGGTGATATCGCCCGGATTTGCTGCTGAGCCGTCAAGAATAACTATCTTCATTTATTTTTCCTCCGGATTTTTCTGAACTAATTTTAGCAATAAGTTGTGGTAATGTTATATCAGAATAACACGGGAGGCGGTCCTATCTTATGTATGTCATTTGTTATGGTAAATCCCCTAAGGCATTGGAGGCCGGCGGCAAGCTGATTAAAGATATCGGCGGAAGATATATCACCGGAACAGAACTCCTTACCGGCAGTTTTGTTATTGCAGAAGGTGAGACAAAATGCGCCATCGTAATGATCCTTCCTCTGGAAGCTGCCATCAGGGCGATGGGTGAGACCGTCACCGATAAGACACGCGATCTTCCTGTTATTGCTGTTTCACCGGAAGGTCATTATGCAGCGATAATTAAGCGCGGAAATTCAGTTTACGAGCAGGGTACGGACGAAGTCTATGCAGCTGTTCTGAAGTCTATGGGACCGTTCTGCTTCTCAGAATTTGAATCCAAATCCGAGATTACATCAGACCTCACAAAGCTGATCTCCAAATACAATATGGCAGTTAACAGCGAAGCTGTTTTGGATAAGGTTAATGCAGCTATTAATTCAGGTGAGAAGATTAATGTTTACACTGACCTGCCGATCGTTTTTGCAGATCCGGTAATTGATCCGATGACTTATTCGCTGCACAGCTATCCTTACGATTTAAGAGATGAATTCATTAAGCAGTACAAGGCTACAAAGAACGATAAGAATGTGCCGTCGGTATTTATCACTTGCACTTACTTAGGCGACGAAGAAGACGATACGAATCTTATCCTCGTGCCGAAGCTTCTGAGCCTTGGCATTGAGATCAAGGTTAAGACCGATCCGGGATACTGCCGTCCTGCCATCAGACAGTCGCTGATAAACCACCTGTTAAATCCGATGTCGGTTGCAAAGGTTGCAGCGACATATTCAGCCAGAGAGTCTGAAATGGTTACAGGTATAGCAGAAGAACTCGGTGCGGAAGTTATCTCATACGATGCTGAACAGATATCAAATGCGAATGCGCCGATGTCCATGACGTTTAATCCGGAGAAGAAAAATGATACGGCAACGGCCCTGGCGTTCCTCGCGAGTTCCGAAGGCTCCATCGTTATCCGCAGAGCCACATCTGCAAAAGGTCTGGTCTTCTCTGCGGCAATGAACAGAGACAATATTATTTTGCCTGAATAAAGCTAAATTAGGATATAATGATTATATGCGGTGTTTTCCGCCCGAAAGTGTTTAGTTTAAGCAAAAACATAAAAATGGAATTAAGGTTTCGGAGGTAAGAATAATGAAGAAGATTGAAGGTAACAAGCTCGTAGCTTTGTTGATCTCAGCCGGAATGGCAACTACATTACTTGCTGCGTGCACCATCAATACAGATGAATTGGGACAGGGAATAAGCGATCTCGGAAATGCTTTTGAAACAGAGACACAAGCAACCCAGGCTACTCCCGCTGAAACCAAGGAGACAGATACTACAGAAACAGAGGAGACAACTGCTACTGAGACAGAAACTCCTGCTGCTACTCCCACAGCAACTCCTTCTCCTACACCGTTGCCGGAGCGTGTTGATTTCTCTGACTACACAGAGATCGATCTCACAGATACATTCCAGGTAACATTGGAAGAGTTCGAAGAGAGCGCTCATTCTGATGACGATTCTGTAGAATTCGCTGTTTTCTTCGGAAACAGACTGGTAGTTACAGAAGCTGAGAATACTACAGCAATGGATGCTATCAACCTCGTTGTTGACGGTTTCTATCAGGAAGCTGCAGGCGCATATCAGAAGACAGTATCCCAGCTCAAGGCTGAATACATGACATCCGGTGTAATCGAGAAGTCAGGCAGCGTATTTGTTAATTTCGAGTATGCAACCAACGGACGCGCTCTGTCTGTCCTGATGATCTATGCTGTAGGCATCGGTGATGACGTTGAGAGAACAGTTGAGTTCGCTACTTTCGATATGCTGACAGGCCACTACATCACAATGAATTCTATCGTTTCTGATAAGGACGGTCTGGAGAGAGAATGCAAGACAGCTCTCGCTGATGCTATTAAGGCAAAGGCTCTTGAGTCAGTACAGCCCTCAGCAACTCCTTCTGCAACACCTACACCTGCTACAGTAACAACAACTACTACAACAGTTCCTACAACTACAGAGACAACAGTTGTTGAGACGATCAACGAAGAAGATCTGCCGAAGCCGGGAGATTTCGATGTTATCTACATCGCTCCTACAGCTTCTGATGCAGAAGACGTTCATATGGCAACAATAATCGGTATTGCAAAGGATGGCACTATCTACGAAGCAGATGTTGAGATAGATGCTTTTGCGGATTACTTCAACCGCTACGGAACATCAGTATTCTTCGCATAATAACCGTATTGACAATTTAACAAGGATTAACCAGATCGTGCCCGGTATGCTTAGGCAACCGGGCACGATTGAACTTGTGTATATTGTGGTATAAAATGCTTGCGATAAAAACGTAAAAAAGATTTAAGTTTTAAAAATAGTGAGGATAAGTAGGATGAAAACGAAGAAAGTGCTTGCTTTGTTGATGTCATCAGCCCTCCTGGTAGGAAGTATTACCGCTTGTAACACAACAGAATCTACCGAGTCTGAGACTTCACAGGAAACAGAACAGACAACCACAGCAACATCAGAGACAGCAGAACCTGACGATCTGCCCGGTTACAAGGAGAGATCAGTTACTGATGTTTCAGATGAGAATGACAGCAAGATCGTAATCTACAGCTACAACGCTGAGTTCATTGCTCTTGCAGAGAAGTATGCCGGAATCACAACGGACGATTATGATTTCGTTGAGATCGGCGACAAAGATGAGTATCAGCAGAAGCTCGACGCAGTTCTGGCTGACGGCACAAATGCGCCCGACATCTTTATCTGCGACGCTGCTTATGCGCAGAAGTATCTCGCATCTGACAACACTCTCGCCATAAACGATATCGGTATCGATTATGCCGAGATGACCAATATGTTCAACTATACTCTCCAGTTCGCCAGCGATGAGGAGACAGTCATTAAGGGTCTCGCATGGAAGGCATGCCCTACAGGCGTTTTCTATGAGAAGTCCCTGGCAGACCAGTATCTCGGAACATCCGATCCGAATGAACTCGCAGGTTCTTTCGCAACATGGGACAAGGTTCTCGAATCAGCGAAAACAGTAAGCGATAAGTCAGAAGGTTCCGTTAAACTCATTTCAGGCTACACAGAGACATATAACGCTTACATGGCAGGACGCCAGAGCGGATGGGAGAAGGACGGAACAATTAATTTCGATCCCGCAGTTGATGAATATTTCAATTTCGCAAAGAAGCTCTATGACGATGGACTCACATTCTATAACGAGCAGTGGTCTGACGGCTGGAGAGGCAGCATGTCCAACAGAACAGTAGTTTCTTACTGGGGTTCTCTCCAGTTCGCAAAATATGACCTCGCTCTTAATCCCGGTGAGGGTGCGCCCGTTAACCCTACAGCAGGTGACTGGGGAATCACAACAGGTCCTGAGTGTTATTTCAGCGGCGGATGCTGGGTAATGGTTTCAAAGTACTGCGACAAGAAGGCTACAGCAGCTGAAATCATCAGAGCAGTATGCCTTAACGAGGATAACCTCAAGGATATGGTTAACCACGGCGAGTTCGTTAATAACATCAAGCTCATGACCGCAGCAGCTTCTGACGACAAATTCGCTCTCGAGTGGCTCGGCGGACAAAATCCTTATCCGGTTCTCCTTGACTGTGCGCTTAAGGCTGATGCTTCTAACTATGTTGTTGACGAGTACAGCTACACACAGGCTTGCAGAGGAATTGTCGGTGCTTATTGCGAAGGCGCATATGAGACGGTAGAAGATGCAAAGAAAGCTATGGAAGAGCAATTTACCGTTCAGGAAGAGTCAGAAGAGCAAGAAGCGGTGGAAGAGTAACCACAAATATACTAATATTGCTTTACTTGGGGCTGTCTTAGCAAAGACAGCCCTTTTTTAATCGCAAGATTTGTAAAATAAACGCCTGCGATGCCCGTAAAAAGCCTGTTTTCGTATCACAAAATATGATACAAAACGCCGAAAGTTCATATTTATTTTATTTAAATGGCACCTCCGATAGTTTATAATGGTTTAGTCTTTTAATATTTTTCTCACGGAGGCTTTAGACATGAAATTCGGGTATTTCGATGACTCTAGAAAAGAATACGTTATTAACACCCCCAGAACACCTTATCCATGGATCAACTATCTTGGTAATCAGGGCTTTTTCTCACTGATTTCCAACACAGCCGGCGGCTATAGTTTCTATATGGACGCAAGACTCAGAAGAATCACACGTTATCGTTACAACAACGTGCCTTTGGATATGGGAGGCCGTTATTTCTACATTAACGACAATGGTACTATTTGGAATCCCGGATGGTCTCCTGTTAAGACTGATCTTGATGAGTATGAGTGCCGCCACGGTATGGGCTACACGGTAATCAAGGGTAAGAAGAACGGTCTCAGTGCAGAAGTTACTTTCTTCGTTCCCCAGAACTATGACGGAGAAGTCCAGCAGGTTGTTCTTAAGAACGAAGGTACAGAGACAAAGAATTTCTCAATCTTCTCAATTGCTGAATGGTGCCTCTGGGATGCACAGGATGACTGCACAAACTTCCAGAGAAACTTCTCTACCGGGCGTGTAGAGATTGAAGGTTCAACAAGCTATCACGTAACGGGATACAGAGACAGACGTAATCACTACGCTTTCTATACAGTAAACGACGAGATCGACGGTTACGATACAGACCGTGATGCATTCCTCGGAAGCATCTACAACGGCTGGGATAACCCGGAGACAGTTAAGGCAGATAAGCCTTCCAATTCATTCGCTGACGGTTGGTCACCTGTAGCTTCTCACTATAAGAAGGTTACACTGGCACCCGGTGAATCAAAGACATTGATCTACATCTTAGGTTACGCTGAGAATCCGCAGGACAAGAAGTTCGCTTCTGAGAAGCCTGCTAACCTCCTTACAAGAGAGGCATGGGTCCTCAACAATGCGAACGCTTATGCCATGATCGACAACTACAACACCCCGGAGAAGGTGGCTGCAGGACTTGAAGAACTCAAGACAACATCTAATAAGCTCCTCTCAATCTTCAAGGT
>JAEEGL013096004.1_pt1 | contig 10230 bp, 6 predicted proteins | sample 9134231 | NCBI WGS metagenome assembly JAEEGL01 (sample SAMN16246548, study PRJNA631951) | gut metagenome | biome: gut microbiome; feature: rumen; material: fiber-attached | host: Bos | place: Iran: Karaj | collected 2018-10 | reverse complement strand
CTTGTAAGGAAAGACCTCAACGGCTACGCCCTTGCCAAGCTTGACAGGGACGGTCTGGATCCCGTACCAGTTTCCAGAAAGTACTACGATTCCCTGTCTGCCTTATTGTAAATCAAACGGAAAATTCTTAAATTTGAAAGCTAAACGAAATATTTATTTAACTCTAATACTATAACAATGACTAAAACCAAAGAAAACAGCAACATCATCGCTGTTATCACAATGATCTTCCTCTTTGGAATGATTTCCTTTGTGACCAACCTTGCAGCCCCTATCGGCAACATCTGGAAAATGCAGCCTGGCATCGAGGGTTCCAACACCCTTGGCATGATGGGTAATATGATGAACTTCCTTGCCTATGCCATCATGGGCATCCCCGCCGGTAACCTCCTCAAGAAGAAGGGTTACAAGTTCACCATCCTCGCAGCCCTGCTGGTTGGCCTTCTGGGCGTTTTTGTCCAGTTCCTTTCAGGTATTGTAGGTGTAGGCAGCACTATCGGCAGCATCCCCACCAACTTCTTCGTATACCTGTTTGGCGCATTCATCTGCGGCTTCTCCGTATGTATGCTCAACACCGTGGTGAACCCCATGCTGAAGATCCTGGGCGGAAAGCGTTCCAACCAGTACATCCAGATCGGCGGCAGCTTCAACTCACTGATGGGCACCCTCACCCCTATGCTGGTGGGCTCAATGATCGGCACCCTCACTCACGACACCCTTATCTCTGACGTGAACACCCTCCTGTTCCTGGCAATGGGCGTATTCGCAGTGGCATTCGTAATACTTCTCTTCGTCCCCATCCAGAACCCTGAGGTCAAGGCTGTTGAAGGCCAGGTGGAGAATCCCCTCAAGTTCAAGCATTTTGTCCTTGGTGCCATCGCCATCTTCGTTTATGTGGGCGTTGAGGTAGGTATTCCCGGAACCCTTAACTTCTACCTCTCAGATCCTGTGAAGGGTGCAGGTATGGATCCCGCTTCTGCAGTAGCCATCGCCGGCTTCGTGGCTGGCACCTACTGGTTCCTTATGCTCGTGGGACGTCTTATCTCTTCCGCAATTTCCGGTAAGGTTAGTTCCCGCACCCAGCTCACCTGCGTATCGGCAGTAGCCCTCCTCCTCCTGGTCCTTGCCATCTTCCTTGGCAATGCCTCATGGGTAAAGATGCCCGTATTCACCGGCAGCGGCTTCGGCATGGTACAGGTCCCCATCGCAGCACTACTGCTTGTTCTGTGCGGCCTTTGCACCTCTGTCATGTGGGGTACAATCTTCGACCTATCAGTAGAAGGCCTTGGCTCGGCAACTGAGCGTGCTTCGGGTATCTTCATGGCAATGGTAGTGGGCGGCGGTATCGTTCCGCTTCTCCAGAACTTCATCGCAGACAAGGTAAATTATATGGCCAGCTACTGGGTACTCGCAATCTGCGTTGCATTCATCCTCTATTTTGCAGCTGTTGGATCAAAGATTAAGAAAGCATAATCATGGCAAAAGACTTAGTAATCGGCATTGACATTGGAGGACAGACCTCCAAGTGCGGCATCGTGGATGCCCGTGGTACCGTTCTGGCTCAGACAGTTATCCGCTCAGACAACCACACCACCGTAGAGCCCTTCATCGCAGAGCTTGCAGAAGCCCTCAACCATATCATCGCTGAAGCCGGTGCAGAAGGCCGCATCCGTGGTATCGGCGTAGGCGCCCCCAACGGCAACTACTACACCGGCACCATTGAATGCGCCCCCAATCTGGCCTGGGCCCACGACAAAGTGGAGTTCGCAAAACTGCTCTCAGAGCAGATGAACGGTATTCCCGTGTCACTTACCAATGACGCAAACGCCGCAGCCGTGGGAGAAATGACTTACGGCGCAGCCCGTGGTATGAAGAACTTCATCATGATTACCCTGGGAACCGGCGTTGGTTCCGGTATCGTGATCGACGGTAATGTGGTTTACGGCCACGACGGCTTTGCCGGTGAGCTTGGCCACACCACCGCCGTACGTCACAACGGACGTCAGTGCAACTGCGGCAAAACCGGCTGCCTGGAGGCATACGCCAGCGCTATCGGCGTAGCACGTACCGCACGTGAATGGCTGGAGATGAGTGACGAGCCCTCAGAGCTCCGCTCCCTGGACAAGATTACCTCCAAGGACGTCTATGAGGCCGCCAAGGACGGTGATAAGCTTGCCCTTAAGGTATTTGACTTCACCGGCCGCATACTTGGTGAGAAGTTCGCCGATTTCATTGCATTCTCCGCTCCTGAAGCAATTGTACTCTTCGGCGGCCTTGCCCGCGCAAAGGAATTCCTGCGTGAGCCCATCCAGAAAGCAATGGATGAAAACGTACTCTCCCTGTGGAAAGGAAAGGTACAGATTGTATTCTCTCAGCTTAAGGAATCCGATGCCGCCATCCTTGGTGCATCGGCACTGGCTTGGGAACTCTAATCTCAACCTTATTCACACACAAAAAAACAGCGCCCTGCAAAAGCGGGGCGCTGAATTTTTACATAGTTTGAGTACTACTCAACGGTAGCTGTACCAGCGTTGAAGTCAAGAATAATCTTCTTGCCGGCCTCAATCTGACGACGAGCCTGGTCTCCGCCAGCGCCACGATAAGCAATCTTACCGTCTTCGAAGAAGATGAACTCAGACTTCCACCAGTCAATCCAACCTTTAGAAGTGGTAACACCCTCAATAGGTGCGGAAGGGTGAACCTTGGAAGCAAGGCGGAGTTCGCCTGCATTATCAGTAGTGATTTCCATCTTCTGACCATTGACAGTAAACTTCTTGGCGGAATCGAAATCCCATCCACCAGGTGAGAAGACGGCATCACCCAAACCGAAGACCTCTGCAGGAGCAATCTCAACAGTTTTTTCGTTGCCATCTACAAAAACTGTGTAGAAACCGTCAGCGGCAACGAAGCAGTTACCTTCAGAGACGGTGTAGCCAACAGTACCAGCACCGGTGAAGTCACCGCTCCACTCTTTCTTGGCGCAGAACTTGAAGCCCTTGTTGTGATCGAACCAGCGGGTGCACCAGAACAGACCAGGAGCAGAAGGAATACCCTGAAGCTCTACGATACCGTCAGAATTCCAATCCCAGGTGTCTCCACCCCACTGGCCACCATTCATATACATGGTTTCAGGAGCAGTAATTTCAATTTTTTCAGTCTGCTTGATATCATAGTCGAAACTCTTGTTGAAGTCACCCTGGGCGAGCTTGAAGGTAAGAGTAATGTCATATTTACCAGCCTCAGCAATTATGATATCATTATCTGCTGCAAGACCAAGACCGCTGCCAGTCTCACCAAGAGAAGTTTCGGCCTTAACCTTACCAGCATCGTCAAGGGTAACTTTCCAATAGTTACCGGTAGCGAACTTAAACTTGGCGTTATTATTGTTAAAGACCTGATCTTTCAGTGTAAAGGTGGTTCCTGCATTTGAGAAAGAAGAAACTTCGCCTTTGGTAAAGCCCCAACCATTCATTTCACCACGAACACCAAAATCGCTGGCGTCAAGAAGAAGAATCTGGGCTTCCTTGAGGTCGCCGGCCTTGTTGATATCAAGTACAATGTGATAGAGGCCGGTCTTTGCAACCGTCATTGCAATAGGAGAGTCTCCAATCACAAGCTTACCCTTAAGAACCTTCTCAGGATTCTCAGTGTAGGCTTCTTCCTCAGGTGTGACAAACTCCTTAAGCTCTGCGCTGTAGTAGGTAAGCTTTCCACCGTCGCTATATGCAAGATAGAATTCCTTTCCACCTTCAAGGACGATGTACTTTTCAAACATACCGTCACGCTTGGGTTTACCTTCTGCGGCCTCGTTGACACCTGCGGTCATAACGCACTCAGGCTTGATTTCCTGAGAACCGGTTGCTTCACCAGCCACATAGAAACCATCAACGGTCACCTTTGACCAGTCAATGTCGTTGCCGCCGCCATTGCTAGGCTTATTGCAGGAAACTGCAACAACTGCCACAGCAGCGATGAAAAATGCTAACAGTTTTTTCATGATTAATTGTTTGATTAATAAATAAATGGATTAATAGTATTACGGTTTAAGGTTTTACATTTGAGGATATCCGGGATTCTGGGTCCAGACAGCGTTTCCGTTTTCATCCCTCACAGATTTTTCAAGGATCTTATAAGGAATAGGGAACCAGTTACGCCAGGTATCGGTTGCGGTAACAAAGTCTACATAATTCTGGTCGCTGAACTTCCCAAAGCGGATAAGGTCACGACGGCGCATGTTCTCCCATGCGAATTCACGGCCGCGCTCATCCAGGATACCATCAAGGGTAAGAGCCTGAGGATATGCTGAAGTATATGCGGCTGCGGGATCTGAATCATAGGCAAATGCGCGCTTCCTGAGGGTGACGAAGTCCGGAGTATTGAAACCTGAAGTGCCGGCCCCGCCCCTAAGGATTGCCTCCTCCTTCATCCAAAGGACATCGGCATAACGGAAGAGAACAAAGTCATTCTCTGAATATTTGTACTTACCGGTCTTGTCAATCTCGTACTTGATGCAACGGGCACCTTCAAGGTCTGAGGCCTCTGTAAGGGAGGACACTTCCTTCACTATGATGGCATCTGATTTATCCTCATCCTTGTCCTTGCACAGTTTACCTGAAGCATCATATATAGGACCGAGGAACCAGCCCCACTGCTTGGTATTGTTAGTTCCCAGACCCTCATTTCCCGGGCCGCGGACATCAGTTGCCGCATACCTGTCTATAAAGCCAGGACGGGCGCAGAAGCCATTCCAGGGAGTCTCCAGAAGGCCATAAGTCTTCTGGTGGTTGTAGTTGAGGGTAAGGAGGGATATGCGGAGCTTGTTCAGCATCATGCCGTCTGCTCCGGCGCGCTCGTCAATGTTTGCCACACCGTTCTCAACGATCACAAAGATGTTTTCCTTGGACGTTGCGTTGTCAATCTTAAAGTTGTTGAAGTAATCTGGTTCTATGCTGTATGAACCGGCATCGATGATAGCATCGCAGCAGCGGACACAGTTTGTATAGAAATCCTGCTCTGATGAGATTGCGGTGGTGAAGGTGTTTGTAAGCTTGATGTTTGCCGGGGTGCAGCCAAAAGAAGTGGCATTCAGGTAGAGGCGGGCAAGAAGGGCGTAAGCAAAGCCCTGAGTTGCGCGTCCGTAGTTGATTGCACGGGATGTCTCATCCTTAACCACGGGGAGATTGGGAGCATTCTTCTCAAGGCAGTCCACAAGGTGTGACCACACATCCTGAGGCTCCATAAGGGGGTCGCTGGCACGGTCTACGAATTCCTCAAGATAAGGAATACGGCCGAAACAGTCGAACAGCATATAATAGTAGTAGGAGCGCATAGTCTCAAGCTCACCCACATACTGTGCATAAGTCTCATCTGACATGGATGACTTGTTATTCTCCAGTGTCTTGAGGAGCTTGTTGCAAAGTACTGCACCGGAAATGGTGGTGTTCCAGATATTGCGGAAGGCACCGCCCATCTCGTTCCAATTATGAGTATTGAGGTTACGCCAGTATCCACCATCGGCCCAGTCCTTATCCGGCATACGGGTAGGGCACAGACCTTCATCGGCAGTAAGGGTAACTACTCCCCAATAACCCCAGTGGTCATGCAGCCACTTTACATCGGCATAACACTGACCTACAAGAAGGGCCACGTTTTCCTCCTTGGTCATCAGGTCCTTGGTGGTAGGGTTGCCATAGTTAACTTCTTCCAACATCTTGTTGCAGGAGGAGAATACAGAAAGTGCGGCGGCAACGCTTGCGATTAATATGATTATCTTTTTCATGACTTTCCGGAATTACTTGAGTGTGAGGTTAAGACCAACGAGGAAAGTTGCCACGGGAGGATAGAATGAGCAGTAGTCTATACCGCCGTTCCATACGGAAGTGGTGTTGACTTCCGGATCCTGGCCGCTGTAAGAAGTGATGGTGAGAAGGTTCTGACCTGTTGCATAAATGCGCAGGGACTGCATGTACTTATTCTCCTTGATAGGGATATTGTAACCAATTGTTAGGTTGTCCAATTTGAGGTAAGTACCGCTCTCCAGATAGTAGTCAGAGAACTGGGCCTTCTGGGTGAGGGTGGTATTTGCACCATTAACATCCTTCATAAAGACGTTCTTGTTGTTGGCGCTCATGGGGCCGTATGCCCAGCGGGTTACGTTGAGGATCTTATTGCCGACAACACCACGGAGGAACATTGTGAAATCCCAGTTCTTCCAACGCACGGTGTTGTTCCATCCAAATGTGAACATAGGCTGTGCGCTGCCAAGGGCCTGACGGTCGTTTTCAACAGCGGTAGCTTCGTCGCAGTAACGGACAACTCCGTCTCCCTGGTCCGGCTTCAAGTATGTCCAGATGCCGGTATTAGGATTGATTCCAAAGAACTTGTAACCGTAGAAAGTACCTACAGCCTGTCCTTCCACAAGGATCTGGGTATCCGTGTTCATGATACCGTTTTCACCTACGCCGCCAGAAGTGGTCTCCGTGTAGTTGAAGCCCATTGAAGGGTCACTGAGGGAAGTAATCTTATTGCGGTTGAAGGAGAGGGTGGGGGTGGTTACCCATGTGAGGTCCTTGGTCTGGACGGGGATGTAGCTGATATTCAGTTCTACACCGTAGCTGTCCATTTTACCAGCATTTGCAAGTAGTGTGGTATACTGATAAGGGGGAGTAGGAACCTCATAGTCCCAAAGGAGGTCCTTGGTGTGACGGTAGTACACATCCAGGCTACCGTAGAGCCTGTCCTTGAACAGTGAGTAGTCAATACCAAGGTTGTACTCGTATTTCTTTTCCCAGCGGATATCAGGGTTAACGTTCTGGCTTACGGTATATGTATATACGTAAGCGCCATTATACCAGAATGTACCGCCGTTGGAAAGGAGTTCTACGGAGCGGAGGTCACTGCCAAGGTCATTACCAGTGACACCGAAACCGGCACGTACCTTTAGGTCGTCCACCCATGCGGCTTTCTTCATAAAGTCTTCACCGCTGACGCGCCAGCCAAGGCTTACAGCAGGGAAAAGGCCCCATTTGTGGTTTACACCAAAACGTGAGGACCCCTCACGACGCAGGGAGGCCGATGCAAGGTATTTCTCCTTATAATTATAATTAACACGCGCGAACTGTGCGATCAGAGTGTGGGAATTGCGGTTGGAGCCCATGTTCATGAACTGCTTGGTAGCATCACCGTCACCCATCTTGTAATACTTCATCACGTCTGCGGCGGCAAAACCCTTATTTTCCAAGGATGACTCGTCGTAGAAGAAGTTCTGATAGGAAACGCCTGCAACTGCCGCAATGCTGTGACCGTTGAAAGAGCGGTTCCAGTCTGCGGTAATCTCAAACAGTTTGTTGAAACTGTTGTTATTGGAACGGCCAGCCTTCTCTGAGCCTGTTGCATCAGTGTTGATTATGCTGTTGTACCAGAAGGAGGCGTTGTCTCCCTCTTCCAAAGCAGCGAAACCGCTCACCTTGAGGCCCTGGACAGGCTTGATATTGACCGTAGCCTTCACGCTGCCGCGGAAATAATTGCCACTACCATAGGATTCCTTCTGATTCATATTCTCGACGGGATTGGTGAATCCGGTTTCGTCGGAACGCCAGAAATAACCGTTGGGAGATGTTTCATCATATACCGGATATGTAGGGTTGAGCAGAGCCGCGTTTTTGAAATCTCCACAGAAGTAGTCGTTGCGATAATGCATGTAGGAGAGGTCATACTGGAGGTCAAGCCAGCCGTCAAGGGCCTTCTGACCGGCGGCAATCTTTGCCATGATCTCATTACGGTTGGTAGTCCTTGCAATACCTTCGGCATTCTTGTAACTGAGGGATGCACGGTAGTTGAACTTGCCTGAAGACCCTACGATTGCCACATTGTGATTGTGGGCAATTGCGGCGGGACGACACACCTGGGCCAGCCAATCTGTATTGTACTCCTCACCGTTGGGACCGGCATAAACGTTACCGTTTGCAAGGCCGCCGGAAAGTTCCTTAAGGTTGCGGAACTGCTCTGCGGTTGCCATGCCGGTGCTGCGGTTACGAACTGAAAGGGAGGCATAACCGGAATACTCCACGTGGAGGGAAGGGGTGTCAGAGAAGGCATCTCCCCTCTTGGTAGTGATGATAATTACGCCGTTAGTACCGCGGGTACCGTAGATTGCAGCAGCTGAGCCATCCTTCAGAACGTCCATGGAGGCAATTTCATCCGTTGAGATATTATCAATGTTGGACACGGGAACGCCATCAACTATAAACAGAGGGCTGGTACCAGTACCCTTATCCAGGGTTGAGAAACCACGGATTTGGATGTTGTATCCGGTAGAGGTGGGATCTGACGTGGTTTTGATGATATTAAGACCGGCAACCTTACCCTGGAGAAGTCCCATGGGATTGGTCTTAACGCCGGCGTTGAAATCTTCTGCCTTCATAGAGGCAACGGCGCCGGTAACTTCCTTCTTTTTCTGGGAGCCGTAACCGATTACAACTACGTCGTCCAGGAAGACGGCGTCCTCTGCCAGATTGATGAGGGCAGGGACTTCTGATGCCTTGAATGTCTGGGTTGCATAGCCGATGCAACTGAATTCAACCATGGCATCTGCACTTGATACGGTGAGGACAAAGTCTCCGTCAAGTCCTGTTGAGACACCGTTGGTGGTGCCTACTTCCAGGACCGTGGCTCCGATTACCGGACCCATGGCGTCTTCCACCACACCTTTAACCTGGTACTTGCCCTGGGCAAATACAGTTGCGCAGGCTGCAGTGAGCACTGCGAGGGCGGTTAAAATCCTTTTCATTAGTGTGATATTGGTTAATTATTTGGTTTTTATAAATTGCACTGACAGCGCTCCCAGTACCAGGAACACACCGGCGGTGAGGAGCATAGCGGGCTGGGATCCTACCAGGGAAATCACTGCTCCACCGGTTGCTGCCGCCACTATCTGGGGCAGGCAGATGGTGCAGTTGAAAAGCCCAAGGTAGCTGCCCATGTAGGGGCTTCCCTCCAGGGCATTTGTAAGGAGGGTGAAGGGCAGGGCAAGCATCGCGGCCCAGGCAAAGCCGATGAGGAAGTAACTTCCAAAGAGCACCCACTGGTTGTGGACGAACATGATTGAAGCAAATCCTATGGCGCCAAGCAGAAGACTCACAACGTATGAGAGCTTGATGCTCTTGAAACGGGGAAGGATAGCGGCCCAAACAAGTGAGCCCACGGCCTGGACGGCGAACACAACGCCCACCCAGTTACCGGCGGCCTGGAATCCGGTTGATGAAGCGGCCGATGGATCTGTCATATCCACGCCGAAGCAGTTTGCGGCGATTGCACCGTTACTGTAAGTCCACATATATAGGAAAGCCGCCCAGCAGAAAAACTGCACCAGACCCACTGTCCAGAAAGTCTTGGGAGCCTTGATAAGGAGAGCGAAGAGCCCCTCTGAAGGGGTATCGGCCTTCTTCTCAAGGTCTATTCCATGAAATTCAGCGTATTCCTTTGGTGGCATTTCCTTAACGCGGGCAAACGTATACACCACGCAGAGTATGAGAATGGCGGCACCAATATAGAAGCTCCACACGACAGACGGAGGGATGACGCCTTCAGGGGCCGTATTTGCAAGGCCGATCCATGTAAAGAATATGGGGAAAAGGTATCCCACAAGTGATCCGGCGTTGCAGAGGAAGCTTTGGATGGAGTAGGCTTTAGTCTTCTGCTCTTCGTTCACCATATCTCCCACCATCATCTTGAAGGGCTGCATGGCGATGTTGATGCTGGTGTCAAGGAAAATGAGGGAGAAAAGGCCGAACCACATAGCCATATTGAGGCCGAGGAACAGGCGTGCAGGGAAGTTGAACGAACCGGCATTGGGCAGGAGCAGCATTACTGCCACTGCTATGAGGGCACCCACGATAAGGTAAGGTTTACGACGGCCCATACGGTTCCATGTGCGGTCACTGTATTTACCCACAAGGGGCTGGACCAACATTCCCATAAGTGGGGGAAGTATCCAGAAGAAACTGAGCTGATGAGGGTCTGCGCCAAGAGTGGCGAAGATACGACTGATATTGGCGCTCTGGAGTGCATATGCTATCTGCACCCCGAAAAATCCAAAACTGAGATCCACCAACTGGCGGAAAGTCAAACTACGTTTCTGAGACATCTCTGCTACTAGTTTTAGCCTTCATTTTGCATCTGCAAATGTAGTATTTATAATTTATTATAAAACATTTTCAGACATACTCGTTT
>JAEEGL012959392.1_pt1 | contig 10230 bp, 10 predicted proteins | sample 9134231 | NCBI WGS metagenome assembly JAEEGL01 (sample SAMN16246548, study PRJNA631951) | gut metagenome | biome: gut microbiome; feature: rumen; material: fiber-attached | host: Bos | place: Iran: Karaj | collected 2018-10 | reverse complement strand
GATCATCGCGGGCAGCGCGATCAGATCGCTGATGCCCTGGATGCCCTGGCGGAGCGTATCGTCCGCGATGCGGAACGCGTCCGACATCGTGGTCGCCTTGTTCACGATCTGCAGCAGCCTGTCGTTGGGAACGACGACCAGCGTATCCACGTTGGTTTTCAATTCCGCGATGCCCTTTTCGGCGTTCTTCATGCGCTGACGGCCCTCAAACAGGAAAGGCTTGGATACGACGCCGATCGTGAGTATGCCCTGCTCCCTTGCGACCTCGGCGATGACCGGCGCCGCGCCGGTGCCCGTGCCGCCGCCCATGCCGCAGGTGACGAACACCAGGTCCGCGCCCTGCACGAGGGCGCTGAGCTCGTCGCGGCTCTCCTCGGCGGCTCTTTTGCCGACTTCGGGGTTAGCGCCCGCGCCGAGACCCTTTGTGAGTTTTTCGCCGATTTGCACCTTGTTGGTGGCTTTCGACAGGGCCAGCGCCTGCTTATCGGTGTTTACGGCGATAAACTCGACGCCTCTTAAGCCGTTGTCGACCATGCGGTTGACCGCGTTGGTTCCGGCTCCGCCAACGCCTATCACCTTGATGGTTGCAAAGTTCGTAGTTTCAAATTCGTAATCCAGCACAAGGCATCCCCCTTAGATGTTTATTCTTCGTCATCATCGTTTCGTGATTTGGAGAAGATTCCCTTAAATGTATCCATAACCCGCATAGGCAAGGTCTCCTGTTCGTCGTACCTTTGTTCTATGGAGTCAAAGATCAGATCCACCAGTCCCAGTACGCTCGCGTATTCGGGACTTCCCAGCTTGTTGGACTGTATGTTCACAGTCTCTACCCGCCTGCCCACGTAGTTTTCCAGATAATCCGCGCCGCCGCGCAGCATGCTTATTCCGCCGCCGGTCAGGTAGATGCGGCTCCTTGGTGACAGGAAGGCCTGCGCGTCCTCGATCGTGAGCTGTATCATGCGGCACACCTTTTCGAGCGCGACCGTGACCATCGAACAGATCAGCTCGGCCTTGTACTGTATGCGCCTGCCGTCCTTGTCGCGGCAGACGGGCGGCTTGATCATCTCTTTAATGTCTTCGCTGATGACCGCGCTGCGCTTGAGCTGCTCGGCTTCGTCGTAACGTATCTCCAGTTCGTCCGCAAGGTGCTCTGTCATGTCGTTCCCGCCGCAGGGCAGCACGGCGTGGTAGACCATCGCATCGCCCCTGAGCACCGAAAACTCGGTGTTGTACATGCCCGCGTCGATGAAGATGCAGTTCTGATCCCTTGCCGAAGGGCTCGTGCCCAGAAGCTGCTCGCCCAGCGAGGGCGACAGAAAGCCGTTGATCGTTATGCCCACGTGCCCCATGATGTCGCGCATGTCGTCGACGAAATCGGCACTTGCGGTGATGAAGCTGACCTTGGCGCTCAAAAAGTCGCCCTTGAGCCCCTTGGGGTCCATCGTCTTTGCGCCCCTGTCCACGCTGTACCAGGCGGGAGAACGGTGGATGACGAAATCGTCGCTGTCCTTGAATTTGAGTACGTCCGCCGCCATGTCCTCCACGGCTTGTATGTCCTCGATGCGCACGCGGCCGTCGGTCGAGCGGATCGGCACTTCGGCATCGGAGGTCTGTACGTGAATGAACTCGCACGGTACGCCGATATAGATTTCTTTTATGGGCGTGCCTGCGTCGCTCTGCGCAGCAATGATCGAATTGTAGATCGCTTTATTCAGGTTTTCCCAGTCTGTCCAATCCCCCGAACTATATCCCGCATAATCCACTTTTCCGCAGCTCACAATTTCACAATGGTTATTTTTATTGCTGCTCTGCGCGATAACGGTAACAATTTTCGAGGTGCCGAACTCGATAGCCGCTATCCGTGTCTTCATTTATATATCTCCCGTCTCGTGACGCGTAAAACACTCATATCGTATAACCGTCCTTATTATACAATATTGCAATTCAATTGTAAATATATTTTTGGTGAATATTTCGGTTCTATTACAACTTTTTTGCTATTTGCCTTTGATCTGATAGAACTCATCCATGTCCTCGTCCCAATAGGCGTGCCCGTTGACCGAGGTGACCTTGCCGGTCAAACCGCTTTGCCGGTAGCGGTCGATCACATATACGGCGTTTGCGATGTCGTTTTCAAGCGTATCCTCATACCAGAGACTGAGCTTTACGGGGATGTTGTATTTGCTGATCAGCCACACTCCTTTGTTGTCCATCATGTGAATGTCGGTGAAATAGTCGTTCCAGCTTCTGAGGATCAATAGCTTTATGATTTCGATGGCGTTTTTCAGTCTTCCCTCCGTGTCGGTATCCTGCGCCGTCTGGCCCACGATGGGATTTCTGAGCGACACGCCGTTGATTCTGATGTATTGATCGCTCTTTGGCTGCGACCCTCTGTCCACGATGTAACCGTCGCTGTCTATGGTGTAATACCAGCCGCCGGTCTTTACGACGGCGAGCGCGTACCTTGCCGAGATCGAAAGCCCGATCGCGCTCGAGCCCGTCTTTTTTACCTCCGTGAGTTCATAGCCGCCCATCGAGGCGATGTTGTCCGCAGCGACGATCGACCAGTCGCTCAATTCGTTCATGCGCTTGCCCATGACGCCGGAGGTGCGTATGAAATCCGCGTCGCTCAAACCGTCCTGCGCCGCTTTTCGGGCGGCAAAGTCGGTATAATTCACGGTGACCTGCTTTACCCTGGAGGGTTTGAGAATGATGATCAGAAGCAGCGTTACGGCGAGCGCCGCCGTGATTACGGCGATGACGAGGTTTTTGTTTTGCATTTGTTTCAGAAACCGGCTGAACATTTCCGCTGCCTCCTTTTTTCAGAGCAAAGCGACAGCCGCACGGGCTGCCGGCAAATATGGTTTCTCAGGGCTCAGAGCAGGTCGACGATGCGCTTGAATTCCTCTCCCCTGTGTTCGAAGTCTTTGAACATGTCGAAGCTCGCGCAGGCTGGGGAGAGCAGTACGTTCCAGCCCTCTTTGGCGTGAGACGCTGCGCAGCGTATCGCCTTTTCAAAATCGTGCCCAGTGTATTCCATGGCGTCAAAGCCTGCCTTCTTCAGGGCTTCCCCGATCTTTTCGCCGGTGTCGCCCAAAAGCACCGCGTACTTCACGCGGGAAGCACGTATTACCTGCGAAAGCTCCGTATAATCGGAGTTCTTTTCGGAGCCGCCCAGCAGTATCACCGTATCGGCCTTCATGCACTCGACGGCCTTGATCGTCGAATCCGGGTTCGTGCCCTTGGAGTCGTTGATATAGCTTACGCCGTTTACTTTCTTGACAAATTCGATCCTGTGCTCCACGCCCTTGAAAGATTTGAGTGTGGAAGCGATGATTTCATCCGGCACGCCCGCGCATTTGCAGGCCGCAACCGCCGCGAGGGCGTTTTCAAGGTTGTGCTTGCCGGGGATATAGATTTCGTCGGCTTTGATGATGCAGGTCTTTTTGTCTCCGTCGTTCCAGATGACATATCCGTCCGGATCCACGTAAGCGCCCTTCACCTCGCGCTGCCTGGAGAAGAAGTATACCCTGCAAGCGGCGCGCGCGGCCATTTCGCGCGTGATCGGATCGTCGTGGTTCAAAATCAGGCAGTTCCCGTCCTTTTGATTCATGAACACGCGCTCTTTGATGCGCGCGTAGTTCTCCATGGTCTTGTGGCGGTTCAGGTGATCCTCTGTCAGATTCAGGATAAGCGAGATATTCGGTCTGAAATCCTTTACGGTCTCAAGCTGGAAGGAGCTGAGCTCGCATACGGTCACGCTCTTTTCACCCGTTTTCAGCGCGTGCAGCGCATAGGGCTCGCCGATGTTGCCGACGACGTGGGTGTCCTTGTCGAAGGCTTTGAAGATCTCGCCGATCAGCGTGGTCGTGGTCGTTTTACCGTTGGTGCCGGTGACGCCGATCAGCATCCCCTTTGACAAGCGGTAGGCCAGCTCGATTTCGCTGATCACTTCTATGCCTTTTTCCCTTGCCGCCTTCGCCGCCTTATGGTCCGCGGGAATGCCGGGGCTTATGATCATAGTGTCGACGTCGTCGAGAAGCGTCATCACGTCCTCCCCAAGGCGGTTTTCGTATCGAAAGCCTTCGAGGGGTTTTAAGTCGTCCTTCAACTGCTCATTGGTCTTTAAATCGTTTATGCGCACGGCATAGCCTGCCCTGCACAGCAATTCCGCGGCGGCGATGCCGCTCTTGGCCATTCCCCAGACAAGTACCCGTTTCATGTATCTCCTCCGTCAGCAAAACAGTATGAGCGCGACCGCGCTTCCGATAAAGGTAAGTATGCTGTACAGGCTCACGATCTGCGTTTCCGCCATGCCGCCAAGCTCCAGATGATGATGGAAGGGCGCCATGCGAAAGAGCTTTCTGCCCTTGTGGCGCTTCATGTAGATAAGCTGCAGTATGTCCGAAAGGGAGCTGATCAGCATCGTAACACAACAGAATGGGATCAAGAGCACGCCCTTCGTGACGACGGCCGCGCCCGCGATGCATCCGCCCAGACCCAGCGAGCCCACGTCGCCCAATATGACCTTTGCGGGATGCGTGTTGAGCTTCAAGAACGCAAACGCCGCCGCGCTCATGCACAAAAGGAAAATTCCCACGTTGAGCAGGCTTCCGTTGTTCGTGGCCGTGCCCTTGAAAAACGAATAAGCGGCCATCGCGGCGAGCGAAAGCGAAGCGTTGCTGCTCAAAAGCCCGTCGAGCCCGTCCAGAATGTTGGCGGAATTGTCGATCGCGACGATCGCAAAGCACATGACCGGGATGTAGAAGACGCCAAGATTCAGTTCGTAATCGGTAAACGGCAGTGCGATTTTGGGGCCGATGTTCTTGTCAAAATATGCAAATACGGCGATCAGGAGCGCAAAGAGGATCTGCGGCGCGAACTTTTGTTTGACACTGAGGCCCATCGAGCGTTTTTTGACGACCTTTATATAGTCGTCTAAAAAGCCGATCAGCCCGAACGCGAGCCCGCAGGCGGCACAGAACACGGCGAGCAGTCCGTGATCGTTCGTGTTTTTGAACGAAAATGCGACACCGGTCACAAGGCCCGAGAGCATCACGCCCACGCCGCCCATCGTGAGCAGTCCCTGCTTCGCCATGTGGCTTTGGGGGCCCAGCTCGTTGATGGTTTGCCCGGCTCTCAGTTTTTTAAGTACAGGCAGGCCGATATAGCCTGCCAGCAGGGATAGGAGCATTGCGCTCAGCGCTGCGATACAACAGTATTTCATATTCCCTCTCAGATTTCGCTCAGCAATTCCTTGACGATGATCTTCTCATCGAAGGGATGCTTTACGCCTTTGATTTCCTGATATGTTTCGTGGCCTTTGCCCGCCAGCACCACAGTGTCTCCGCTTTGTGCGATGCTCAGCGCGTGGCGTATCGCCTCGCGGCGGTTCTCAATGACGACGTAGCGGTCCGTCACTTGTTTGATCCCCTGCTCGATGGAGGCGATGATGTCCATCGGCTCTTCGTCGCGCGGGTTGTCGCTGGTGATGACGCAATAGTCCGCCAGCCGGCCGCCGATCTCCCCCATCATGGGACGCTTGAGTTTGTCTCTTCCGCCGCCGCAGCCGAATACCGCGATCAGGCGCCGCTTCGTGGAGTGCCTGAGCGACTTGAGCACGTTCTCCAGCGCGTCCGGTGAATGGGCATAGTCCAATATTACACGATAAGGGGTGTGCGTGTCAAGCAGTTCCACGCGGCCGGGCACGTTTGCGAGCGTTTCGAGTCCGCGCTTTATGTCCTCCATTCCGACGCCCAGGCAATTCGCCATCGACGCGGCCATGAGAGCGTTGTAGACGTTGAATATGCCGCTGAGCTTGAGCGCTATGCGGGCGTCTACCTTTTTATGGAAGGTGAGCGTAAAGTCCATTCCGCTTTCGGTGATCTCGATGTCCTTGGCGTAGGTGTCCACCTTTTCGCGGATGGCGATCTTGAGCGCGTCCGGCTTTTCTTTAAGCACTGCCTTCAGCACGCGCTCGTCGTCCGCGTTGACGACGAGTACGTCCGTCATGGGCAGCATTTTGAGCTTTGCCGCAAGGTACGCGTCCATATTGCCGAAGTAGTCGAGGTGATCCTGCGAGAGGTTCGTAAAGCAGCCGCACGCAAAGCGGATGCCGTCGATCCGGTGCATGTCGAGCGCGTGCGCGGAGACCTCCATGATGACGTACTGCGTATGCTCTGCCGCCATGTCGGCAAGGATCCTTTGAAACTCGACGGGATCGGGCGTGGTCTTGCCCGCCTCGTATTCCCTGTCGCCTACCAGAATGCACACGGTGCCGATGAGTCCCGTGCGGAATCCGGCCTGTTTCAGGATGTTTCTGAGCATAAAGCTGGTCGTGGTTTTACCCTTCGTGCCGGTGATGCCGATCATTTTGAGCTTGTCAGCCGGATGATCGTAAAACGCCGCAGCGATGTAGCTCATCGTTTCGCGCACGTTTTCCACCCTGATCTGGGGCACGTCCAGATCGAGCCATCTTTCAACGACCAGCGCCGCGGCGCCTTTTACGACCACGTCCGGCGCAAAGGCGTGCGCGTCGCTGTGCAGCCCGCTCACGCAAAAGAACAGGCCGCCCGCGCAGTCCTTTCTGGAATCGGTGCACAGCGCCGTTATTTCGGTATCCGCGTCTCCCGTGAATTCATAGGAAACCGGCAGGTCCTTCAAAAGCTCTCCAAGCGTCATATTGTGCACCGCCTTATCTGCCGGCCGTCATGATATCGCCGCCAAAGGAAGGCACGGTCACCGTGTTGGCTTCGCCGGCCCTTACCATGTACAGCCTCTCCTCGGCCAGCTGGCAGATGACCTGGGAGCGCGTCTCGAGTGCAAGCGTCCGCTCGGTGGATTCGACGGATTCGCTCAGCTCCTGATGCCTGCGCTTCAATGACTCCAGCCTGGATTTCTCGGCGCTCAGATTGAACAGGGACACCGCGGTGATGATGAGCACGGCGGCCACCAGCACGGCGACGACGGCATGCATCGTTTTGCCCGTTTCGATCGTGCGCTTTTTGCTGCGGTAGACCGGCTTTCTGCGCGGAGGCTGAGGGGTGCGTTTGGGGTCCTTCCATACATAAGGTGCCTTGCCGGAGCCCGTTACCCGCTTGATCTCGCTCATTGTTCAGCCTTCCTTTCGTTTATGTCGGTCGATGCGGAGAAATATTTGTCGTATACGTAGTCGAGCGATTCGTCTTCCTCGTCCTCTGTCATGCTGACCAGATCGCTGCGGAAGCGCTCTGCGTTCCAGATTTCGAGGTTGCTGCCCACGCCCACGAGCACGACCTCGCTGCCCTCGGTGAGCGCGTAGTCCTGCCGGACCGCCTGCGGGATCAGCACCCTGCCCTGCGCGTCTGCGTTGTACGGCGCGAAGGTGCTGCTGAAGATGAGCCTGAGCAGCCGGTGGGCACGCCGGTCGGTTTCGGGGATGCGCCTGAGCGTATCGCTCTTCCTGTCCCAATCCTCCTTGCAGTAGAACGCAAGGGTCTTCAGATCGCTCGAAAGGGAAATCACGAAATCGCTGCCGAGCGTGTCTCTGTAGCTCTGTGGGAGGAACAAACGGCCCTTGGCGTCGACCGTCAGCAGGCTCCTGCCGTTGAATTCGGCCACGGCGCATCCCTCCCTTTCGTTTTCTTGCACTATTATACCACAATGCTATCATTTATTTCTACATTATTCTACATTTTCCCACCACTTTTTTGCACTGTAGCACGTTAATATTTTGTAAAATCATAAATTCCGGAAAAACGCATGCGTCGGCGCGCGCAAACAGCGCCTCTGTCGCTGCGATGGGAGTGAAGGAGTATACAGAAGTGCCTCTATGGTAACGGGATGAGCGGAGAGCTTTATAAGTACGAAAAAAGCCCTTCTTAGAGATGAGCGCGTCAAATCCGCTTTCCCAATCAGGGTATATATTCTCAGATCGAACTACTCAATAGTTGAGAGTGCTGCATAATATGCCAACATGGCAGTCAGGGCAAAAAACGCATAGGAGCACAAAAAACAGCAGGCCGCTGCGGCAGTCTGCTTGTTTGTATGATTTTTGACGGAAATGGGAATCAGTCGTTCAGGATCGTGATGAGCTTGAAGTCTGTGCCGTCACAGGAGGCCTGGTGGTAAAAGACGCCGTTGTGCTCGCCGCGGAAAGCGCCCTTGAGCGCGACGCCGTGCAGATGGCCGTAGACCACGTGCTTTATGCCGTAGCTTTCGATGAGCGCGCTCACCTCCGTGTCCGGGTTGGCTTCGGTGAGCGGCGGGTAGTGCAGCATGCAGATGATTTCGCCGCCGTCGGCGATCTGAACAGCCCTGTCCAAAGACATTTTGAGCCTGCCGTACTCGCGCTTGCTTATGCGCTCGTCGTCTTCGTCCCAGCCTTCGCAGGGCAATATCCAGCCGCGCGTACCGCAGAAGGTGATGCCGCTTATGCAGATGGCGTCGTTCTGGATGGCGTACATGTTCTCGGGCAGCGCGTCCCTTACGCGGCTGATGGAGCTCCACCAATAGTCGTGGTTTCCGCGGATGATGACCTTTTTGCCGGGCAGCGCGGCGACGCAGCGTATGTCCGGCAGGGCGTTTTCAAGCTGAAGCGCCCAACTCAAATCGCCGGGGAGCAAAACGATGTCTTCCCCGGAGACCTTTGAAAGCCAATCCTCGCTGATGCGTGCAAAATGATTCTCCCAGTGCGCGCCGAACACGTCCATGGGCTTATCGTCGACGCTCGAAAGATGCAGGTCTGATATTGCGTAAACCTTCACGTTCAGACCTCGTCCGCGTCTTCTTTGGAAAGCTCGTCTTCCTCTTCCTCGTCCTCCATGTCGTCTGAGGCGAACATGTCGTCGTCCTCGCCGAAGTCCTCCGCGCCGTCGGGATCGACGTCCATCTCGATCTCCTCCATCGAGGAGACGGAATCGATATCGAGGTCTCTGCTGCTGGGATCGCTGCCGTCGTCTTCGGCGGCGCTGTCCTCAGCGCGGCGCTGGATCTCCTTGAGGCAGTAGGCGCAGACCTCCTGACCAGGGATCACGGGGTTTTCGCCGCATTCGGAGCAGAGCTCTATCATGTCATCCATTTCCTGCTCTCCCTGCACGTCCTTTTTGCACACGGAGCACATGACTTCGTTCTCGAACATATAATTGAGCTCGCAGCGCGGGCATTTGATCAGTTTCATACACAACCTCCGGCATTCATATGCTTAACGCCTATATATTACACATAATTTAGCGAATGGGAATATCTCCCGCCCGGTTTTCACGTTAATTTTTTGTTATAAATTATATATTGACGGCTGAGACGCGCGCCTGCGTTCCCGCACAGCCGCATCGAAGCCTCGTTCTGCGTATCGATCAGGGAAAGCTCTATTTCGCTTATGCCGGCCTTTTGACAGCTTTTAAAGAGCGCGTCGCAGAGCAAAAGCGCGCAGGGCCGCCTGTACTCGTCGTCTTTCGTCCAGAACGTTGCGAGCCTCGGCACGTCTCCCTTAAGACTGATCGCGTAGGCGAGGGGTCTTCCACAAGGGTCGTTCACGACGAAGGAACGGTCCTTTGCGATGGAAGGTTTGAGCCATAGCAATCGCCTGAGCGCTGCGGCCTTATCCTCGGTTTCGAGCGCGAAGACCGCCCGTTCAAGATTTTGTTCAAAAACGTTCAGTATTGCTTTTTCGGGTTTTATCCCGAGCCTTGAAGCGATCTTCTGCGCCGCGCCGCGATACGGATTCGTCTTTTGCAGACGCAGGCGAAACGCGGCGAGCGTGTTTACGGGTCTATACCCGTTTTTCAAGAGAGTCGCGCTCTGACCCGCGTCGAAGGGCCCCGTCAGTTCCCCGCGGGCGCTGCCGTCGGATGCGCTGTCGCACTGGCCCATAAAAAAGCCGCTGCCGTCCGGCGTGACCGGTCCCGTGAGGGACGTACTACCCCATTCACGCTGAATCTGCTCCATGTGGCCAAGCAGCGCTTCAAAGGCGTCCCGCCTTCCGTCAAGCAGCGTAAAATAGCCGTTTCTGAGCGTTTCACCCTGCCAGGTCATGGCGCGCGCGACAGCTTTCCCACGGTCGAACGCGAGCAGATACGCGCTTTTGCCCGTACCGCCGGAAAAGTGCCTTTCGATATAGGCCGCCTCTTCCCTGCTGTAACCCGAGGATACGGAGAGGGAAAAGAACGCTTTGAGCGCTTTCCGGCCCGAAGCCGCAACGATCTCAGGCATTTTGCCTGAGCCACGCCCCGAGGCGTTTTACGTCTTCGATGT
>JAEEGL012188844.1_pt1 | contig 10230 bp, 4 predicted proteins | sample 9134231 | NCBI WGS metagenome assembly JAEEGL01 (sample SAMN16246548, study PRJNA631951) | gut metagenome | biome: gut microbiome; feature: rumen; material: fiber-attached | host: Bos | place: Iran: Karaj | collected 2018-10 | reverse complement strand
GTCGATGACATCGAAGTCATGGACGCTGTAATCCGTCCCGGGGACATTGGGTGTGATGACGGCGACGTCGCCGACCATCTTCTGCATCCAGTAGGCGTAATTGCTGACACAGACCGAAACTCCGTCCATCACGGGCGGGAAACAGTCATTGAACAGTCCGACGTTGTATTCTTTTTTCATAGTTCACGATTCGTTTGCGAATGTAAAGGTACGAATTCTTTCCCGGAATGCGAAGGGGGATCCTTCACGAACCCTCGGGTCACGTATTCAATTCGTTGAATTTGACGGGATAAGGCTCCCCGTTGAGTTTCTGCCATTGTGACTGGAACAGGGAGTAGCGGACAAGGGCATCGTCCCTGCGTCCCAGGGCATTGAGCGCCGCTACGCTGCACCTGAGCGCAAGCTCATCCTGCGGGTCGTATTCCAGGGCCATGTCTGCGATCTCGATGGCGGCAAGCCGCTGCCTGTCTTTCATCTTGAGATCCATTTCCGCTGTCAGGAAGGGGATGACAAGGGCTTCGATGTCGGATTTGAATCCATCGGAAAGAGGGTCCTGGGTGTCTTTCAGGAAGCGACCGCGGGAAAGGATGCAGAGCGCTCCTTCCGCGTCGCCTTCGGAGATCAGGCGCTTGAAGTCGTAAAAGTCCAGGTGGAATGGATCCGCGAGGCAAAGCCGGTACGTCCCCTCCTCGTATGAAAGGGAAATTCCGTCCAAGAGCTCCAGCGCCTTGCGGAGGTTGCTGATGGCGACGCCCCGGGAGTTGCGGGCGCGCTCGGGATCTTTGTCCGGCCACAGGATGCCGCTGATCCGGGAAGACGGGAGCCCCTTGTCCCCGGCGCGGAACAAGAGTAGGAGCAAGGTCTTGATCTGTTGTGAGAACTGGTCCGAAATCACTCTTCCGGTCCGGTCTGTTACGGTGAAGTCCCCGAACAGGCAGATGGAGTTGGGCCGGTCCTGGCTGCGATAGGCCCGCTTGCTGGCATCATTCAACGACAGGACATAGCGGTCATGCTCCTGCTGGAGGTGCTGTCTTTTCAGTCTTCGTCTGCGCAGGAACCGGATGAGCAGGATAAGCAGGAAGGCGGCTCCGGCTGACCCGAGGATAATCCATGGAAGCAGGGTGTGTTTCCGGACTTGACCGTTGACCGGAGGGAACAGGATGGTATAGACGTCGATCTTCTGGCTCAGGTCCCGGTCCACGTTGCAGCAAATGGCGACCAGCTTGTTGAGCGCCGGGTCAAAATACAGGTTCGAGTTGCACCAGATCTTGTCAGAATCGACCTCGATTCCGGTCCCGATCCGTTCGCACCGGCCGTCCGCAAGGCTGAATCGATAGAGATACATCGTCGATTTGGTCAGGTACTCGGGGTAACAGAGCGCATAGAAACAGCTGTCGCGGACGACGAGGCCGCGGGCCGGGACGCTGGGCTCATACGGCCAGTCGATCGTCCAGATATGTCGGCAATTGCCTGTCTTGAAATCATAACGGTGCAGGTCATAGAAGTAGCGACGCCCCACGACTTCTTCGCCGGTTTCATTGCCCAGACCGCCGAAAATATAGGCCGACTGCTCGTCGGGTGATACGCCGGCCGAGCAGAAAAAACGGGGATACAGCTGCGGATCGAAACTCCTGTCCGACGAGTCCTTTTGCCATCGGGCGTCGCCCTTGAGGGTATAAAAATCTCCGTTGAAATACATGTCACCATAACCTCCGAAGAAGGTTTCTTCTCCGGACATGGGGTTCAGGAATGCGGCATGATGATGCATTGGTCCGTCCAGCCGGTCCTGGCTCAATGCCGTCCACTGCATCGTCTCAAGGTCCAGCCTGGCGATGGAAGTCTTCCCGGGGCCTTCCACCCAGTCCGAGAGTTCGTATGCAAACAGGCCGTCCCCCTTCAGGAAGGACGTTCCCAGCAGAAGATGGACGGGGCAGGGGGTCGCATACGCGGACTCGCTGGTCCGGTCCGTGTTGAGGTTGTATTTCTTCACGCCCTGTGCGGTAAAGAGCCCGGCCTCGTGCCGGACCGGGTCGTAATAGTGGCCTCCGGGAATGTCGGAAACGAGCGTCGAGACTTTTTTCCAGTGGGACGCATCGTTTGACAACCAGGCGGGATTCGTCACCCGGCCGTAGACTTTCCCGTTCCGGTCCCGTACCTTCTGTCCGCTTGTCTCATCGAGAGGGAAACATACGGACCGGTCTCTGTCAGAGACGACCAGGTCGCGGATGGAGAACGAAGGGAGCTCCACGACATGGCCGCTTACCCCAAAATATAGCGACGGCTTAAAGCGGTCCCCCCGGAAGGATGTCTTCTCTCCCCATTCCTGTCGGCCGATCCGGACATGGACAGAATCGGATGCCGCATCGAAGCACACCCGTACGGGGAACCAGTGGTGAAGAGGCAGGTCTTCCCGCGGGATTTCAGCGAGGATGGCACTTTTGAACCCTTCTTCGTTCAGCCGGATAACGAGCGGCTCGTTCCTCCCGTCGTAGGAGAGGTTCCAGATATGGTCCGGATCTTCCGCGTTGCCGAGGCGGAAGATATACCCATACCGGGAGATGGGCGTAAGTTTCATCTCGAATCGGATTTCGAGCCGGTCCTTGAATGTCAGGGGGTGATGTGCGAAGACATTCAGGCTGGTACGTTCCTCGATTTCATGGTTCATGCTCTGGAATTCGAGTCCCTGGGCCAGCGCCAAGGGACCGGTGCACAGATAGAGGAGCGATAGGAGGATCCGGTGTTTTCTCATTGCGGTGACTTTGTTGCCAAGGTACGAAATTAAATGCAGAAATAACTGCTTACGGGGTGAAATTAATCGAAATACTTGGTCGGTTAATAGGTCTTTAAAAGATATCTTAATGGGTCGCCGCTATTTTTGTCAACCGATTGATAACCCAACTTAACGAAACAGATTCCTGTGAAACATTCTTTGATTTTCATGTCGGCCATCTTGCTGCTCTGTCTATGGCCCGTCCACCCCGCTTCCGCCCAGCGGGAAGGCGGGGACATCCACTGCGTGGTCCTGGATGCCACCGGCCCTTTCCCGGGCGTCGTGGTCCGGGTGAAAGGGACGGACAATGCCGCCTTGACGGACCTGGATGGAAAAGCGGTCATCCGTGGCGCCGGCTCTCCAGTTACCCTGGTCGTCTCGATGATGGGCTACAGGACGGAGGAGGTTGCAGCCGCCCCCGGGCAGTCCGTACAAGTAACGCTCAGCGAGGATACCGAGCAACTGGACGAGGTCGTCGTCATCGGATATGGCACCGCCAAGCGGAAAGATTATACCGGCTCGGTCACCTCCGTCCGCCTGGAGAATTCTCCGGTAGCCCTGGCCGTCAACAGCAATGCGCTCGAGTCGCTCAAGGGAAACGTCGCCGGCCTTGATATCGGCGCGACCAATTCCGCCGGCGGCCAGCCCTCCGTCCAGGTCCGCGGCCAGAAATCTATTTCCGGGGCTTCCGCGCCGCTGATCGTGCTGGATGGACTGATCTTCATGGGCGGTCTCAACGACATCAATCCGGCGGATATCGCTACCATCGACATTCTCAAGGATGCCAGTTCCGCGGCGACATACGGGTCCCGCTCCGCCAACGGCGTCCTGGTCATTACGACCAAGAAAGGGACGACCCGCAAGCCGACGATTTCCTTCAACGCCTCTTGCGCCGCCGCGACCTGGGCCAACAAGCCCCGCATGAAGTCGGGCCAGGACTATGTAGATGCCATCATGGCACGCAATAACCTGACGGACCTCAGCTGGATGTCCGAGCAAGAGTATTATAATTATCAGAATGGTCTCACGACGGACTGGCTTGCTTACAGCACCCGTATCGGGGTCAAGCAGGATTACCAGGCTTCGGTCAGCGGTGCCGGAGAGAAGGTCAATTATTATCTGTCGGTCTCGCGTTCAGACAGCAAGGGCATTGTCAAGGGAGATGACTTCACCCGTTTCAACCTGCTCGGCAAGATCAATACCGACATCACTTCCTGGCTGAATGTCAGCATGGACGCCGCATTCACGCGCCAGGATTATTCGGGCATCGAGGCTAATATCCTGACGGCCTACTATCTCAGTCCTTACGGTGCGCCCTACAGGGCGGGGACGACGTTGCTGGAGAAGTATCCCGTGACTTCGAGCGACGGTTTCCAGAACCCCCTCTGGCAGACGGACAAGACGCTCCGGGAGCAGACGGACGTACGTGAGAACTATCGCCTGCAGTCCAGCGCCCTGGTCCGATGCCCTTGGGTGGATGGTCTGACCCTGCGTCTGAATTATTCGTATACGGATACGCAGAAAAAGACCAGCGACTTCCGCCACGAGGGCTATTCCATCCAGGAAGGACGGTATGACGACGAGAGCCGTTACAGTTCCGCGACCCTGGCCAGGCTCCTGGCCTCGGCCACCGGTACCCGCAAAAACGAAGTGACGCGGTCGCGCCTCTTCGATGCGATCTTGAATTATTCCCACGCCTTCGGCCGCCATGACATAGATGCCACGATCGTGGCGACGCGCGACCGTTCCACATACGACGCCGAGTCCATGACGGGTACGAACTACTCCGGCAATGGCAATACGATCCTTGGAATCCATGGACTGAGCAAAGCCGAGGTGCACGGCGTCTGGGAGGATGGAGTGGAAACCGCCAATATCGGCTACCTGGGCCGCGTCCTGTACAACTACGACGGGCGCTATTCCTTCACGGGATCCGTCCGTCGGGATGGCGCGTCCGTGTTCGGCGCCCACAGGCGCTGGGGCAACTTCTGGTCCCTCGGCCTGGCCTGGACTCCGTCGAAGGAGGCGTTCTGGGGCCCCGGATTGAAGCGCGTCCTGACGGATTTCAAGGTCAAGGCCTCCGGTGGCGTCAACGGCAACCAGACCCTGGCGGCCTTCAGCACCCTGTCGAAGGTGGTCAGCGGCCAGAGCGGAGGAATCCGTTATGAGTTCGACACCAGCGATATCCAGTACGGCATCGTGATCAGTTCGATGGGTAATGCCGACCTGGGATGGGAGGCCACGACGGCTTATAACACAGGATTTGAGTCCTCCTGGTTCGAGGGGCGCGTGGACTGGGACGTTGACGCCTATTATTCTCAGACCCGGGACCAGATCTTCACCCGCACGATCCCGATGATGACCGGTTTCGAATCCGTCAAGTCGACAATGGGCCAGGTGGACAACGTCGGCATCGAGTCCACGGTCCGCTCTGAGAATGTCCGGACGGCGGATTTCCAGTGGCACAGCGCTCTGACCTTCTGGCTCAACCGCAATAAACTGGTCCACCTCTACGGAGAAGACCTCGATGGGGATGGCCGCGAGGACGATGACATCTCCAACAACCTGTTCATCGGCAAGGGCCTCGGCGTCATTTATGGTTATGTCCAGACCGGTATCGTCCAGGCTTCGGACAATGATTACATCGGCGTTTACGGCGGCGTCCCCGGCCATCCGAAATACGCCGATCTCAACGCTGACGACCAGATTACGTCCGAGGACCGTGCCATCCTGGGCTATTCCTCGCCCAATTTCCGGCTCAATCTCAGCAATACACTCAGTTACAAACAGTTCGAACTGTACATGATGTGGGCGGGTATCTTTGGCGGCGCTCACCGGTACATGCGGTCCAATGCAAACGCCTTCCGGGTCAGCAACGTGACCGGATATGCGACGGCCAACCTGATCGACATCCCCTGGTGGACCGCCGAGAAGCCGAGCGAGGTCTATCCGGCTGCCACTTTCTCCACCGACGGGCGCTACCTGGCCCTGCAGGACAGGACTTTCGTCCGCCTGCAGGACGTCACCTTGTCCTACACCCTCAGGCGAAGCATGCTCGAACGCTTCAATCTGATCAACCTGAAGGTTTTCCTGTCCGGGAAGAACCTGCTCACTTTCACCCGGTGGGTCGGCGACGATCCGGAGACCGGATCTTCCGTTCTTTCCTCCACCCTGCCTGTCGCCCGTTCCGTTACGGCCGGCATCAACATCAGCTTCTAGTGCCATGAAAAAGATTGTGACCCTTTTGACTGCAGTACTTGTCCTGGCCGCCTGCAAGGACGATGCATTCCTGACAGAGCACCCTAAATATTTCTATACGCCGGACAACGCCTTCTCGACCCAGGACCAGGTGGACCAGGTCCTGCTCTCCTGCTATGCCATGGTGCGCGACATCCAGTCGATGCGCAGCGAAGGCGCGGAATTCTTTGTGTTCCGCTGCGGGAACGGGACGGACATGTATGACGTCACCAACATCCGCCACTCTTACCAGTTCAACGATTATTCCATCATCACGCCGGAGCACAAAGTGTTCAAGTACATCTTCGGCTATTGGTACAAGATGATTTCATATTCCAACCTCGCCTTGTATGCGTCCGGCTTGGAGAATATCGACTGGGACTCGGAAGAAAGCCTCTCTTACGCCCAGGCGCAGGCCCATTTCTTCCGTGCGTGGGCCTACCGCAACCTGGGCGAGGAGTTCGGTGGTGCCTTCATCGTCCCCGACCTGTGTACGGAACCTCGTTTCAATTTCGAGCGCAGTACCCGGGTCGAGACCTATCAGTACGCCATCGACGAGTTGGAAGGCTGCCTGGATGATTTCCCGGAGACCGGGGGACGGGGCCGCATCGTCAGAGGCGCCGCCCTGCATACGCTCGCGCAGCTCTACCTCGACAAGGGAATCGCCCTCGGCGAAGAGGGACGTGCGGAAGACGCCCGGGCCTCCTTCCTGAAAGCGGTTTCATACGCGGGAGACGTAATAGACGGCGGCATGTATTCGCTGATGAGGGAACGTTTCGGAACCCGGATGAGCGAAGGCCCGACCTTCTATTACGCCAACACGCCCAAGCAGAAGACGCCGGACCACACATACGAGAAGGCCGGCGTGATCCTGGAGGGGAATGTCATCTGGGACATGTACCAGACCGGAAACGTCGCCTACCAGGATGGGAACCGCGAATCCATCTGGATCATCCGCGCGGATCTGGAATCGTTTCTGGCAGGGGACCGGACGGCCAAACTGGCTTATTCCCGCTGCTTCTCGCCTTCCATCCGCGAGGCTCTCCCCGGCGTACTGGACGGCCTGATGGAAGATGTGGGCGGCCGCGGCGTGACATGGGTGATGCCCACGGAGTACGTCCGCAGCATGATTTGGGCGGACCAGTGGGGCGAAGGGGACCTGCGCAACAGCGAGGTTGTGATGCGGAAGACCTTCGTCGGCAACGTGCCGGGAAGCGCCTATTACGGGAAGGTCATCCCCTGGAACGTGATCTATCATTTGGGCGGCGATGCGGCGACCCGGGAGACGGCCTATACGCAGGCGTTCCCGATTTCCTGCAAGGTCAGTTCCGACATCTATCCTGATGATGAGTTGGGAGGCAACAAGAGCAACCTATACCGGGACGACTATGTGATCCGCCTCGCAGAGACGTATCTCATCCGGGCTGAGGCGTACATGAGGGCCGGTGACCTTGCGTCTGCGGCGAAGGACATCAACGTCGTCCGCTCCCGCGCGCAGTGCAAGTACCTTGTCACGCCGGAGGATGTCAGTGTGGAGCTGATCCTGGATGAGCGCGCCCGCGAACTGATTTATGAGGAGAACCGCTGGAACACGCTCCTGCGGATGGGCGGGACCCTGGCCTCGGACCGGATCCGGGAGTATTCCTACTGGGAGTATCCCCGCTCCGGCTCCATGAAGAATTTCGGTGTCTGGCCAATTCCCCAGACCGTGATCGATACAAACAAGGATGTTAAAATCGAACAAAATGATGGCTGGAAATAACAATAAGGCATTCCTGGCGATCCTGACCCTGACGGCGCTGCTTTCCTGCGCACCGGAATATACGATTCCTTCAGGGGAAACGCCCGAACTGCCGGAAGGAGCGGTGCTCTGGCTCGATCTGACCCGCCTGAACGGTGCCAGCACCAAGGATACGACCGAGATGAAAAGGATGTGGGATGCGTTGCATGTATCCGCAACGCTCCAGGGAGTCGTCAACCGGGATGCTCCGCTCCTTTATCTGGATTACGTCAACGCGGAAGGGGTCAATACGGACGAGTACTGGTGGGATAAGTACAGCGCTCCCGGACAATGGCTGGAAGGCCGGCAGCGGGTAACGCTGTTTGATCCCGTCAAGGCCTGCGATCTCTTCCGGGACCGCATCAAAGGCCTGGTGGTCTATGACCCGAGGGTACCTGCTACCAGTTGCATCGCTTCGATGGTGGCCGGTGTCGAGGACCTGGTCGCCGTCCGCTATGACCGGTCTCCCGGGAGTTTCTTCAACCGTTTCATGGATCGGGGTTACCCGGTAAAGGTCTGGCTCGTGGGAGAAGACGGCACTTCCAGGTTCAAATCCAAGACGGACGCGTACCGCTGGGCCATCGACCAGTATCTGAAGCCGGGGAAATGCAATACGGGCTATGCCGGTTACTACATCGACCAATGCTGGCTGAAGACTCCGGGTGCTTCGACCAAGAACCACCACCTGCTGAGCAACCATGACTTTTTCGTCAGCAAGCGGGCTTTCTTCTTCGATCTGTCCCCCTGGGAGGACGAGGTCGCGACCGACGACCCGGACGGGGAGGTCGGCGGTGACTTCCGGACTTTGAATGAGATCCTGCTGGAATGCTACAGGCAGAACGGCAACGGCGAGACATTCTGTCATATCGGCGGTTTCCCGGCCTGGGCCTTCAAATACTCCGACCATAAGGATGTCGGCGGCAGTCATACGCCGGTGGCGACTGAGTGGCGTTTCGCCGAGATCATCGGCGAATACAATGCTTTCAAGGATGCGGATGCCATCGCATACGGGGCTATCGCCAATGCATCCTTCTGGCAGCATTTCCCCCTTCAGGACCGCTATCCTCAGGCCTGGGCATCCAGGAAAGTCCTCCAGGGGAAGGGCTATCTGGACCAGGACGGCCACGTGGACCTGTCCAAGCGCTATATCCTGTTGTATGTCGGTGATTACGATGCCGCTTCCTGGATTTACCAGACCACGCCTTCGCTCTGGGACGACCCGATGCGGGGACAGGTTCCGATGATGTGGAGCGTCTCCCCGATCCTGGCCCGGCGGGCGCCGCAGGTCATGCATTACATGTGGACGACTGCGACCAAGAACGATTATTTCGCCGCCGCGGACAACGGCGCCGGTTACCTCAACCCCGGCAGTCTGGAGGAACCACGTGTCATCAGCGGGCTTCCCTCCGGGATGGACCAGTGGGCACGGCACTGCAAACCCTGGTATGAACAGTGGGGGATTACGGTCACCGGATTCATCATCGACGGCTATGCCAAGGGGATGACGGCCGACGGTTTCTCCGCATACGCGACATTCAGCCCCAACGGGATTGTCCCGCAGAAGACGCCGGTCTACCTCAGCTCCGTGGACGGGATGCCAGTCTTGCGCGCGGGAGGAAGTGCCGGGGCGGACGATACCTCCGAGGCAGCTTCGATCATCCGCAATGCTGTCAGGCAGCATCCGGACTGCCCTTTCTACTGGTTCCGCGCCGTCCTCAAATCTCCTTCCTGGTATGTCAAGGTCAAGGCCATCCTCGACAAGAGCGACCCGGATATCGTCTGGATGAGCGGCCCCGAGTATTTTGAATTGATGAAATGTTATCTGGAAGAACAATGAAAAAGTATATCCTGCCACTTCTGATTCCCATCCTGGCTGCCTGTGCTCCCAGACCGGAGCCCATGCCGTCCAAGATGGTTATGTCCGTCACGCTGGACAGTCATTCGTGCAGCGTCCGCGTGGATGAGACCTGGCCTTTGCGGGCAAGTTTCGCTCCTGCCGGCTCTTCTTCCGTCATCATCTGGGCCTCGTCGGACGAGTCCGTCGCCACGGTCTCCACGACCGGTACGGTGAAGGGCGTCGCGGAGGGGACGGCCCGGATCATCGCCACCTCCGTCCGCAATGACGAAGCGTCCGATACCTGTGAGGTGACGGTACTGCCGCCCAAGGCACCGGATATCCTGGTTCAATCCATCAAGTTCGCCCAGTCCCAGTTCGAGTTGGAGAAGGGGGCCACGCTGGACCTGATGGAATATGTCACCGTACTCCCGGACAATGCGACCAACCCGGTCCTGACCTGGTCCAGCAGCAATCTCACGGTTGCCATCGTCGCAGGTGGAAAGGTCACGGCGCGCGCGTCCGGCTCGGCTGTTATCAAGGCCTCGGCGGCCGACGGGTCGGGCGTGTATGCCAGTTGCTCCGTCAAGGTGAAGGAAAGCGGCGGCG
>JAEEGL011862343.1_pt1 | contig 10230 bp, 5 predicted proteins | sample 9134231 | NCBI WGS metagenome assembly JAEEGL01 (sample SAMN16246548, study PRJNA631951) | gut metagenome | biome: gut microbiome; feature: rumen; material: fiber-attached | host: Bos | place: Iran: Karaj | collected 2018-10 | reverse complement strand
CGCCACAAGGGCTTCATTCCCTGGGACGACGATATGGACATCTGTATGCCGCGTCCTGACTACGACCGCCTCATGGCCCATGCCCGCGAATGGCTGCCCGAACCGCTGGAGGCACTGGCCATCGAGACGAGTCCGACGTTTCCCGGTGGCTTCGGCAAGATTGTGGACTCCAGCACGACGCTCATCGAGCGCGAGCACAGTGACTACGTGGGAGGTATATATATAGATGTGTTCCCCATTGACGGCATTTCGGCCAACCCGCTGCTGAGCCGTCTGGCCGTGGCGCGCTATAAAGCCTGCGACAAGCTGCTATACTTCCTCCACCGCGACCCCTACAAGCACGGCCATGGCCCCTCGTCCTGGCCCGTGCTGCTCATCCAGCGGCTCTTTACCCATGAGTGGGCACGCCGGCAGCTGCTAGCCGCCTATCATGCCTACGATTACGAAAGTGCCGACCGCGTGCTCGACTACGATGACGGCGTGCGCGGCATCATGCGCAAGGAAGTGCTCGGCGATCCGCAGCCCTACGACTTCGAAGGCCATACGGTGATGGGTGTGGAACATGCCGACGTATATTTGCGGCAGAAATACGGAGATGACTACATGACCGTCCCGCCCCACGACCGTCAGCGGCAGCACAACTTCTTCTTCCTGGACTACAACCTGCCCTACCGCCAGTACCGCGACCAGCGACAGTTCGTTAGGAGTTAGGAGTGAAGAGTTAGGGGTTAAGACTGTTGACCATTCTCATTGGCCGTTTCAATCCGTTTTTGTAACTTTGCCCCATTAAAAGACAGCAAGTTATGGATTTTCTGATAGGACGATAACCTGTAGGCTGTCGGCCTTGTGGCCTACTACCCATACTGCATTGCAACCGGCGTGAAGGGCACTGTCGGCGACGGCCTTGACCTCTGCGGGGTCGTAATGGTCGAACTTGGCCTCGCTGATGGCTGTCTTCCATGTGTAGCCAGTGTAGTGGCTCACGGAGAGACCCCAGCCGAAGGCATCGGCGGGCCGCACGCAGAAATTGCTGTAGCGGGGTTCCTCGGGGTCGTCGATGCTGATTACCATGGCCTTCTGGATGGGGCTTGTGGCACTTTCTATGGCTTGTATGGCCAGACGCTTGCCTAACAGTCCCGACTCACGCGCAGCAATATAATGATGTACGTCGGTGAAGAGGGCGGCGGCCATGAACAATGCAAAGGCATAGGAGGCATGACTAATTGTAGGGAATCTAGCTTCTCTAATTCCGCTGGCGGTAGGCTGCGAAAGCAGTACTGCTATGATGATGGCAGCAATGGACAGGGCGGCATAGTTGTGCATGATGCTTACCACGGTAATCAAGTGGGGTGAGACGAGGATGAAGAAGCATGCCACCAGCAGCAGTAGGCGTCTCATGCTTGTCTGCCATAAACGGCAGGCCAAGATGAGCAGGAAGGGTAGGGACATCAGTGCCGTAATGCCCACAATAGCAAGGTTACGCGTTGGTGCATAGACTGCACTCATATAGTCAAGCGGCACCCAGGTATAGGCCATCAGCTGGACGAAGTCCTTCAAATGGGATAGTAACGAGGTTTCAGAGTATTCCTTGGGATAATCTATTCCCACAATGCCAGAGTGGATAAGTAGATAAAAGATGACGAAATAGGCTATGGCCAGCAGTATTCCTTTGCCGGCATCGCATACTGCCTGGTGCAGGGAAGTCTGTCTGAAGGTGAAGGCAAAAATTGGCGGAACCACGGCCCAGGCCAGCCCGTTCTCTTTTGACAAGACTGCCATGACTACGCAGAAAAGCCAGATATACCTACCCCTACAGGGAGGATAGTCGTGGGTGTTTTTACTGGTGTATGTCCATAACGCAAGGAGTCCCCAAAACTGTGCGAACGTCTGATTCAGTCCGTCGCAAGCCAAGGTGGCACCCAGCGTCGCAGGTGAGAAGAAGAAGAAGAGTGTGGCGATGTTAGTGGCTGTTATACCTAGTCGCAACCGTCGGCAGAGGGCAAAGACTAGCAAGGCATTAGCCGTGTGCCCCAGAAGGATAACCACATGGTTGAGTGAAGGGAAAAGTGATGGAAACCGCCCCACAATGCTACCTAGCAAGGCATCGAAAGGCCGCCGAACGCTGTCTGGAAAGAAATAGTCAGGGTCGGCTATCTGCACCCACCAAGGTGACTGTAACGATGCGTAGTCGTCAAACGTGGGGAGTATGCCGCAGACGTACCACAGAATGAATGGAAGGGAGATGGCTATGACAAAGATTGAAAGGTACTTTTTCATTGGATTGCAAAGATAGGGAATATAACTCACTATGGCGTCTATTGTTTAGTTAAATAAAAATAAAAGTTGCAGGGCTGGCTTTGCAGGGCAGAAAAAAATAGCGTAATTTGCATTACAATAAATAATGGACTTATGAAAAAGCTTGTCTTTTTTCTCTCACTTTTTCTCCTGTTGTGCAGTACGTCCCTGAGGGCTCAATTATTGATTAACGAGCTCATGCAGTCCAATGTCGATTGTGTCATGGATGACCTCAACGACTTTCCTGACTCATGGGTCGAACTCTATAACGCTGGACAAAGTGACGTGGTTCTCAGGGACTATCGGCTGGGCGTTACCACCGATATGGAAAAGGCATGGAGACTCCCGTCAAGAGTCATTCCTCCTGGAGGATATGTCCTCGTCTATTGCGACAAGGTGGGAAAAAGCCTCCATACTGATTTCCGCTTGGAGTCGGGAAAAGGTTGTGAGGTGTATCTCTTCTGCGAAGGGAAGGTCGTCGACCAGGTCTCTGGACTAGTCAAGCAACCTGCTCCAAACATTGCATACGGACGGAAAACAGATGGCGCCAATGAATGGGGCTACCAGTTCAAGCCTACCCCAGCAGCACAGAACTGCGGAGACATCACTAACCAGATTCTCGGAACGCCCATATTCAGCACGCTAGGACACGTCATCACTTCATCGGAACCCATATCCCTTGAACTCTCCCTGCCTGAAGGGTCGCCAGAGGGGACAGAGATACGATATACCCTTAATGGTGCTGAACCCACGGCAACGAGCAACCTCTACACGGCTCCGCTCACCATCAGCAATACCACCACTGTACGTGCCACGCTTTTCTGTCCAGGATTCCTCTCGCCACGGTCTGTGTGCCATTCCTATATCTTCTTCCCTCAAGACAGGCCACTCTCATTGCCCGTCGTCAGCATTGTTACAGACGGAAGATATTTCTACGACACCAAAATCGGCATTTACGTTGTAGGTGACTACCAGAAGAACCTTAACAACTATGATTTCGACTGGCGGCGGCCCGTTAATGTAGAGCTATTTGAGAAAGCTGATGCTGAGAGTGTCATTAACCAGCTATGTGAGACGCGGGTCATGGGCGGAGCCTCAAGCGGTTACGTCGTAAAGTCACTTGGCCTGTATGCCAACAAGCGCTTCGGCAAAAAGCGTCTCGAGTATGAGTTCTTCCCAGACCAACGTCCAGGCATTACCGACTTCAAAAGCATTGCTTTGCGCAACGGAGGTAACGACTGTTATTATCTTGTCATGCGCGATGCCATCATACAGCGGACTATGGCACAGAACGCCGACCTCGACTGGCAGGCATGGCGACCAGTCATTCTGTATATGAATGGTGTCTACAAGGGTATTTTGAATTTCCGTGACCGTTCAAATGCCGACAACGTGTATACATACTATGACGGGTTGGAAGACATCGACATGATTGAGGACCTCAATGAGCTGAAGGAAGGCGATTGGACTAACTATAAAGCTTTCAAATCATTCTATTCGGAGGGAGGTCATACGATGAAGGAATACGAGCAGTGGATGGACTGTGAAGAGTATATCAACCTGATGGTTATGAACAGCTATTTCATGAACTGCGACTTCCCAGGGAAAAACATCATGATGTGGCGACCACGCAGCGAAGGCGGTCGCTGGCGCTGGATAGCCAAGGACACTGACTTTGGTATGGGGCTTTATGACCAGACTGCTGACTTTAACTACTTTGCATGGCTCTATGATCCAGAATATGACCCTGATTGGCTTAATTGGGCCAACCAGCCAGAACATACTCTGCTATTCCGTCATCTGATGGAAGACCAGGATTTCAAGCGTGAGTTTATCGACCATGCTGCCATTTACATGGGGGACTTCCTGAATGAACGAGGCACACGTGCCGTCTGGGACCCGATGTTTGACATGATAAGCACAGAAATGCCCTTTTCTTGTCAGGTTATAGGCAAAAACTGGGATAGATACCTTACCAAAACAGACATTGCTCGCAGTTGGCTTGCCGAAAGGACGGACTATGTTTATCAGCACTTGGCTGATACCTACCAGTTAGGGAAGCCCGTACCACTGACTATCAACAAGGATTTGGACACCCCTGTCCAGATTTGTGTTAATGGCATAGACATCGTCAAGCCATATTTCGACGGCAAGTTCTTTGCCTACCGTGACATTTCCATAGAGACGTCTGGCAATGACCAGGTGCAGGTAACGGGATGGAAAGTCGAAATGACGAGGGGAGTGAAAACAACCATTACATACGTTGATGGCCCAGCATATACTTTTTCCATGCCCGATTGTGACAGTCTCGCCTTGGCAGTAGTTACTGGCAAATCGATAGGCATTAGCGAAATACCTGTTGATGCTCATGAATCGCAGTCAACGCTTGCCACCTTCGACTTAATGGGACGGCATACAGACAAGCCTGCCAAGGGAGTCTACATTGTAAGAGAGGGTTGCCAGACACGCAAAATGGCCGTGCGATGAATACCTATGTTGGGAATCTAGCTTGTCTAATTCCGCTACCGCGACAATTTTATCCCACGGATGCGCCGCTTGACTTTGTTCATGGGGATTGTCATCACCAGATAGTCATTACCTTTCAGCGTAATCACTTCATACTTGAAACTGTCCAGTTCGAATTCATCGTCAGGGTATGTCGTCCAGCGTTTGTAGAACGGCAGGGGCACTTCGTCGCCCAGCTCAAACACTACGCAACTAACCTGCTGTGAGGGTTGCAGCCGCCAAATGAAGAGTTTTTCGTTGCTGTCAGCTTCCCAGTGAGTGTAGGCTGCGGTGTCGGTCTCTATTTTGTTCACAACATCCTCAGGCAGCATGATGATGCTCTCCTTATTGAATAGTCTTGCCACGCATCTTGTTTCAAGATCCTGACTGTCGAAAGGCATGTAGCACTGCGTGAAGCCGAACTCAACATTCGGATACACATAGCGTTTTCCCAGCCATTCGTGTAATTCGTTTAATTCGTGGTCGGAAAACTGCCTGATTTTAATGATGTGAGAGTCGGGTGTCTCTGCCTGCATCGTCTGAAGCTGGTTGCAGTGATAAAGGTAGTTCTCGTGGTTCTCGCGGTTCAGAGCGATGGCCAGAACCGCCATAAGGGCGGCTATAGCCATGGCGATGCAGACCGTGACCGTCTTATACCGCCTCAGCCATCCTTCCTGCCAGATTCTGAGAAGTGCGAGCATGGCCAGGAAGTCGACATAGATTGCCACGCGCTCCAGGGTCTCGCCGCAGGCAAGGACGATACCCATGGCTGCGATCCAGGCCGTGAGGATATATCGGTTGGCACGCACACTTCCCAGAAACACCTCTGTGCCTCTGTGCAGCTGTATGGCCAAGATGATGAATAGCAGCCACGAGATTCTGACATTCAACACGAGGTTAAGTGGGCCGGCCAGCAAGCGCTGCTGAAGGGTGACACTATCTTCCTCTACTCTGTGCCATAGGGCAGGCGAGAGCAGTAGCGTCATCAATCCCATGATGTATGCCAGGACACAATAGATGGGTAGATTCGTCTCCCTGCGTTGGCGGAAAAGCCAGTAGAGTAGCGCGATGCTGACAGGTAGAGACAGCGCCTCATGCATTCCACCTGCTATAATTGCCAGTGGCAGCGCAATGGGTGACCGTGCCCTGAGCGTCAGGATGAATACCATGTTGATGACCATGGGCCAGAGATAGTTGAAAGCTCCGATAATCCAGATGAAGCCCATGCGGAATCCCTGCATCAGGACGAATATCATGGTGAAAGTCAGTGCGGCGGTGACGGCGCGTAGCTCCTTCGGCGTATTGGTGATTTTCGTTACGAGCACTATCATCAGCAAGAACATCGCTGCGTTCAGCAGTTTTGTCAGTTCCTCAGGCACCAGGTTCAACAACACCTGTGCCACGGAGTGTACAATAAAACGACCACAATAGCCACTCCAGTAGTGAATCTGCTGCGACCGCAACACATCGGCCAGCGAACCGATGCGCTCCAGGGGGCCATCCCAATCCGGCTGCCACACAAAGCGATACAACAGGTCCTCCATCATCGTGGGGGTGGAATACCAGTTCAGCAGACCCATGATGACCGCGATGAGCAAGTAGACGTAAGAACTCTTCATAGGGGCCGAATGTGATGACGGGCGACTTGCGCGTTCGGGTATCCAGTGCTTTTCGTCGGCTATGGTCATGATCTCCCTGTCGCCTTGGCTGTCGCCATAGACGGTGAGCCTGTAGTTTGCGCGGTGGGGTTCTTCGTTCAGCAGCCGTGCCACTTTTTCAGGGCCGTAGCAGTTCTTGGTCGTGAAGTGCCCTGTGAGCTTGCCGTCAGCCGATACTTCTATTTCTGTGGAAAGGATTGTCGATACCCCCTGCTGTTTGCACCATGGCAATAGCCATTCGCGTATGCTCGCGCTGATAACGATGACGGTATGGCCGGCAGCCACATGGTAGTGCAGCTGCTCCACGATGTCGGGTCGTGTCATCTCATTGATGCAGCTGGCGAAAGCCTTTCCATGTTGGCAGAAAGTTTCATACGCCATCTTACTAAAGAAAAAACCGAAGATGTGCTGTTTGAGACGCTCGTTGGAGAAGATGTGGAGGAAGTAGGCGGCTATCCAGTGCGCGTTCAGCAACATGCCTATATACAGACGCCAATGCCCATGGACAAAGGCAATAAACTGCAAGAAGGAATCCTTGCGCGTAAGCGTCCCGTCGAAGTCGAACACCACTATTTGGCGATGATTCTTTTCTGTCATATCACGTAGATGAATACTGCAAAGCAAAGCAGCCACCCGACGGCGCAGACCATAAGCCAAAGGTCACCAAAGAACAGTGTCGTGGGGCCTTCTTTTTTATGGAACACCATGATGAGTTGCATGTAGCGCAACAGACCTACCAGCACCCAGATGCTGGTGGTGTAGAGATAGGGCGTACCGATGTGGAGGATGACTTCGCTGTCGAGGGTATAGAGGATATAGCACACAATGATGACTGAAACCATAACCGAGAGTGCCGTGTAGGCAAAGGGCATATTATAGCCCGCCATGCTTTTCCTGAGCGTTCTGCCCTGCTCTGTTTCACTGACGCGCTTGGCTAATGCTAAGAAGAGCGTGAGCAAGAAGGTCATGATGATAATCCAATGGGACACCCAGATGCTTGTCGTCAAGCCTCCTGCCACGACGCGCAGCACGAAGCCAGTGGCAATGCAGACAATGTCGATGATGGCGTGATGTTTCAGCCAGAAGCTGTAGGCAATGTTAAGAATGAGGTAGATGGCTACGGGAAGAGTCAGCCATAGGTTATCCGTCCATTGGTATAAGACTATCAGCGGTACTGATGCGAGCAATAGGCAGGCCCCCATCATCCATTGGGCGGAAGACAGTGACATGGCTCCTGATGCCAGCGGGCGCATGCACTTCAAGGGACTGGCTTTGTCGGCCTCCATGTCAACCATGTCGTTGAGGCAGTACACTGCACTGGACACCAGACAAAAGACCAGAAACATGGCTAATGCTTGGAGGAAGAGGTCTGCCTCAAGCAGGTGCCGGCCAAAGAACAGAGGGGCGAACACAAAAACGTTTTTTGCCCATTGGATGGGGCGGAGCAACTGGATGTAGGGTGACATGTGAGAATACTTTATTAGGGTGGTGGGCTGGCACGGCTTTACATAGAACCAAAGACTGACTGAAAGATGAGTCCGGCGATGCTGTCTTCTATTTTCGGGGCAAGGACCAATGGCATGGGAACGGTCATGGCCACGAAAAAGTAGAAGATGGGAGAGCGTAGCACGGCACAGCGGCTCAGCATCGACTGGATGTGGCAGGATGTTTTGTCGATGAAAGACACTCGGCCCGCTGCCTTTGGGAAGAAATGAGCAATGAAAAGGGCTGACACGGTGCATAGGGGAATGTTGCGCCCCCAGTCGCATGACAGCACTGTGAACATGGGAATCATGGCGATGAACTGGAGAAGGAAAGCATTGCTCATGATACGGGCATTGAAGCTGCCGGACGGCCAGAAGGGAACCTTTGCCACATCAAGGAACGTCACTAGATAATAGGTTCCTGCCAGCATGTAGGTGATGAGTGGGGCGGTCAGCCATGACGGCTCTGGGCCGACGTAGGCTGAGTGCAGATGGAAGAGAAACGTTGGCCATGTTGCCCATCCAAGGGCCTCCTCACCCATGCCGATAACCTCTGGTCCGTCGCCAAAGGGGTATGACTCGAACAGTGGCATCCAAGATTGCCATATCGACAGTCCGATTTCCGCAGTGCCTTTCGACAGGAAGGTAACAAGTATGACCGGCACCACAGTCCATGTGAGCAGTCTTTTGCCCGCCACGAGGAATACCGAAGGGAACACGATGAATACTGAGGGTTCATAGCTCAGGATGAGTACGACGGAGATGAAGAAGTAGCCGAGGAAATACGTCAGTCTGCCAGTGCGTAGCCAACGCGACACCAGAGAAAATAAGGCGTATGCCAGTATAAGCACGAGGTAGTCGCGACGAATACATACCGACAGGAAGCCACCGCCCAGACTGCACAGGCAGAATAACACCGTGGGTGACCACTGTAGTCTGTGGAACATCCTCAGTAGCAGCAAAAGCAGTAACGGTGAGAATATGAATGGCAGCATGAGGATGAACTCACGCACATTGAACGGCCAGATGCCGTACATCCAGAAAAGCAGTTGCCCCAAAAGACCACGTCTCACGAAGCCTCCCTCGTAGTTGATAAGCCAGTCGCTGACGTAGTATTCTTGATAAAGGGTCTCGGAAAGTGGCCCAAGCGTCCATTGTCCATGCTTGAAAAATACGACAAGCATCAGCAGGATGAAGAAGGTGGACAGGCTGTAAGCCAGAAGATTACCCCTCATAATCTTATAATTATTTTCCTGCCGCTTCTTGTGCCATTATCAAAAACAATGTAGATGCCCGGTGGCAAGTGTTTACTGGTCGACACTTTGCGCCCTCTGAGGTCATAAATGACGTGATTGCCGGTGCTGCTCAACGAGGCCAGGTCTACGTTCAGCTCGTCAAAATATGACTTCTTGTATAAGAGTGGCAGTTCTGTTTCGTCTATGAACTCCATACGTCGCTTTATCCAGTCACAGATATATACATACTCCGTGTCGAAGTCAATAACGTCGCCCCATACATCGCTGTCGCCGCTCCATTTCGCCTCTTCACGACTTGCGGCCCCGCTCTTTTTCAAGGCATGGTAGTAGTGGTTGACGATGGCCAGGATGCTGTCGGTATGCAACGGTTGGCCAATCTGCCTCAGTTGCTGGTAGCGCTCGTTGAGTAGTCCTACGTAGTTGTTGAAGTTGTCACGAAAGAACCTGTAGGTCAGCGAAAGCTCGAAGTCCATCCTGAATTCAGGTGAGTTGTAGTAGCCTTCGTCTGTCTCGTGGACCAGCTGTCCTCCCCATCGCTGTCCAAAAGTGGCATCAAGGTCCCAGGGGGTTGGCGTGAGCCGCTTGGTCTGTGTCTTGTCATAGACTGCCCAGTACATGTTTTTCCCCGTATTGTCGACAGCATTGACGACATTGAAGAAGATGTTGTAGTCGATGAGCACAGGAATGTCGAAATAGTCGGCAACATGCTCCTGAAACTCCTCGTCAGTGCTTCTGTTGGCAAAATTGTTGGCTTCGATGAGGGGTATCCAGTCTACGGTGTCACTGTCATCACCCAGCTCGGGGTATTTAAACTCATAGCCAAAGAATGTGTCCTTGCTGTTGTCGTAGCTGCTAAAGAAATCGTACATCTGGGTTTTGCTCCAGCTGACGCCCTTGTAGAGGCATCCGCGTATCTCGCCCGTTCCGCTGTCCAGCTTCTTCAGTTTCAGCTGCTTGCGGTCTATGAATTCGGAGAGGTTGTATATGCCCCGCCACTCGTCACCCAGGAACACCTCCACCACGTCGCCCCTG
>JAEEGL011847482.1_pt1 | contig 10230 bp, 9 predicted proteins | sample 9134231 | NCBI WGS metagenome assembly JAEEGL01 (sample SAMN16246548, study PRJNA631951) | gut metagenome | biome: gut microbiome; feature: rumen; material: fiber-attached | host: Bos | place: Iran: Karaj | collected 2018-10 | reverse complement strand
TTATGATAGGCATGATCCAGTGTCACTACGGGGAGGTTGGAGTAAGCCAGTTCCTGTACCATCGGATCCAGAAAATCTGCGCATATGATCGCTACGCCGTCAACGCCGCGGTAGAGAGCGTGTTGAAGAAAGGTTCGTTTCTGATGACCTGCGTTCCCGTTGATAAAGCAAAGGTCATAACCTCTCCGTTCAGCTTCAAATCGAAATGCGTTTAAAGTAGATGCAAAGTATTCGTGCATAAATCCGCTGTTTGACAGATCCGAGAACAGAATCCCAAGGTTATACGTCCGGTTGGTTTTCAGCGAACGTGCCGCAGAATTCACAGTATAGCCCATTTCCTTAGCAACGGCAAGAACACGCTGCCTCGTCGTTTCCCCGATGTCCTGTTGTCCGTTTAAAGCCTTACTGACCGTTGCCACAGAGACTCCGCATTCCAAAGCAACATCTTTTAAGGAAGCCAACGCATTGCACCTTCTTACTTAAACGTTTTCGTAAGTTAGCATATCTCATTTTGCTCTTTATTTCAAGAATAATTTGAGTTTTTCTGAAATTTTGTTACATTAGAACAATTCGGTGTGTCAGTATTTGGTAATTTTGCATACTGTTATTTTGCTATTAAGACTTCAATCACCGCATCAATCTCTGTCGAAAAAAAAAGCATGTTTTTTTTGTAATAATGCTTGCTTTTTTTACAGATTTGGATTAATCTTATCACATAAGGCATACTTAAACGTTTTCTTTGTGAAGGAGAACGCAACATGAAATTTGGTTTCTTTGATGATGCACGAAAAGAATATGTCATAACAACGCCATGCACTCCTCTGCCCTGGATTAACTATCTCGGCAGTGAAAACTTTTTTACTCTCCTCAGCAACACTGCAGGCGGCTACAGTTTTTACCGTGACGCAAGGCTGCGTCGTCTGACCCGCTACCGCTACAACAATGCCCCTCTCGATTCTGAAGGCTTCCATCTTTATATCCGGGACAATGATACCGTCTGGAACCCGGGGTGGCAGCCGGTTCAGACCTCTCTTGACCGATATGAATGCCGTCACGGTCTGGGTTATTCTGTCATTGAAGGGCAGAAAAACAATCTCACAGTTCGTCAGGAGCTTACCGTCCCGCTGGGCGATAACTGTCTTCTGATGCGCGTGACACTGAGGAATGAAGGCGGAACAGCAAAAACCGTCTCTCTGTTCCCCTATCTCGAGTTCTGCCTCTGGGACGCCCAGGACGACGCCTCCAACTTCCAGCGCAATTATTCCACCGGCGAGGTGGAGATCGAACCCTGTGCGGTTTATCATAAAACGGAGTATCGTGAACGCAGGGATCACTATGCGGTCTTCTGGTCAAATCGTCGGCCTGATGCTTATGACACTTCGCGTGAGGCTTTCCTCGGCGTCTATGGGAGCCCCGCAAAACCCGCAGCCGTTTTCGGGGAAGGCTGTACCGGCAGCGTCGCCCACGGCTGGCAGCCTATAGCTGCCATGGAGTTTGTCCTTTCCCTTCAGCCTGGCGAGACTGAATGCCTGATTTTCGGGCTGGGTTACATTGAAAACCCGCAGACGGAAAAATGGGAGAGTCCAAGTGTAATAAACAAGCGCCCTGCGCATGCCATGATTGCCCGCTATCAGGACCGGTTCGCATTTGACACGGTTCTCGCATCGCTGCATGATTACTGGCGCGGTCTCCTTGGTGGATACCAGGCTGCTACCGGTAACGAAAAGCTTGACCGGATGGTCAACATATGGAACCAGTATCAGTGCATGGTCACCTTTAACATGAGCCGCTCTGCAAGCTATTTTGAAAGCGGAATGGGCCGAGGGATGGGTTTCCGTGATTCCTGTCAGGATCTTCTCGGTTTCGTTCATATGATTCCGCAGCGTGCCAGGGAGCGCATATTGGATATCGCCGCTACACAGTTCCCGGACGGCAGCGCCTATCACCAGTATCAGCCTTTGACCAAAAAGGGCAATCTTGACATCGGCAGTGGTTTTAACGATGACCCTCTATGGCTTATTGCCGGCACCGATGCCTACCTTCGTGAAACCGGTGACTGGAGTATTTTGGACGAAGCCTGTGCGTTTGACAATGATCTTTCCCTCTCACAGCCGCTTCTGGAGCATCTGCGCCGCAGCTTCCGTTACACCGCTACACATCTCGGTCCCCATAAGCTGCCGCTGATCGGTCGTGCAGACTGGAACGACTGTTTGAACCTCAACTGTTTTTCCGAGCATCCCGGAGAGAGCTTCCAGATTTCCGGTCCAAGCGAAGGCCCCGTGGCCGAAAGTGTGTTCATAGCAGGAATGTTTGTTAAGTACGGACGCGCCTGGGCAGATATATGCCGACACATCGGGCTGGCAGACGAGTCCGCAGATGCAGAACAGGCGGTCGCCGAGATGGAAGCCGCTGTATTGGACGCAGGCTGGGATGGCAGTTGGTTCCGGCGGGCATATGACGCTTTCGGAAATGTCGTTGGCGGCGCCGCCTGCGAGGAAGGGAAAATCTTCATCGAGCCTCAGGGCATGTGTGTCATGGCCGGGATCGGAAAAGTAAGCGGGCAGGCTGCTCAGGCACTGAAGAGCGTGGAGGAATGGCTGGATTCAAAATACGGTATTGTTTTGCTGCAGCCAGCCTACACACGTTATCACCTGGAACTGGGTGAAATCAGCAGCTACCCTCCCGGATACAAGGAAAATGCCGGCATTTTCTGCCACAACAACCCATGGATTGTCTGCGCAGAGGCAGAGCTCGGTCACGGTGACCGCGCCTTTCAGGTCTATCGGCGTACCTGCCCCGCCTTTATTGAAGATATCAGTGAAATTCACCGCACCGAGCCCTATGTATACAGCCAGATGATCGCGGGCAAAGATGCCCCGACTTTCGGCGAGGGAAAAAACAGCTGGCTCACCGGCACCGCCGCCTGGACCTTCCTAAGCATCTCTCAGGCGATTCTCGGTGTTAAACCAACACTTGACGGTTTGCAGATTGATCCCTGCATTCCTTCCTCTGTTCGTGAGTTTTCCGTCTCACGCCGCTACCGCGGAGCACTGTATAAGATCACGGTTCATAATCCGGCAGGTGTCTGCAGCGGTGTACGCTCTGTCCTGATGGACGGTGCTGAGATTGTGGGGAATGTACTTCCCGTCCAGCCGGATGGCAAAACTGTAAATGTAGAAGTTTTCCTGGGAGATTAAGTATACGATTTCTTTCTGAGGCAATTGAAAACTCCTGGAGCAGGTTCGGTCATCGCCGACTTTGCTTCAGGAGTTTCATTTTATCTGGAAGCTGGGAAGCTGTTAAACCAGGCCCTCTCTTCGAAAGCTTTTTTCTTTGGAAGTACAGGCTCAGCTTCCGCGATCCCGATAGGCAGGAAACAGACCAGATCATAGCAGTCCGGGATCCCCAGGATTTCAGCCATCTGATCCCCGATGCGGTCATCATCCGTGATATGTCCCTCGATCCAGCAGCTCTGGTATCCAAGTTCGACAACGGCAAGCAGCATATTCTGAATCGCTGCAGAATAATCCTGAACTGCATAGCATCGATCCCGATACGCATTGATCCTCTGCGTCAGGACGCAGATCATGGCAGGCGCCGTTTCTCCGACAGGCGGAGTAATCACGGCATGCAGTCTCTTAAGAATTTCCGGATCGTCAACTGCAAGAAGACTTGTAGTCTGCATATTGCAGCCAGAGGGGGCTGCGAGCCCGGCCTTCAGGATTGCAGCCAGATCCTCCCGTGGAACAGGATCCGGACGGAACTGCCCCCGATAGCTGTGCCTCGTATGGATTGCCTCCAGCACATTCATACTTTTATGCCCTCCCGTTTTTCTCAAAGATAGTTCAGCAGTTCGGAACGGACGAAATCCATGCGTCGGTCTGCAAAACCGAAATCCATTTCCTTGTAGCTCCACAGGCATCTGGCTATCCGATGTCTCTCAAACACCTCATGGATTGTTTTGAACCAGAGAAGAGCATCCTCCGGCGGAACGACGTCAATGACGCCATATTCTCCGCAATACAGTTCCGTTCCCTCTGATGTCGCTTTTTCAACAGCAGCGGAAAACAGTTCATCGAACCATTCTGCCGTCGTACCGGTTTCGGCAAAGGAGAGGCGCTCGCTGATATCCCTCCGTTCCGCTTCCCAGTAAGCTCCCTGATGCGTATAGCGATGAGGTTCATAACAGTGGAAGCTGTAGAAAACTCTCTCGTCGTACGGTTTGGGAAGCTCTCTCACGGTCGTGACGCTGTTGTGATAATAGCTGCCGAGCAGGATCTGCGTGTCAGGCGCATAATTTCGGATTCGCCGGATACACTCGGTGGAAATCCTTATCCACGCAGGAAGATACTCCGGTTCAGTAATCTCATTAAGGAGATCAAACATCACGGAGTCTGCCCGATCACCATAGCGCTTCGCAAAGCATTCCCAGACCGAATAAAAGTAGCTCTGGAACTTCTCAGACTCAAAGAAGCCGAGCTCTTTTTCCTGTGGGTCAAAGGAGAAGCCCTGGGTTTTATGGAGATCAAGCACCATGTTCAGGCCATATCTCTCACAAAATGAGAGCGCCCTGTCTATGCGCTGCAAGCCTTCCTCTATCATGCTCCCGTCACGGTTTTGGATTACATTATAATCGACAGGAAGACGGACATGGTCAAACCCCCATGATGCAATTGCTGAGAAGTCATCCCCGGTAATATAGTTGTCCAGACGATCCTGACTGTAATCACACTGGGAAAACCATCCCCCGAGGTTGATTCCCTTATAAAATCCATGATTTCTCTGCATAATTATTTCTCCTTCTGTACTTCCAGAAATTCCAGAATCAGCGCATTGATGTCAATCAGATTATAACGCTCGCTCGGCCAGGAATGGCGTCCGTTGGATATGACCAGATGCCAGACCTGCTGCGCCTTATCTACGCCTGTATATTTGGTCAGCTCAGAGCCGTCTCCAATCAGTCCGGTCTCCGACTGCTCCAAGCCGTTGGAAGCCGCCCAGTATTCCATTACTTCCTCAATCGCCGGTGCATTGGCGTATCGGGCGCTTCCGTCCCTGTTTTTCGGAACGACGGTATCCTTCTCGCCGGTAATTTGGAAGAAGCCAACCGTATTGCTCTCACGGCGCATTTCCCATACGCTCTGCTTCATCAGCCCCGCAACGCTGACGCAGGCATGAAACGTATCACTCGCTTCCATCGCCAGACGGTGCGTCATAAAGGCGCCGTTGCTGAAGCCGACGGCATAAGTGCGGCTCGGATCCAGTAAATACTTATCCTGCAGATATCCTGAAAGGGCTGTCAGGAATTCTACATCCCTGTTTCCTTGATGACCTGCGTCTGAATTCCAGCCAACTGACGAAGTGGGCGAACTCGGGTCAGGTGCCCCAGTCACATAAGCAACGGCATACCCCAGCGGAACGGCTTCCTTGTCGAAATGAATCTCTGAGCGAAAAGCTTCCGCGGTGTCCCCGTATCCAGGCAATAAAAGAACTAAGGGCGCCCCCTCGCGCTTCATGGGTAAATCGAGTATAAAGGTGTGCTTCATGCCATCAAAAGAGCAGGAATAGGTATTCTGTTTTTCCTGTACAACGTCCCCGATTACGGGAACGCTCTCCTCCCCTTTTCCGCATCCGATCAGGAAGCCAAGCAGGAAGCAGAGGATGATTGTGCCGACCGTTTTTTTCATCTTTTTCTCCTTATTCCGCTGTCCTGCAGCGCACATCACTTCCTTGGTTCGGCAGTTCTTTCCGGAAGTTGACTTTCCGGCACGCTTTCATTATAATATCAGAACAGCATATCATCTGAAAAGGCGGGAAAAATGAAAGAAAAGTGGAAAACATGGTGGTGGTATCACCGAGCGCACGTACTGATTGCAGTTGTTGCAGCAGCAATCATTCTGTACTCTTTTCTGCCGGGGTTTCTGGCGCCGAAACCGGATTGCAGCGTTGCGGTTATCTCCTTGAGCGGGATGCCGGATGAAATCATGGCCTCTCTGGAGGAACGTTTTCAGCAGGCAGTGGAAGATGTTAACGGCGACGGCAGAGTCCTGATTGAGATGAACCTGTACATGGCAGATCTCTCCGGAGAAACCCCGGGAACGCTCAATTACAGCGAAGCTGCCAAGCTTGACGCAGATCTTGTAGGAAACTACAGCAGCATTCTGCTGATTGATGATCCGGAAGGCTTCAGCAGCAACACCGTCACCCCGATTGAGCCGGCAGTACTGTGCTCTTCGCTTTCCTTTTTTGACGGATTAGCGCTGCCGGAGGGTATGGTATTTACCATCCGTTCCGACAGCACCGCAATTTGGCAAAATCTGTATACCAATGTTTTATCCGACCGCTGATATTCTCAGCGGTTTTTTATTTGATACTGACCGAGAGGGCATGCCGGCCCGTCAGTGCCTCTGTAACCGGATCTGGCTGGCCGAAACCGGCATATAGTTTCCAGCTTCCGCTGCCGGGAACCCTGTCCCCGTCGGAAGTCACCACAGTAAATGCGCGGGATTGGATTGGAACGGAAATCGTACGGCTTTCGCCCGACGCAAGCGTAATACGCGAAAATCCGCATAGGATCGGATTGTCCGGAGCATCAGGGGAAGCTTCATCCCTGATATAAAGTTGGACGACTTCACTGGCTTCGAACCCCGAATGGTTAACTACAGTGACCCTCGCTGTGCTGCGGTCTGCCGAGAGCGCTTCGATTGACATGTCCGCATAACTCAGACCATACCCGAAAGGATAGAGCGGTACGCCGGTATAATAGCGGTATGTTCGGTTCTTCATGGAATAGTCCGTGAAATCCGGCATTTCATTCAGCGCTTCGTTACGGTAAAAGGTGATCGGCAGCTTTCCGGACGGGGATACATCACCGAAGAGAAGTTCTGCAACCGCCTTTCCTCCCCGTGCCCCGGGATACCAGGTCAGCAGGATGGCATCGGCTTTCTCCTGCGCTGTTGAAACATCCACGGAACTGCCCGCCATCAGAACGAGAACCACCGGCTTACCGACAGCCAGAACCGCATCCATCAGAAGGCGCTGAGATTCTGGCAGCAGAAGGTCTTTCTTGTCACCAGACCCGATAACATTGCCGTCGTCACTTTCCTCCCCTTCAATCCGTTCATCATAACCCATGACGAGAACTACAACGTCACTGTTTTCAGCAACCGTTACCGCCTCCGCAATTCTGTCATTCATCTGGGCAAGCGGCTCAACACGATCATTGTAGAGATGACATCCCTCGGAGTAGAGCACCCTGGCGTCATTGCCCACACGATCCTGGATCCCTTCCAAAACGGAGATATAGCGTGAAGAAGTCCCGTAGTAGTTGCCGATAAGTGCCGACCGGCTGTTGGCATTAGGTCCGATTACACCAATAACGCCTTCCTGCCTGAGTGGAAGCACCCCGTTGTTTTTTAAAAGGACACAGGATTCCAGTGCCGCTTGGTGCGAGACATTCAGATGCTCTTCGCACTCCACAGCGGTATAGGGGATGCTGTCATATTCAGAGCTTTCTCCATCGAGGATACCAAGAAGATATCTGGTCGTAAACAGGCGAACCGCGGACCTGGTAATTTCCTCCTCGGTTATAAGCTCCATATCATATGCGCTCAGCAGACATTGGTAAGAATCCCCGCAGTTGAGGTCACAGCCCATCTTCAGAGCGAGTGCCGCAGACTCGGCGGAGTTTTTTGTCACATGATGTCCTGTGTGAAAATCCCGAATTGCCCAACAGTCGGAAACGACATGTCCCTGAAAGCCCCATTTTCTGCGCAGAAGATCCACAAGCAGCGTTTTGCTTCCGCAGCAGGGCTCCCCGTTGGTTCGGTTATACGCGCCCATAACAGCTTCGACTTCCGCAGTTTTAACCAGATCTTCAAAAGCAGGCAGATAAGTCTCCTCCATGTCCTTTGCAGAAACAACTGCGTTGAAACGGTGACGCATCGATTCCGGTCCGCTGTGTGCGGCAAAGTGTTTGGCACATGCAGCAGACTTCAGTGTTTCTCCGTGCCCCTGAAGCCCGTGCACATAGGCCTGCCCCAGCTGTGAAGTCAGATAGGGGTCTTCCCCATAGGTCTCATGGCCTCGGCCCCAGCGCGGATCTCTGAAAATATTGATATTGGGTGACCAGAAACTAAGCCCATGATAGATATCGTGATCCCCACGGGCTGAGAACTGGTTGTATTTAGCCCGCCCTTCCGTAGAGGCAATGTCTCCCAGTTTCTCCACAAGCTCTGTATCAAAAGTCGCCGCCAGTCCGATAGCCTGCGGGAAGCTCGTTGCGGTTCCGCCCCGTGCTACACCGTGTAGCGCTTCATTCCACCAGTTGTAGGCAGGAATGCCCAGACGCTCAATAGCCGGGGAGTCGAAGCGAAGCTGACTGGCCTTTTCCCGCAGGGTCATCTGACTGACCAAAGCACGGGCTTTGGCTTCCGCAGATTTTCGATCCATAATCATCCCTCCGTTTAAAAAAAGGAAGCTGTTTATACCGGCTTCCTTTTTGGTTTATTGATAGAAATTATCATCCTCCGGCTCTATGCGCACCGCAGGACCGCCGAAGCGCGAGAAGACCTTTACCTGACTGCGTGCGGCAATATAAGCCGGAGCAGAGACCGCGAACAGGATATATGCCCATCCGATATAGATCACCACTACTTCCGGCAAAAACAGGAAGCAGAACACCGGTATGGCAAAAGCGATCCAGATCAGCAGCGTTTTTCCCGGCTCGACAAACGCCAGAGATAAGGCGTTTTTAATTGTACCGACAAGGCTGTTTTCAAAACCTGCGTTCAGCGCAAACACCCAGGCCCAATATGCCAGTACAACAGCGCTTACAATCACACCGACGACGTAATACAATGTGCGTATGCTTCCTTTCTGCGCCACAGCGAAACCCCAGTCAACCGCAGCGATGGCAAGGCCGGCGATACCGATCAGCCCAAGCAGAAGCGACTGTATGAAGTCTTTCTTTATTGCTTCGAAAAAAGACCGCAGCGTGGCAATGGGTTCTCCCCGTGCAAGTTTAAGAGAGACACTGCACAGAGCGTTCGTTGCCGGGCCGACCGTTATCAGCGGGAGACTGCATATGAGCCACAGTATATTCAGCACCATAAGATCGCAGAGTACCCGAAGGAAAGCGCCGAGAGAGGAGGCCAGTTTGTTTTTCCGGTTCATTTATCCCTTGACGCCGCCGAGAGCTACACCGGCAATGATATACTTGGAGAGAGCAAAATATACGATAAATAACGGCAGTACCGTGAGCGCCAGGCCCAGATAGATTGCACCGTACTCTCTCTTATAGATGTCGCCCTTCAGCATTGAGACCATAACAGGCATCGTTTTCACTTCATCACGAGTCAGCAGGATGGACGGCATAAACAGGCTGTTCCACGTATACACAAAGGCAAAGATCCCCTGCGTCGCCATTGCCGGCTTCATGATCGGCATGGCAATATGATTGAAGGTATAGAATTCCTTTGATCCGTCAATTCTCGCCGAATCCAGAAGCTCCAAGGGTAGCGAAGCCAGCATAAACTGTCGGAAGAAAAACACGGCTTGCGGCGCGTAAATTGCAGGCAAAATCAATGAAAGGAGGTTGTTTGTCAAGTGGATCCTGTACATGAACTGGTACATACCGATCGAGGTGACAATGCCGGGGATCATCATCACGCACAGGATGAAGGTGAACATGGCGTTTCTCAGCTTCCACTGATATGCGACCAGTGCATAGGCAGTAAGAGTTGAAAAATATACGGTCAGTACAGTTGCACCGACAGCAACAACCAGAGAATTGATGAAGCCTGTGGTTGGATTGAACGACTTGCCGTTAAAGACCTTGAAGTTTTCCATCAAATGGGTTGACGGGATCAGGGACACCGCCTGCTGCTGAATCTCAAACGTGCTGCGTGTAGAGTTAATGAACATAACCACAAACGGGAAAATGCTCAGAACAGCCAGGAAGATGCAGACGATATAGATCAGTGTGCGAACGACAGGATTGCCGTCTCTTCTTTCAAGTGATGACATATCTTTCCACCCCTTTCATTTTCTGTCCCGCATCAGGAAAAAGACGACTGCTGAAAGCGCTGCGATGATGAGGAACAGGATCATGCTGGCAGCCGCACCGCGGGCATACATATAGCTGCCCTGGAAGGATTGGTTGTAGATAAACATGGTAGCCGTCAGTGTGGAGTTGTTTGGGTTGCCGTTATTCAGCATTTTCGGAATGTC
>JAEEGL011144389.1_pt1 | contig 10230 bp, 11 predicted proteins | sample 9134231 | NCBI WGS metagenome assembly JAEEGL01 (sample SAMN16246548, study PRJNA631951) | gut metagenome | biome: gut microbiome; feature: rumen; material: fiber-attached | host: Bos | place: Iran: Karaj | collected 2018-10 | reverse complement strand
AGATGAAGCCCTTGTTTGCGCCGATCGCATAGCCCGCGATCGCCATTGCTTCGAGGACCGCATGCGGGTCTCCTTCGAGGACGGAACGGTCCATGAACGCGCCGGGGTCGCCCTCGTCCGCGTTGCAGACGACGTACTTCTGCGGGACCTTATTCCTTGCCGCAAAGTCCCACTTCATGCCGGTCGGGAAGCCTGCGCCGCCTCTGCCGCGAAGGCCCGAATCCTTCATGACCTGGATGACCTGCTCCGGCGTCATTTCGGTGAGTACCTTGCCGAGCGCGGCATAGCCGTCCATGGCGATGTACTCTTCGATCTGTTCCGGGTTGATGACGCCGCAGTTGCGAAGCGCAACACGCATCTGCGTCTTGTAGAAGCCCGTTTCCTGCAGAGACGGGACCTCGACCTTCTCCTCGCCCTCGGTCTCCCGATAGACGAGACGGTCGACGACGCGGCCCTTCAGGAAGTGCTCCGAAACGATCTCCGGAACATCCTCGAGCTTGACACGGCTGTAGAACGTGCCCTCAGGGTACACGATCATGACCGGGCCCAGTGCGCAAAGGCCGAAGCAGCCCGTGCGTACGACCTTGATCTCATCTGCAAGGCCGTTCAATGCGATTTGTTCTTCCAATGCGTCTGCAATCTTGACGCTGCCGGAAGAGGTACACCCCGTACCGCCGCAAATCAAAACATGCGTACGAATCATTCTGTCTTTCCTCCGTTATCCTTCCACCGCACCGATGGTATATTTTGTGACGGGTTTGCCGTCGATCAGATGCTGCTTGATGATCTCGGGTACCATTTCGGGCTTGACCTTGACGTAGGTCACACGCTCCTTATCCCCTTCGAAGACCTCAACGATCGGCTCAAAACGGCACATGCCGATGCAGCCGGTCTGCGTGACGGTCACGCGATCGCTGAGATTCTGTTCCGCAACCTGTTCCACAAAGGCGTTCAGAACGGGACGTGCGCCTGCCGCGATGCCGCAGGTCGCCATGCCGACGACGACACGGATCTCGCCGGAGCCTTCCCGAAGCGCGACTTTGTTTTTCATTCTGTCACGAATCTGTGCAAGTTCTGCCAATGTTTTCATGTGATTGATCCTTTCATTTCTTAATTTTGAATATCTTCAAGCCTCCGAAGCGTATTGCTCCGTCAGCATATCCCGGATCCAAGCGAGGACCTCATACTCGTCAAGCGGTACGTCGTCCCCGAGAACCTCTCGTATCTCGCGCGTGTCGAGCTCGACCGTGCGATCCGGCAGCGTATGCCGGAAATGGAAATCCGTGTTCGGGCTTCCGCGGATCAGCAGCGTGATCGTGGAGATCACATCGCCGAGCGGCGTAAAATCCAGATGCGTCTTGTCGAACGTCGCGGAGATCTCCGTTCCGCAGTGCTCGGGATCGACCGCACGTTCCGTGGACCGGATCGCAAGCGTCCCTCCCGTCTGCTCCGCGGCGAGCTTCAGAAGCGGGATCCCCATCCCCACTTTGCGCGTCGTGCGCGTGGTGGCGAACGGATCGACGACGGTCTTCAGAAAGTCCTCGGACATTCCGTAGCCGTTGTCCTTGATCGTGATCTTCAGCGAAGTCTCCGTTTCGTCCAGCAGGATCTCGATCAGCGTCGCTTCGGCACGGATCGAATTCTGCGTAATATCGAGTATGTTCAGGCTGAGTTCCTTCACAGCGTTCCCTCCCGAAGCTTCGTAAACAGCTCATGCCGTACAGCCTCCGGCGCAGCGTCGTTCGTTTCGAGCGTCATCGTGCCGCCTGCCTCGCCGATCTCCCAAAGCCTGTGTGCATCCGAGCATACGACGACCGTGCGTCCCTCCGCAAGCCTGATGTTGTTCCGGTCGCGAAGCTCCGCGATGCAAAACACCGGCTCCGGCGGAAATGCGCCGAGTACGGCCAAAAGGCCGTTTGAATCCCGGTCGATGTGCGCCGGCCAGCAGACGCCGTTGTGCGTTTTGACCAGATCGGCTGCCGATTCGAGGTCCAGATCCGTCGCGGCGGGTAGAAAATACGGATCCTCTCCGATCTTTTCGTCCCGTTCGTTCAGGATCGGCTGTTCGCCGAAGATCTCGACACGGTTTTTGATCTTCATCCTATGCCCTTTGATCTCCTGTCCGAAAGCAAGCGCCTCCGGAAGCGTTTCAAAGACGCAGAGCAGATGGATATCCTCCGCCGTGGTCAGCTCCATGCCCGCGATCGGAACGATCCCGTACTCCTCGCATGCCGCGAAGAACGCCGGACAGTTGTCGACCGTGTTGTGGTCGGTCAACGCAACGATCCCGAGACCGTTGAGATGCGCCATACCCGCGATGTTGCAGGGCGTCATGTCCATGTCCCCGCATGGGGACAGGCACGAATGCAGATGCAGATCGTATGCGACCGTCCTCATCCGAGCAGCGCGCCGACTTCGACGCATACCTCGAACGTGGACCGTTCGGTCATAAGAAGGTTGAGATCGTGCAGCCTTGCCGCGTTGACAGCCGCTTCGTCAGGGCGTACCCCCTCCGAGAAGACGATGCACGCGCAGTCCGTGAGCTGCCCGACCGCCGCCACGTTCACGTTGGACATGATCGTGACCCAGCAGTCGCCGCTTTCGGCGCGTCCCATGACCCAGCTTAAAAGGTCGCCCGCATAGCCGCCCGTGATCTCCCGATCGCCGTCGGACAGCAGCAGCGGTTCGTATCCGGTTTTTTCGATCAGCTCGCGTACCGTCATGACTTTTCTCACTTTCCGTCGTCCCGTTCGAGTTCCTTGAGCAGTTCCTTCATGCGGATCACGCAATCGTCCAGCTTCGATTCGCCCCGTACGACATCCTCCGCGTGCGCACGGCACGTCGGCGCGCCGCATGAGCCGCAGTCCATGCCGGGCAGAAGCTTGCGGATGCGTTCGATCTCCGCCATCATGCGGAACGACTGCATCCGGTCCGCGCCGAGGATCTCGGCAGAGCTGTACTCGCCGGGCTCGACGGTCATGACCTCCTGCGGGATCGGATCGTTTTCGCCGAGGATCACGTGATTCTGTGCGACCGGCATATACCGCTGCAGCGAACGGATGCGAACGCGCGCGATATACGGGTTCTCCACCGCCATGACGCCGCCGACGCAGCCGCCGGGACAGGCGTTCATTTCGACGAATTTCAGATCGGGGAAATGCCCCATCTCAATGTCGTCGAGTACACGGATGATGTTCTCGATGCCGTCCGCCGCAAGATAATGGTCGTTCATCAAAGCGCTCGCTTCGCCGCCGGACGACGACCAGCTCATACCGATCATGCCCATCTGCGAGGTGATGCCCGGGATCTTCGTCCTGTCCATCTTCGGAAGCAGGCGGAAATAGATATCGCTCATGGAAACGATATAGTCCACGTAGCATTCCTTGTCCGCAGGCGTATTCTTGACCCAGCTGACCTTCGCGGGGCACGGAGAGATGAATACCGTTTTGACGTCCTCCGGCTTCAGCTCCGGATGATTCGAAAGCGCGCGTTCCTTCGCGAGCTTGCCCGCCAGCTCGATCGGCGGCGAGATCGGGACCATCTTGTTGCGCAGCGTCGGGAACCGCAGGGATATGAGCCGGACCACGACCGGACACGCCGTGCTGATGAACGGCGCGTGCGACATCCCCATGCGATGCATGTAGGTGCGCGTATAGTCGGTGACCATTTCCGCTGCCTTGCCGACCTCGTATACTTCATTGAAGCCGAGATCCAAAAGTCCCTGCAGCAGATAATCCGTATCGTCGAGATTTGCGAACTGGCCGAACAGCGAAGGTGCGGGAAGCGCAATGAGGAATTTGCTGTGATCGAGGGAATCCCATTCGTCGAAGTCCGCACGCTTTGCCTTATACGGGCAATGGCGGATGCATTCGCCGCAGTCGATGCAGAGGTTCGAATTGATGCAAGCCTTCCCCTCGCGGATACGGATCGCCTGCGTAGGGCAGCGGCGCAAGCAGGTAGTACACCCCTTGCACTTCGATGCGTCCAGCGATACGGAATGCTTGTATACGATCATGCGTCCTCCTTATGCGGATCTGAAATTCATCTCGATCGTCGTGCCTACGCCGACGACGGAATCGATCTTGAGCTCGTCCGAATACCGTTTCATATTCGGCAGGCCCATGCCTGCGCCGAATCCGAGCGAACGGATATTGTCCGGCGCTGTGGAATACCCTTCCTGCATGGCAAGATTGACGTCCTTGATGCCCGGGCCGACGTCCTTCAGGATCACCGTGATGCAGTCGGGCGTGACATAAACATCCGCATCCCCGCCGTTGGCGTGGATGACCATGTTGATCTCACCCTCGTACATCGCAACTGAGATCCTTCGGATCAGATCGGGGTGATACCCCATCTGCCTGAGCATCCGCTTGACCTGCACGGAAGCCTCTCCCGCGGACGTGAAATTGTTCCCGTCCACGTCGTAATGGAAATGAAGTGCGTCGCTGCGGTCTGTCATCGTCCCAATCCGCCTTCGTACAGTTTTCCGCTGGCCTCGTACATGGTCAATGGCGTTTCCAGCAGTGCGATGTGGTTTTCTGCGGCAAGCCGCTTGATCTCTTCCGTGGCGGTCTTTCCGCGGACAACGATGATGCAGCGCATATCCAGCATGTGCGCCGTACGGACGATCTGCGGATTCAGAAGGCCCGTCAGCAGCACGTCGCGATTTTCCGCAAACGCCAGAACGTCGCTCATCATGTCGCTGCCGAACGCACCGCTCATATCCTCGTCGATCTGTTCCGGCTCGGCATATACGGCCGCGTCGATCCGCTCTGCGATCTCCCGGATAGTCATACTCGTTTCCTTTCGATTATGCGCGGAATTTGTCCAAGATGCCCTTGACGTCTGCGGGAACCAATCTTCCGAAAACGTCGTCGTCGATCGTCATAACCGGAGCAAGACCGCAGCAGCCGAGGCAGCGGGTCGCTTCGAGCGTGAACTTGCCGTCGTTCGTGGTGTGCCCGGCCTTAATGCCGAGCTGGCGTTCCAACTCTGCAAGAATGTCCGCAGACCCCTTGACGTAGCAGGCGGTACCGAGGCATACACGGATCAGATGCTCGCCCTTCGGTTCGAGCGTGAACCACGAATAGAACGTGGATACGCCGTAAACCTGCTCGAGCGATACGCCGAGCCCTTCGGCGACCATCGTCTGTACCTCGATCGGCAGATAGCCGTAGATCTCCTGCGCCTTCTGGAGCACAGGCATCATTGCGTCGCTCTGGCCTTTGTGCTGTGCAATGACCTCTTTCAGTTTTGCTTCCTGTTCGGGCGTTCCCCGGAACGGGATCTCTGTGATTTTGTTCGTCATACATCCTCCTTAAAAGATGAGATTATTGACCATCAAATATTATAGCATACAGTTCCCGCGATTTCCATATCTTTTTGCAACAACTTTTACTATATTTTTTGCCGCGGCGGTCCTTCTTTTGGTATTTATGACAAATTTGTCATGAAAAATCCGCAAAAATTTAGCAAAAATTTGTGTTTGAAGCCTTTTCTTTTTTTGAAGTATCGTGTATTATATAATTACACTGAGAAGATCAATGATAGGAAGGGATGTATTATGGCAAAAAAGCAATTGAAATTCAAGCCGACTCCTGCCGGAATACTGTTCCTGGCGGCCATCGGCGTACTGCTGATCGCGATCATCGTCCTGATCGTTTTCGCCGCGACGAAATGCGGCAGCTGCAAGAAGGCGGAAGACGGGAGTGCCGAAGGAGATAAAAACCTGCCGCCGGTTACCGGTGAAGTCGATCCTCTGAACACGGTCGATCCTTTTGCTACGCCCGATGCGAGCGCCGATCCAAGCGCCGATCCGAACGCAACGGTCGATCCGAACGCAACGGTCGATCCGAACGCAACAGCCGATCCGAACGCAACGGTCGATCCGAACGCGACCCCCGACGCGCTCTCCACACCCGATCCGAACTCCACTCCGACCTCGATCGTCGTCAACACGCCCGGTCAGACCACGACCTCCGCTTCTCCGGGAACCTCCGCAAACCCGACGCCGAAGATCTACACTTCCCCGACGAGCAAGCAGAAGAAGAACGCGCAGAAGGGCTATATCAAGGCAGACAAGGTCAATATGCGCAAAGGCCCCGGGCAAAAGTATGATCTTGTGAAGTCCAAGATCGCAAGATACACCGCCGTCACCCTCTATGAGGAGCAGAGCGGCTGGTGGTTCTTGAAGTGCGGCGACAAGTACGGCTATATCAAAGCCGATTACATTGCAAAGGGCACCGCGCCGAGCACCGCATCGCCGACCGGCTCTTCCGCAGCCTCTACGAGCAACCCCGTAAACGGAAAGGTCAGTCTTGTACATAACGATTCCGTTGCTGCGCTCCGTCAGAAAGCCGATAAGGACTCGAAGTGCATCAAGGAGTATGCAAACGGTTCGACAATGACCATTTACTATTATGTAAAAGGCGCCGACGGAATGAAATGGTATTACGTCAAAATGAACGACGGCAAGACCGGGTTCATGCGGTCCGATCTTGTGTCTGCAAGCGGAAAAGTCAAGGCCGGTTGATCCGCTGACCCACCTCAATTTGTAAGACCCGCGAGCGTTTCGCGGGTCTTTTTCTATCCTTATTCGACGCTTTTTTCCTTTTTACAACTCCCTTACAACTTCGATACAACTCCCTTACAACTCGGACGCATTTTGGACGCATCTCCGTGTTATTCTGTCTGCAGATGAAATCGAACGGCTAACCATCCAAAGCTGGTTTTGCCGGTCCCTGTACATCGATAAGAATCAAATAAGGAGATGATGAATTGAATGAAACGAATGATCCCTGCCCTGCTGCTGCTTGCACTGACCGTCGCCTGTGTGAAACAGCCTGCCGCCCCGTCCGTTTCGGTCGGACGAACGGAGTCCTTTCCGACCGTTCCGAGCATCGTCGAAACGCCCATAGGTTCCGATGAAGTGCCGCTTCAGCCCATCGAAACGATTGCCTCTTCCCCTGTCCCTGCAACGGACAACCCGACCTCCGCTCCGGAACCGGATCCCACGGAACCACCCGCTCCCGCGATCGACTATACGACGTACAGAAGCGTTCCGCTCGACGCGCCGCTTTCCTATCCGATCACGGTGCGCGAGGTGAATTGGGAAGCCCTGAACGCCGGAAAGCAATATGATACGACATTCCGGAGCGAAACCGTGGATTTTCGGAATTTCCGGTATGCGATCGAGGATTTCCGCTCGGATGAGACCGGAACGCAGTTTACGATCCGGCTGTATCTTCCGGAGGAATGGACCGATCTCCAATGCCTTTCGATGAATCCGTACTTCGGCTTCCGTTTTTATCTGGACGACAAGCCGCAGAACGACTTCCGGCTCGCCGATCAGTCTGTGATCTTCGGCACGGCGCTTGCCGAAACGCGCTGTGATTCCTTTACGATGACCTACCGAAGCGACGCTGTTTCCGAAACCGTGATGCACGCCGCGCACGAATGGACGATCGTACCGTTCTTCCTCTACCGGATCTTCTTCGCCGGCAGCATATATAACGACAGTCCCGGCGGGGTCACCGATCTTACGAAAGGCGACGTCTGCCGGTTCAACGGCACGGAGGACGCGTACTGGGCCGGCAAGATCGGCGTGACCGAGCTTAGTGAGCTGTCCCTGTCGCTTCCGATCGAGCATATCGAGGCCGCACCCGCGCCGGATCCGGAGCCGCGCATGCTGCAGGTGTCCGTCTGGACCGAGGACGTCGAGCGCAACAAGAAGGAAGGCAAATACGGCTCGGACGGCAGGCTGAAGGACGGAACCGGCACGGTCTACGGAACGTATCAAAACATTACCGTCGATTTCTCAAGGTTTGAGATCCATATCGAACGGTTTTACTATTGGGAGCATGGCTTCTTTATGATCCTGCGCTGTGATTATCCCGAGGAATGGCCGCAGGAGATTCGTCAAAGCATTCGCATCGACTATCGGGTATATGCGGACGGAGAGCCATTCGGCGAGCCGACGAAAAAGGAAGGACATGTGCGTTCCTACTTCAAAGGCGCGTCCGCCACCCATTCCGGCGGATATCCGGAATATAAGACGCCGATCGGGTCGGAAACCTACAGCGTTTATGATCAAAAGAACTTCTCTTTCCTTAACCCGTTCCCCGTCAAGGAGCTGACCTTTAAATTCTATTTGGAATACTTCCCGACGCTGTCCGACCTTCACGAGAAAAAGTATGATTTGACGAACGGCGAACCGTTCTACGTGGATCGCTTTATGAGCGAGGACGTTGAAAAGGTCCCGCTCTTTGAAATCACGATACCGACCGACCAACTCGTTTATCAAAAAGGAGGTACAAAATGAAACGCCTGCTCATCGTATTTTTATCTCTGCTGCTGCTCTGCGCCTGCGTGCCTACGCCGACCGAAGAAGCGGTCGTGAACAAAGCGGAGCATTCGATCAAGGACACGCTTTCCGCCAAGGACGCCGAAGCTTACCGGTACGAGGCGCCGTCACACTGGACGGAAACGATCGAAATGAAGAAGCTCAATATCGTAATCGACGCGGACGTGATCCTTCCCGAAAGCGGCCGTTATCCGCTGCAGACGATCCAACGGCACGAATTCACCGGTACGGATGTGCTGAACCTGCTGAACGCCTGCTTTGCAGGGCCCTTTGCATTGCGAGAGAACCGATACAGCATGGCGGAGCTGGACGAGGATCTCCGCATGGAGCTGCGCGGCAACGTGATCGATTCCGACGAGGTCACGGGCGAAGTCACGTTTGAGCCGCTTACGGAAGACACCGAGACTTTGCTTGAGCTTCGGGAGCGCATGGCTGAATGCCCTGCGGAGGACACATTCGTGCCGCTTGACCCTGCCGCATTGAGCCCGCGCAGCGAGCCATACGTGATTCGCGCGGGCGACGGAACGCTCCTTTACCTCTTCTATCAAAAAAATGCCGTGATGATATCAACCTTGCGAAACGGGGAGGTACAGGATGAAGCGACGGTCTGGAACGGTGGATTTTTCGGCGAGCCGTGGCACAGGACGATCGACGGAATTGTCGTTTCAGAAGAAATAGCCGAGGAGACGGCAAACGCCGTTCTGGAACGCGCCGGTCTGTCCGATCAGTTCGGCGTCGGTTTGACAGAAAAAGGGCGTATGGCGCATGCGATCGTTGATGCGCCGTATTATGAGGTTGCGTCCACAGGCTACATTTTCCGCATTTCCCGCACCGGCGGCGGATATATGCCGTTTCCTCAGGGCGGCGGAATGTTCCAGGAGGACCGCCGCAGCGCGCTGTATGAGCCGCCGACCGAAGAAAGCTATGCTCAAAAATGGAGCATGGATTGGATCGAGCTGTACGTTTCGGACAGCGGTGTCAACTATTTCGGCTGGTTCGATCCGAATGCGTTTGTAACGGAGGCAAACGAAAATGTTGCATTGATGCCGTTTGATGACATCCGCGCGCATATCCGGGACGATCTCCGCTTCAGTTATGCATGGACGGATGAAGGCAACAACGGCATCACCGAACTGCACATCAAAAGAATTGTTCTTTCCTGCGCCATCGCGCGCATTCCGAACGATCCGGACGAAGCGGCGCTGGTACCCGCCTGGGTCGTGGTTTACAGCGACAGTCGCTCCGAAAAAGTCAAGGGGCACGAAAAGCTCATGCTGATCAATGCGATCGACGGCAGCTATCTGCACATCGGCGCATGACGCGTATACGGAAAAGGCCCGCGAATGTTCGCGGGCCTTGTATTATCAGAATCCTCTGTTTTTGAGATCATGGACGAGCTCGACGTAAAAATCCGTGATGTCCCGGACGCCGCTGCCCGTTTTGCGGGAAAAGGCGGAGCGGCGGAAGTCGATCTCGTCGAGATGCGAGATCCCGCGGCGGGTGTTGCCGGAGATCTCGATGCAGCGCTCGCCCCATGCCGCGGACTCGACGGAGACCAGCCCGTCGTTCGGTCCTTCGATTCGATCCAGCACAAAGCACGCCGTGGAGAGGTTGATATCGGAGAGCGGCCGCTTCATCACGCCCGCGACGCTTTGATAAAAGACGCCGGGCACGTCCGGGTTCTCCGCATTGAACCGTTCCATGTGCGTAACGGCAAACTCCTCGCAGACACGCCGGAAATCGGGCTTTCTGTCTCCGACGAGACGGATCCAATTGTTCACCGCAAACGCCGCGATCGAGAAGAACACGCGCGGCGCGCGCAGAAACTTCGTAAACGTCTTGGATCCGCGGTGCGGCGTGCCGATCGT
>JAEEGL011050781.1_pt1 | contig 10230 bp, 9 predicted proteins | sample 9134231 | NCBI WGS metagenome assembly JAEEGL01 (sample SAMN16246548, study PRJNA631951) | gut metagenome | biome: gut microbiome; feature: rumen; material: fiber-attached | host: Bos | place: Iran: Karaj | collected 2018-10 | reverse complement strand
GGAAGAGACAGGATCGTACGTCATGAAGACTATGAGAGACTGCTTGAAGAGGCCAATATGGTAGATCCTGTCAAGGAAGAGAAAAAGCAGAAGAAGGAAAAGACCGTAAAGGATGAAAAGACGGAAGAAGTTCCTAAGGCGGAGGAAGTCGTAAAGGAAGCTGAAACAGAAGAGAAGTCAAAAGAAATTGCAGTCGAAGAAAATACAGATAATAAACCTGCAGCGGAAAAGAAATCGACTGCCAAGAGTAAGACAGCAGCTCAAAAGAAGAAAACGGAGAATGAGCCTAAGTCAGATAAGCCCGTTCAAAAGAAAACTGCCGAAAAGAAGGTTCAGACAAACACGAAGACTGCTACAACCAAGGGGGGCGGTTCCAAGTCATCTACAGGCAGAAAGACTACGGGAAGTACGGCTGCCAACAAAACCAAGGAAAAGGCACCCAAAAAGGAGTTCAAATACGATACAAATGTATTTGAGATGGCGCTTAATGAACCTGTAAAGAAAGCATCGGATAAGGATAAGGCCGGGATGACTTCCGAGATAGCCAAAGAGGCGAACATTTAAGAATGATCTGATGATGCATATTAATAAGTAACAATTTTTTATTTAGCCCAAAGAAAATGCTTTTTCTTTGGGCTTATTTGTGCTATACTTTCAAGCAAGTGCGTAATTGTATTAATTATATATAAATGGAGGGCTTTCAATGAGTACTACGAGCAAGGCGGGCCAGAGGATCCTCTCTGTGCTTGACGAGAACAGCTTCGTTGAAATCGGCGCCGGCGTCACAGCCAGGTCAACCGACTTCAATCTGAATGCCGCCAATACGCCATCTGACGGTGTTGTTACCGGCTACGGTGTTATTGATGGTAATCTTGTGTATGTCTACAGCCAGGATCCTTCCGTATTAGGCGGAAGCATTGGCGAGATGCATGCAAAGAAAATTGTTAATCTGTACGATCTGGCCATGAAGGTGGGTGCACCTGTTATCGGCTTTATCGATTCTACAGGTATAAGATTAGAGGAGTCAGTAGATGCGCTTGATGCATTGGGAGATATCTATGCACAGATGTCTCTTGCTTCAGGTATCATTCCTCAGATCACTGCAGTGTTTGGTTCTTGCGGAGGCGGCCTTTCGGTTATTCCCGCCCTTTCTGATTTCACTTTTATGGAGAGCAAGGCTAAGATGTTTGTTAATTCACCTGATGCCATTGATGGTAATTATACAGGCAAGTGCGACAGTTCTGCAGCCAAGTTCCAGATGGAAGAGGCAGGCAATGTTGATATAGTATGTGATGAGGCTGAGATATACGATTCGATTCGTTCTTTGGTAAGTATCCTGCCCGGCAATTGTGAGTCAACAGCATTTGATGACTGTGATGATGACCTTAACAGAGCATGTGACAATATCACAGGCTGTGTAGGTGACACATCCGTTGCAATATCGCTTTTGGCTGATAACGGACAGTTTGTTGAGACAAAAGCTGACTATGCCAAGAATATGGTAACTGGTTTCATCAAGCTTAACGGCGACACAGTTGGCGTTGTAGCCAACAGATCAGAGATACTTGATGAAGATGGCAAGAGCAAGGAGAAGCTTGATGCCGTACTTACGGCCAAGGGATTAGAGAAGGCCAGTGCTTTTGTGAAGTTCTGTGATGCATTTGAGATTCCGATCCTTACACTTACCAATGTTGACGGATTCAAGAATTGCATGTGTGGTGAAAAGCGTCTTGCAAGAGAGGCTGCCGTACTCACAGCTGCTTTTGTTCAGTCAACCGTCCCGAAGGTTAACGTTATCATCGGTAAGTCCTTCGGAAGCGCAGGAGTTATCATGAATTCCAAGGCGGTCGGAGCAGACATGACATTTGCATGGAACACGGCAAAGGTTGGAACCATGGATTCCAAGCTTGCCGCACAGATCATATGTGATGGTAAGAGCGCAGATGAAGTTAATGAGTGCGCGACCAAATATGACGCTATGCAGAACAGCGTAGAGAGTGCCGCAAGACATGGTATTGTGGATACGATCATTGCTCCCGAGGATACAAGAAAGTATGTTATCGGTGCTTTTGATATGCTTTATACAAAGGCTGTTGATATACCGGATAAGAAGCATGCGGCTATATGATTAGGATAAGAGAAAGGAAGCTACTTAATATGAAGAAAATCTTGCTTATATTGGGTATGGTGACCTGTCTTGCAAGTGTATCCGCATGTGGCGAAGCTGCTGATACGCAGTCATCTACGATTGATGCAGCTGCTGTTTCACAGGTGGCTGATTATTACATAAGTGTAGTAGACAGCCTTGCCGGTAACGGCGAGAACGTTGCCGATTATGCCGATCAGATCGAGCAGTATTACGGCATTGAGGCTTCAGTGATCGTTGCGGCTGTAGAGAACTATGAGATAGCGCTTGAAGATCTGGGTTCGTATGTTTCCACCAGTAAGGTAGATTTTACTGAGGATGGAGATATACTCACCATCAATTCCACGATTGTGGGAAGCAATAATGATCCAAACGGTAATCCGAGAACGGCAGATGTGATCATGGAACTTACACTCCCCAAGGGAGAGGTTAAGAGCATACTCACCAATGTCAATTATACTTTCGGAGAGCTTATGACCAATGCGGGACTCAATACCGTACTTGGAATGGGCACCGTGTTTGTTGTACTGATAATCCTTATGGCGATCATTTCGCTCTTTAAGGTTGTCAACAATATGCAGAATGGAACCGGCAAGAAGGCTTCACAGTCTGCCGGAACAGATTCTATTGATAAGGCTGTGGCTCAGATAGAGAAGAACGAAGAGGCACAGGATGATACAGAATTAATAGCAGTCATCGCTGCAGCCATTGCTGCAAGTGAGGGCGCTGCATCTGCTGATGGTTACGTTGTACGTTCTATCAGAAGAAGATACTAGGATATGGAGGATATTAAGATGAAGAATTATACCATTACAGTTAATGGCAATGTATACGACGTAACAGTAGAAGAGGGCGCAGGATCAGCTTCAGCTGCTCCCAAGGCAGCACCTAAGGCCGCTCCCAAGGCAGCTCCCGCTGCGGCACCCAAGGCAAGCGCCGGTGCAGGCAGCATAAAGGTTGAAGCCGGTGCAGCAGGTAAGGTGTTCAAGATCGAGGCTAATGTCGGTCAGGCAGTTAAGAAGGGCGATGCTGTTGTTATCATTGAGTCAATGAAGATGGAGATCCCTGTTGTTGCTCCTGCTGACGGAACAGTTGCTAGTATTGACGTTGCTGTAGGCGATGCTATTGAAGCAGGTGCTACACTTGCAACACTTAACTGATCTTAGTCAGTAAATCTAAATTAGTATTATTATTCAGAAAGGAACAACATGGAATACATATCAAATACATTGAACAATCTGGTGCACCAGACAGCGTTCTTTAACCTGACATGGGGCAACTATGTGATGATCGTTGTAGCGTGTATTTTCCTGTATTTGGCCATTGCGAAGGAATTCGAGCCGCTTCTGCTCATTCCCATAGCATTCGGCATGTTGCTGGTTAATATCTACCCTGATATTATGCTTAGCTTTGAAAAATCACCCAACGGAATCGGCGGTCTGTTGTACTATTTCTACAAATTGGATGAGTGGGCTATATTGCCTTCTCTGATATTCATGGGCGTCGGCGCAATGACGGATTTCGGTCCGCTTATCGCCAATCCCAAGAGTTTCTTGCTCGGTGCCGCTGCACAGCTCGGTATATATATGGCATATTTCGGTGCTATAGCACTGGGATTCAATGGTAAAGCAGCTGCTTCCATTTCAATAATCGGAGGAGCGGACGGCCCTACATCGATCTTCCTTGCCGGTAAGCTTGGACAGACCAATCTTTTGGGACCCATTGCCGTGGCTGCATACTCATATATGTCACTTGTACCGATAATTCAGCCGCCTATCATGAAGCTATTTACTACGGAAGAAGAGCGTAAGATCAAGATGGGTCAGCTTCGTCCCGTATCAAAACTTGAGAAGATTCTTTTCCCTATAGTCATCACTATCGTGGTATGTATGATACTTCCTACCACGGCTCCGCTTGTCGGCATGCTTATGCTTGGTAATCTCTTTAAAGAGTGCGGTGTTGTAAGACAGCTTACGGATACTGCTTCCAATGCTCTTATGTACATCGTGGTAATAATCCTGGGTACATCTGTAGGAGCTACAACTTCGGCTGAGGCGTTCCTTAATGCGGCAACGCTTAAGATCGTGCTCCTTGGACTTATCGCATTCTCATTCGGTACGGCCGGAGGCGTATTGCTCGGTAAGCTCATGTGTGTATTAAGCCACAAGCAGATCAATCCGCTTATCGGTTCGGCAGGAGTATCTGCTGTTCCCATGGCTGCAAGAGTATCGCAGAAGGTCGGCGCTGAGGCAGATCCGACCAACTTCCTGCTCATGCATGCGATGGGACCCAACGTAGCGGGTGTTATAGGAACAGCGGTCGCTGCCGGTACATTCATGGCAGTTTATGGAATAATGTAATTGGAGGATAAACAATATGGCAGAAGTTGTAAAAAAGCCGGTTGGAATAATGGAAACGGTGCTCCGTGATGCTCATCAGTCTTTGATAGCTACGAGAATGCCTACCGAGAAGATGCTTCCGATCGTAGATAAAATGGATAAAGTCGGCTACGCTGCAGTAGAGTGCTGGGGCGGTGCTACATTTGATGCATCATTAAGATTCCTTAAGGAAGATCCGTGGGAGAGGCTTCGTAAGCTTCGTGACGGATTCAAGAATACCAAGTTGCAGATGCTTTTCAGAGGACAGAATATCCTGGGATACCGTCCTTATGCAGATGATGTTGTATATGCGTTCGTTGAGAAGTCTATTGCCAACGGTATCGATATAATCAGAATATTTGACTGCTTGAATGATATACGTAACCTTCAGGCAGCCGTTGATGCGACCAATAAGATCAAGGTTCAGGAGGGCAGAGGCTCAAGCCAGATCGCTCTTTCATACACACTTGGTGATGCTTATACGCTTGAATATTGGGCAGATATGGCCAAGAAGATCGAGGAGATGGGTGCAGATTCAATCTGTATCAAGGATATGGCTGGTCTTTTGGTTCCTTACAGAGCAGCAGAACTTGTTAAGACTCTTAAGGAGAACACAAAGCTTCCTATCCAGCTTCATACTCATTACACCTCAGGTGTTGCTTCAATGACATACCTTAAGGCAGTTGAGGCCGGTGTTGATGTGATCGACTGTGCGATCTCACCTTTCGCGCTCGGTACTTCACAGCCCGCTACAGAGGTTATGGTTGAGACATTCAGAGGCACAGAGTATGATACGGGTTATGATCAGAAGATACTTGCTGAGATTGCCGATTACTGGAGACCTTATCGTGAAGAGTGCATAGAGTCGGGACTTATGAGCACCAAAGTGCTTGGCGTTAACATCAAGACCCTTCTTTATCAGGTACCCGGCGGTATGCTTTCCAACATGGTTAGCCAGCTTAAGGAACAGCATGCGGAAGATAAGTACAACGAAGTACTTGAAGAGATCCCGAGAGTTCGTAAGGACTGCGGTGAGCCTCCGCTTGTTACTCCTTCTTCGCAGATCGTTGGAACACAGGCTATATTCAACGTGCTTATGGGTGAGAGATACAAGATGGCTACGGGTGAGTTCAAGGATCTCCTTCGCGGTAACTACGGCCAGACCGTTAAGCCTATGAGTGAAGAGGTTATAAATAAGGTTATACCCGGAGAGCCTCGTTCAACTGCTCGTTCAGCAGAGGCTACAGGTCATACAGAGCCCGAGCTTGCTTCAATAGAAGCTGAGATGAAGGAATGGAAACAGCAGGAAGAGGACGTGCTTTCTTATGCATTGTTCCCTCAGGTTGCAACAGACTTCTTCAAGTATCGTCAGGCTCAGCAGACCAAGGTCGATGTGACCAAGGCAGATGCTGCCAACAAGGCATACCCGGTATAATTTTCTACCGAAACAAATACGGATCCGCTGTCTTTGATCAGATGGCGGATCTTTTTTTGTTTTAAGATAAAAAACAAAAATCATAAAAAGAGAAAAATGCGTATTGAATTGTAAAATTACGTGTGTTATTATAGTCAATGCAAAAACGATATGAATACATAATGCATTGGAGGTCAGATTATGCCACGTAAAGAGACTATTACCAGAGACTATCTTGTTGATACGGCTTTTTTACTTGCCAAACAGGAAGGTGTGGAGAATGTGACCGCGAGGAAGCTTGCGGCGAAGGCAGGATGTTCAACACAACCGATATTCAGACTCTATGATGGTATGGATCAGCTGCTTAGTGATGTCTTTGAAAAGGGATGTGCGTATTTTTCCTTTTTCTGCAGCAAACAGCGTTTGAGTCACAGTGAGCCTTTTGTTGATCTTGGGCTTATCTATATTAAATTCGCCATTGATGAACCCAATCTTTTCAAGATGCTTTTCCTGTCAGAGAAGAGATATGACAAGAGCATGTATGAGATACTTAATGGTGAGAATGCACTTGTTTCTGAACAGATGAATAAGGCCAAGGAAGCCGGAGTGAAGAACGGCGGAGATCTTTTTACCAAGATGTGGATATTCATACATGGTGCTGCCTGCATGAGTACGACCGGTGATTATGATCTTGATGATGCCGATACTGCCAAGCTTTTGATCGAGACCTATAATGCATTTAAGTAATGAGGATATGATGAATTCCAATCTGGACGTAATACAGGTAATAGATGAACATTACCCCAAGATGAGCAAGGGGCATAAGGCTATTGCCACCTATATCAAAGAACATTATGACGAAGCGGTATTTTTAACTGCAGCCAAGATTGGCGGGATACTTAATATAAGTGAGTCTACCGTGGTCAGGTTTGCATCATCGCTTGGATACAAAGGCTTTCCTGAATTTCAGGAGAGCCTTGCTGTATGGGTCAAGAATAAGCTTAATACTGTTCAAAAGGTCAGCGCCAAGTATGGTAAGAGTACCCAGTCGGAGATACTCTCTTCGGTGCTCGGCGGAGATATAGAGCGGATACAGGATACGCTTACCGATATAGATCCGGTCGCTTTTGAGAATGCTGTAGATATGCTGCTTGAGGCAAAGACTGTCTATATCATGGGACTTAGAAGCTGTGAGCCGTTAGCGGGTTTTTTGGCCTTTTATCTGAATATGATCAGAGGAAATGTTGTGCTGTTAAGAAGCACAAGCGTAAGTGAGACCTTTGAGCAGATGATAAGGGTCGATGATAAGGACTGCGTTGTCGGAATCAGTTTTCCGCGCTATTCCATGAGAACCCTCAAGGTGCTTGAATTTGCTAAAGATCGAAATGCCAGGATCATTTCCATTACCGATAATCAGTATTCGCCCATGCGTATGTACAGTACGTGTAATCTTTACACAAGAAGCGATATGGTATCTATAGTTGATTCATTGGTGGCTCCGCTTTCGGTGATCAACGCGCTTGTTGTGGCATTGTGCCTTAAAGCGCCTGAAGAAGTTAAGGAGAACTTGGAGACGCTTGAAGAAACATGGAGCAATTATCAGGTATATTTAAGTGATGAGATCAATTTCATAGATGATGAACCCATGCTTAATTACTCGCTGACCAAGGACCTTTTTGGTAATGATCGCAATGAATAAGAGATGTGTTGTTGTTGGTGGAGGGGCTGCCGGAATGATGGCGGCATACAGCGCTTCTGCCGGCTTTAATGAAGTTATATTACTGGAAAAAAACGAAAAGACCGGTAAAAAGATCTATATCACAGGCAAGGGCAGATGCAATGTTACCAATGACTGTGAGCCTGATGAGTTTTTTAAAAACATAGTGAGCAATCCCAAATTCATGTACAGTGCATACTACGGATTTGATCAGAGTGCTTTGATGCGCTTTATTGAAGAGAGCGGATGCCCGTTAAAAACAGAGCGCGGCAACAGGGTGTTTCCGGTATCGGATCATTCTTCGGATGTAATAAAGGCACTGAATAGAGCTCTTGAGAGTGCCAAAGTAAAAGTAAGACTTAATACAACAGTAAAAAATATTAATGTTGAGATAGATGGTGAACAAAAAAGAGTGACCGGCGTGACGCTGTCAGATGGTGAAAGGATTGACTGCGACAGAGTGATACTTGCAACAGGCGGGTTATCCTATGCGTCTACAGGGAGCACCGGTGACGGACACCGAATGCTTAAAGAACTTGGCCATACCATTACAGAATGCAGACCGGCACTTGTACCGCTTACCGTGATGGAAGGTGATGAATGTGCAGCCATGCAGGGACTGTCGCTTAAAAATGTCGCGGTAAGAATGACAAAGCCCGAAAAAGACGATAGCATTACATTTGCGGATAAGAATGTTGCTGTCGGCGCCGGGAAGAAGAAAAAGGTGTCCGTGATATACAAAGGTTTTGGAGAGATGCTTTTTACACACTTCGGATTAAGCGGGCCTATAATATTGAGCGCAAGCAGCGAATATGCAAAATACGTACAAAAGAGCGGCTGCAGGGATGCGTTGCTGCATATCGACCTTAAACCGGCGTTATCATTTGAACAGTTGGATAACAGAGTTTTAAGAGATTTTGATAATGCGAAGAATAAAGATTTTCGCAATGTTTTGGGCGGTCTGCTGCCGAGCAGTCTGATACCGGTCATAATTAAACGCTGCGGGATTTCTCCTGACAGAAAAGTACATGATATAACAAAAGAAGAACGCCTTATATTTGTGCGGTGCATAAAAGATCTTGTGATGCATATAACCGGAACAAGAGGGTATAATGAGGCGATAATCACCCAGGGTGGGGTATCTGTTAAAGAGATCGATCCTTCGACGATGGAATCAAAGATAATAGGCGGTTTGTTCGTAGCGGGAGAACTGCTCGATATAGATGCATATACCGGAGGCTTTAATCTTCAGATAGCCTGGAGCACCGGATATGCGGCTGGTACTGTACAGTAATTATTTGGAGGTGACAAAAACATGAACATAGCGATCGATGGCCCTGCAGGAGCGGGCAAAAGTACAATAGCCAAGAGAATAGCAAAGAAAATGGGATATATCTATGTGGATACGGGAGCGATGTATCGTGCCATGGCTTTGTATTTTATAAGGCTTAAAGTAAGTCCCGAAAATAGCGATGAAATAAGCAAGAAGTGCGGTGACGCGGATATTACCATAGAATACAGGAACGGAGAGCAGGTGGTTCTTCTTAACGGAGAAGATGTGACCGGTCTGTTGCGGACGGAAGAAGTGGGCAATATGGCTTCTGCGACATCTGTCAACGGTGATGTAAGAAAAAAACTCGTTTCGCTTCAGCAGAAGCTGGCAGCAAGTACGGATGTGGTGATGGACGGAAGAGATATCGGTACGGTCGTTCTTCCGGGGGCTGAGGTTAAGGTGTATCTTACAGCATCGAGCGCAGTGAGGGCCAAGAGACGTTTTGATGAACTTGCGGCAAAGGGAGAGACGCCGGATATTGAAAAGATAGAAGCTGATATCATAGAGCGCGATCACAGGGATATGACAAGGGAGATTTCTCCGCTTAGAAAGGCTGATGATGCTACAGAGATAGACAGCTCGTACATGACAATCGATGAAGTCGTGGAAGCGGTCATCAGTCTTGTAAAATAATGCAAAACGGAGACAGCCATTATGAATGTTGAACTGGCAAAAAATGCGGGCTTTTGCTTTGGAGTGGACAATGCCATCAAGCTTGTGCTTAAAACCGTTGATGAGGTAAAGGACAAGCCTATATATACACTGGGCCCGATCATACATAATGAGGAAGTTGTGAAAAGCTTGGAGGATAAAGGCGTTAAGGCTGTATCTTTTAAGGATATACACGATATTGCTCCCGGGGTAATGATCCTTCGCAGTCACGGTGTGGGAAAGAATGTAGAGGATGAACTTAAGGCTGCCGGTTTTACGGTTGTAGATGCGACATGTCCTTTTGTCAAACGTATTCATAAGATCGTGGAAAAGGAAAGCGAAGACGGGGCCAGGATAACGATCATAGGAGATAAGGATCACCCGGAAGTAGAGGGCATTGTTGGGTGGTGTAAGACCGCTCCGTATATACTTCAAACCGTTGAAGAAGTCGATAAAATACTGAAAGATAAAAATGAAAGGCTGTGTATTGTATCACAGACCACATTTAATTACAATAAATTTCAAGAAATAGTTGATTATATCGACAAAAGAGGTTATTATATTAATGTTGTGAATACTATATGCAATGCG
>JAEEGL010138408.1_pt1 | contig 10230 bp, 6 predicted proteins | sample 9134231 | NCBI WGS metagenome assembly JAEEGL01 (sample SAMN16246548, study PRJNA631951) | gut metagenome | biome: gut microbiome; feature: rumen; material: fiber-attached | host: Bos | place: Iran: Karaj | collected 2018-10 | reverse complement strand
CGGTAGCGGTTGACGGAGACAGCTCCGCCCGGAAGCTCCCAGAAGATCTCCGGCACGGTGTCCAGGAACTCCGCTCCGTACTGTTTCCTGTATGTCTCATCGAAATCATCCGTATACGGCAGCTGGCAGTCTTTCTTCTCCTCCGCAAAGCCCAGCGTAGTCTTGTGCGCAAACTGCGGCTCGTCGGTGAAAATCGCCGGCACTGTCTTGCCGAATTCGTCCCCGATCTCTTTATAATACTTCTCATGCGTGACCTGCAGGAAGCGCTTGACTGCCTTTGGGTTAAGTGTATCAAGATACGCCTGGTCATTGAACCAGCCGCTGTCCGGCATGATTTCCTCATATAAATACCAGACGGTTTTATCTCCGTCGGCGGAGTTGTCGGCCGTTGTATCTTCTCCGTCAAGGCGGCGATATCCGGCAAGAACTCCGTCGCGGATCTCGACCTCGTAACTCGCCAGATATTTGCCGTTCCCCTGCTGCTGCAGATATCCCATGCTCGATCCGAACCGCTTGGTCCGCGGCAGCAGTCCTGTCTGTTTTACCGGCGTAAAAACCAGATACCGCGCACGGTACTTCGGATCTTTCGTCACCAGTCCTCCGGCAGCTCCCGAAGGCCAGCGGTCCTCGTCGTACAGCCAGGCAAGCATCTTCTCTTTGCGGGCCTTTTCAACGCAGGCTTTGATGACCTTCATGTATTCTTTGCTCAGATACGGTGTATCCAGGCCGGTCCGCGGGTGCATATGGAATCCGCCGAGTCCCATCTCCTTGAAATACTCGACCTGATGCGCCATCGTCTCCGCGTCCAGTTTGCAGTTCCACGCCCAGAAAGGCGCGCCGCGGTACGAAGAGTCCGGATTGCGGAAAACTTTGTCAAAACTCTTGTTCATGCTGCTTCCTCCTTTTTATCCAAGCCATACAAGCGGAATTACAAACGGCAGCGGGCGGTGTTCGGACGTAACGACGATCATCCCGCGGTTGACCGGACCGACGTTTTCGCCGGCAGTCACGATCATTTTCCATTTCGAATAGACGCTGGTCTGCGCGCTGCGGTGCTCCAGATACTGATTATGCGGATATACTGCGGTCCAGCCATCCGGAAGGATCACATCAACGGATTCCCAATGCGGATCCGAATCCACGTTCCGGAACGTCACTTCCACCTTAGCCTCGGCCAGAGGACGGACGAAAGGCTCGGCCGCGTATTCGACCACAGCCGACAGACAGTTCTGACTGATATCGTAAGAATACGGACTGCGGTTCAGGAAAGCCGCCGTATACGGCTCTCTGCCGGGCACCTTCTCCGCTGCTTCAAGATCGATCTCCGTCATGCCGTCCGTCCACTCGCTGGTCACTCCGTACGCATGCAGCACCTCCGGCATCATGTCGATGACCTGCTCCGTCAGCTCCTTGCAGGTCGCCGGTGTGCGGCCGAAAGTCCGGTCCATCGCGACCGTTACAATCCTGTCGCCGATATACTCCGCAAGATCCTGAGGGATCGCTTTTGTCCCGCCGAGAATGCCCATAACAGCTCCGCAGGTCGCTCCAGTGCAGTCCGTATCATCTCCGCAATCGATCGCGGTATAGACGGATTTCTTGAAATCTCCTTCTCCGTACATCAGCCCGATCACCGTATAGGCAATGTTGGCAGGTGCCTGGAACCATCCGAGATCATTGGCCTCGAGGACTTTTTCCCGTGTCTTTTTCCACGGAGTGCCCTTATCATATTCCTCCATGACCAGACGGACCAAACGGCTCACACGGCTCACCGGCGGGATAAAGGTCAGCGCTTTTTCGATCGCGCTCCGCGCGTCCTTGCAGAAAAAGGACATACTCTCGAGCGTCGCCGTGAACATCTCCGCAATCGTTCCTTCCGAGATCCCGTGATCGATGCAGGCGTCCATGATACCGTAGGTCATCGCGACCTGCGGGAAGCCAGGCGCCAGGCAGGCCCAGACCTCCGAACGGATCCATGCGCCGTTAGAAGTCTTCCAGCCGGCGTTCTTTACTTCTCCGCACATCGGCGGCAGGATACCCATCCGCAGATTGCTCTTGCCGATACCGTACTCGTTCCAGTTCGGCGGAATCGTCCGCAGCCAGTACCACCCGAGCGTATTGGCGTCAAGCGCCTTGGGGCCGACCTCCTGCATCGCCCGCAGCCACACGAGCTGCAGGTCCAGATCGTCATTCGGAAGCGGCTCACCCTTGGGCGAAGCGAATCCGTGAATGTCCTGGATCTCCGTCTTGCCTTCGTACGGAGTACCCAGTGTCCCGCCGATATTCTTGCCCTGCCAGCAGGCATAGATCTTGTCCTTCAGTTCCTCTCTGTTCCATTTGACCAGCATGCTGATCCCTCCCTATATGTAATTGTAAAAACCGTACTGCCGCGGTCTGTGCCGCGCATTTTTATATTTGCTGCATCTGTGCTGTGCCGGAACTGTCCCTGTCAGCCGCAGTGCTCAGCGGCGGCGGTAAAAATTCCTATTTTTCTCAGATTTACCGCCATTTTCCGGCCAAAAAGCTGAAAAAACAGTGAATTAAATGAATTATTCTGCCGGGCAATCTCAAAAGCGGCGAAAAAACAACGAAAAAACAGAACCCCGGCCCCAAAAGCAGTGGTCTATCTATGTAAACCAGCGGTAAAAAACAGCATTAATCGAATTTTTACCGCCGCAACGAACACAAGCGGAAACTCGGGGCCGAAAAGAGAATTTCTGCCTGGGTGCTGTTGCTTCAAGACCTGTCAGTCTCCAAAGAACCGCCCCCGCGAAAAAGATAAAAGCCTGTGAGAAGCGTCCGGGCCGCATCGTTATGCACCGCGCTTTTCACAGGCTTTGCCGTTCTTACTTGTTGTTTACTTTGGTCGAGTCTCTCAGGATAACGTCATGCGCGCCGCCTTCCACGATACTGGTGGAAGAAACAAGCGTCAGACGTGCTTTCTCCTGCAGTTCCGGAATCGTCAGGGCGCCGCAGTTGCACATGGTGTGCTTGATCTTGGACAGGGTCTGGCCGACGTTGTCCTTGAGGCTGCCGGCGTACGGTACATAGGAGTCTACGCCTTCCTCGAAGGTCAGTCCCTTCTTGCCGCCGAGGTCATAGCGCTGCCAGTTGCGCGCACGGTTGGAACCTTCGCCCCAGTACTCTTTCACGTAGCTGCCGTTGATCATCAGACGATCGGTCGGGCTTTCGTCAAAGCGGGCAAAATAACGGCCGAGCATGACGAAATCGGCTCCCATCGCCAGCGCCAGCGTGATATGATAGTCGTAAACGATGCCTCCGTCCGAGCAGACAGGGACATATATTCCGGTCTCTTTGAAATACTCGTCACGGGCTGCTGCGACCTCGATCATCGCGGTCGCCTGTCCGCGGCCGATACCCTTGGTCTCGCGGGTGATGCAGATCGAACCGCCGCCGATGCCGACCTTTACGAAATCGGCTCCGGCCTCGGCAAGGAACCGGAATCCGTCGCGGTCAACCACGTTGCCCGCGCCGACCTTAACGCTGTCGCCGTATTTCTCGCGGATGAACGCGATCGTCCTGGCCTGCCAAGCGCTGTAGCCTTCGGAAGAGTCGATGCAGAGCACATCAGCGCCGGCCTCGACAAGCGCCGGTACGCGCTGTTCATAATCGCGGGTATTGATGCCGGCTCCGACGATGTAGCGCTTATTGCAGTCAAGCAGCTCGTTCGGATTCTCTTTATGCGTATCGTAGTCCTTGCGGAATACGAAATACTTCAGTTTCTGATCTTTATCGATGATCGGAAGGGAATTCAGCTTGTGCTCCCAGATCACATCGTTGGCTTCCTTAAGGGTGATGCCCTCCTGAGCCGTGATGAGGCTCTCAAACGGCGTCATGAACTCAGCGACCTTGGTGGACAGATCCATGCGGCTGACGCGGTAGTCACGGCCGGTCACGATGCCGAGCAGCTTGCCGTCCGGTCCGCCGTTGTCGGTAACCGCCATCGTGTTGTGTCCCGTCTTTTCTTTCAGCTCAAGGACGTCCTCAAGCGTCTGATCAGGCCGCAGATTGGAATCGCTCGTAACAAATCCGGCCTTGTATGCTTTAACGTGCGCGACCATCGCCGCTTCGGACGCGATCGACTGAGAACCGTAGATGAAGGAGATGCCTCCCTCCATTGCCAGGGCGATCGCCATCCGCTCGCCGGAAACCGACTGCATGATCGCGGAAACCATGGGTATATTCATGGTCAGCGCTGGCTCTTCCTCTCCCTTGCGGTATTTCACCAAAGGTGTCTTCAGACTGACGTTCTCGGGCACGCAGTTTTCCGAAGTGTATCCGGGAATCAGAAGGTATTCACTGAAGGTGTGGCAAGGTTCACTGTAATAAAAAGCCATAACATATCCTCCCTGTTTGTGTTTCCGTTACTATAGCCTAAAAAGCGTTTTTTGTCAATGCTTTCCGGGGCTGTATCGGGGCTATTTTTCCCGTCTTTTTATGATTTGAAGAAGAAATTCTCCGCCGCGTAAGCGTAGACCATCTGCCAGTTCTCCCAGTCATGGCCCGCCGGTACGACGAGGTCCAGATGCGGCACTCCGAGACCGTCAAGGCCTCTGCCGAAAGCCCTTACAGGCTCAAGGCCGAAGTCCCATTTACCGGCTTCCAGCATGACGTGGATATCGGCAGTATTGTCCGCGATCCTCTGACGGGATTCGGCATTCTCCAGCCCGTTGGCATCCGCGTAGCTCCAGATCCCGTAATAGCCGAAACGGTCCGCGTGATACAGCAGCATATCGGACGTCATATATCCGCCCATGGAAAGCCCTGCATACGCCGTATCCTCCGGCTTGTGCGACACATGGTAATGCGCTTCGACATAAGGCATGATGTACTGCAGCTGGTCCTCTTCGACCAGCGCATAATCCCAGAAAGGTCCCTGATGTCCCGGGCCTCTGCTGTACTGCTGGTTATTCATCGCGACAACGACCGCCGGAACCGCTTTGCCGGCCGCGTTCAGGTTGTCGGAGATCACCGGCACGCAGCCCTCGTTCATCCAGCGCAGCTCGTCACCGTATACGTCCCCTGACGTTCCGTGGGAAATGTACAGGACCGGATAAGGCTCCGCCCGTTCGGGATCATAGCCTGCTGGCAGATAGACCGCCAGACCGTGCTGTGTGCCGTCCGCACCCGTATACGAAACGGTCTCAACCGTCCCTTTCGGCGTGTCCGGACAGGGGACCTCGACGCTGCGGTCCGCCCACGCGCCGTGTCCCGTTTTCTCCGGATCATACGGGACATATACCATGCTGGACAGAGAACGGATCCTCGTCGCGGAGTTCACCATCGTCGGATTGGACGGATCGTCCTGCCGCCCCAGCGGCTCCTCGCTTCCTTCAAAAGTCAGGCGGAAATTATAGACAAAAGCGCCGGAGCTGAGCGGGACACGTACGCCCCAGCGCCCCTCTCCGAGTTTCTCCATCTCCGCGGAATAGGTCGTATCCGGCGTTCCTCCCGCAGGATACAAGCCCGGCCGGTACTGGTCCGGCGTCAACGCGTCCTTGCCGGAGATCGTGCCTTCTGTCCCGCCTTCGCCGTCAAAAAGCATCATGCAGTCGCTGTAGAGCACGACGCTCTGGACCGGATGCTCTGCCGTACGGATCTGCATCCCATCCTTTGTCGTGTAGGATTCCTTCTCGACGTAGACAAATACCGCTTCATAACCTGTCGGGGATGCCGCGGACCGCTCTACCGTAACGCCTCCCGGATAATCGGTAAATGTGTTCATGGTTTTTCCTTTCCGTTTTGTCTGTATTTCTGCCGCCGTTATCTGTGTTTTTTATTGTTCTTCGCGACGGAATATCCAAACTTGCCGAGGATCTTACCGAGGGCGAAATACTGTCCGTGCGCGTACGCGAGCAGCCCGCACTGATCGATCCGCAGCCGGCCGGCCTGATCCACGACAGCGGGGTCTACCCGGACCGCGAGGATATCCGCGAGGAACATATGATGGGAACCGAGCGGCATCTCCTGGCGCACCCTGCATTCCAGCTGCAGCGGGCATTCCGCGATCAGCGGTGCCCTGACCATCTCGCCGGGAAGCAGATTCAGATGACAGCCTGCAATCTTATCGGTGTCCCGGCCGCTCTTTACACCGCAGTAATCGACGGTACGCGCCATCTGCGCGGTCGGCAGATTGATGACGAACTCGCGTCTGTCCCGGATAATCTCGTAACTGTAGCGCTCCGGGCGGACCGAAATATAGGTCATCGGAGGATCGGTATTCACGATCCCTGTCCATGCCACAGTCATGACGTTGGCCTTATCCATCGTCCCGCATGTCACAAGCACTGCGGGAAGCGGTGCCTCGATCGTCCCGCCCTTCCACGTCAGCCGCGCTGCACCGGTCTGTAGCCGCGCTGCATCATGCTGCTGCGTACCCGGCCGCTGCTCCTGCCGCGCGCCGGACGGCCGTTCCGTCCCGGTCTGAGCGCCGCGCCGTCTGTCCGTCCTTTTATCAGAAGCTGTCATATTTAGCCTCACAATACATGCAGCGGTAGATTTTCTGCTCCGGATCGGTCAGGACAAAGACCTGATCCAGCTGCGGTTCTATCGTCGTAATACAATGCGGATTCCTGCAGGAGAACCGATTCACGATCTTCTGCGAAGCAGCAACGGGCCGCTTCCAGACCTCCCTCTCCTCCAGCTTTGTATCCGCAAGCCCAAGCAGTGTCAGGATCAGCGCCATGCGTGCGTATACGCCGCACTGCGCCTGGTAGAAATACTTGGCTCTGGGGTCTTTGTCGACCTCCATCGTGATCTCGTTTACACGCGGCAGCGGATGCAGAACGTACATGTCCTCCGGCGCAAGCTTCATTTTCTCCGCGTCCAGAATATAACTGTCCTTGAGTCTCTGATACTCTTCCTCGCTTGCAAAACGCTCCCGCTGCACTCGCGTCATATACAGGATATCCAGCTGCGGCAGCGCGGCTTCGAGATCCGTCGTCTCTTCGTAGGGGATCTGTTTGGGCTCAAGCACGTCCTGGATCACATATGTCGGGATCTTCAGGGCTTCCGGACTGATCATGATAAAGCGGACTCCCGTGTAGCGGGACATCGCGTTGATCAGCGAATGGACCGTGCGGCCGAACTTAAGATCTCCGCAGAGACCGATCGTCAGATCATGCAGCCGGCCTTTCAGCGAAAGAATCGTTACCAGATCCGTCAGCGTCTGTGTAGGATGCTGATGACCGCCGTCACCCGCGTTGATCAGCGGAATCCCACTGTACTCTGCAGCGACCGCCGCCGCGCCTTCCTTGGGATGCCGCATAGCGGCGATATCCGCATAACAGGAAATCACGCGGATCGTATCCTCGACGCTCTCGCCTTTTGCCGCGGAGCTGACGTTCGCGGAAGGGAATCCGAGCGTGCGTCCGCCGAGATTCAGCATCGCGGCCTCAAAACTCAGGCGCGTTCTCGTGCTCGGCTCATAAAAAAGCGTGGCGAGCTTCTTGCCCTCCGCGGCGTGCGCATATTTCGCGGGGTCCTTCCGGATCTCCTCCGCAAGCCGCAGGACGCTGTATGTCTCGTCCACGCTTAAATCCAAAGGGTTCAGATAATGTCTCATGAAAAGCCTCCTCTGCTGTAATCGGGGTGTAAGCTTAGTCCCCTACATTATAATACAAATAAGGGGCTCTGACAAGCGGACACACAGTTGACAGAGCGCTTTTTTGCTGATAAAATCAGATCAACAGGTATCTTAACACTTACAATTCCATAACCGCCGGCTCCGTTCCCGCTGCCGGTCAGAAAGGACATTATCATGCTGAAGGAATACGTCAGTCCGGTCCTGCCGGACAAAGAAGAACTCAAGCAGGAGATCAAAGCCGAGCGCGACCGTCTTTTCGGCTATCAGATGCGCCTTAAGGAAGCCAAACTCCCCGTCATGGTCATTTTCGAAGGCTGGGGCGCTTCCGGCAAGGGCAGCGTCATCGGCAAAGTCATCAACAATATCGATCCGCGATTCTTCAAAGTCAAAACGATCGCGGAGCCGACGGACGAGGAGAAACGCTATCCCTTCCTCCGCCGCTATCTGATGGAGATCCCGGAAGCCGGCAAATTCACGTTCTATGATTCCTACTGGATGGAGGAAGTCACGAACGGCGCTGTCAAGGGTGATCTGCCGGAAGACGAGTACAAAAAGAGAATCGCGAGCATCAACAGGACCGAGCGCTCCCTGCACGACAACGGCTATCTGATCCTCAAATTCTTCCTGCACATTTCCAAAAAGCAGCAGAAAAAGCGTTTTGACGACCTGCTCGCGGACAAGGACACAAGCTGGCGCGTCAGCAAGGCGGACCTCTTCCAGAATAAGCATTATGACGAATATCTGGACGTCTACGACCGCTATCTTGAGGATACGAACAACCCGACCGCGCCATGGTATATCATCGGTGCCGACAGCCCCCGCAGCGTCGAGCTGCAGGTTCTGCGCTTCCTGAACCAGGGCATCGATACCGCTCTCAAGAACCATTCGCTGGCTGTCCCGATCCTGCAGAACCCGTTCCGTCTGGTTCCGATGCCTAAACTCGCGGACATTTCATTTGCCGACAAAGTCCTGACGGATGAGGAATATAAAGAAAAACTCGATGTTCTGCAGGCCGAGCTGCTGCAGCTGCATTACAAGCTGTATCGCAAGAAGATCCCGGTAGTGATCTGCTACGAAGGCTGGGACGCTGCCGGAAAAGGCGGCAATATCAAGCGTATCGCCGAGGCGCTGGATCCGCGCGGCTACGAAGTGCTGCCGATCGCAAGCCCCGAGCCGCATGAGAAAGCCCGTCACTTCCTGTGGCGTTTCTGGACGCGTCTGCCCAAGACCGGGCACATCGCGATCTTTGACCGCACCTGGTACGGCCGCGTTATGGTCGAGCGTCTGGAGGGTTTCTGCTCCGAGAATGACTGGCAGCGCGCCTATAACGAGATGAACGAGTTCGAGAAAGAACTGACAGACGGCGGCATGGTCGTAATCAAGTTCTGGGTCCACATCGACAAGGACACGCAGCTTGAACGCTTCACCGAGCGGCAGAACACGCCGGAGAAACAGTGGAAAATCACGGACGAGGACTGGCGCAACCGCGAGAAGTGGGATGCGTATGAAAACGCAATCAACGAGATGCTCGAGAAGACCAGCACCGATTTCGCCCCGTGGTATATCCTTGAATCCGTCGACAAGAAATACGCCCGCATCAAGGCTCTTGAGATCGTGATCGACGCTGTGAAAAAGGCCTGCAGATAAGCCGTTCCGGCCTTTTCCGGAAATCTGCCGGACATACTTGCGGTATGCTCCCGCGGGCACATAATCATTGACATCTCCCGTGAAAAATGGTATCTTTGTAGATGTGCAATAAACCGTTTGTCTGCCGGCGGATATCCGGTCCGGCAGTAAACATGTAAAGGAGAACCCGCTGGAATGGCTAAACTTGACGTTTCGCTGTTTTTCCGCCGGCTGAAGGGCTTCAGCCTGAAGCGGATGACAACATATCTGAACGACGTAAAGAAGGAGACTAAACTGCCTAAGTTTCTGATCCTGCTGGACATGCTCTACTGCATTCCGGCCTATCACGTCGGTTTCTTTGATTATCATATTTTCGGCTTCATTCATATCCCGAAGCCGAGCGACCGCCGGACGTTCTTCACGATGAACGACAATTGGCGTCTCTGCCGCATGGTCAACAGCCCCGACACGATCCACTACTTCCAGAACAAGCTGGATTTCACAGAAGCTTTTCGCGATTATCTGGGACGTGAGGTCCTGAACCTCGAGAAGAATGACGCCAAGGCTTTGTATGATTTTCTGAAGAAGCATCCGGTCGTCTTCATCAAGAATCCGGACAGTTTCGGAGGCCTACAGGTGCTCCGCTATGAAGTTCCCGCGGATCTGACCGAGGAAGCGGCAGCCGCGCTGTACTCCGAGTGGAAGGAAAACACTTTCCTGCTGGTCGAGGAAGCGATCACGCAGCATCCCGAGATGAGCCGTCTGTATCCGGATTCCGTCAACACGATCCGTATCGTGACACTGCTCGATCCGGAAGGCAATCCTCACATCCTGTATCATTTCATCCGTACCGGACGCGGCGGCGCGCATATCGACAATACAACGAGCGGCGGTCTGTCCACGCTGATCTGCGAAGACGGGATCATCCGCAAGCCTGCTCTGTCTGATAAGACCGGTCTTTACCACGATGAACATCCGGATACGCATGTATCTTTCATCGG
>JAEEGL017421413.1_pt1 | contig 10231 bp, 10 predicted proteins | sample 9134231 | NCBI WGS metagenome assembly JAEEGL01 (sample SAMN16246548, study PRJNA631951) | gut metagenome | biome: gut microbiome; feature: rumen; material: fiber-attached | host: Bos | place: Iran: Karaj | collected 2018-10 | reverse complement strand
TTAATGATTACCTAGATTTTAGTATAAGAAACCCCCGGTTTCCTTATACCCCGATAACAGTGAGTATGATGCTTTCTCATCGTTCAAGTTTAAATGACAAAGGTTATCGACACGGGTTTGAAAAACTTATCCCCAATATCAATATTGATTATGAAATAAATTATAATGATTATGAACCAGGAACAGATTATTTCTACTGCAATATGAACTATAATCTGTTAGCGGCAATAGTAGAGAAGGTATCAAAGAAACGATTTGATGTTTATGTCCGTGAGAACATCACCAAACCATTAGGTTTATATGGAAGTTTTAACAGACTGGATTTGGATAGTGTAAGACTCGTAAAGTCGTTTGTATATGATGCGAAGGCAGGGCGATATAAGAAATATTATTATCCAAAGGATAGACTATATGGGGTAGACACGCTTCAAAACTATATAATAGGTCGTTCAACGCCTATTTTCTCACCTGCAGGTGGTATGAGGGCCACAACAACAGATTTAGCAAAGTGGATGATGGTACACATGAATTATGGTACCTACAAAAAAACAAAGATTCTGTCGAAGGAGAGTGAACTCGAGATGTGGAAGCCAAGAAGCCAGGGACGGAATTATGGATATGCTTTTTCCCGTTATGACAAAATAGTTAAAGGCGAGAGTTTTGTGGGGATGACAGGCGGTTCTTGTGGTTATCACAGCCTCTTCTTCTTCAATCCGGAAAAGAAATACGGATTTGTGGTTATATGTAATGGCTGCACGTCGAAGTCTGCTAATGGTGGAGAAATGAACTATGAGATAGTAAGGACATTATACAATCATTTTATTAAGGAAAAATGAAGAATCTGATTATTATCGGTGCGGGTGGAATGGGCCGCACGGTATATAGCAATGCGCTTGAGAGCGTTGGGTATGGTGAGGGGTTCACCATCAAAGGGTTTATTGACGACAACCTGCAGGCGTTGGAAGGTTTTGAGAACTATCCGCCTATCATCGGTTCTATTGGCGACTATCAGCCGGAGGAGGATGACGTATTTGTGTCTTCCATCGGAGGGGCAGCACGTCGGCCTTGCATGGAGGAGATCATCCGACGTGGAGGCGTGTTTATGGAGCTGATTCACCAAACAGCTCGCATCCTAACGAATGCGAAGCTGGGTAAAGGAAACTTCATCGGGGCATACACGGTGATAGGAAACGATACAGTGATAGGTGACTACAACATGATACAATCCTATACGGTGATAGGACATGATGCAAAGATTGGCAACTGGAATCGTATTGATACGCATGTGACCTGTGTGGGGGGCATCGTTATCGAGGATGAGGTGAATATTCATACGTCGGCAATTATTAGCCACAATGTCAGAGTAGAAACAGGAGCACATGTCGGTGCGCTGAGTTTTGTTATCAGAAAGGTGAAGGCAGGAACAACAGTTATGGGAAATCCTGCGAAGAAACTGATGTGAGGTCACACGGAGATCACAGAAAGTTATTTGAACACGAATTATCATTAATTTAAAAAAAAGAATAATATGGAAATTAAAGATTTTATTGAGAATTTTGCAGAGCAGTTTGATGATACTGAACTGAGCGAGTTTAAGCCTGAGACGGTTTTTCATGAGTTAGACGAATATACATCGCTCATTGCATTGAGCATCATTGCTATGGTGGATGAGGAGTATGGCGTAACGCTGAATGCCAACGATATGTCATCGGCTGTGACCATTGAGGATTTGTTTAACACGGTGAAGTCGAAACTGTAATGGAAGGGTATAATCCTTTTTCGCTTGAGGGCAAGCGAATCCTTATTACAGGTGCTGCTGGCGGTATCGGACGGGCAACGGCCTTGGAATGTGCCAAGCTGGGAGCCAGTCTGATACTGACCGACATCAATGAGGACGGTCTAAAGGCTACAATCGAGCTTCTTGACCGTCGGGAAGAGCATCGCTATGTGGTGGCGAATCTGACCGTTGACGAAGAAATAGATAAACTGGTCGGCGAGATTGAACAGTTGGACGGTTTCGTGAGCAATGCTGGTGTGACCAAACCTGCACCCGTGAAATTCGTGAACCGTACAGATTTGGAGCGCATTATGCAGATTAATGCGATGGCTCCGATGTACCTGACACAACGCTTGCTGCGAAAGAAGAAGTTCTCGAAGAACTCATCCATCGTGTTTACGGTGTCTATAGGTGGTGTCTATACCACGGCATTCGGGAATGCGATGTATGGATCTTCGAAGGGAGCCTTGCAGGTGTTCATGAAGAACGTGGCCTTAGAGTCGGCCATCAATGGTATTCGCTGCAATAGTGTGAATCCTGGCATGATCAATACGAATTTGCTGAAACCTGGCACTTATTCGGAGGAAGACCGCAAGAAGGATATGCAGACCTATCCGATGAAACGCTATGGTGAGCCTCGAGAGGTGGCTCTGGGTATTGTCTATCTGCTGTCGGATGCAGCATCGTTCGTGACAGGGCATTCATTGATAATCGATGGAGGGAAAACGCTGTATTAACGAATACGATAACGAAAACGAAAATAATGGAAAGATTACTTCAAGATAAGGTTTGTATTATTACTGGTGCAGCACAGGGTATAGGTAAGGGTATCGCTGAGCGCTTTGCTGCTGATGGGGCCATTGTCTATGCTTGTGACCTTCGTGAAGGCAGCATGGATGAATGGGCAAAGGACTGTGGCGAACGGAATGGAACTCGTGTGATTCCGGTGTATTTTGATGTGAGCGATGCAGTGGCTGTGAAGAATAGCTTCATGGCAATCTTTAAGCAAGAGAAGCGCATTGATGCGCTGGTGAATAATGCTGGTGTGGTGTTCAACAAGAAGATAGGTATGATAGTCAGACAAGAAACGGAGCTGATGTTCCGAATCAATGTTATTGCCGTGATAGAGATGGTACAGCTTTGTTCTCGCTTGATGGCAAGAACAGGTGGCGGTTCTATCGTGAACATCTCATCCGTGACCGCTGTGCTGGGTTCACCAGGACAGAGTGCCTATTCGGCAACTAAGGGGGCCATTATGTCGTTCACCAAGTCGGCCGCAAAGGAATTAGCCCCGCAGGGAATCCGTGTGAATGCTGTGGCTCCTGGAATAGTTAAGACAGAGCGATTTGCAGAATTGTATGAGAGTGATGGGGCAAAGATTGACCAGCGCATATCTCGCATCGGTCTGGGACGGTTAGGAACGCCAGAAGATGTGGCGAATGCCTGTGCATTCTTAGCTTCAGACAGGGCAAGTTATATCTCTGGAGAGATCCTTGGAGTTAACGGATGTGCGTCTATCTGAAATTGAAAATTGAAGATTGAATATTGAAAATGATTTTAAATTTGGATAAGTGGTCAAGAGAATCATTGGCTGCGATTGATGCGCAAGGTAATCAACTGTCGTATGGGGAGCTGAGGTGTTTTGCTGATAAAATGGAACATTTAATTCCACCTCGTTCTTTGATGTTCTTGCTAGTAGAGAACAACATTGGTGGTATCGCATGGACCATTGGAAATATTTGTTCCGGCAATGTGCCACTGATATTGAATGCACATTTGGATGAAGGATTATATCAGAGCCTGTTTGATTTATACAAGCCGCCGTATGTCTGTGTGCCTGATGGCATAGCGGATAATTATGGATACGAGAAGGTGACAAGTTGTTACGGCTATACATTGATGAGGACTGGCAATGAGGCATGCCCGCTGAATGAAGAACTGTCACATCTGTTGCCAACATCAGGAAGTACTGGTAGTCCAAAGTTAGTGCGACATAAGTATGCGAATATCGAGGCAGCAGCTTTGAATATCTCAACCTTCTTTGAACTGACGGAGAAAGACCGTCCATTGATGGTATTACCATTGTATTATACGATGGGCCTGTCAATGGTGTTCAGTCACTTCTATGTGGGGGCTACGGTGCTGATAACAAACCAGAGCATGACCGATCGCGGTTTTTGGCAGTTCATTAAGGAACAGAGAGCTACAAGTTTTACTGGCGTACCCTACAGCTTTGAGATACTGAACCTGATGCGATTCTTCCGAATGGATTTGCCCGACTTGACTCTGCTTACACAAGGCGGTGGACGTATGCCAAAGGAACTGAACCTAAAGTTCGCAGAGTATTGCCGAGATAACGGCAAGCAGTGGATTGCAACCTACGGGCAGTCGGAGTGTACTGCTCGCATGGCATGGCTACCTCCGAAGTGGGCCATTGAGAAGGTTGGAAGTATTGGTATTGCTGTGCCCAACGCAGAACTCTCCCTCATTGACATGGTTGGTAATCCTATTACTACTCCCAATACAGAAGGAGAGATGTGCTATCGCGGTAAGAACGTGACGATGGGTTATGCCCGCAGTCGTGAGGATCTACTTCTAGGTGATGAGCGTCATGGCTTTATACGTACTGGTGACTTGGCTTATTTCGATGAGGACGGCTGCTATTATATCGTAGGTCGAATGGGACGCTTCCTGAAACTTTTCGGTATGCGCGTTGGACTGGATGAGTGCGAACACATCGTGAAAGGAAAGTTCCCTGGTTTAGAATGCGCTTGTGTCGGAACTGATGAGAAGATGCTGGTATATATTACTGATGAAAAGTTCAAGGAGCCTGTGAAGGAAGAATTGGTGTCACGACTAAAACTCGTGGCAACCTCGTTTGAGGTAAAGATTATCAATGAGATACCAAAGAATGAAGCAGGTAAAACATTATATGCAAAATTAGAAAACAAATAAGATCAATGGAAAATTTAGAAAAGTACAACAACGCATTTGTGCAGGTATTTGGCGCAAAGGCAGAAGAATTGAATGATAACTATGGTAAGGAAACTGTCGAAGAGTGGGATTCAGTGCATCAGTTGAGCATAATCTCTGAGTTGGAAGAGGCCTTTGACATTATGTTCGACCCAGAGGACATTATGGAAATGACTTCTTACGCGAAAGGTAAAGAATTACTAAAGAAATACGATGTAGAGCTATAATGGCACGTTGGGAAATAAAGAATGTGAATATAGCTGGTGTTGCTATGGCAGTGCCAGAACACACTGTGAAGACGGCTGAGATAGACCTGTTTACACAGGAAGAGGCCGATGTTTTTGATAAGACCGTCGGCATTAAGAGTCGTCATATTGCACCAGATACGATGTGTGCCTCGGATATGTGTCAGGCAGCAGGCGAGAAACTACTAGAAGAATTAGGTTGGGAGAAGGAGAGTATTAATGCGCTTATCTTTGAATCTGTAACGGGTGATTATCGTACACCTCCTACATCTTGCCTTTTGCAAGATAGGATGGAACTCTCAGAAGACTGCTTCTGTGTGGATATTCCTATGGGATGTTGTGGATGCATGTATGCCATCACTATAGCAGGCAATCTGCTGACAACAGGACAGATTAAGCGAGCTTTGGTGCTTGTTGGTGATACCGCACTACGTATGGGGTCTATGAAGGACAAGAGTCGTGTTCCGTTGTTTGGCGATGGAGGTACTGCCTTGGCGTTGGAATATGATGTAACGGCTAATGATATCATCATTGACTTCCATACATTAGGTAAAGGTTATGAGGCATTGATGACCCCTCATGGCGGTTTCCGTCATCCTGCTACACCAGAGTCGTTTATCTATGAGGACTTTGGCAATGGCATCGTGCGTGCACCATATCATACGTTAATCAACGGTATGAATGTTTTCTCTTTTGCCATCAGCAGGCCTCCGAAGTCTGTGGAGCAGTTCTTGGCTGATTATAATATTGAACGGAACACGGACATCGACTACTTCTTGATTCATCAGGCCAATAAGATGATTGTAGATCGCGTGGTGAAGAAGCTGAAATTGCCATTGGAGAAATGTCCATACAATTTGGAAGAATTTGGAAATCTTGGTGGTGCCTCGATTCCGTCGCTAATGGTGACTCGCATAGCTGATAAATTGAGAAACGAAGAAACTACTATACTTGGTTCTTCTTTCGGCCTTGGCCTAAGTTGGGGTACTATGTTGTTGAAGACAAAGCCGATGGTGATACCAGAGATGCTGTTATTGGCATAGATTAAATAATGTAAAATATGGAAAGGTTAAGCATAAGACAGAAGATAAGTAGATATCTTAGCAAGGCTAACTCGGCTTGGTACAGGATAAGAGGATGTGAAATAGGTGAAAACTGTAAGATTTCCAAAAGTGCTATTATTGACCGGGCCAATCCAAAAGGAATACACATTGGTAATAATGTTCGTGTGCTGATAGAAGCAATGATTCTTGCACATGATTATTCCCGGGGGGCTTTAGAAGGACAAAGCATGTGGTGTGATACCCACATAGGCAATAATTGTGTCATTGGAGGTAGATCCATGATTATGCCAGGTGTGACTATTGGGAATCATGTTTATGTTGGCGGTGGTAGTATCGTAACCAAAAACATTCCAGACCATTGTCTTGTTGCAGGGAACCCTGCAAGGATCATCAGGAGAGGAACTGTTATTAATGATAGAGGTCAGATAATAGAAAAAGGAGAAAAGGTTTAGGGTTTTGGAATTAATATGTGTATACAAAGGAATTTTAAATCACTCGACGCAAACATTGTCTATTCGCTAATAGGTAATGTTCATGCTATATCTTTTCTGGGTTTGGCAAGATATGCATAAACTTTTGTTCTTTGTCTTCAGTTTCTTGTTGAGCTTACCCATAGCAGCAGAGAATCCTGTCTTAAAAAAGGCAGAATTAAGGGTACTGGATATTGGTAACAGCTATACACTTGATGCGACAAATCTTCTGCCACTCATTGCAGAGGCAAGTAAGGCTGACCTTAGTACAATGTGCCTCTATCAATGTTACCGCAGTGGGGGGTCTTATAAAAACTGGGTAGATGTTTATAATGATAATGACAATGCAGAGACCTACAAAATATCAAAGGTTATAGGTGATTTGCCTGCCAATGTGAAAACTGGAACAGGAGAAGCTGGAGATGGTCAACTTTTCAGGGATGTTTTGACTAATGAGAAATGGGATCTGATTATTATTCATCAGTATAGTAGTTATGCTCCGTATTATTCGATGTGGAATAACGATAGTGCAGCAGGGCATTTAGATGAACTTATTTCTATCATTAGGGAACATCAGCCGAATGCTGAATTCGGATTTCTCCTTGTGCATAGTTATTGGAGCGAATATAAAAATAACAAGGAGAAGTCATCATTTGACAGGTGGCAATTAATCGCAAATTCTGCGAAATCTTTCTGTGAGGACTACAACATTGATTTCGTAATACCCTATGGAACTGCTATCCAGAACCTGAGGGCAAGTTCGCTCAACAATGAATATGACTTGACGCGAGATGGAACTCATTGTGGGTATGGATTGGCTCAATATACGGCTGCCTGTTGTTATTATGAATCACTAATAGCACCACGTTGTGGAATCTCTGTATTAGGTAATCCTGCCCGTATAGATGTGTCGGATAAGACATCCACATATCCTTCTGTTAATGTGACGGATGAGAATGCATTTATTGCTCAGAAAGCTGCTTATTTGGCAACGAAGGATATGTATCATTGTTATAATCCTGAATCAGAAACAATTATCGTCAAAAAGTACAAACTCATTTACATGGTTGACGGTGTAGAATACAAGACACAGGAGATAGAGTATGGTACGAAGATCACACCCGAGGTAGAACCGACGAAGGAGGGTTATACCTTTTCTGGTTGGAGCGATATCCCTTCAACCATGCCTGCAAAAGATGTGACGGTAACGGGTAGTTTCACTGTCAACAAGTATAAACTCATCTATATGGTTGACGGAGTAGAATACAAGACGCAGGAAATTGAGTATGGTTCGGAGATTACCCCCGAGTCCGCTCCTGCGAAGGAGGGTTATACATTTAGTGGTTGGAGCGATATCCCCGCAACGATGCCAGCTAAGGACGTGACGGTAACGGGTAGTTTCACTGTCAACAAGTATAAACTTATTTATATGGTTGACGGAGTAGAATACAAGGCGCAGGAAATAGAGTACGGTGCGAAGATCACCCCCGAGCCCGCTCCGACTAAAGAGGGATATATATTTAGCGGTTGGAGCGATATACCTACGACCATGCCAGCTAAGGACGTGACGGTAACTGGTAGTTTTATCAAAGGCTCTTATAAACTGACTTACATGGTGGACGGTGAAGTATATAAGACGATTGGCTACGATTATGGTGATGCCATTACACCCGAGCCTACTCCGACAAAGGAGGGTTATACATTTAGCGGCTGGAGCGATATCCCCGCAACGATGCCAGCGAAGGATGTGACGATAACGGGTAGTTTCACAGTCAACAAGTACAAGCTCGTCTATATGGTTGACGGTGTAGAATACAAGACGCAAGAAATAGAGTACGGTGCGAAGATCACACCCGAGGCAGAGCCTACGAAAGAGGGTTATACATTTAGTGGCTGGAGTGATATCCCAGCAACCATGCCTGCCAAGGATGTGACGGTTACTGGTAGTTTCACTCAGATTGATTTTAAGATAGGTGATGTCATCTATGAGATAACCAGTGAGGAAACGGTTTCAGTTAAGAAGAGTGAGCAAAAGGGAAGTGTTGAGATTGTCACCATGGTTGAAATCGAAGGCCATACCTACTATGTAACTGACATTGGAACGAAGGCTTTCAGGGATAACAAGGACATTACCTCTGTGACGATTCCTGACGGCATACGCACTATCGGCTATAAAGCATTCAAAGGTTGCACTGGTTTGGTGGAGATAAGTATCGGCAAAGATGTGAATAGTATCGACTATCAGGCATTTGCCAATATTGGAACGGAATCAGGTGCAGGGACAAGAAGCAAAAACGGCTCTATCCTTGTGAACTGCTATGCCAAGAGCGTCCCATTAACATCATCAGATGCATTCGATAATGCTCCAATAGAAACAGGTATGCTTCTGGTGGAAGATACTTCAGTTGATGCCTATAAGACGACATCGCCTTGGAACAGATTTGGAACGATTATGGGCTTCGATGAGGCTGCAGGGATCAAGTCGATAGAATATGATTCGCCAAATGCCCGTATTTATGATATGTTGGGTAACAGGATAAACCATCCTAAGAAAGGCGTAAACATCATCCTTATGAATGATGGCAGGACCAAAAAGGTGGTCGGAATGTAGGTGAAACGAATATAAATATGTATAAACATTTCTTTAAACGGTTTCTGGATTTCTGGGTGGCGTTGTTTTTTGTGCTGTTGAGTTCGCCTTTGCTTTTAGTTACGGCCATCTGGCTACATTTTGCCAACAAAGGGGCTGGGGCTTGGTTTCTTCAGGAGCGCCCGGGGAAGGATGGTAAAATATTTAAGATTATTAAGTTTAAGACGATGACGGACGAGCGTGGAGCGGATGGAGAGTTGCTGCCGGATGCTCAACGACTGACGAAGGTTGGAAAGATAGTACGTATGACATCGTTAGATGAACTGCCTCAGTTGATTAATGTGCTGAAGGGGGATATGGCTCTGATTGGACCAAGACCGCTGCTGCCGAAATATCTGTCGCTTTATTCTCCAGAGCAGGCACGTCGGCATGAAGTGAGGCCGGGTATCAGTGGTTGGGCACAGTGTCATGGCCGCAATGCCATCTCATGGACTGAGAAGTTCAAACTGGATGTGTGGTATGTCGATCATTGTACGCTGTGGACAGACCTTCAAGTGATTTGGATTACCATCATGAAGGTACTGAAACGGGCAGACATTTCAGAAGAGGGACAGGCAACGATGGAACCATTTACTGGAAACAATTGATAATATAAGATACGTAATATATGGAAAGAAAAAGAATTTATCTTTGTCTGGCTCACATGAGCGAGGACGGAATGGAACAGAAGTACGTAAAAGAGGCTTTTGACACTAACTGGGTGGTGCCCCTGGGCCCGAATGTGAATGGATTTGAGAAGGATCTGGAGAACTTTATAGCCTCTCCCCAGCCCTCCCCAACAGCCTCTCCCCAGCCCTCCCCAAAAGGGAAGGGGGAACCTGTGAGCAAAAGGGTGGTGGCCCTTTCTTCTGGGACGGCGGCGGTGCATCTGGGATTGTTGGCTGCTGGTGTGAAAGCAGGTGACGAGGTGATTGTACAGAGCTTTACCTTCTGTGCTTCTACGCATCCTGTGACTTATCTTGGAGCAACGCCAGTGTTGGTGGATTCAGAGCCTGACACATGGAACATAGACCCAGAGTTGATGGAGGAGGCCATCAAAGACCGTATCGCCA
>JAEEGL017398612.1_pt1 | contig 10231 bp, 8 predicted proteins | sample 9134231 | NCBI WGS metagenome assembly JAEEGL01 (sample SAMN16246548, study PRJNA631951) | gut metagenome | biome: gut microbiome; feature: rumen; material: fiber-attached | host: Bos | place: Iran: Karaj | collected 2018-10 | reverse complement strand
TACTTGCTTCCAGCTGATAGATCGAACCGTTGATATTATGTCCCAGCCGGTCATGCAGTGTCTGCGTAAGCTCGGCGCGTTCCGTAAGGATCCGGTTCTCCGCCATCAGCAGTGTTTTCTTACGCTCCTCACGTACCGCCATCTCTTTTTTGATATACATTTCCACGATCTGTTCCAGCAGGGTAAACAGAAAGATCGTCAGACCGATACGCAGGAAATTTCCGTTAACGCTGAGTTCCTTCCCCATAAAGATATACCGTATCACATCGATCAGACCTCCTCCCAGAAAGAAGACCGCGCCGAAATAGAAGTAATGAAGTCCTTCATCGATTCCCTTTTTTCTGCAATATCTTCGGTTCTGTACCAGCATCAGTCCGATCTGAAAGATTGAGAATGCATAGTAGGGCATGATCAATCCCATCATCCTGTGCATATCTATCCCATAGACAAATCGCGCGATCAGGGCAATCGTCATGATCACCACCAGAAATGCAAAAGCGATCTTCGGATGCAGGGGATTCCTTCGTTTTGTAATAGAATAAATAAACCGCTCAACCGGATAGATCATAAAAAGCAGAAGCGTATAATCCAGAACACGCAGCGCATTGGTCATGCGGATCAGCATCTGCGGCACATCGGTTTCGATCATCGTCCACAAACCGATCATGATCACGCTGATCCCGAAAGAAAAAAGATCATAACCTGCCGCATTTTCCCTGGCGATCGCAAAATGGAAAACAAGAATGGAAAGCCCCAGAAAAACGATCAATCCGGACAGCAGGAATGCAAACCCTCTCTCCCGAAAGATCAGATAATAAAAATCCTGCGTACTGCAGACGATCACATCCGAAAAACGTCCGCCGTTTGCTCTGGCGTGGACCAGTTCCACATCCAATACAACTTCTTTTCCGGCATCCTGCGGGGTAAGCGGCACCGAATGGTAAACATCCCCGGTTCCGTAGCCGGTCAGGTTCTCCACCGGTTCATACCGGTATATGCACCTTCCATCCACATACACATCAAAGAACAGATTATGGCTGCTGATATTCAGCATCTCTCCGGGCAGGATCTCCTCCGGCAGCTTACGATGAATGCGGATCTTCGGAACCTCCCTGATCTCCGTGGCAAGTTTATGCATATTCACCGGCTCGTTTTTCTCACTGAACCATCCGTCAGTACACAGCTGATAATGTTCCCCCGGATAGCTCCGGATCCCGTCCGAAAAATCCGTACCCGTCACCAGAAATAACAAAAGCACCACGATCACGATACCATATAAGATACCCGTGACCGTGATGCGATGTTCGGAAACCGTTTTTTCTTCTGCCATATGAGCAAACCTCTCTTCGTGTCGGATATATGAATTATACGCCATACAGCAACGGTTTACAACTTACCCTCATTTTACATAGATCACTCTGGATGCTTCCAGATTCTGATAGTGATCGTATCCGAACATTACACCATATCTGTTTCCGGTACGATCCGAATAGTCCAGCAATACGGCAAACGCTGTACCACTGTCATTAACGAGTGCATAAGGTTCCAAAACGTATCCGGACATCGGCGTCGACATAAGCCCCAGTTCTTCCGGCGTGCAATCCCAGGGATTAAATCCCATCACCTCTGCTACGGTTTCCGTAAACTTACAATGTCTGTATTGAACCGGAAGCGGACTGGTATTGATATCACACAGTGGCAATGTATATCCGGGATACGGCTTTGTGAGTTCATTGATCCAATATGTACTGCCATCCGTTGCCATCTGAACATCATGATCCATAAGAGCATAGGTGATCGCGCTATGCATCGTATCGCAAAACTGTGTATCCGCAGATACTTTTCCTTTTTCGATATAGCGGATCAGCTGAGGTGCCAGCACACCGATCAGTATTGCCATGATCGCAACCACAATGATCAGTTCAACCAGCGAGAATCCTTTGTTGTTTTGTCTTTTCATTATATTTCCTCCGTTTGCATTGTTGCTGCATCAACTATGTTAAGCGCATTATATACAAACGGCGGAAGGGTTTGTAGTGAAAAAAGACATATTATTGCTATGACTTTAGTCACATTATTGTTTTCTACTTTGCATCCAGTTCGATCCAATACTCTCCGTCCGGAGAATAATGAATGTCAACCCGGTCCGATAAAGTCCAACGTCTGGGATCCCTTGCATACAGCTCAGAAACGATCTTTTTCTCACATCCGTTTTTCTCATCATAAAAAGATGCTACAACCCGGTATACGTAACTGTGATACCGGTATTCATCTGATGTGATCTCTTCACCGATCCCATAATTATAACGGTATTTTTTTACCTCTGCGATTTTTCCTTTCACCGCAGGATACTCCAGCATACGATGCATATGCTCGATATTTCTCCGATTCTTCACATTGTTTGTCAGATCCATCATAAAAAAAAGAAACGCCGATACCGCGACTACGATCAGGATGTATCTGACACCCGTCTCATCTGCGCCACTTTTCATCAGCGTTGTTTTCAGCCAGACCCCGCCCAGGATAATAAATACCCCAAAACAGGTTCCCAATGAACTCTTCCCATATCCCATAGGTGTCATCTGTGCCATCCTCCCGAGTGAATGATCTGTATCCGCCGCACTATAACAGTCGTTATAACATAATATTATAATTCTTATTCATCCACCGGTGTAGTGACAAAAGACACTTTTTATATGTGACTTTCGTCACATAGTCCCCCTTGGTTTAAATGACTGTGACTTTTGTTCAAGATAATTTATCAGTATTATACCGATCATGCCGAAAGACTGACGCTGTCTTTCAGATAATCCACTATAGGGTCCGTATATTTAATATCCGAGAAATCACAGGAAGAAGAGATCATCTCTGCCAGTTCCCTGTCCTTATCACTCGCATCTTTCTTTTTCTTAAGAGCAGATACAAACATCTTCATTGCCATCCTGCAGGGCACACTCATCTTTTCGTAATTATAACCTCCCTGGCAATAGAATGCTTTTATATATTTCCGCTGTTCATCGGTAAGCATGTTCTGCAGCATTTTTTCTGCCTGCGGATTATCATTGGTGCTTCCGCCGACGCAGAATACTGCCAGACGTTTCTTTTTCCATGAAGGCGCTTTATCCAAAAACCATTTTGCCTTGACCAGCTTCTCCGCCATCGCCCATCCGCCGTATACGATCGCATCATACTTTGCGAAAAATACATCATCCTTTTTCTGCGCATCCTTCAGCTCCAGCAGATCTGCATTCGTCCGCTCTGCGATCCATCCGGCATATTTTTTTGTAAATCCCGTCTGTGAAGTGTAAACTATAAGTGTTTTCATATTTCCCTGATTACTCCTTTTCTTTTTTTCTCCGAACGTGGTGTCCTTTTGTCGTAACAATACGTTATAACAACACTTATAACATTATACGCAAAAACCTTATATTTTCCAGTGAAAAAAGACACAACGATAATATGACTAAAGTCATTTTGTATTTTTCACAAAACAGCACAGATCAGTTTTACCAAAAGCGCCGCTATCCATGCGATGCCGCACTGCCATAATACGATGCAGACCGCCCACTTGGTGCTGAGTTCCCGGCGGATGGATGCCACCGCCGCCACACAGGGGGTATAGAGCAGTGAGAACACCAGCATTGCTGCCGCCGTCGCATTCGGGATCGCTCCGGCCACACCATCCGGTGCAAAAAGCACTTCCATTGTGGAAACCATGCTTTCCTTCGCCATAAAACCGCTCACCAGTGCTGTGATGATACGCCAGTCCCCCATTCCGAGGGGCTGCATCAGCGGCACGAACAGTCCGGCGATCATCGCCAGAATACTCTCATGTGCATCCTCCACCAGTTCGAAACGCAGATCAAAACTCTTTAAGAACCAGACTACGATCGTTGCGATCAGGATCACGGAAAAAGCTCTCTGTAAAAAGTCTTTCGCCTTTTCCCACAAAAGCTGCAGCACATTCTTCGCTCCGGGCATACGGTAATTCGGCAGTTCCATCACAAAGGGGACTGCTTCCCCTTTGAACAATGTCTTTTTGAACAGCAGCGATACGATGATCCCCGTCACGATCCCCAGCAGGTACAATCCGGTAATGATCATCCAGCTGTACTCCGGGAAAAAGGCGCTGACAAAGAAGCCGTAGACCGGCAGTTTCGCCGTACAGGACATAAACGGCGTGAGCAATATCGTCATCTTACGGTCTCTCGCGGAAGGCAGGGTACGCGTGGACATGACCGCCGGCACCGTACAGCCGAAACCGATCAGCATCGGCACAATGCTCCGTCCGGACAGACCGATCTTTCGCAGCAGTTTATCCATCACAAAGGCCACACGCGCAATATAACCGCTGTCTTCCAGCAAAGATAAAAAGAAGAACATCGTCACGATCACGGGAAGGAAACTCACCACACTTCCGACGCCTTCAAAGATACCGTCGATCACCAGGCAGCGCACGGCATTGTTGACCTGCGCCGCTTCCATCATACCGTCCGCCAGTTCCCCCAGTTTTCCGATCCCCGCTGCCAGCAGGTCCTGCAGAAACGGCCCGATCAATCCGAAGGTCAGGAAGAACACGGCCGCCATCACAAGCACAAACACCGGGATCGCCGTATATTTTCCGGTCAGCACTTTATCCATCTTCCGGCTGCGGATATGTTCCCTGCTCTCTGCCGGTTTTTCCACGCAGCGCTCACAAACTTTGTTGATATAGGCATAGCGCATCTCTGCCATAGCCGCGCTGTGATCCATGCCGCGCTCCGTTTCCATCTGCAGCACAATATGCTCCAGCATCTCTTTTTCGTTCTGCTCCAGAGACAACTGCTCCAACAGCAGATTATCGCCTTCGATCAGTTTGGCTGCCGCAAAACGCACGGGGATCCCTGCATTTTCCGCATGATCTTCGATCAGATGCATCACGGCATGGATGCAGCGGTGTACGGCGCCGCCATGATCCGTACTGTCACAGAAGTCCTGCACTTTCGGTGTCTCTTGGTATTTCGCAACATGCATCGCATGATGCACCAATTCGTCCACGCCTTCGTTCTTTGCTGCCGAGATGGGTACTACCGGTACCCCCAGCATCTCTTCCATCGCGTTGATATCCACATAGCCGCCGTTACCGATCATCTCGTCCATCATATTAAGGGCCACAACCATCGGCACTCCCATTTCCAACAGCTGCATCGTCAGGTACAGGTTTCGTCCGATACTGGTCACGTCCACGATGTTTACGATGGCCTTAGGCTTTTCTTTCAGGACAAAATCTCTGGAAACGATCTCTTCACTGGTATAAGGGGACATGGAATAAATGCCCGGCAGATCCGTGATGAGCGTACCTTTCTGTCCGCGGATCTCGCCATCCTTACGGTCCACCGTAACTCCCGGAAAGTTTCCGACATGCTGGTTCGATCCGGTCAGCTGATTAAATAACGTCGTCTTTCCGCTGTTCTGATTGCCGACCAGTGCAAATGTCAGCTGCGTACCTTCCGGCAGCGGATTTTCCGTTTCCTTCTCATGATAGCGTCCCTCTTCACCAAGTCCCGGATGCTCTGCTTTTTTCACACGTTTCTTCTTTGGTGCATCCTCTTCTTCCGATACCTTGACTGCTTCGACATCAATCTGCTCCGCATCTGCAAGACGCAAAGTCAGTTCATAACCGTATACCCGGAACTCCACAGGATCTCCCATCGGCGCAAATTTTACCAGTTCCACATCTGCCCCCGGGATCAGTCCCATATCCAAAAAATGCTGCCTGAGAGCCCCCTCCCCGCCAACATTTATGATCTTTGCTTTTTCGCCTTTTTTTAAGTCACTGAGTCTCATGAAGTATCCTTATTATTTTTTTCTGAAGAACCGTCCGATCAACGGCATTGCTTTTAGTTCACTTACCGTTACCGCCTTTAATACCAGCAGCATCCCGGCATAAACGGCCACTGCAGCTGCCATTGCCACGATCATGGCTATAAGCATTCCGAGCTGTTCCGCAAGTGCCATATAAATCCCGAATGCCGCACCACCCATAACGATTGCTGCCACAGCCGGTTTGATAAAGGTATTTTTCCACTCGAAACGGTAACCCACACGCTTTACCACACTACGGCAGTTCAAAGTACATACCAGCAGCGGGAAGGTGACGTTACCGATGGTAAGCCCATACACGCCCAGATCCGTATACTTTGTTAAAGCTGCCACCATTACCACATGGATCGTCAATGAGACAGCCGAATGAACCACCGGCTGACGCATACGGTCGCTCCCCTGCAGGATCGAAGTCGTCAGCGTAGACAGTGCATAGAACACTACCGCGATCGAGCCGGTACGTAGTAACATTACAGCCATGGGCATATAATCATCCAACCGCGGGAACAGTACACCCATGATCGGCTCCGCCAATGCTGCCAACCCTGCCGCTGCCGGAATGGCGATCAGCATATTCACCTTCAGAACCGACGAGATCTTTTCTTTCGCACGTTCCGTCTCTCCCCTTGCCAGAGAAGCCACGATACTGGGTAGTGTTGCCGATGCCATTGCGGTTGCGATCGCAACCGGCAGATTTACCATCTGATTGTACTGGGTATTGAACACACCCTGCATACCGGTGACCGCAATCTCTCCGTACCCTTTTGCTTTCATCAGCTTGGCAAAAAGATAATCATCCAGTGTATAGCCGATCTGATAGATCGTCTGGCTTAAAATGACCGGTAATACCGTAAACAGGATCGCTTTGGTGATCAGCGCATAATCTTCGTCCGCCAGGTCATCACCACTCAGCTCGATCTTTCGCGCTTTCTGTCTTCTCAGCGAAATGATCACAAACATAAGCAGTGCCGTAAAGGCACCTGCAAAAGTTCCCAGAGTTCCTCCGGTTGCTGCTGCGGATGCCGCAGCAGACGCCGCCATAGTACCATCCGCGGTGATGAACTGCTCTGTCGCGATCCGCACAAAAGCCGATGCCGCCACAACACTCACGATCGCATTGACGATCTGCTCGATCACCTGAGAGACCGCAGTCGGCACCATATTGCGATGTCCCTGGAAAAATCCTCGGCAGGTACCTAACATTGCAACGACAAATACTGTCGGTGCCAGCACCCGCAGCGGGGATTCCAGCCCCTGCTTATTGTAGAGTCTGGCGAAATATTCCGCCCCGAAGTACAAGGCTGAGCACGCGATCGCTCCGGTGATGATCGCAAAGATCATAGCACAGCGGAACAGACGGTATGCATTCTTATACTGCCCCTTGGCCAGTCTCGCGCTCATCAGTTTGGAAACCGCCAGCGGCATACTGTAGGAAGAAAGTGTCAGCGCAATATTATAGATACCGAAGGCCACAGAATACAGCCCGTTTCCCGTATTTCCCATAATATTCGCCATCGGGATACGATAAATAAAACCGATCACTTTTGTGATCAGCCCTGCGATCGCCAATATGCTTCCCTGCACCACCAGGGATTTCTTCAACTGTGCTGACATATATACTTTGTCCCCTCATCCGCCCTTCGGGCACCTTCCCCCCAAAGGGGGGAAGGCAAGATGATTTTGCATAATAAAGGACAGGAAACATAACGCCCCTGCCCATTCAAGTCCTGCTCACTTACATCATTCCGACAGATCTCCCGAAAACAGAAGATCAGCCAAGTGCCTTTTCTTTATATGCACGGCATTCTTCTACGGTTCCGACCTCACGGTATTCCTGTAATTCCTGCAGGATCGCCACGAGAAAATCGATATCCTTCTGACGCATTGTAGTATTCGCTGTCTGTACCACTCCTGCCCCTTCATCCGCAAAAGATAAGGAATGCATTAATGTTTCCAGTTCGGTTGCCTGTCTGTCCAGATCTGCCATAAGAATGCCCTCCGAGTTTTTAATGTGTAGGAAAATTCTATCATACTCTCCCGTTTTTGTCTACAATCAGCCCCGTCCGCACGCGGATTTGTCAAGAATTACCAAGTCCGTCCCGGTATTCCATCAGTTTCAGTCTGGCCAGTTCCCGCTCCAGCTGTATCTCTGCGATCCGGTACTCCTGATAACTTTTCTTATGCAGCATCGCCTCTCTGGCTTCTTCCTCCGCTGCCCGTGCACGCGCCTCGTCGATCTCATCCGGCCGCTCTGCGGTTTCCACCAGCACCAATACATCGTTCTTTTCCACACGGAGCATGCCGTTGCCGACGGAAGCGTACTGCATCTCTCCGCCAACCGGACGGTAATGCATGATGCCCGGCATCACGGCAACCACAGCATTTTCATGCCCTGCCATCACACCGTATTCCCCGTCCTCCACAGGGATCACCACGATCTCTGCCTCACCTTCATAAAAGGCACTGTCCGATTCATAGATTTTCAGATGAAATGTATTCAATCCGTTTTATAACTCCGTCCTTATAATGTCTTTGCTTTTTCGAGGGCATCATCGATCGTACCCACGTTATAAAATGCCGCTTCCGGCAGATCATCGTGCATGCCGGAGATGATCTCCTGAAAACCGCGTACCGTCTCTGCCACCGGTACATATACGCCCGGGGTTCCGGTAAATTTCTCTGCCACAAACATCGGCTGTGACAGGAAACGGATCATCTTTCTTGCCCGGGAAACCACCAGTTTATCCTCATCGGAAAGTTCGTCCATACCCAGGATGGCAATGATATCCTGCAGATCATTATACTTCTGCAGATACTCCTGCACCGTACGCGCCGTCTCGTAATGATCTTTGCCCACGATATCCGCTTCCAGGATACGGGAGGTGGAGGCCAGCGGATCCACCGCCGGATAGATCCCCTGTTCGGCGATCTTTCGGGAAAGTACCGTCGTCGCATCCAGATGAGTAAAGGTCGTCGCCGGCGCCGGGTCCGTCAGGTCATCCGCCGGTACATAGACTGCCTGCACGGAAGTAACGGAGCCATCCTTGGTAGATGTGATACGTTCCTGCAGCTGTCCCATTTCCTGCGCCAGTGTCGGCTGGTAACCTACCGCGGAAGGCATACGCCCCAGCAGTGTAGATACTTCCGAGCCCGCTTGCACAAAACGGAAGATATTATCGATAAACAAAAGTACATCTCTATGCTGTACATCACGGAAATATTCGGCCATAGTCAGACCGGTCAGCGCCACACGCATACGCACCCCCGGCGATTCGTTCATCTGTCCGAATACCATCGCGGTCTTATCGATCGTACCGCTTTCCTTCATTTCATTCCACAGGTCGTTCCCCTCCCGGCTGCGCTCTCCTACGCCCGTAAAGATGGAATAACCGCCATGCTCCATCGCCACATTGTGGATCAGCTCCTGGATGAGCACGGTCTTGCCGACTCCCGCACCACCGAACAGGCCGATCTTACCGCCTCTTGCATACGGTTCCAGCAGATCGATGACTTTGATGCCGGTCTCCAGGATCTCTACGGATACACTCTGCTCTGCAAAGGCCGGTGCCAGACGGTGGATGCCCCAATGTTCCGCCTCCGCCGGGATCGCCTCCCCGCCGTCGATCGTTTCTCCGAGCACGTTGAACATCCTGCCGATCGTCGGATCACCGACCGGTACCTGAATGCAGTCTCCGGTCGCCGTGACCTCCATACCACGCCGCAGTCCCTCACTCTTCGACAGCATGATACAGCGCACAATGTTGTCTTCCATCAGCTGCGCCGCCTCCATCACACGCTGCCCGCCCGTGGTATCCACAGTCAGCGCTTCCCGCAGCTTCGGCATCTGTCCTCTTGCAAATTGTACATCCACCACAGGTCCCGAAACCTGTATGATCTTTCCTGTATGCACAGCAATATCTCCTCTTATCAAAGACTAATCCATCAAAATATACTAGAATTTTTTCTTCTTCTTTTTCTTCTGCGCCCGGGCCCCGGATGCCACCTCAGTGATCTCCTGCGTGACCGCCGACTGCCGCACGCGGTTGTATTCAATCTGCAGATCTCCCATCAATTCATCCGCATTCTCGGTCGCCGTATGCATCGCATTCATTCTGGCATTCTGCTCCGCCGAAAAACTGTCTACCATCGCACCGTAGATGAAACCTGCCACATAAGACGGGATCATCTGATCCAGCACTTTGGAGGCCGAAGGTTCAAACTTGTACATCTGGTCGGAACTGTTCTCCGCCTCTTCCTCCGAAAGAAACATCTTTCGCTCAAACGGCAGCACACGCACACATTTGACGATACTCACCATATCATTTTCCATATCACTGTAAATGATACGGATCTCATCCACCCGCCGTTT
>JAEEGL017008386.1_pt1 | contig 10231 bp, 7 predicted proteins | sample 9134231 | NCBI WGS metagenome assembly JAEEGL01 (sample SAMN16246548, study PRJNA631951) | gut metagenome | biome: gut microbiome; feature: rumen; material: fiber-attached | host: Bos | place: Iran: Karaj | collected 2018-10 | reverse complement strand
TCCGCCCGCATATGCTCATTCTGCTGAATCCTGTCGGTAATACGCTGGACCAGCAGCAGCATAACGAAAACGAATATGCTCCCGCCGAACAGGATCGCGGATACAATCAGGTCCGGTTTCCCCAAAAACCCCACGGCCAGGTAACCGCACAGGAACAGGATCAGCAAAAGAATCGGAAGGTTCAGGATTTTTGTTTCCTGTTTCAGGCTGTCCCGGACGCTTGCGTCCCGTGAGAAGCGAATATACCGGTAGACATTCCATGCCATCAGGGCGGAACCCAGATAAACCATCGCTTCATTCAAGGCGGGATCACCTCGTTTCTTTCGCCGGCCGCTGTTTTTGCAATCATCAGGAATAACCGGTGGAATTCCTGCTTTTCCTTCTGCCTGTATAAATATAATATTCACGCTTTACCGCCGTTTCCCTTCCTGCGGCGGCGCGGACGGGATGCGCCGTCCCCGGCGGAACGAAAGGGGAAAGGGGCCGGTTCTTTGCCGATTCGTCACAATTCCGCCGGATCAGGCGGCTCGGGAAGGTATCCGTCCGCCGTTTTCCGTTTCCACCAAATGAAACAGCCGACGACAACCAGCAGCGTCAGCAACTCGGCTGCCAGCGCGGTGAGCCACAGCCCGGTCGACTTGGATTCCATCAGGGCGGGCAGCAGGAAGATCATGGCCAGCGGACCGAGGAATCCCTTGACCGCGGCGATCGCCAGGGAAGCGGTTCCCTGGTTCAGCCCGGTAAAATAGGAGGAGGAGTACGTGGTGATTCCGCTGATCAGGAAGGAGAGGGAGACCAGCTGCAGCGCCTCCACCGACCAGGCGAACACATCCCCGCCGTGTTTGCCGACAAAGACCTGCGAGACGGGATCGACCGCGGCAAAGCAGAGCACGGTCATCAGCACACCGAAGCCGCCCATCAGCAGAAGGCCGTTGCGGCGGAGGCTGCTGAGCTCCTTCGTGTTTTTCTGCCCCAGGTGGTAGCCGACCACGGGCACGACGCTCATGCTGATTCCGTAGAACACGGCGATAAACAGGCCGCTCACATATTCGCTGACCGCGTAGGCGCCGACGCCCGCGTCCTGCAGGTACCGCATCAGCTGCAGGTTGAAAATCAGCGCCACGATGCCGTAGGAAATCGCGTCCACCATCTCCGACGCGCCGTTATACAAGGTTTTGCCCAGCGCGCGGATATCCCGGCAGGGGCGGGTAAAATGCAGCGGATGTTTCTTTTTCATAAAGTATACGAACGGGATCACGGCGCTGATCAGCCAGGCCAGTCCGGTGGCCACGGCGGCGCCTTCCATCTTCCAGCCGAGGCCGGCTACGAAGAGCCAGTCCAGCAGGATGTTGGCCGCGGCGTTCGCGATCGTGACGCACAGTCCGAGCCCCGGCCGTTCCGCGGTGATCAGCAGCGGATGAAACGCCATGGACATCATCTGGAACGGCATAAAAAGCGCCAGCACCCGTCCGTAGGCGATGCACTGGGGCGCCATCTCTTCCGAAGCGCGGACCCAGGAGGTGACTGCCGGAAGCAGGAAATACAGCGCGGCGGACAGCGCCACGCCGACGGCTGCCAGAACGGCGACCGCCATGCTCAGCAACCGGTTGGCCCGCTCCTTCCGGCCTTCCCCCAGCTCCCTGGAGATCAGGGCGCTGGCGCCGGTCCCGAACATCAGGCCGACGGACATGACGATCAGCAGCGGCGGGAAAATCAGGTTTTCCGCTTCGAAAGCCGCTTCGCTGATATAGTTGGAGATAAAATAGCCGTCCGCCATCTGGTAGGTATTGTCCACCAGCTGCATGCCGATGCTCGGCAGCGAGAAAAGGAGGATTTTCCGGATGGTGAAATGCTCTGACAGCTGAATATGTTTCATAATTCCTCCGGCGTCCGGCCTGCAGGTCCGGGAGAAATGCCGACCGCCGCCGCCGTATGTTTTCTGTTCGGTTCATTCTACAATATCAGAAGAATATAGTCCATACCTCTTTATCCCGCTCCGCCACAGGTTTTCACGGTGAAATCTGTTGACACGATCCGCAGATGTCATACAATGTTCCTGCCGGACGCTTCAGGGATCCGGTCCGGAACAATATGACGATCAGGGGAGAGATGAGCAGTGTTCAGGGAAATGCGCCGTTACAAACAGCAGATCAGCAGCGAAGAGTGTATTCAGATCCTGAAGGAACAGCCCCGGGGCGTTCTGTCTGTGCTCGGGGATGACGATTATCCTTACGGCATCCCGATGGATCACTGGTATTGCGAAGAAAACGGCAGGCTGTATTTTCACTGCGCAAAAACCGGCCATAAGCTGGACGCGGTCCGGAAGCACGACAAGGTCAGCTTCTGTGTGTATGACGGGGGATTCCGCAGGGAAGGCGAGTGGGCGCTGAATATCCGCAGCGTGGTGATTTTCGGACGTATGCGCCTCGTGGACGAGGAGGACGACGCGCTGCGGCGGAAAATCGGCACCGGCCTGTGCAGAAAGTTCACGGATGACGAGGCTTATCTGCAGAACGAGCTGGCGAATTCGCTGCCCCGCGCCAGCTTCCTGGAACTGCTTCCGGAGCACATGACCGGAAAGCTGGTAAACGAATCCTGACGACGAACCGGCGGTATCATCTGATATTCACCGGCCATGTAATCTTTTTCTGAAAAGGCCTTGACTCTGACGTAACGTCATACTTTATGATGGGTTCATCACGGACAGGGGAGGCGGGAGCCATGATGACGGTTCATGAGGTGAGCAGGCTGACAGGGGTGAGTATACGCACCCTGCAGTATTATGACAGGATCGGCCTGCTGCATCCGGCGGAGTATACCGGCGCGGGTTACAGGCTGTATGACGATGCGGCCCTGGAGACCCTTCAGCAGATCCTCCTGTTCCGGGAGCTTGAGTTTCCCCTGAAAGACATTCAGGGGATCATCCGGAGCGGTTCCTTTGACAGGCAGAAAGCGCTAGATCAGCAGATCGCGCTGCTGGAGCTGAAAAAGGAACGCCTGGACAGCCTGATCAGCCTTGCCCGTGAAATCAAAGCAGCAGGAGTGAAAACGAAAGTGGACTTTTCAGCTTTTGACACAAAGAAGATCGATGAATATGCCGCAAAGGCAAAAGAGGCCTGGGGGAATACGCCGGCTTATCGCGAATATGAGCGGAAAGCCGGGGGAAGATCCAAAGCGGAGACCATGGCAATCAGCGGGCAGCTGATGGAGATCTTTGCCGAATTCGGCGCGATCCGGAACGGAGATCCGGCGTCGGCGGAATCGCAGGCTTTGGTCCGGAAACTGCGGGACTTTATCTCGGCGCATTACTATACCTGTACGGATCAGATCCTTGCCGGGCTCGGGCAGATGTATGCTGCCGGGGGCGAAATGACAGGCAATATCGACAGCTGCGGCGGAGAAGGGACTGCGGTTTTCGCCGCTCAGGCGATCAAGGTGTTCTGCGGCTGCAATGCCTCAACAGCTGAAGGAAGAGTGTGATACCCCCTGTGCACACGGGCGCGCAGGGGGCGCTTTCTATTCCTTTCCTGTGAGTTCCGCTTCGGAAACCGGGGCGAAACCGGAAAGAGCAGGATGGTTCGTCAGGGTTCTGATAATCCGCCAGCCGGTTTCATTCCGTTCCGCGTTCCTTGGAATCGGCAGGAAACCCAGGTCAAGGTACACCTTACACGCCAGCCATGTAGTGGTTTGTGTCGGAATGACGGCCCGGGTATAACCCAGCTTTTTCATATGCTGTAGCACATGGGTGATGGGCGGCTTGGATGAACCGCGTCCCTGTGAATCCCGCCGGACGGCGACCCAGTGAAGCCAGCCGTTCTTTCCGTCGTCGCCGGTACGAATATCGTAAAATGCCGTTGCCGTGGCAAGCAGCTGCCCATGATCGTCGACGACAAAAAACATCCTGTTTTCGAGCTCGTTCTCACGACCGGCATAATACCTTTCCCATGCGGCCTCTCCTTCCTCGCGGGTGCTGAATTCCTTGGCCGTCTTTTCAATGCCGATCCATGTTTCCCTGTCGCCCGGGGCATAATTCCGGTAATGATATCCTGGGGGCAGCGGAATTTCAGAAAGATCATCCAGGCTCTTCTCAAGCATCAGCTCATAGTATGGGATCCGGGAATCGTGATTGTCAAACGTGAGCGCCTCCGGATCCGGAACGGTCAGATCGATCGCCATGTAGCCGCAGGTGAAAGGGAAGAAGTCGAATTTCTCCGTTCCGGTATGAACAGCGCCGTTCCGCTCATACCATTTCCGGAGTACGCTGTTTTCCTCCACAATACTCAGCCGGATCACCCTGCAGCGATGCTCCCGGGCAACCCGGAAGGAATGCTTCAGCAGCGCGGTGCCGATTCCCCGGTGCCTGTATTCCGGAAGGACGGACAGGTTGCCCAGTTCACATTCGCCGTCCTTTTTCAGGAGCAATGAATAGTATCCCCGGATGATACCGCCCTCTTCGTCCGCAAACATCAGCCGGTGCTCGCTGTCCATATGCCAGAGCAGCCGGTTTTCGTCGGTGGCAAAAGCGACGTATCTCGGCGCGTTTTCCACGGTAAAGCCAAACATATCCGCAACGGTCCGGTGACTGTCCCGGATGACCCGGACACATGCCGGGATATCTTCCCGCCTGACTTCTCTGATCATTGCTTCAAACCTCCTGTTCCAACACTTTTCCGCATCTGCCCGTGAAGTCTTTCTTCCGCCGGGAGATTGCTTCCGGGGAAAGTACAGTTACAGTTGACGTTCAGTGAAGATTTTACCATGCAGCATACTGCCTGTCCATGTTAAACCGGTCCGGCAGACCTTTGGGGCAGTTCCTCCTGCCGGCCGAACGTTTGGATTGAACATCCGCCGCATATCTGGTAAAATCAGGGCATTAAATAAGGACAGCAGGTAGGATTATGAAAAAAATATCCGTTATCATTTTCCTCATCGCAGCCGCGGCGTGCATGCTGGTTCTGCCCGCGTCGGCCGAGACCATCAAAGGCTGGACCGCGGATTCTCCGGCCATGGCGTCCATTGTCGAGTTTGTCGAAGCCGTCACGGACGAAACTTCGGAGTCCTATATCCCGCCGGAGGCGCGGGTGGTCCTGTTTGATTCGGACGGTACGCTGATCGGGGAACGGTATCCGACCTATACCGATCAGTGCATGCTGGTGCACAGGCTGCTTCACGACAATTCGGCCGGGAGCAACAGCGAGGACGCGGCGTTTGCGGCGGAGCTGGAAAAAGCTTATCTGAACCATGAACCGCTGCCGGATTCTCCCCGGTCCACCGCCCAGATGGCGGCGGAGTCGTTCGCGGGATTTACCGTGGAAGAATACAAAGCCTATGTACGGGAGTTCCTGGCGCAGCCGGTGCCCGGCTTTACCGGCATGACCTACGGCGAACGCTTTTTCGTGCCCATGGCGGAACTGGTGAAATACCTTGACGGGCAAGACTTCCAGGTGTTCGTCAGCAGCGGCACGGAGCGCATCCTCCTGCGCGAAATCATCGCGGGACAGCTGGGTGAATGGATTCCCCCCTATCGCGTGATCGGCAGCACGTTTTCCCTCACGGCAACAGGGCAGGGGGAAACAGCGGACCGCAGCTATACCTATGCGCCGGAAGATCAGGTCCTGCTGGGGGGAAACATGATCTTCAAGAATCTGAAGATGGCCAAGGTCATCAGTACCGTCGATGAAATCGGCATGGCCCCCGTCCTGGTGTTCGGAAACAGCTCCGGGGATTTCGCCATGGCGCAGTACGCGCTGCAGCACGGTGGGAAGGCCTACATGCTGCTTTGCGACGATACCGTGCGCGACTACGGAAATGAAGAGGAGGCTGCGAAATTCGCCGCTGAATGCGCTTCCCTCGGTTTCGAAACCGTGTCGATGCGGAATGAGTTTGAAACCATTTATCCGGAAGGCGTGCGCAAGGCTGCGGCAGACGAGCCGGCGCTTCTGTCGGAATACTGGACGGAGGGTTCGGAGGCCGCGGCGGAAGTCAATGAATACCTTCGGGCGGTGACCGACGAGACGTCGCCGGATTATATTCCCGCGGAGGACCGCATCGCCGTTTTCGACCTGGACGGTACCCTGATGTGCGAGACGTATCCGTTCTGCTTTGAGTACATGGTTTTCGCGGACTATGCGCTGAACAACGCGGCTTCGCTGCCCGGGGACGTTGTCGCGGTGGCCCGGGAAATCACGGACGCCGCGGGCGGGGCAAAACCGTCCGGCATGAGCACGCGGCAGGCGGCGGCTGCCGCGGTTGCGTACAAGGGCATGACCGTGGAGGAGCTCCGGAACATCGTACGTGAATTCAAGGACAGCGAAGCCTGGGGCTTTACCGGCATGACCCGGGGCGAAGCCTATTACAAGCCGATGGTCGAGCTGTTCGAAAAGCTGCAGGCAAACGGCTTCACGGTGTATATCGTCACGGCGACCGAACGCAATATCGTGCGGGAAGTGATCTCCGGAACACTGGATATTCCTCCGTCGCAGGTCATCGGTACGGAATACGGCTATACCGCGACCGGCCAGGGGGACGCGGCTGACGGAGACTACACCTTCCAGGCCTCGGATCTTATCGTCTTCGACGGTCAATATTTCGGTGAAAACGCCAAAACAAGCAAGGTGGACGCGATCGTGCGCGAGATCGGACAGCAGCCGGTGCTGGCCTTCGGAAATTCCTCCGGCGACCTGGCGATGGCGGTCTACACGATCTCCGGCAATCCCTACCGGAGCGCAGCCTGGATGGTGCTGGCGGACGACGAGGCGCGGGAATACGGCAGCGCAGAGTCCTCGGCGCAGAATGCGGCAGGCTGGCAGGACCTGGGGATCGGCGTCTTCTCCATGCGCGACGATTTTGAAACCATATACGGCGAAGGTGTGGAAAAGGCAAACTGAAAAAACCGGTCTTTCCGTTTACAATCCGCAATAAGATCCGGCACCCCGGCATCATGGATCCGGCGCCCGTTCCGCGCGGCGGATCCTCAGGAGCATTCATCCATACATCGGAATCCCGGTTCAAAAATGCAGTTCCGGCGCCTCTCGAAAAATGGGGCGCCGGAACTGCGTTTACTGGCCGGAACGGGATTATTTCAGGCCGTGGATCATTTCCACCAGCGCTTCCCTGTCATAGAAGGATTCGGCATTGTTCAGCCGGACGTGGGGTTCAACGCCCGCGTCGACGCCGTAAAGGGAACCGTTTGTATAGGTTGTAACCTGCAGCGGGCCGGATATCTGGAAGATCATGCCGGAAGCCGACGTGACGGGAAGAACCACGTTGGAACCGCCGCCGGTGCGCTGGCCGATCAGGGTGATCCCGCCGGCCTGATCAAAGATGGAGGGCACCAGATTGGCGCAGGAGAAGGACGACGGAGAAATGAGACAGTACAGGTTGTACTGGCCGGAAACCGTATCACCCGGATCGTAGGTACCGGAACCGCCTGCCGGATCGCTCAGCGCGACGCCGTTCAGGTTCAGGTCTGTGCGGTAGCCGATGATGGTTTCCGCACCCGTCATCGTATCGAGCAGGGAAAATCTGGCTTCTCCTGTAAACCAGGAAGCCACGGCCATGGCCGCGTCTGAGTTTCCGCCGCTGTTTCCGGAAAGATCGAGCACGATATTCCTGACCGGGCTGCCCTCCCGGCGTACCATCCGGTTGGCGTAGAGGATCAGCTCAATGGTATCCTGCGGATCGTCCGGATTCTCCAGCTCGTAATACTCCTCCGGCTTCCGGTTGACGGTGAATTTATCAAAGGTCACGAACGCGGTATCGCCGATTTCCTCATAGCCGGGAACCCCGTCCGGGTACGCGGCCGTTCTGGCCTTCGTCAGCCTCACCGAGCTTGCGGTTCTTGCTTTTTGGGAATAGCCCATGGTTGTCATCATGTTGAACATTGCCACTTCTTTAGGCTGCCCGCTGCGCCAGCTGTTTCTGAGGACGGCGGAATGCCCGTCGTCGAAAAACAGCAGCAGGATCCTGGTCAGCGCGTTGTCGAACACGATGGAATCCGTCCCGGACAGCTGCGCGAATTCGCCCGCGTCCAGCGCCAGGAAATCGATGAAGCTGTCAATGCGGTGTTCCTCTTTCAGGCCGTAAAAATAATCCAGGAGGAAGCAGAGCTCACGGTAGTTGAACAGGGCGAATTCTTCGCTCATGTCAGCCGGCTCCGCTTCGTAAGCCTGTTCCATGAGCTGGCCGTTGTAGACGTCCGCGATGACCTTTTCGCCGTTGAAAACATAATAGATATACTGGAGACTGAAGAATACGTCGCTCATCGTCTGCAGGGGAAGATAGCACTCCTCTGCCCGGCTGACAATATCAATATGGTATTTCCCCAGGTCCATGGTGAGGGGTGCTCCGTTCCGGTTGGAGACATCATTGGACGATACAAACAGGGTATGCTCCGCTGCCGGGTCCTCCGCCACCGCCGCGAGGCCGCCGATCACCTTCATCTGCAGCTCCGTCGTATCCCTGCCGTCCCTGTATGCGTGCATCAATTCCAGCACGAACTCGGAAGTATCAACGGCCCGCTTCAGATCCGGAATCTCCGCTACATTCACCAGTGCGCTGGTGCCGGGCCTGTGGCTGAATGAATTGAAATTCGTAAAGGTCATGGTGTTGTCGCCGGGCTGGATGATCCAGGTGCTCCCGTTGTCGGGACGCTTGACGATGAAAACGCTGCCGCCGTCCGGCTCGCCGGCCGTCTGGAGCTCAAAGGAAATCTGATTGTCCGCGTCGCATTTCAGTTTCGTGTTATACATCTCCGTCAGAACGGGAAGAAATTCCGTCAGCGCCACATAGGGCACGTCGCCGCCGTTCATGAAGTACAGATTCATTTCACCGGCCACCGGCTCCGCAGCTTCCTGGAAACAGTACAAATAGGGATAAGTTTTCTTTTCGATGGCGGCATCGGTTATTCCGCCGGCTTCGGCAACGGCCGCAGGGCATGCCAGAAGCAGTGCAAGGCATAAGCAAATCAATGATACCAGGTGCTTTTTCATCGCAATACCTCCCCAAATTCTTGATTTATCCGAAGTCCTGCTTTTTTTCGCTGCGCTCATTTTATGACATTTTCTCCGGAGAATCAAATTTTTTTTGCGGATGCCGGAACGGGAACACCGATCCGGCGCCGCGCCGGGCCGGCGTGAACGGCAGGATCTCCATATGTGGCATGACAATAGCGGCCAAGGCACAAAATATTGTGGATTTTGGGCAGATCTGCGGTTTTTTCGATGTGCGCCTGAGAGTTAAAACGCGTTATTTCATATGCTTTCTTCCTGTGTGATAACCAGATCCCTGAAGAAACCTTCTGTTCCGATATCCACGAAGAAACCGACTGAACCTTTGGCGTCTGCGCCGTGCTTCATGCCGGATACTTCCAGCACAGGAGTATCGCTGCCGTTCAGGTAAAACGCTGCGGCATCGTCATGGATTACGGCTTTCAGCCTGACCCATTCGTCCAGGCCGCAGTTCACAGGCGCTTCATAACCGCCGATGCCGTATTCCCGGAAGTATGCGAAGGTGTATCCCGGATAGGAGAAATACTGACATCCGTGAGCCCTGCGAACCGGGTCATCTGTCATGGCGTTGGTGGGCCGAATGTAGAACGATTCAAATTCAGAATCATCCGGACTGATCCGAAACGCGATCCCGATGAATCCCCGCGCGAAGTCCGGAGCATCCGGAAGCAGGCGGCTGAGCATCCTGACTTCGATGACACCGTTGTGAAAGGTCAGATCTTTCAGCCGCGCATAGGTATTTTCGTCAAAGCGCATCAGCTTCTCCGGGCCTTTGACGACCCGCAGGGCGTTTTCACCGTTGATCGTCCGGTTCTCAGCAATGACGTTGACAGCTTCAAACTGCTCTCCTGAAACTTCATACCGCATGTATGTTTCCTCCTTATACCAGTTCGCGGATCAGGTCGTGGGCATCGCCGCCGATCGTGATCGCCTGTTCCCGGATCTCTTCCGGAACCCGTTCTTCTTCCATGTTCAGGCAGGCATAGGTCGCGTTCCTGTTCTGATATACCTGCTGCCAGAAACTGTATTTGATGATCCCCGGGGTATTGTATCCCACGCCGATCTCCAGGAAAACAACCTTCCGGTTCTGGTGTTTTGTCAGCCAGATCTCATATTCCGCAGCGGCAGCCTGCCAGCCTTCGTCCTCCACAAACCGGTTATCTGAACGGAGGTTCATGGTCAGGGGGCGTCCGCAGTTGGGGCACTTCGGCAGCAGCTCTGCC
>JAEEGL016958539.1_pt1 | contig 10231 bp, 8 predicted proteins | sample 9134231 | NCBI WGS metagenome assembly JAEEGL01 (sample SAMN16246548, study PRJNA631951) | gut metagenome | biome: gut microbiome; feature: rumen; material: fiber-attached | host: Bos | place: Iran: Karaj | collected 2018-10 | reverse complement strand
CCGTAGGCGCCCGCGTGGGCTGTGATTGTCATAATGTTTCCTCAAGTTTTATTTATTCCGCTTCCGCGGTGAGTTTATTGAATAAAGAATAAAAATCTATCTCCGTGACCTGAGACGGGGGAGAGGCGTTTTCTCCGTTGCAGCAGGCATACCGGTAGCCGTCATCGGTCCCGAATTCAGAGAAGAAAAAACGGTTATCATCCGCATTCACCGAAATTCCGTTTTCGGAAATCAGTATTGAAAAGGAGTCAAGAGCAACGGTAAGACCCGTTCCGGTCGCCTTGAGATAGCTTTCCTTGAGTGTCCATAAGCGGCAGAAAGCGAGATCCTTATCGTCGGCTTCGGAAATGAACTTTTGCTCTTGTGCGGTGAAATATCTCCGGGCGATTTTTATATTGCCGCGGCCTGCTTTTTCGGCGTCGCATCCGACTCTGTCATCAGAAACGGCGCAAAGCACTTTTGATCCTGAATGTGAAAGACTGAAATGAAAATCGGGATAATCTTTCAGATACGGTTTACCGTTTGCGTTATAGCAGATTTCCGCGCTGCCGAGGTCCACGCCGCGCGCTGCCGCCGCATAATACAGCAGAGCGCCCGCGCCGAGAGTCAGGAGCTTATCCCGGCTTCTTTTCATCCTGTCGGTTTTCTCCTGCCTTGAGGCGGGAACGAGAGAGTAAAAGAAATCAAATATCTTTTTGTCCTCAAGCGGCGAAACATCCGCCGCAAAGAGCAGCGTGTCATTGCTTTTCTTCATATTATCACATTCCGTTTCAGTTTAGCATACTATACCACATTAAAGGATTCCGTTCAACATAATATTTGACAATTTTTAACCGGGTGATATAATTTAATCAAATCCGGAAAGGAGTAAAATTATGCAGATACTTCCCGATCTTATGTCACTTGAAAACGGCAGACCCGTTACCGATGCCGGCACATGGAATGAACGCCGCGCGGAACTGCTCGGATTGTTTTCCGAAAAAATGTTCGGCGTTATGCCGAAAGCGCCCGCGAAAGTTATCGGAGAAACGGTTGAAAAATCAAAAACCGCGGCGGGTCACGCGCTGACGGAGCTTATAAATATCCGATTTGACACTCCGAAAGGGGAGTTTGCTTTTACTCTTAAGTTTACTTATCCCGCAGGAGCGCAATCCGTGCCGACTTTTGTGTTTATTAATTTCCGCCCCGAGCTTTATGACTCGTACTGTCCTCTTGAGGAGATAATTGACAACGGCTTTGCCGTAGCTTCAATTTTCTATGAAGACATAACCTCCGACGACGGAAATTTTGACAGTAAACTCGCTTCGCATTTTCCCCGTGAAAGCGGCACGGATACAGGTAAAATCGGACTCTGGGCGTACGCCTGCTCAAGAGTTGCCGACTATCTTCAGACAAGAAACGAGGCGGACAGTTCCAATCTCGCCGTAATCGGTCACTCACGGCTCGGAAAGACGGCTCTTTGGTGCTCCGCGAACGACAGCAGATTCAGATTCGCGATTTCCAACTGCTCCGGCTGCTGCGGCGCGGCTTATGAGAGAGAAAAGCACGGTAATGCCGAAACTTATAAAAAAATTCAGGAAGTATTTCCTTACTGGTTCTGTAAGAATTTTGAAAAGATTGCCTGCGGTAATGAGGAGGCGCCGTTTGACCAGCATATGCTTCTTGCGCTGACTGCTCCGAGGTATCTGCTTGTCGGCAGTGCGTCGCTCGACGAGTGGGCGGATCCTTACAGCGAACAGATGGCATGTATGGGAGCGTCACCGGCTTGGAAAGTATTCGGACTGAACGGATTTATCGGAAAGGAAACTCCCGCGGCTGTCGGGGAAGACTTTTCGCAGGGTGAAATTCATTATCACAACCGCGACGGAGAGCATTTTCTCAGCCGTAACAACTGGAATCAGTATATGAAATTTATCAGATCAAAAACGGACAGCCGTATTTAAACTTAAAACAAACATAAAAGACGCAGAAAGCTCCGCAGAATTACAATTCTGCGGAGCTTCTTTGTCCGTTAGTATTTATCAGATGTTTTTGATATCCTCGTCGTTGAGTGTTTCAATTCCCTTGGAGTGTAAAACATCCTCCGCGGCTTTGACATCGTCAACTCTGAATGCCGTGTATGCGCTGAGCGCCGATGTGCCCGTGAATGCGTACATATAGTCAATATTAATCTCCGCGTCGCCGAGGACCTTGAGGACCTTATAAAGCGCGCCTGCGGTATCGGGCATTTTAGCGGCGATAACGGGAGTGGCGTTGAGAATGTAATCGGGGCTGAGAGCCTCCATTGCCTTTGCGGAATCGTCAACAATGAGTCTGAGGATGCCGAATTCCGCGGTTTCTGCTATGCTCATCGCGCGCATATTGATTCCGGCGTCGGAGATTCTTTTGATGGTATCGGCAAGTTTGCCTTGCGAGTTTGCCACAAATACGGAAACCTGATTGATTGCCATAGTCTTATCCTCCTTTAAACTCAATCGTGCAGATTGCGTCTGTCAATAACGCGGACTGCTTTGCCTTCGCTTCTTGTGATAGTCTTGGGAGCGACGAGATGAACCCTCGGACTTATGCCGAGCATTGTGCGCATGGCGTCAACAAGGTTCTTTTCTCTCTCCTGGATTTCGGTAACTTTATCGGAAAACTGTTCCTGGGAAAGCTCAACGCTGATATCAAATGTGTCGGAGTTGTTCTTGCGGCCGACCTCAATGAGATAGTTCGGAGTGTAGCCTTCGTTGAGAAGAACGGTTTCAATCTGGCTCGGGAATACGTTTACGCCTCTGATGATAAGCATATCATCACTGCGTCCCTTGGGTTTGCTCATTCTGATATGAGTTCTTCCGCAGGAGCATTTCTCACGGGAGAGAACGCAGATGTCACGGGTTCTGTATCTGAGGAGCGGGAAAGCTTCTTTGTCAAGAGAGGTGAAAACAAGCTCGCCTGTTGAGCCTTCGGGGAGAACTTCGCCCGTGTCGGGATCGATAATCTCGGCATAGAAATGGTCCTCATTTATATGCATACCGCGCTGCTCTTCACATTCAAACGAAACGCCCGGTCCGCTTGTTTCGGTAAGGCCGTAAATATCGTATGCCTTGATACCGAGACTTTTCTGAATACTCTGCCTCATTTCCTCTGTCCACGGCTCCGCGCCGAAAATACCCGCCTTGAGTTTGTTGTCTTCGGGCTTGTATCCTCTTTCCGCAAGCGCTTCGCCGATATAAGCGGCATAAGACGGAGTGCAGCAGAGAATAGTCGAGCCGAGGTCCATCATGAACTGAATCTGTCTTTCCGTGTTGCCTGATGACATCGGCAGGGTAAGACAGCCGACTTTGTGTGAACCGCCGTTAAGACCGGGACCGCCCGTGAAAAGACCGTATCCGTAGCAGACCTGACAAACATCTTCGTTTGTTCCGCCTGCCGCGACTATTGCCCTGGCGCAGCATTCTTCCCAAAGATCTATATCGTGCTGTGTATAAAACGCGACAACCCTTTTACCTGTTGTGCCCGATGTGGACTGAATCCTGACGCAGTTTTTGATATCGGTTGCGAGAAGACCGTAGGGATAAGCGTCTCTTAAATCCGCCTTTGAAAGAAAAGGAAGCTTTTTGATATCATCAATCGATTTGATGTCATCGGGTGTGACGCCTTTTTCTTCCATGAGCTTACGGTAGTAGGGGACATGCTCGTAAACGTGCTTTACCTGCTTCACGATTTTTTCATTCTGAATACGGCGGATTTCTTCGTAAGGAGCCGTTTCGATTTCGGGCTGATAATATTTTGCCATAGGGTTTCCTCCTTCTTATTGCGCCTTGAATTCTATTTTCAAGGTATCCGAATTTTTATGATATGCGCTGTGAGCAACTGCCTTGAGAGTGTATGTTTTTCCGCTTTCAAGTGTATCCGATCCGATGCGGAAGTCTGCCGTATTGTCACCGTCAAATACATAATAGTCGTCAATGAATGTGTCGGAGACAACGGTTTTGCCTTTTTCATCGGTTACTGTCACTTTATAATCATGAACGATATAGCCGTCGGCGGCTTTCGCTTCCGTAAAGGATAATACCCACTCACCGCCTTCATTTTTATAAGCGGTTGCGGTTGTGTCTTTGTCGAAAACAGGCGCTTTGTCGTGCGCTTTGAGGTTTTTATAGGTGTAGGCATAGGAGCCGGTATCATTTACATCGTCAATATAATAATCGCAGAAATAAGTGTTTGAAAGAACATCATAACCTCTGATACGAACACTGCCGTCACTGTCTGCTTCAATAATGCAGATCTGCGCCGCGTGATCGTAACCGTCGGGATGCTGACCGGGAAGGCCGTTCTTGTCAAGTTCAAACGTCGCCATCGCTCCGCAGCCGACAGCGGTATATGTTGTCTGTATAATCGATCTCGGGTCGTTCATCGGGAAATGCGAATGCCCGGAGAAATCAACTATACCGGCGTGTTTGTTAAATATAACATTAAGCTGCGGGTCGCCCCAGAATGTGCTGCCGTAAACTGTACCCCAGGCGTGAGGATGCTGGAAGACAAAAACGGGCTTGCCGTTTGCTTTGGACTGAGCTTCGGTTATTGATTTGTCAAGCCAGGTCAGACTTTTGGGAGTAAATGTCCATTCCGTCATTGAGCGCTCGCCGGAAAAAGCGACAAAGGAAAATCCGTTAATCTCGGTTACGGTGTCCGGGTCGTGCTTGAAATATTTCGCAAAATATTCTTTGTAATTGGCATCTTTAAACTCATGGTTTCCGTGAATGTTAATAAGCACCGTGTCGTCACGTACGTGCTCATCAAGTGTTTTCGCGTAATTCGCGTAGTCTCCCTCGCCGCCGACGCTTGAAAAATCGCCGAGACCGAAAAACGCGTCAACGCCGGGATAGGTTTTATCTTTGTCAAAAAGCTCATAAGCAGTGTCAACCGCTAACGCTACATTGTCATTTCTGTTATGTGAGTCTGTAAATGCGACTGCGCGTACTTCGGGAACAAAATCGGCGGGAGCTTTCGGAAAATCATCGGTAACGCTGCCCATCATAATCAGAAACAGTTGTGCCGGAAGCACTGCCGTAAGCACGATAAGCACACCTGTGACCGAGCCGATAATCCATTGCTTGAGTTCATTAAAAGACATTTCTGAATCTCCTCTGTTATTAAATATAATCCTCATTTAAAAGCGTTTTCGCTGTATAAAAAAATACCATAGTTTTTAATTTGTGTCAATAACATTATAGAATATAAAAACTATAATATTAAAATAAATTAAGCCAAATTCGGCAAAAACTCTTGATAAAAATATGCTTATTTAATATAATGTAATTCAGTAATTTTCAGAAGGAGTAAACGATGAAAAAAATACTTGCAGTAATAATCGCCGCGCTTACGGTTTTGTCCCTGGCTTCTTGCGGTAAGGAAGAAACTCATGAAACAAAAGCAGCAGATACCGAAACAACCGGAGTTTCCTCAACGGCAGAGAGCACATCTTCCGCCGAAGAAACGCAGAATACCGAAGTTTACGGAGAAGATATAACAACGACCGCGCCGAAAACGACTCAGCCGAAGCTGAAACTTGTCTGGTCGGTCAGCGAAGCGTCGGGCGCGCCGCTTAACGAAAACATCAGGTCGGCTTTCCTGACCGCCACAGAAACAGCAAGCGGAAATTCTCCTCAGCCTGTCCTTTGCCTCGGCTCACAGGTTGTGTCGGGTTATAATTACGCGATCCTTTGCAAAAAGGATGAAGGGGATAAGACAGCGCTCAAGGTTTTCATTATCTACGCTCCTTTTAACGGTAAAGCGGTAATAACAAATATAAGCGATTTTGATATCAACCGCTTCACCGACTCCCACACCGAAGCGGACCGCGGACTTGTAGCCGGCGGATGGGGCGTTTATTCCGAGTACGGCGAGTACGAGCTTCCCGACCGCGCCGGGTCGGCGTTTGCCTCGTCGGGCGCTGAAGGCAGACCCGTTGCGCTGCTCGGCTCCGACAACTCAACGCCTGTCAGATACGCGGTTATCGTTTTAAAGGACAGCAAACTTTTTGTTGACGTGATATCCGAATCCGGTCTTATCAGGGAAACGGAAATCAACGCCGGTTTGTTTGCACGCTGATTAACTGAAGAAAATATTTGCTTTTTTTGTAATATATGATATAATAAATAAGTTACTATGGATAATACTCAAAAACAGTAAAGGAGTGAGCGCCGGTTTCAGTCATCCGGCATAGTGATAATGAAGAGATTTTTTGCTTTATTTTTGAGTTTAATCTTAATGCTTTCGGCTTTCACCACAGGCGTGTACGCGCTTGATATCACAGGTGTTGACGTGGAGTCCCTGCCTGATATCGAAGCGAAAATCAGCGCGGAGCCGGGTCTTTATGACAACCTCGATCCCGAAAAAATCAAGGCGACTCTTAACGGCGAAGAGCTTGTGACCGGAATAATCAAAAAAGAGGATTCATCTGTTGAGTGGATTATTATGATAGATACCTCTATTTCCGTTTCCGAAACGCACTTCAAGGCGCAGAAAAACGCAGTCCTGTCGGTTTATAAAACGCTCCGCGACTCCGATTCACTTGTGCTTTACACCTTTGCCGAAAAAGTCATAAGAGTTCTCAGCGGACTTGAAAATTATGAGCAGGCAAAGAAAAAGATAGACGCGATTGACTGTAAAGGACAGGATACCGCGTTTTATACCGCCGCAAGGCAGCTTGCCTCTCTCGCCAAGGAAAGCGATTCCGCGGTCTGCGTTCCCGTCATATTCTCCGACGGTGTTGAAACTCTGCAGAAGGGTGACAGACAGAAAACCATCGACGCGCTCAAGCAGTCACCCGTTCCGATTTACGGCTTCTATCCCGATGTGGTAAAGCCCGAAGTCAAAAAATCGTTCAATGATATAATTAAAGTATCGGGCGGCTCGACAAAGTCTTTCAACGCCAAGAATGCTTCCGCCCAGCTTGCGTCTTTCAACAGCAATGACACTTACAGCATCAGTTTTGCAGCGACCAAAGAAATCAAGGCGTCAAAAAACGCGAAGCTTGTCATTGATATGGGCGACGGCAATTCGATAACAAAAGAAATAGTTGTTCCCGACTGGGGCGGCGATAAGGAAAAGCCGAAGATTTTATCAGCCGTTTCCGATGACACAAGAAATATTATTACGGTTATGTACAGCGAGCCGATAAAGAATTGTCTTGATGAAATGATTTATTCATTCACAGCGGCGGATGACGCAGTTCCTCCGAAGATTCTCGGAATCAACAAGACGGCGGACGATACGGTCGCAATATCCGTTGACTCTCTTGAAGCGTCAAATGTCAGACTGAAGGTCAGTGGATACAGAGACGCTTCTGACAATGTCGGTGATGAGCAGGAATTCACAATCACTGTTGATCAGGATCTCAGAAAGATTATCAAAACCGTCGGCATCGGTGTCGGAGCAGCCGTAGTTCTTGTTCTGGTTCTTCTCGCCTTAATCTCAAGAAGAAAGAAAAGAAAAGCGAATATGGAAAACGCCGTTGTTCAGGCGGCTTATAAGAACGGCAAGAAGATAGAGCAGAAGCCCAAGAAGAATACCAAGATTGACAAGGTTAAGGAAAAGGCAAAGACCAGGGAAGAAAAAATCGCCGAGCAAAAAGAAGAAAAGAGAAAGCAGAAGGAAGAGGAAAAGAAGAAGGCGGAAGCCGAGAAATTCAAATTCTTCTTCGAGGAAAAATACGATCCCAACAACAAGGAAGATTAATAAGCGCCGGATTTCCGGAAAAAATAATACCGATACCGCCCAACGGTATCGGTAATTTTTTATGTATTGACAATAATGGCACTCCAAACATTATTGTTATAAACTTTGCTTAAGTGATAACGCTCGTCCGTTTTATAGCGTGATCACGCTCCCGGCATAATTCTGTTCATAATTATGCCTTTTTCTTGGAGCATACATAGGCTGCTGCAGCCGCAGCCGCGATAACAGCGAATGCTGCTATTCCGGCAGTTGCGGAACCGGTATCTACAGGAGCTTCTGCATCTGTAACTTCTACTACTGTTTCTGCCTCGCCTGCGTATAAGTTCTTTATCTTCTGCTTGATTGCATTGATAAATTCTTTAATCTGGGTGAGGATTGGAAGATCGATATTTACGCTTGCAATAGCATTGTCAAGCTTATCGGTAGCACCTGCAACCTCAGCGGTTGTACCTGTGCCCTGGATGTAGGACATAATCGCTTCATAGAGCTGATAAGCTATGTCTATCAGGAGCTGCTCAACGCCGCTTGCCTGGATATAGCCCATAAACTGATCAAGCAACTGGGGAAGTGTCAGTCCGACATATTCTGTCCAATGATAGTTAACGTTGTTGTAGTGTGTTGCGAGATGGTCATTGTAAGCTTCCTGGTCTGTGAATACCGCGCCGCATGTGGCGCATGTATATTCAGCCAAAACGATGTGACTGTTTTCACATGCAAGATAGTTTTGAATGTTGAGGTACTCTTTGCCGCAAGTCGGGCAAATGAGATAACCTTTCGCATCCCTGTGACTGTTTATACAGTCGTTCATTTCCGTTTCACTCTGGCATTTGTGACCGCAAATCGGGCATGTATAATCAGGTGCCGTAGTTGACGTAGTGTCATCTGCAAAAGCTAACGCGGAAAATGAAAAAGCAAGTATCATTGCTAACAGTACTGCAATAACTTTTTTCATGGTAATCATTTCCCTTCGGTAAATCCTGGTATAGGGGTTCTTTCAGATATCGATATCAGAAAAAAACTTTTTTCCGGAGAGCTAATCCGGATGTGAGCAAACATTACAAATTATTTTCCAGATAAATTGTAATCGCCGGAATCGGAGTGTTATCACTTAAGCGAAATCTGTAACAAAGATGTTTTGTCGGAGTGTCATATCACCTCTTGTCTATAAGTTGTATTTGTGTACGCATAAAAATACATTATATTGTATTCATCTTATTCTATTATATAAATCATCAAAAATCAAGCATTTTTTTCAAAAAACGGCGTTTTTTTGTTAAAAAAATGTGAAAAAACGCCGTTTTATTGCTTTTTCAGATAAATAATTGATGGTATTAATAAGAAAAAATCAAATAACTCAATTAAATTACATCTATTTTTTCGCCTTTTTCGTCAATCTTCAAGCGGATTTCACGGTTATCACTGAAAGTAAGACGGATTTCATTCCTGTTTCCGAGAAACGGCTCAATCCTTTTTGCGAGTTTTGACGAGGTGAATTTTCCGGTAACAATCCAGCATCCCTTCCCGTCTTTGATTTCGCAGTATGAGCCGTGAATTTTGCTTCTGATTTCAGCCGGGGCGAATCTTTCCGGGCATACCGCGACAAGTCCGTTTTCTCTGACCAGGGAGGCAACAGCGCCGAGCGTTTCTTCGCTGATACGCAGTCCGGTGAGGAAACAGAGTTTAAGCGATGACAGAGTTTCTTTTGTTACATTGTCGTCAAAAACGGCAAGCGAGTTCATTGTGATAAAAGAACGGTGCGGAGTCAGTGAATGCGGCTCGATTCTGTTCCATGTCGGTCCTTTTATATAGCAATCGCCGCGTGTTACCGTGTGCAGTATTTTCAGCCATTCTCTGCTTCTGCTGTCGGGGTGTATCTTTTTATTGCCGAAAAGTCCTCTTGCCCATATCAGATTCTGACCCCAGTAACTGTCGTCATATCTGATGATTCCGATTTCGGGACGGTAATCCGAAACATCGTAGTTTCTTTCTTTACCCTTGTATTCTTTGCAGAATTTTTCATAATTCAGCCCGGCGTCGTTGAGCGCGTTCTTTTCTTTATTGACAAGAGCGGATTCCGCTTCAACGTAAACCCTGTTGACTCCGGCATAATACGCGAATTTCAGATTGTTGTACATTTCCTCCGCGCTGTGACCGGGATATGTCAGCTTGTGCCACATATCAACGCAGTTATAAAGCGGGGTGCCGTACTGAAGCGCCGCGCCCGCGGCAATCGCAAACTGTATGTTTGAAACGCTTTCTTTCTGGGATTTGAAATTGGGTATTATACCGCATCTCGCGAAAAGATGATAGAGAACGGGAAAAACATGTTCTCCCGAAAAGGAGGGGCTTCCCCATTCCTTTATTTTTCCCGCGTATTCCTTCAGGTCATTTTCAAGCTCTTTTCCCTGAACAAGCGCGTCCCTTGTGTCGGCCTGCCTGAATGCCGGCTTGTTAATCTTTCCTTTTGAGCCAAGCCACAGGGAGATATTTCTGTTTATGATGACAT
>JAEEGL015868330.1_pt1 | contig 10231 bp, 8 predicted proteins | sample 9134231 | NCBI WGS metagenome assembly JAEEGL01 (sample SAMN16246548, study PRJNA631951) | gut metagenome | biome: gut microbiome; feature: rumen; material: fiber-attached | host: Bos | place: Iran: Karaj | collected 2018-10 | reverse complement strand
GTCTTTCTCCTCATAGGGCAGGTCCGGCAGGATCAAGCCGTCGATCCCCGCGTCCCGGCAGGCGGCGAGGAACGTCTCGATGCCCCGGGCGAACACCACGTTGGCGTAGGTCATGAACACCAGAGGCACCGTCACGTCCCGGCGCAGCTGACGGACCATGTCAAAGATCCCGTCCGTGGTGACGCCGCCCTCCAGGGCCCGGAGGTTGGCCGCCTGGATCACGGGGCCCTCCGCCGTGGGGTCGGAGAAGGGGATGCCCAGCTCGATGAGATCCGCGCCGTTTTCCACCGCCGCGCGGACGGCGGCGGCTGTGGTCTCCAGATCCGGGTCTCCGCAGGTGAGAAAGGCGATGAACGCCTTTCCGTGGTCAAATGCCGATGGGATCCTACTCATTGATATCCTCCCCTCTGTAGCGGGCAATGGCGGCGCAGTCCTTGTCTCCTCTGCCGGATACGGTGATCACCATGATTTTGTCCCGGGACATCGCCGGCGCGGCCTGTCTGGCCCAGGCGATGGCGTGGGCCGATTCGATGGCCGGGATGATGCCCTCGGTCCTGGCCAGATACTCAAAGGCACAGACGGCCTCCTCGTCGGTGACAGCCACGTATTCGGCCCGGCCGATGTCGTGGAGATATGCGTGCTCCGGGCCTACGCCGGGGTAGTCCAGCCCCGCGGAGATGGAGTAGACCGGGGCGATCTGTCCGTGCTCGTCCTGGCAGAAGTAGGACTTCATGCCGTGGAAAATGCCCAGCCGTCCTGTGTTGATGGTGGCGGCGGTCTCAAAGGTGTCCACGCCGCGGCCGGCGGCCTCGCAGCCCACCAGACGCACCGACGGGTCGCCGATAAAGTGGTAGAAGCTGCCGATGGCGTTGCTGCCGCCGCCCACGCAGGCCGCCACAACGTCGGGGAGCCGCCCCTCCCGCTCCAGCATCTGCTGTTTGATCTCCTTGGAAATCACGGCCTGAAAGTCCCGCACGATGGTGGGAAACGGATGGGGGCCCATCACGGAGCCGAGACAGTAGTGGGTGTCGTCGATGCGGGTGGTCCACTCCCGCATGGCCTCGGACACCGCGTCCTTCAACGTGGCGGTGCCGGTGTCCACCGGCACGACCTCGGCGCCCAGAAGGCGCATCCGGTAGACGTTGAGGGCCTGCCGGACGGTGTCCTCCCTGCCCATGAAGACCACGCACTCCATGTTCATCAGTGCCGCGGCGGTGGCCGTTGCCACGCCGTGCTGCCCCGCGCCGGTCTCGGCGATGAGCCGGGTCTTTCCCATCTTCTTCGCCAGCAGGGCCTGGCCCAGCACGTTGTTGATCTTGTGGGCGCCGGTGTGGTTGAGGTCCTCCCGCTTGAGGTAGATCTTCGCGCCGCCCAGGTCCTCCGTCATCCGCCGGGCGTAGTAAAGACGGGAGGGCCGCCCCGCGTATTCGTTCAGAAGCGCCGTCAGCTCCCGGTTGAAGTCCGGGTCGGTCTTATAGTGCTCGTAGGCCGCCTCCAGCTCAATGACCGCGTTCATCAGCGTCTCCGGGATATACTGTCCGCCGTGGATCCCGAAGCGCCCCTTAGGATTTGTCATCGTCCTCTTCCTTTCCCGCCGTGCCGCGCACGGCCTGCACAAACTCTGTCATCTTCTCCCTGTCCTTACGCCCCTCCGTCTCGATGCCGGAGCTGACGTCCACCGCGTAGGGCCGCAGTCTCCGCACCGCCTCGCTCACGTTGGAGACGGTGAGGCCGCCGGCCAGAAAATAGGGCCGTCTTATATTCCGCAGCAGGTCCCAATCGAAAGCCCTGCCGGTGCCGCCGCCGGAATCCAGGAGGATATAGTCGGCGCCGCTGCGCTCCGCGGCCCGGACGTCCCGCTCCGCCGCCACCCGGAAGGCCTGGATGATCGGCCGCCGGGTCCAGCGCCGCAGGCTCGTGAGATAGTGCTCATCCTCGTTCCCGTGGAGTTGGGCCATGTCGATCACCCGCTGCCGCAGCAGCTCCGCCACCATGCTCGGCTCCTCGTTGACGAAGACGCCCACGGCTTTGATGTTAGGGTCCAGCCGGGCACGCAGGGCCGCCGCCTGCCGGGGACTGATATACCGCCTGCTGCCCCCGGCAAAGACAAAGCCCACATAGTCGGGCTTCAGGGCGTTGGCGGCCTCCACGTCGCACTCCCGGGACAGGCCGCACAGCTTGATCTTCGTCATACCTCACCCCGCAGCTCCGCCAGTTTGGCCATTTTGTCTTCCGCCCGCATCAGGGCCTCCCCTACCAGGACGGCGTCGGCCCCCGTCTCCCGGAGCCGTTCCACATCCTCGGCGGTCTTTACGCCGCTCTCGGAGACGAAGAGCACGTCCTCGGGGATCAGTGTCCGGAGCCGCCGACTGTTGTCCGTATTCACGGTGAAATCCTTCAGATTGCGGTTGTTGACGCCGATGATCCGGGCTCCGGCGTCCAGGGCCGTTCGGATCTCGGCTTCGTCGTGGGCCTCCACCAGGGCGGAGAGTCCCAGCTCGTGGCAGAGGCCGAGATACGCCCGCACCTGATCCGGCGTCAGGATGGCGCAGATCAGCAGCGCCGCCGACGCGCCCAGCAGCTTCGCCTCGTAGATCATATACGGGTCCACGGTGAAGTCCTTGCGCAGACAGGGGATTCGCGCCGCCGCCGCGATCTTGCTGAGATACGCGTCGCTGCCCAGGAACCACTTTGGCTCCGTCAGCACGGAGATGGCGTCGGCTCCCGCCGCCTCGTATGCCCTTGCGATCTGCAGATAGGGGAAGTCCGGGGCGATCAGGCCCTTGGAGGGCGAAGCCTTTTTGCACTCGCAGATAAAAGAGAGGCCGGGCTTTCTCAGCGCCGCCTCGAAGGGAAAGTCCCCCCGGGGCAGGGCCAGGGCCTTGCCCCGGAGCGCCTCCTCCGGCACCCGGGCCTTCGCCCGGGCCACCCGCTCTCTGGCGTGGTCCGCCAGCTGATCCAGGATCGTCATGCCTCGGCTTCCTCCCGATTGCTGACGTCAATGAGCCGCTCCAGCGTCTCCAGGGCCTTCCCGGAGTCGATGAGCGACGCCGCCAGTTCTACGCCGTCCTTCAGCGTCTCCGCTTTGCCGCCGACATAGAGGGCGGCGCCGGCGTTCATCAGCACCGTGTTGCGCCGGTGGCCCTGCTCCCCTCGCAGGACCGACAGGGTGATGGCGGCGTTCTCCTCCGGGGTGCCGCCCGCCAGGTCCTCTTTTCTGCACCGCGGGAAGCCGAAGTCCTCCGGCGCGATGACGTAGGAGCGCAGCCAGCCGTCCCGGACCTCGCACACGGAGGTGGGGGCGCTCAGGGAGATCTCGTCCAGCTTATCCTGTCCGTAGACCACCATGCCCCGCTTAACGCCCAGATTGGCAAGCACCTGGGCCAGCGGCTCCACCAGGGCGCCGTCGTACACGCCCAGCAGCTGCATCCTGGGCCTGCCGGGATTGGTGAGGGGTCCCAGGATATTGAACACCGTGCGGATGCCCAGCTCCTTGCGGAGGGTCCCCACATATTTCATGGAGGTGTGGTACTTCTGGGCAAAGAAGAAGCACATACCCACCTCGTCCAGAAGCTCCAGACAGCGTCGGGGGCTCTGCCGGATGTTGACCCCCAGGGCCTCCAGACAGTCCGCCGTGCCGCACTGGGAGGAGGCGGCCCGATTGCCGTGTTTGGCCACCTTCAGGCCCCCGGCCGCCGCCACAAGGGCGGAGGTGGTGGAGATATTGAAGCTCCCGGCGTTGTCGCCGCCGGTGCCCACGATCTCGAACAGGTCCCAGGGGCTCTCCACCCGGACGGCCTTGTCCCGCATGGCGGCGGCGCAGCCGGCGATCTCCACGATGGTCTCCGCCTTGGTGCTCTTGGTGGAGAGGGCCGCCAGGAACGCGGCGTTCTGGGTAGGGGTGGTCTCCCCGCTCATGATCTCGTTCATCACGGCGTAGGCCTCGTCAAATGTCAGATCCTGCTTGTCCACGATCTTGACGATGGCTTCTCTGATCATCTCGTCGTCCTCCTCCCGTTACAGCTCGATGAAGTTCTGCAGCATCCGGCCGCCCGCCGGGGTCAGAATGGACTCCGGGTGGAACTGGATGCCGTAAACGGGATATGCCCGGTGCCGGACGGCCATGATCTCCCCGTCCTCCGTCAGCGCAGTGACGGCCAGACAGTCCGGGATCGTGGCGGGGTCAGCCGCCAGGGAGTGATACCGGGCCACCGGCTCCGTCTCGCCGCAGCCCCGGAACAGGGGGCAGTCCGCCGCCAGCCGGACCAGGGACTGCTTGCCGTGCATCAGTTCTTTGGCGTAGGTGATCTCGGCACCGAAGGCCGCGCAGATGGCCTGGTGGCCCAGACAGACGCCCAGGACGGGCCGCTCCGGCCCCAGCTTCCGCACCACGTCGATGATGACTCCCGCCGTTTCCGGCCGTCCGGGGCCCGGGGAGAGGATGATCCTGTCCGGGTCCAGGGTCCGGATCTCCTCCACCGTCAGCTCGTCGTTGCGGATCACCTTGATATCCGGGTCCAGGGTGCCCACCATCTGATAGAGATTATACGAAAAACTGTCGTAGTTGTCGATGAGTAAAATCACAGGTCCGCCTCCTCTGCAAGCTTCAGGGCGTTCACCACGGCCCGGGCCTTGTTGATGCACTCCTGGTATTCCTTTTCCGGCACCGAGTCCGCCACGATGCCGGCGCCGCTGCGGACGAACACCCTGCCGTTTTTCTTGTAGGCGATGCGGATGGCGATGCAGGTGTCCAGATTGCCGGTGAAATCGATGTAGCCGATGGCGCCGCCGTAGATGCCCCGCTTGTTGTTCTCCAACTGACTGATGAGCTGGCAGGCCCGTATCTTCGGTGCGCCGGAGAGGGTCCCTGCCGGGAGGACGGCCTCAATGGCGTCCAACCCGTCGCACTCCGGCCGGATCTCGCCCCGGACCGTGGAGCCGATGTGCATCACGTGGGAGTACCGCTCGATGGAGTGGAGGCTCTCCACCTCCACGGTGCCGAAGCGGCTGATCCGGCCCAGGTCGTTGCGGCCCAGGTCCACCAGCATATTGTGCTCGGCAAGCTCCTTCTCGTCGGAGAGCAGGTCGGCCTCCAGGGCCTTGTCCTCCGCCTCGGTTTTGCCTCTGGGCCGGGTGCCGGCCAGGGGAAAGGTGTGCAAAACGCCGTTTTCCAGCTTCACAAGGGTCTCCGGCGAGGCCCCCGCCACCTCCACGTCCGTGCCGGAGAAGTAGAACATATACGGCGACGGATTGGTGGTGCGCAGGATCCGGTAGGTGTTGAGCAGACTGCCCTCAAAGGGCGCCGAGAGGCGGTTGGACAAAACGATCTGGAAGATGTCGCCCTCCCGGATGTGGTGCTTGGCCTTTTCCACCATGCCGCAGAAGGTCTCCTGGTCGAACATTGCCGTCACCTCGCCGGTGAGGCGGCCGCCGGGCTCCCGCTTTTTCTCCCCGGTCCGCAGGAGGCGGCGCATCTGCTCGAGTTCCATCACCGCCTTGTTGTAGCCGGTCTCCACCTCGCCGAGGTCCATATTGACGATGAGGATGATCTTCTGCCGGACGTGGTCGAAGGCAATGACCTTGTCAAAGAGCATCAAGTCCACGTCCTTGAACGCCTCGCTGTCGGGCACGTTGTCCGTCCGCACCGTGGGCTCGCTGTAGCCCAGATAGTCGTAGGAAAAATATCCCACCAATCCGCCGGTGAAGGACGGCAGATAGTCAAACCGGGGGCTCTTGTAGTCGGCCAGGATCTGCCGCAGGAAGGCGGAGGGGTCGTCCGTTTCCAGACGGATGTTCCCGGCTTTCAGCTTGCCGCCCACGCAGGTGATCTCCAGCTTCGGGTCGTAGCCCAGGAAGGTGTAGCGCCCCCACTTCTCCTGCCCGGTCACGGACTCGAGCATATAGCAGTGTGTGGAGACGTTCTGCAGGATCCGGATCGTCTCGATGGGGGTGCAGGCGTCCGAGAGGATCTCGCAGCTCACCGGAAGCACCTTATACTGACCTGTGGCGGCGAGGCGCTTCACTTCCTCGATGTCAGGTAAAATCTTCATGGTCTCTCCTTCCGAAAAACGTTCCCTCCCGTCCGGGACAAAAAATCGCCCTTGACAGGAATCGAAGTTCTGTCAAGGACGAATTAAAAATCCGCGGTGCCACCTTGCATTCACGGCTTCAAGGCCGTGCTCTTAACGGGATACCAGCATATCCCCGGCAACTGACGTATGCCCTCACGTCGCAGAATACTCGGCACATCGTGCCTTTGACTGCGCCCTCAGCGGCCCATTTGACAGCCTGTTTCTCATCCGGCTCCCAGCTCCCCGGACTCTCTGTGCAGGCATGGCTGCCGTTACTTCCGCTTCAACGGTTTCGCGCTATGAAATTTTCATTATTCTATTCCAAACAGCCCCGTGTGTCAAGGGGCGCGGAAAAACTTTTTTGCCGTGACGCCCGTGCTTCTCATCGGACGAAGTTGGTCATGACGAAACCCTCGCCCTTGGGATAGTCGTACCCGGCCTGACGGCCTGCCTCGATGCAGCGGAGCATCCAGACCATATTCCGGCCCAGGGTGCGCATGATCACAAGGCCCTCCTCGTCCTGCCGGATGTCCTCCGGCACCAGGCCGTAGACGATGTTCCAGTAGCAGGAGGGCACCATGGGCATGCCCATGATGGAGAAATAGTTGGTCAACTGGTTGAAGGCCGTGACGGCGCCGCCCCGGCGGGCCACCGCCACCGCGGCGGCGGGCATGCCCCGGAGGTTCTCCTGCCGGTAGCAGAGGCGATCCATAAAGGCGGTGATGGCGCCGGAGGCGCCGGCGTAGTGCGTGGGCGTGCCCACGATAAGCCCGTCGGCCCCGTCTATCTTATCCAGACAGGCGTTGACACTGTCCTGGAACCGGCAGCGGCCGGTCTCGCCCTTTGCGCAGACGGCGCAGCCCATGCAGCCGCGGATGGGCTCCGCGCCCACCCAGAAAATCTCGGCCTCAACTCCCTCGGCCTCGATGGCCCGGCGGCACTCCTCCAGCGCCGCGTGAGTGGTGCCGTTCTTATGGGGGCTCCCGTTGATCAGCAAAACTTTCATATCCGTTCTCCTTTTATCCGAAATCGGCGCTTTCCGGGCCGAAATCAGCTTTCCGGCAGACGGCCGTCCTGGTCCTGATCCCGGAGCATCTCCAGCACATCCTGCCGGTCGCAGCGCAGATCGCATTCTCCGCTGCGGACATAGGTGCCGGTGAAGGGATCGCCGCCGATATACACCGGCTTCTGCCGCCGGGGAGCCCGGGGGACGCGGATCTGAATGGTGTCCACGCTGCCCTCGCTGATGATCCGCACGTCGTCCTCGTTCAGCAGGTTGGCGCTGACGATGTCGGGGTCGTTGACTTTCTCAAGGAACTCCTCCATGACCTCCCGGGCGAAGGGAAGGCCCACCTTTTCGATGGATCGGTCTTCGTTCTCCCGCACGCCCAGCAAAATCAGGCCGCCGCAGGTGTTGGCAAAGGCGGAGTACGTCTCCCAGATGCTCTCCGGCAGGCCCGCCGCCGCCAGCTTCAGCTCCAATGTAAGGCTCTCACGTCCGATGACGTCTGTCTTGTCCATAAAACAATCCTCCGCGCGGCAGAGCCGCGATTTTTCTCAGTTTGATAGGCCGGGAATGCCCCGGGTACCCCTATCATATCCAATTCAGACGGCAAATGCAAGTCCCTTTTCCCCATCACTCCGTCAGCTCATACAGCGTGCCGGTGGCAAAGAACCACAGCAGCCGCCGGCGTACCGGCAGGCCGAACACCTCCGTCAGGGCCCGGGCGTAGGCGTCCAGCTGAGGCCGGTAGGTCTCGGCCCGCTCCGCCTCTCCCCCGGGGGCGATACGGTCGGTTTTGAAATCCAGCACCGTCAGGCCGCCGTCCTCCTGCCAGAAGCAGTCCACCACGCCCTGAAGCAGGATCTCATCCTCCCCGGCCTCCGGGTCGTACAGGGATGCCGGGAGCAGGATGGAGAACTTGAATTCCCGCCGCAGGCTCTCCGTCTCCCGGAGCTGCCGTCCCAGAGGGGACCGGAAAAAGGTCAGGAGCTTCTCCTCCTCCACGGCCTCAGCCTGCTCCTCCGTGAGGAACTGTTTCTCTGCCAGCTCCCGCAGCTGGGTCCGGACGTCCTCGGCGGTATCCGTCCGGGAGAAATCCAGATACTGCATGGCGAGATGATGGGCGCTGCCCCGCTGGGCCGCCGTGAGGCCCCGGGCGGCAGCGGCAAACCGCGGCCGTTCAAAAGTCAGCGTCGGCGCCGGCGTCGGGGCATTCTCCGCCGCCTCTCTGTCCAACACCCGGCCCTTCAGGCCCGTGGCCGTCAGTTTGGAGGGCAGCTTCGCCGCTGCGGCGTGGGGATAGGCGGTAAACAGCTCCCGCCGCAGGGCCTCAATCTCCTCCGGGGAGGCCTCCTGCGTCTCCGCCGTTGGGAGGGAGGCCGCGGGCGCGGCAAATTTCTCGTCGCCCGGGGCTTTGGCCATGGTGATGATCCAGGGATAGCCGTCGGGCAGGGGCAGGAGACGGTCCTCCCGCCAGCCGGCCTCCTGCCGCAGCGGCAGGGCCTCCGCCCGTCCCAGCGCCGCCAGCAGCAGCCACTTCCCCGTGCAGTCCTGTGCGGAGAGGACCATGGGGTCCGCCGGGGCGCTCCAGACACTTCCCAGCTTATTCAGCAGCGTCGCCGGATCCTCGAAGGCGCAAAGCATGACCAGCCGGTCTCTGGCCCGGGTCATGGCCACATAGAGCAGGCGCATCTCCTCGGCCATCATCTCCAAGTCCAGCTGCCGCGCCACGGCCACCCGGGGCAGCGTGGGATATCTCAGCCGCCGCTCCCGGTCCAGCCGCTTGGGGCCCACCCCCAGGACGGAGTGGATCAGCAGTTCCTTTTTCTGGTCGTTCCGGTTGAACTGCCCGGCAAGGCCCGTCAGAAACACCACGGGATATTCCAGGCCCTTGGAGCTGTGGATCGTCTGGATCGTCACGCCCTCGCCGGTGCTCCGGCCCGGGAGCTTCGGCAGCTGATCCGTCTCCCGGAGGCCCTCCACATGGCGCAGGAAATCAAAGAGGCTGCGGCGGCCCGTTTCCTCAAACCGGCGGGCATAGTCCAGCAGCGCGTCCAGATTCGCCCCCCGCTCCTCGCCGCCCCGGAGGGCCCGGGATATGGCGGCGGCGTCCAGCAGTCCGCAGGCCCGGCGGAGCAGCTGCTCCACCGTGTCGTCCACGGCATATTCCCGCAGCGTCTCAATGGTCTCCAGCACCCGGCGGCAGTCGTCCGCTCCCTGCTCCGCCGCCTGATGCAGAAGCTCGTAGAAGCCGGCGGTCCTGTCCAACAGCCGCAGCTCCGCCAGCCGGTCCCCGGAAAAGCCGAACAGCGGCGAGCGCAGCACCGCCAGAAGCGGCACATCCTGCCGGGGGTTGTCCACCACGGCCAGAAGGGAAAGCATCTGGGAAACCTCCAGCGCCTCAAAAAAGTCCGTGTCGCTCTCGCCCTGACAGGGGATCCCCCGGACCTGCAGTTCCCGGGCGAAACGGCCCCGGGCGCCCTTGATCTTGCGCATGAGGATGGCGATGTCCCCGGGGCGCACCGGTCTCTCCACGCCGGTTTTCGGATCCAGGATCGTCTGCTCCTCGTCCAGCAGTTTCCGGATGGCGGCAGCCGTATACCGGGCCTCCTGAAGCTCCCGGGGCGCCTTCCTGCCGACGGAGGCGTCCTCTGTCCGGTCCAGGAGCACCAGCTCCACATGGCCGGGGCCCTTGCCGTCGTCCTGCTCCGGGCCGAACCGCAGACGCTGGTCCGCGGTGTAATCCACCTCTCCCAGCTCCCGGGACATGATATTGGAAAAGACGAAGTTGCACGCAGCCAGGATCCCGGGCCGGGAACGGAAGTTCCGGCTCAGAAGCAGCCGGCGGGGCTCCCCCTCCTCCGCTTGGTCCCGGGGCGGGAAGCGGTTATATTTTCCCAGAAAGATCGTGGGGTCCGCCAGCCGGAAGCGGTAGATGGACTGCTTCACGTCGCCCACGCAGAACAGCCGGCGTCCGCCGTCGGAAACGATGCGGAAAATGGCGTCCTGGACGCCGTTGGTGTCCTGATATTCGTCCACCAGCACCTCCCGGTACCGGGCGGCGCAGGCGGCGGCCAGCTCCGGCTTCTCCTTCAGCGCCTGATGGGTCAGGTGCTCCAGATCGGAGAAATCCAGCCCCTTCCGGCGGCGCTTCTCC
>JAEEGL015846127.1_pt1 | contig 10231 bp, 13 predicted proteins | sample 9134231 | NCBI WGS metagenome assembly JAEEGL01 (sample SAMN16246548, study PRJNA631951) | gut metagenome | biome: gut microbiome; feature: rumen; material: fiber-attached | host: Bos | place: Iran: Karaj | collected 2018-10 | reverse complement strand
CATCAAATTTATTAATATCAATTCCAGAATCATTTAAGTGACATGTATCTAAACATACCCCTATTCTATCTTGATTTTTAATACCACTTAAAATAGTTTTAATTTCACTTATATTAATACCTAACTCATTACCTTTACCTGCCATAGTTTCAAGTAAAATAGTGGTATCAGTTGTAGAATCAATCACTTCATTTAAAGCATTAATTATATTTTCTAATCCCTCTTCTCTAGTAACTTTAACTGCACTACCTGGATGCAAAACTATTTTATTAAAACCTAATCTTTTTACTCTATTTAATTCTTCTTTAAAAAAGTTTATATAAAAATTATATTTATCTAAGTCACTCTTGTTAGCAAAGTTTAAAATATATGGAGCATGAACTATAACATTATTAGGATTAATTCCATATTCATTCATTAATTTAAATGCTTCATATGTATTCTCATCATCAATAGTACTCCTAATAGTGCTTTGAGCAGGGCCAGTATAAAACATAAATGTATTAGCATTATAGCTTATAGCTTCTTTAACACTACCAAGTAAATAAGTTTTATTATTAAATCCAACATGACTTCCAATTATTAATTCCATACTTCTCACCATAAACATTATAGCAAAAAAAAAGAACTTATAAAAGTTCTTAACTACTTAATCCAGTTGTGTCAGGTGTATCAGCAGTAATATTGATATTAGTATCAGAAATATCTTCAACAGATAAATCAGTTACAGTACCACTAGAATACCAATAAGATCCATCTGAGAACTTAGCAGAAGTTATTTTACCTGCAGTATCCATTTTTATTTCATACTTTAATCCAGCTCTTACATTCATACTTCCAATTTTTTTAGTACCTGTTGCACCTGAACTAGCATAAGTAGTTTGACTTTGACCTGTACCAAATTGATCTGTTAAGAATTGGTTTTGAGCTCCCTTAATCATTTCTTTGATTTCTGTTTCAAATGAGCTCTTCTTTGCTGAATTAAACATTCCCATTACGTTTGGTAAAGCTATGATAACTAAAATTGCTAAAATTGCAATAACTGCTAAAAGTTCAACTAAAGTAAATCCTTTCTTTTTCATTATTTATTCACTTTCCTTTCTCTATCTTAATTAAATTATATCATCTTGTATTTTTCTTTGTCAATTATAATATTTATTATTGTGTAAACTATTTTGATGAGTCAATTATTTTAGTTATTAAATCAATACTATCTACAAAGTTATCTACTTTATCTATAGTTCTTAATTTATATTTTTTCTTCATATCATTTACAAAGGTATTATAGTTTTTATCGCTTCTATTTAGTAGTTTATAATAATTAGAGTTTTCTCTTAAGTACTGATGAAACTTTTTATTCTTTTTCAACTTTTCTAATGTTTCACTTCTCATTATTGTCTCCATATATTTTATCTATACTTTTATCAATTAGTTTTATATCTTCCTTCTTCTGTGGTTTAGTAAATTCTTCTATTAGACCAACTGCTTTTTGAATAGATGAAATGCTTTCTTCAAGTGAATCTAAATTTATATTTTTTAAGGTGGCAAACAAATTTTTTATATCTAAAGATTCTTTATTATTTTGTTCATATCTTTTCCAAATATTCTCATCTTCTCCATATAAATCGTATAATTCATATAATTTTTGCCAACTTGTTTTATTTGATTTTACTAAATCTACAAATTCTATATGATTTGATACAAATCTTTTAAAATTATCTAATTTTGTCATATTAAATTATATAAAAAACTAAGTATACTATTCATACTTAGTTTTTAATTTCAAAATAATTACCACTATCTAAATATAGTATTCCTTTTTTATTATTTAGTTTTTTTACTATATTTAAATATTTGTTTAATAAATCTGTTTTACTTACAGTTATATATACTAAATTACCATCATTCATATAAAGTAAAAACCTTTTTTCATCAAAATTAGTTTTAGTATACTCTATTTCACTAACTAAACTAATTATATTCCTATCTACCTTATTAAAGCCCTTTACAAAAGATGCTTCGATACTTTCTGGTACATAATTAATTAGTGTTGGAACACCTACTATATTATCTAATTTATATGTTTTATTATCTGATAACATATATGCATCTTTACTTCTAATGTAATAAAGAACTTTATTTTCAACTAATTCTATTTGTAATACAAATCCCCATTTTCTTTTAACTTTTGCTTCTTTTATAAGATCAAATGATTCTAAAGTTTTCTTTATCTTTGAAGTATTTAATGTTAAAAATTTAGGATAATCTTCTAATTTACATGCTTCGATTAATTCATCATCATTATAGTATGTATTATTAATTATAAGAATATTCTTAGTTTTTACATTAAATAGATAATAAATACACAAACCTATTAGAACAAAAACAATTATAAAAGAAAATAGCTTTTTAAAACTAAATTTTCTATATTCTTTCTTCTTTGTCATTTTTTTCCTTTAATATCTTTTTTATCTCATCCATTATAATAGTGCTTGAACTAACATCTTTAATATCTTTAAAGTTCTTTTTAACTTCTTCAATTGTTTTTGGATCAAACATATAATCAATAGCATCTATTAAAGAATTTTTGTTTAAATCTTTTTCTTCAATTAAATAACTAATTTTTTTATCAACTAAATCAAGAGCATTATAATATTGATGATTATTAGCCACATATGGACTTGGTATTAAAATAGATGGAGTTTTAGTAGCCATTATTTCTGCTATTGTAGAAGCTCCAGCCCTTGATATTATTAAGTCAGCACTTTTCATTAATGATGGTAAATTATCAAAGAATGGCACTATTTTAGTGCTTTTTGGAACTATTAAATTATTATTTAGATCATTATAACTAGTTTTACCAGTTATAAATAGTATTTCAGCATCTTCTCTTTCATATGTTCTTAAGAAATCAAGAAGTTTTTCATTTACAGATGTACTTCCTAAAGAACCCATGACTATTATTATTAGTTTTTTATCTTTTGAAAAACCTAAATCTGTTTTATTATATTTTTTACATTCAATGGCTCTTTGACTAACAGGATTCCCTGTATAAATAATATTTTTACATTTTAATTTTCTTGTACCATCTTTAAAAGATACAAATACTGCATCCACCTTTTTAGACAAATAAATATTTGTTTTACCTGGTAACATATTTTGTTCATGAAGGAATACCTTTACTCCTCTTTTCTTAGCAGCTAAACACACTGGTAATGTAACATATCCACCAAAAGCTATAACGGCATCTGGTTTAAATTCATCCATTATTTCTAGACATTTATTATATGATTTTTGAATGCATACTACATTTTTAACATTTCTAATCATATTTGTTTTAGATAAACCATATATCTCTATTCCTTCATATGGTATACCCATACTTGGTATTAAATCATTTTCCATTCTATTTTTAGTACCAATATATAAGTATTCATTCTTTTTATCTTTTTTGATTTCTTCTAGTACAGATAAAGCAGGATATATGTGTCCTCCAGTACCACCAGCTGTTAAAATAAATTTCATAAAATCTCTCCATTCATTTAAAACAAATCAATTATATTATATACTAATATTAATCATTTTGCATTAGTTTTAGTATCTTTTGGCGTAAAAGGGCATTTGCTTCTTCTAATTTCATGTCTTTTATACTAAATGGTTTTCCTATTTTGCAAACTAGTTTTCCTTTTTTACCAGTATACTCTCCACTTATACCAAAAGGTACTATTTTAGAGTTTGTTTTCTTAGCAAGAGAGACTGCTCCATACTTAAATGGAAGTAAGTCGACATGATCCTTAGTACCTATAGTTTTATTTCTGGTACCTTCTGGAAATAAACCAACTGCCCCATCATGGTTTAGAATATCTATTGCCTCATTAATAGCATCGGTATCATGAATTCTTCTATCTACTTTAATACAAGCAGCTAGTTTAAAAAACCATGCAAATTTACCCTCAAAATATTCTTCTTTTGCCATGTAGTGTATTACCCTTCTAGTAACAATTAATACATTCATTTGATCTCTTGTATGTTTGTGATTACCACATATTATAAATCTTCCTTTTTTAGGAATGTTTTGTTTTCCAATAATAGTTGGTCTATATCTAAGTCTATAAAATACCCCATATATTGGCATTAAAATTCTATATGTTAAATATAATTTCATTTTTCTTCCTCTATCAATTTTATTATTTTATTTTGTAATTTGATGTTTTCTTTTTCTAAATCATTACCTACTTTATATGGCTTAGAATACTTAATCTTTATATTTCTTTTCTTATATGATCCAGTTATACTAAAAGGAACTATACATGAGTTTGTCTTACTTGCAAATGAAACTGCTCCATATTTAAAAGGTAGTATTACATTATTTGTTCTATTTACAGTTCCTTCTGGAAATATTCCAAGAACTTCATTGTTTTCAAGTACTAAAACGGCTTTACTTTTAGCTTTACTATCATGTATAGATCTATCAACACTTATACATGCCATTGATTTAAAAAACCATCTAGTAAAAAAATTATTAAACAATTCTTTTTTAGCCATCATATGTACAACTCTTTTAGGAGCATAAATCATTATTAAAGCATCTAAATTACTTTTATGATTACCTGCTAGTATTACTTTTCCAGACTTTGGAATATTATTTAGTCCTTCTATTTTAGGGCTATAAATAAGCCATATAAATGGAGAAACAATAAATTTGGTTATTTTATAGAATATATATTTCATATTATTCCTCTCTTAATAAGTCAATTATTACTATTTCAAAAGGATTATTAATTCTAAGTTTTATTCTTTCACTGTGACCTAATCCTCTTGATACAATCATTTTAGTATTACCTTTTTTATATATTCCTTCATAATATTTTGGAAAAAAAGATACATCTGGAGATAAAAAGCCACCTAGTAGAGGTATTCTTATTAAACCACCATGAATATGACCACTTAATACTAAATCAGCTCCGTATGAAACATATGAATCAAATTCTAATGGATTATGAGCTATTAAAATATTAAACTTATTTTTATTAATATTTCCTACTTTACTAATAATATATTGTTTATCTAAACATAATTTCTTAAATTTCTTATATTTATCAAGTTCACTTACCAAACCAATTAATTTAATATTATTAGTTAAATTTATATAATCATTATAAAGAGTTATTATATTAGTTCTATTTACTTTCTTTCTAAATAATCTAAATTCTTCTTCACTGAGTGCTTCTTCATGGTTACCAAAAACATAATATATTTTAAAATCTTTTAAGTCTTCTACTAAATCAAAAAAAGCATCTGTTTTATTAATAGACTCATTTATCATGTCTCCACCAAATATAATAATATCTGGTTTATTATTAAATATTATTTTTAATATATTATCTTTATTATGTATATTATGTAAATCACTTAAAAAAATTATTTTTAAGTTTTTATCTATTTTTTTATTTTTTATTGTATATTTGCTCACATCAATCTTTTTCATAGTAGTAATTTTAACACATTTTTATACAAATTAAAAGCAAGTATGCATATACTTGCTTATTCAAAACTAAGATTTTCTACTAATATATCTATAGATTTAGAACATTTATGATCATTAATTGACATAGTTCTAACTTCATAATAAAAATCATTATGTTTAATATAATAATAATCAACATTACTATCATAGAAGTGATCCCATTCATTATTATTAATGGTTTTAACATTATACATACTATCATCTAATCTATTATATGATTCAAATTGATCTAAACTTCTTCTTGTATTAATAGAAACTATACATGTAGAACCTTTCATTATTGTAAAGTTTTCATATGAAGTATCTTGGGGAGAAATATACTCAGTTAACTTAGTTTTAAGTTCTCTTACATTAATATCTATAGTTTTTAAAGAAGCTATATCAGTTTTAAAATTACCAATAAACATAAAGAAAACAAATAATACTATTGGCAATAATATATTAGTACCACCAAGAGATTCACAAATTCTAATAATTTCTTTTTCTGATTTATTCTTACATTCATCTAATATCTTAGTTACTTTATTATATGAATAATTATAATAATACTTTTTAATAAACAAATCTGGTAATAAATTGGACAAAATGTAAATACCAAAAGCTATAAGTACTGCATTATTATCTGAAGCAGCATATGCATACAGTATACCTAATTTAATAGTAATGCTAAGTAAATACTTAATAGCAAATATTAAATACATCTTTCTATATAACAAGTAGTATTCACCAAAAAAGAAGTAAGCAAATGAGAAACCGCCTCTTTTAAATGACTCATAATTATTACCAATTAAATATTTTAAATAATATTCTTCATTTTTATTTTCCATTATTTTACTCCTATTATAATTTTAAAATAAACAAATAAAAAAAGAAACTTATGTTTCTTAATTTAACTTTTCTTTTACAATAGAATTAACTTCTTTCATATCAGCTTTACCATTTACAAGAGGTTTTAGTTCTTTCATGATTAATCCCATATCTTTAATAGATGTAGGTTTGATTTTATCAAATACTTCATCAATTACTTTTACTAAATCATCATGAGATAGTTGTTCTGGTAAATAAGAACTAAGAATTTCTATTTCTTTATTTAGACCATCTATTAAGTCTTGTCTATTACCTGACTTAAACTGCTCTATACTTTCTTTGTGAGTCTTTACTTGTTTAGATACTACTTCAATAACAACTTCATCACTAGCTTCATGTCTTTCTTTTTTATTATCTATTAAGTATTTATCTATTCCAGACTTTAATAATCTTAAAGTACTTAATTTATCTTTGTCATGAGCTTTCATTGCTTCAACCATATCTTTTGATATTTTATCATATAACATAAGTATTACTCCTTTTTATTATTAATTTCTATTTTTATTATGTTTTTTAGCATTTCTAATTGCTTCTTTTTTAGCTTCTCTTCTTACGATGCCTGGTTTAGAGTATTCTCTTCTCTTTTTCATTTCAGTAGGGATTCCGCTACGTTGAACTTTCATTTTAAAACGTTTTAATGCACCCTCAACATTTCCGTCTTTAACATCTACGTGTGTCATTCTTCTTCCCTCCCTTCATGACTATATTTGATTATAGTATAAAAATTGTCGAATTTCAAGTAAAAATGCTACAAAAATAGTAACATTTATTCATTTTGTGTTATACTTTGAATAGAGGTGAATACATGAATAAAAGAATAGTTTATATTATTATAAGTATTATATTGATTACACTTGTAATATTATTAGTGGGGTTTAACAAAAAGGAAGTAGGAACAAGAGTGAATAGATCTCCAAATGGAGATAATAATAATTTTGATTTTAAAATTATAAGCGATCTTAATACTAAGTTTAAAGAGAATAATATGATTAGTCCTGTTTCAATAGCATATGCTCTTAATATGCTAAAAGATGGAGCTACAGATAATACTAGAAAAGAAATAGAAGATGTTTTAGATAATTATGAATTACCTGAAATCATTAATATTAAAAATAGAGTTAATTTAGCTAACCTATTATTTGTTAATAATAGAAATAAAAAGGATATTAATAAAGAATACATTAAACTATTACAAACTGAGTATGATTCAGACTTAATATTTGATGATTTACAAACTCCAGATACAATTAATAAATGGATTAGTGATAAAACATATGGAATGATTAAAGATGCAATTAAGGTAATGAATCCTGCAACTGTACTTGGTCTTGCTAATACAATAGCAGTTGATCTTGAATGGAAAGATACATTTGATTGCTATAATGTTAAAGAAAAAGAATTTACACTTTCAAATAATGAAAAAATAACTACTCCAATGATGAGTGAAAGTAATGATGTTGCTTATATTGAATCAAATAATGCAAAAGGAATAATTAAAGATTATGCTTCATATAATATTAAAACTGGTGAAAAAACAAATGAAAGCAATGATGATGTATTATCACTTGAATATATAGCAATACTTCCTAATGGAAATATTGATGATTATTTAAGTAAATTTAATCAAGAAGAATTAAACAAACTATTAATGAGCAAAAAATATAGTGATGATAAATTAGATATTAATTATTCATTACCTAAATATACATTTGATTTTGATTATACAAAATTTAAACAATCATTAATAGATTTAGGAATAAAAGATGCATTTGATGGTGAAAAATCTTCATTTAAATATATGGTAAACGAAAACTCTAATGTTAAAGTATATGTAGATGAAGCAATACATAAATCACATATTGAATTAAGTGAACATGGAACTAAAGCTGCTGCTGTAACAGTATTCTTATTAAAAGATAGTGCAATGGAATATGAAGAAACTAAAAAAGAAATAAATATTATTTTTGATAAACCATTTATATTTATAATTAAAGAAAAACAATCAGATAATATTTGGTTCTATGGAACAGTTTATAAGCCAATGGAATTTAAAGATAATACTAAATGTGAAACAATTAATGAATAAAAAAAAATAAGTAATCGTTTGATTACTTATTTTATTTGACTCATTACTTCTTCAGCAAAGTTATCATTTCTCTTTTCCATTCCTTCGCCTACTTCATATTTAACAAGTTTAATAAGCTTACATTTATTATTTTCTAAATATGTCTTAATATTCATAGAAGAATCTTTAATAAATGATTGTTCTTCTAAAACTGTTTCTTCATAGAATTTTCTAATTCTACCTTCAACAATCTTATCAGCAAATTCAGGTTTCTTTCCTTCATTAATAACTTGTTCTTTAATTACAGATTTTTCATGTTCTAAATCTGCTTCTGGAACACTTTCAACAGTTGTATAAAGTGGTCTCATAGCAGCAGCTTGCATAGCAACATCTTTTGCTACATCAGCATTATCTCCTTCAATAACTGTAAGAGAAGCTATCTTTCCACCCATATGTAAATATGTTCCAAATACTTCATTTTTCTTTTTTGATACTTTTTCAAATCTTCTAAGACTGATCTTTTCACCAATCTTTGCAGTAGCATTAACGATTAAATCATTAATTGTATCACTACCAACTTTGATTTTTAAAGCACTATCCATATCTTTAACCTTATTATCTAAAATAGCATTTCCTATTTTATCTAATAATTCTTTAAATTCACTATTTTTAGCAACAAAGTCAGTTTCTGAATTAAGTTCAAGAACTACTGCTTCATTATCTTTAACATAAACATTTGCTAAACCTTCAGCAGCTATTCTTTCTGCTTTCTTAGCAGCTTTAGAGATTCCCTTTTCTCTTAAATAATCGATTGCTTTATCCATATCCCCATTAGTTTCAACTAATGCTTTTTTACAATCCATCATTCCAGCTCCAGTTTTATCTCTTAAATCTTTTACCATACTAGCACTTATATTCATGATTTCCCTCCTAACTTAATGATGAAATTAATTCATCTTTTTTCATAGTAGAATATCCTGTTAAGCCTTTTTCTTTAGCAAGTTTTTTAAGTTCTGCAACTGTTAACTTACTTAAGTCAACTTTTTCCTCTTTTTTAGAAGCTTTCTTTTCTTTAGTTTCTTTTTTAACTTCTTTTTTAGCTTCTTCTTTAGCAGGTTTTTCTTCTTCACTAAAGTCATCTAATTCAACAACCTTAGTTTCAACTTTAATTTCTTTAGCAGGTTTTGAAGCGTTTTCATCTTCACTTACATAATCTACTGTTGGAAGTCCATTAGCTTCACATACAGCATTTGCAAGTACACCTAGAACAACTTTTACACTTCTAACAGCATCATCATTAGCTGGGATTGGATAATCAACAGCATCTGGATCACAGTTAGTATCAACAATTCCAAATACTGGAATGTGTAATCTTCTAGCTTCATGAATAGCATTATGCTCTACTCTTGGATCAACTACAATTATTGCTTTTGGTAAACTTTCCATTCCTCTAATACCACAAAGAATCTTGTTTAATTTATCATATTCTTTTTGGATCTTAGCAACTTCCTTCTTAGGAAGCAATTCAAATTTACCACTCTTTTCCATTTCTTCGATAGCTATTAGTCTTTTAACTCTTTCTCTAATTGTTCTAAAATTAGTTAAAGTTCCTCCTAACCATCTTTCTGTTACATAAAAACTATTACATCTTGTTGCTTCTTCAATACTAGCTTCTTTAGCTTGTTTCTTAGTACCAACAAAAAGAACCTTACCACCGTTTTCACATGCTTTAAGAATTTCAGCATAAGCTTCTTCTATTTTTTCAACAGTTT
>JAEEGL015517894.1_pt1 | contig 10231 bp, 11 predicted proteins | sample 9134231 | NCBI WGS metagenome assembly JAEEGL01 (sample SAMN16246548, study PRJNA631951) | gut metagenome | biome: gut microbiome; feature: rumen; material: fiber-attached | host: Bos | place: Iran: Karaj | collected 2018-10 | reverse complement strand
GCACGCCGACTTTATCAAGCCGATGCTCTACCGGATGACCTTCGCACCTGCAGGTATGGGCTACGAATACGATCTTCTGCGGAAAGCGATTCCTGGCGCCAAGGGCTACCCGGACATCAAGATGGACGTGGCATTCCTGGAATCTCAATTGGAAGCGATGGTCGATTGTCCCTGCGCCAAATATCCCGGTATCGAGATCAATTATCGGGCGGACATCGTCCCCACTTCACCGGAATATGTGGCTGAATCACTCGCAGCCGTCATGCGCTATCACTTCGACGGCCTTGACCTCTCCTGGAACATCATGGAAGCCCCAGACGAACATATTGCCTGTCTGGGGAAATAAACAATCCACCTGGTTTCTCCGCAGATTCCTTTTTCCAGTGAAGGCGAAGTACGGATCGAAGATATTATTCTAAGGCCTAGGGATTATTCCTATATTTGCAGAAAAAATCAAGATGTCTAAGGCTCTGTCAAAGTCCCTGCACAGTTGTTGGGCGAAGTGGATACTATGGGGTGTATTCACCCTGGTTATAGTATTCCTTGCGTCACGCCATGAGTTCTGGAATGACGAGTATCATGTGTGGTTCATGGCCCGTTTCCTCTCTTTTAGGGAACTGTGGGAGGCGATGACGGTTGAAGGGCATTTTTTGCTTTGGTTCCTGCCGGTTCGCCTGTTTGCCAAACTGGGCTGTTCATTCTGGTGTCTGCATTTGCTGAGCATCTCGCTTGTATCCGCTGGGGCCTGGCTGTTGATTATGAAAGGGCCTTTCAACATTCCGGCCGATGCCCTGATCCTCTTCAGTTACCCCTTGATCTACTGGTTCCCGGTTATTTCGCGCTGCTATGCCTTGATCCCCATCTTATTATTTGCGCTGGCGTATCTTTACCGAGAGGACAAGCATCCGATATTGTATACCGTTCTGGTGGGGTTGCTGGCGCATACCCATGCCTATATGGAAGGGGCTGTCGCGGCACTTTTCCTATTGTGGTGCTATGAGCGGATCTGGATTCCGCTTAAAGCAAAGCGTCCGGTTCGTCAGGGTATCATTGGGGCCGTTATTATACTCGTCTTCGTTGCCCTGGCCTACATTCAGGTTACTGGATCTTTGGACTATGGGCGGTCTCACCTGAAATTTTTCGGTTTTTTCCAGACGTGGTATCCGCTTGCAAAAGCCTATTGCCCGATACCGGATGGGATGTCGGATGATATCAAGGCGGGGCAATTCAGTGTTTTATCCGTATCCCTTCTGATTCTGACGGGCGTGCTGATGCTGGTTGCCTTGTTCTTGCTGTTCAGGATCTTCTGGAAGCAGAAAGGAAACCGGAAGTTTGCCTTTGTCCTGGTCGTTTCTGTGGCTTGGCAGTTCGTGATGTCGCTGTTCGTCTACCAATTCGGCAATCATCGAACGTATTTGCCCTTGTTGTTGGTCTACTTCGCGCTTTGGTGTGTTTACAGCAAGGACCTATGCCGGGATACCCTCCTTCTGCTGATTACCTTCTTCATTCTTACTTGCCAATGCGGTCTGATGATCAAGGATATCCGGGGCCCGTTCTGCCCGGATATGTTCATCTATGATGCCGTTAAGGAGAAGGCTCCTCTCCATTCGCAGTTATACGTCATCACTGAGCCTGGCAGCAATCAAGTGATAGAAGATTATATCATTCCGCCTTTCATCGCGAATATGTTCTGCTATGAATACGATGAGATGTTGGTAGAACCGCCGCTTGATGGAGACTATCAAGATTATCTGGCTAGCATTTTCAAGTCAAGGCGATGCCGCGAAGCGTGGTGTGTGCTTATCAATGACGCAGCTCTTCCGTCAAATCCGTGGTATTCCTGCGAGAAGGTAACCGAGGTGGCTGGTTGCCATTTATGCCATATTACGCTGACCGACGACAGTTTGTTCTAATTTCCCGAAATACAACACCTTTCCTGCCTCTTATCCCTTCCATTCCTGGAATCCCAGTTGGAAGCGATGGCCGATTGTCCCTGCGCCAAATACCCTGGCATCGAGATCAATTATCGGGCGGATACCACTTCGACGGCCTTGACCTCTCCTGGAACATCATGGAAGCCCCAGACGAACATATTGCCTGTCTGGGGAAATAAACGGAATCAACGGGAATAGCGGTCCGAATCCCGGCTGCTATAGCCGGGGCTTCTGGATCACGCGCACGATGAGCGAGACCATATAGATGATGATCCCGTAAATAGTGGAGATCAGGGCTACCTTTAAGCCGGCGCAGAGGACTTGTTGCGGAATGGGTCCGCTGGCGCTGATGGCATCAAAGGCTTGCTGTAAACCCAGAATCGTTCCGAAGAATCCGAACGCGAGCGCGAACAGACCGATTTCCTTCACCCAACGCGGGGCTTTCCAGGCCGCGAAAAAAAGGGCGACCAGCAGTACGGTGAGGACCGACATGAATGCGGGACCTCCGTTAACGAATAATGCAAACATAAGCAAATAGGTTTTGGATTGAACTTTCTGGGGCAAAAGTAAGGGAAGGAACGTTTCTGCCCAAACCGAAACCCCGGACACGGAAGTAAAATCCCCAATTTGCCTTTTTGGATGGGCAGAAAGTCGTGATTTTGCTACATTTGTATCCGTAATGCAACGGCTGCTGGTCATATCTTATTGGGTGGTCTCCGTCCTCCTGGTGTCGCTTGTCCTCACCAGTCTGGGCTACCGTTTCCTTGAAGCGGTATTCGTCGGGACGATGTTCCTTCCCGGCGCCCTGACGGCCAAGTATTTTTTTTCGAAAGTCGATTTCAAGGAGCGGCGGACAGCAATCAGGAATACCGTTTATATCGTACTGGGTATCCTGATCGCTGAAGTTCTGCTTTTCCTGGTTGCCCATTATTACATTATGAACCTGCGGGCGGAGCAACAACAGATGAATGATATCCCACAGCTCCTGACCAATCCCGCCTTCATCGCCATCATCTTGACCGCACTTGCGACAGGCAGCCATTTCTTCGAGGGATGGCTCGAGCGGAAACACCCCGCTTCGCCCGCGCCCATCACCTTCACTTCCGAAAGGAAACCGATAACCCTTTCCATCGAGGAAATCCTGTACGTGGAATCCAACGACGATGTCACTACGGTCGTCGCGACCGGCGGCCGCAGCTTCCGGAACATAACCCCCATCTCCCGCTGGGAGGCCATCCTCAAACCCCACTTTATCCGCATTCACCGGTCCTATCTCGTCAACAAGGCCGCCATCACCGATATTGACGTCGACATCCTCCTGATCGGCGAAACCCAGCTCCCCATCTCCCGCAAGTACAAGGACGAAGTGTTGGCACTGAATCCCCGTCGTCCTGACTGATCACTCAGCGGGGCAGCAAATAAAAAGAAAAGCACCTACATTTCTGTAAGTGCTTGATTCTGAGGAGCTCCTCAAGTAGGACTCAATATATAAAACACGTGGAAACGTAGTTGCACGTCAAAGGTACATTAAATCAATGAAATAAGCAAAAAGTATTGCAAAGTCTTGTATAATTGTGGTGCAAAATCGTATTTATGTGGTGCAAAATTCTTATATTTGCACCACGACAATTAAATACTGATATGGAAAGAATCACAATCTTTGTACGCACCACGAAACGCAGCACCGACGAAATCCGCGTCCGCTTTCGTCTCCGTGACGGTCGTGACGTGGATTTGTATCACAAGAGCGATATCCGCACGACGCCGGCGACGCTCAACAAGTTTAATCCAGAGGGGACAGTCAAGTCAAAAGTCACGGATATTGATCCCGATATCGTTGACGCGATTACGGACGAAATAACCGCGATGCGGCGGGCGTACCGTAAAATGATTGCGGACGGAGCGCCGATTGACGGGGAAACCTTTGAGGCCGCAGTCCGCCGGCAGCTTAATCCGTCGGAAGTTGACGCCGCCGATCGCGTTACCTTTTTGCAGAGATTCCACAGGTATATGGAAGACGCGAAGCGTGACGGCGTGTTTGGCGACAGTCGGTATGAAAAATATAAGATTGTTTACGGCAAACTGTCCAGATTCCTAACAATCGTCGGAAGACGGGATATCTTGCCGCAGCAATTCGACGACGAAATGTTGCTACAGTTCCGCGTATTTATGTTCGACGAATTCACGTACGTTGATTCGTGGCGCGGCCTGTACGTCACGTTAGCGGGGCACAATATCCCGACGAAGAGATTAAGCACCAATACAGTCGCAACGAATTTGAAGATTCTACAGACGTTTTTTTACGATCTGGAGAATAAAGAAGAGATAACGCGGTCTCCGTTCCGCCGGTTGGGAAAGGATCGCAAAAAAACCGTTATGCGCGAAGCGTACGACGATCCCGTCTTTCTGCGTGAAGACGAATTTATCAAAGTGCTGGAGACGGAAGTACCAGAGCCGTTGAGGACTACAAAGGACGCCTTTCTCGTTCAATGTGCTTTCGGTTGCAGGATCAGCGATTTCAAGGTCTTATCAATGGATAATATCGCCGTATCGCCGGACGGTTTTCCGTATATCCACTATTTGCCACAGAAGACACGCGACACGCAGTCAGACCACAGGGAAGTGGAGACGCCGATCGTCCGCTTTGCCTTTGATATTTTGAAACGGACACAATTCGATTTTCCTGTGCTTCGATACGCCACGGGCGAAAACGGATACAACGCAAAGATCAAACGGTTGCTCAAATACTGTGAAATCAATCGTCCCGTCGCGGTCTATAATGAAGAGAAAAAGGTCAACGAATATAAACCGTTGTGGGAAGTAGGAAGTTCCAAACTGTGCCGAAAAACACACGTTGATATGTTAAACAAAGTCCAGATCAACAAGTACGCCGCCGGTCTTCATCGCGTCGGAAGTACGGCCGTTGACAGGTACACAAAGATCGAATTAAGAGACCGTTTCACGTTGTTGTGTGTCGCTTTCGATCAAGAGCCGTACACCGTGGACGACGATCTCAACGTGATTGAATAATACGCCGTCCCACTGTCCCACGTCCCACGTGCGGGACGATTGGGACAGGTGGGACACGATTGGGACACTATGGAAGAGAAACGCAGTAACACGGCGATCGCTGGAAACGGAAGCACCGCGATAGCCGGCAACACAATCAATTATAACGATTCCGCCGTGATTCTCCGCTTTCTGGAGATTATCGCAGATCAAAACAGGACGATTGCACAGTTGCAAGACGATTTGTTAAAAGCACGTTGGCAGCTTGCACAAACTATGTTACACGAATAACGACAATTATACTGATATGGACTACAGGGAAGAGATTACAAAGGCACTTTCAAAGGTCTTTTATAGCGATTGCGGACAGTATTACACCGCGATTGCGTGTGAATTCAAGCCGCTAAACCTGTTTTGTAATACCGACTTTGTGGCGGACGTTGACGCGGCCGTCGAAATCCTCAAAAAACACGTCTGGACGTTTCGGACGAATAACTCCGACGCCGCCGCCAAAGGGTTGAAAATGCCGCCGGAGATTGGCGTGATTCTGTCGTTGCTGGAGCGATGCGTCCGTATCTTTGACGGTGTTACGTCGGAGACCTACGCCGATCCAAACGCACGTTTGGCGTGGAGTATTCGGACGGGTGTTTTTGAGACGTGGGCGGGACTTATCCGACAGTATTATCCGCCGGTCGTTCCAGCGTCGAAAAAGGGCAATAAACGAGCCGCCGGACGGCCAGATCGTCCGATTGAGTATTATATGCTTACCGACGACAAAGAGGGATATAAAGATACTTTACGGAAAAATATGGACGTTCTAAAGAAAATTGGCGGCGGGGAGTGTAGCGCAAAGGACGTCGGGGGATTTATCGGGGTTGAGATAGAAAAAGGACGTCTTCGCAACGACGTTAGCGTTGCGGAGTTTTGCAGGGTGTTTAACTTGAAATGTCGCCCGCAATCTGTTGGAAAGTACATACCAGAAGCTTTACGTCCAAAGAGGAACAAACGACAGTCGTAATACTATACGCGGCGTTTCGATAATATGCGATAATATATTAAGAATATTACCGAAACCGATTGTTATCCAAACACTTGTAGAAGTCGTACGCGGTGTTCATTTTTGCGTCGTGGATCAAGACGAAGACCAACGATCTTGATACACCGCACCGGTGGCGACCGTTGAGGTCAGGCGGCAAAAGCGCACCGGCCAAAGGAAATGAACACCAATCCGCAGACGGTCGGATTACCGTCTCCAATCTACCAAATCAGCGCGGACGCTCTGGAGTCGGTCGTCCGTAGGATTATCAAAGACGAAATTTCGCGGCAAGAAGCAGAGCGAAACGACAGGCGTGTCACCACGTCGGAAGTCGTGGCGCGTCTTCACGTTGATACGTCAACTTTGTGGCGGTGGCGCAAGTCTGGACGCCTCAAAGGTGTCAAGATCGGACGCGAAATAACCTACAAAGAGTCGGATATCTTAAAATTGTTGGGGGAGTAGGACTATGGACGAAAAAGAAAAGGCCGCTTCCGCGACCAATCCTCAACAACTACACTGCAAAGATACTGATTCTAATCCGCTTACACAAGCGGAGACTTACGAAGATATGCCGGATTTTACGTCAATGGCGGACTCGGCCGATTTCAATCCTATTGAGGCCATAACCGACGACGAACCGTCGTTTTTGGACGTGGGTAGGATAAGAATCAAGGCCGCTAACCGGTCAATGATTGACGCCTCAAAAGAGCGTGATCCAGAAGACCTGTCCTTTGGGGAAACACTGTTTTTTGAGGGGGAAGCGTGTTGCCTTTTTGCTGAACAGGGCGCGGGGAAGTCGTGCTTTGCTTCGCAAATGGGAAACGAGATCGCACGGACGGGACGACGTGTCTTGTATATTGACTACGAATTGTCGGAAAAACAATTCCAAATCCGCAACACCGACAAAGACACAGGATCAATGCGGGTTTTTGCGAAGACGTTTTATCGTGCCTACACCAATCCAGAGGCAGCACGAAAAAACTACCGTGCGGACAATGGGAAGAGCGTCGAAGACTTGCGATTAGAGGATATCGAAAACGCCGCAAAATCACTTGACGTGTCGGTCGTTATCATTGATAACTTGACTTATCTATGTGGACAGGCGGAAAAGGGAGACGCGGCCGGTCGTCTTATGGACAGACTGTCGGAGTTAAAAGTCAAATACGGGTGGTCGTTGCTGGTGTTGGCGCACACGCGAAAGATTCCACCGTATCAAGCGATCTCCGCAAACGACCTGTACGGGAGTAGCAAGCAAATGGATTTATTTGACAGTGCCTTTGTTATCGGAAAGAGCGCGAAAGATACGAATCTCCGCTATCTCAAACAGACCAAAGTACGTGTCTGTGAATTCAAGTACACGTCGGAACACGTGCGCGTGTTTGAATTGGATAAGTCCGGCGGATATCTCCGTTTTGTCCCGCGTGGATTCTCCACGGAGCGCGAACACCTTAAGACTGATTTTGAAGAGACCGACGCGGTGGCGGATTCCGTCGCGGAGTTACACCGTCAAGGAAAGTCCGTCCGCGAAATCGCGTCAACGCTCCAGATCAGCAAATCGAAAGTCGGACGGATCGTCCAGAGCGTCGCCACGGCACAAACGGCCGGCGGTGGCTGCACAGGCAACAACGCCTCAACACTTGTGAAAGATGAGTTGTTTTGATTATAAACGATACCGTCTCCAGAAGTACGACGGGGTATCCAGCAGACACACGTGTCCGCAGTGCGGCGGAAAGCGTTGCTTCACGTTATACGTGGACGATGCGGGCGAACCGTTGGCAGATTACGTCGGACGCTGCGACCACGAAAGCGGGTGCGGATATCACTACACGCCGCGTGACTACTTTGCCGCTAATCCCACGGTCACGAAGTACGCCGACGACGGCGACAGGGTGGCGGCACGGATCAAGGCGTCGGCACAGGCGACACGGCCGTTGGACACTATTCCAGACGAATACGTCCGACGGTCTGTCCGCCACGACCGGCACAACGATTTACTGATATTTCTTTGTAGTCTGTTCGATGCGGGTGACGTCGCCCGTCTTGTCGAAGACTACCAGATCGGCACAACGAAGACGGGCAACGCGATTTTCTTTCAAATAGACGTCAAGGGCAGAGTCCGCACGGGAAAGATAATGCAGTACGACAGTCGCACCGGCCACAGAGTTAAAGACGCGGACGGTTGCGGCCGCTTCGATTGGGTTCACGCCGTTCTTAAGCGGGGCGGCGTGTTGCCGGCGGAGTGGACTTTGACACAATGCCTGTACGGGGAACACCTGTTAACGAAGTATCCAGACAGGGACGTCCGTGTCGTGGAGTCGGAAAAAACGGCGATAATCTGCGCCGGTATGATTCCGCAGTACGTATGGATCGCCACAGGCGGAAAATCGCAGTTAAACGGCCGTTTGGACGTGCTTCGCGGTCGCAAGGTTACATTATATCCAGACGTTGACGGGTTTGCCAAATGGACGGAAAAGGCCAAAGAATTGACGGGACTACACGTCACCGTGTCGGACTATCTGGAGACACACGCCACGGAAGCTGATCGCCGCAACAAGATTGATATCGCAGACCTGTTGGTCGCGTGGCGGAGACGCGGCGGAAAGTTGTCGTTTGTGCCTCAACGACCGGAATACGCTGATATTGACGCGGCCACGTTTGAAATACTGCGCAGTCGCGTTGATAGTACACAGATCGCACAGGCGTTGGACGTCGTGCGTGACTTTGATCTTGTCGTCGAAACTGTCTCCAGACAGTGCGGGCGACTTTACTACAATAGTTTGAATTAGTGAAAATGGGAAGACAGAAAAACGACGGACGCGGCCGTATGGGTGGCCGTGCAAAGGGGACGCCGAATAAGACCACGGCGACCGTGAAAGATTGGTTATCAAAACTGTTGGAAGACAATCGGCGACAAATCGAAAGCGACCTTAAGGCCATAGAACCGGCGGAGCGTGTGCGCCTGTACGCTGCGCTACTGAATTACGTGATACCGAAACAACAGGCCGTCACCGTTGAGGCGGCTATGCAAGCGGAATACGAAGAGTTGACGAAGTTGTTGAAGACTGCGCCGGACGCCGCTATTGATAAGATAGCAGACCGGATTAAAGAGATTGAGGGTTACAACAATGGACAATAGACGTTTTTTGCTTGACAGGTTGAGGGGCGCGTCTGGTGTGGTTTTCTCCGTGATTAACTGTCAAATCAGCGAAGACGGGGCGATCACTGTGGAAGAGGGGCGCGAAATGGCCGGACGTGGCTACGTTGCCGGTTACGTGATACGTGTGAAGTATCCAGACAGATACGCGGTCTATATGGATTCGGAAGACGGCACAGAGGGCGGAGAGGTCTATATTGGCGACGACAAGGAAGACGATAGTTCGTACGATCTGGACGTGTCAAAGGTCTTTGACGCCTTTGAAAAGTGGAAACAGTTGCCACAGGTACGGAAACGGACGATTATTCGTGACGACGTAGTTGAAATAAAATACTACCTTTGTAACCGCTGACCCCGTATCAGTATAATTGTCGTGGGACGTCGGTCGCTTGAAAAAAGTTGCCGGCGTCCTTTTTTTGACTGTCCCACGGGTGTCCCAAAGTGTCCCAACTGTCCCAAAGTGTCCCACGTGTCCCAACTGTCCCGCTTGTAAAATGTGGGACAATGGGACGGCAAAAAGGGGTTATTATGCACCACCAGTGGTGCAGTTGTGGTGCAAGTTGGATAAAAAGAAAACGCAACAGATTGGATATCAATCAATTGCGTTTTTTGGTTGCTCCTCAAGTAGGACTTGAACCTACGACCCCCTGATTAACAGTCAGGTGCTCTAACCAACTGAGCTATTGAGGAAGGTTGTTCCCGTGTTGGGATTGCAAATGTAGGACAAATATTCGGGAGTGCAAAATTTTTTTGAAGATTTTTACTCTTCGCAAAAAAATGTTAGGAAGTTTGGTTTTATTTACTACCTTTGCATTCCCTAACGGTTGAGCCCAGATGGCGGAATCGGTAGACGCGCTAGTTTCAGGGACTAGTAAACGCAAGTTTGTGCAGGTTCGAGTCCTGTTCTGGGCACTGAAAAAATCCGGCTGTTTTTGCAGCCGGATTTTTTCGTGTCCGGGGGCACCGTTTCTACGGGGGCACTCTTTCGGCTCAGCGGAAATACCGGATGGAGTCTTGTCTCCTGGGCTTTGCGTTGCCATCAAAAGTCTTCTCGCCAAACTGGCGCACAAGCGGCCATCGTATTGTATTGATAATCAG
>JAEEGL015482380.1_pt1 | contig 10231 bp, 6 predicted proteins | sample 9134231 | NCBI WGS metagenome assembly JAEEGL01 (sample SAMN16246548, study PRJNA631951) | gut metagenome | biome: gut microbiome; feature: rumen; material: fiber-attached | host: Bos | place: Iran: Karaj | collected 2018-10 | reverse complement strand
CTGATACTTTGCAGATGAAGATCCGCAGTTCAATGTTAAGATTACCATAAAAAATTATCTCCTAAAAAAAAGATTGTCCGGTCAAGCCGGACAATGACAATATAGTTTATTATAAAAAAATTAATGAAGATATTCAATAATTTAGCGAAGTACGATGTTTTTAGAGTTGTACTTCTGTTGTTTTTTATACAAATACTTGAGCGGATGTACGTCGAAGGCGTTTGAATACCAGCCGCCTACCTCCGTCGGATCTATAACATTTGAACTGACAGAACGATATAAAGGCAGAATCATTCCGCTGTCAAGAAGGATGTCTTCTGCGCGGCCAAGAAGATTATACCTTTCCTGTTCATCCGCTATAGCGGCCTTTTCAAGAAGCGAATCAAATTCTTCATTTTTCCAGCCGGAATCATTCATAGTTGAACCACCACGGAAGAGTTCAAGGAAGGCCAGCGGATCAGCAAAATCTCCAATCCAGGAAGTTATGAAAATATCAGCATCGACAGAAGCAATACTTGCATAATAGGCATAGGAAGGAATAGTTTTGACAGTCAGTTCAATTCCAAGAGGCTCCAGGGCATTATGCATAGCCGCCTCTTTTTCCTCGCTGAACTCATTTTCAAAAACACACATCACAAGCGGAATAATTTCTTCCTGAGGGATGCCGTATTTTTCGCGGGCTTCCTTCATTTTCAAAGAAGCCTCAAGAGGATCTGTATAATCAAAGCCCTGAACGACAGGATATCCCGAAAGCGGATAGACCAGGGTTGTCGCAGGAATAAGAAAATCTTTGCGGACTTCTGCCCAGGGGAAAGCTTCAATCACAACATTTCTGAATTCAGGATAATCCCAAAGTCGGGATGTTACAGTTGCCGCCGGCTTTTTTGCTCCCACTCTGAAATACAAAAAGCCTGTTCCAAAGGTTGCATTTATCTGAATTGACTTCTGATCAAGAATCTGCAGCTGATTTATTTTTCCGTAGACCCAGTTTACTTCGCCGGTATTAAAATAATAAGTATTATCATCGGCATTTTCAGACTGAAGGAAGGTTATACGTTCCAGGACTACATTTTTATAATCCCAGTAATAGTCATTCTTTTTAAGAATATACTGTTGAGGTGCCGCATACTCCAGAACATAAGGACCGCTGTAGACCTCAGGATTACTGTGGGTAATCGAAAAGGCTGTATGACACAAAATCTTTGGAAGATAATTAGCCGGCGATGTCAGATAGATTGCGAGCGTGTCCTCAGCGGTTGCGTAAATGCCAACCTCGTCATAATTACCACGCCCCATTCTAAAAGCTTCAGCACCACGAACAATATCAAAAAGAGATGAATAAGGTGACGCCGGATTAGCAAGCATACGGAGCCAGCAGTCGCGGACCGCTTCTGCCGTAATCTTTTCACCATTGCTGAAACGAGCATCTTCACGCAGAATGATAGTCCAGCGCTTCTTATCGCGGGAAATCTTAAAATCTTTTGCGATAGCATACTGAGGCTCAAGAGATATAGGACTGGTTGTAAAAAGACCTTCATAGAGACCGTTCAGCAGTTGAGAATCGCTGGCATAATTTGTAATCTGTGGATTCAATTCATGAACGCGGACCGGTTCAACAATAATAAAATTCTGCTGTAGTTCCGGTGGAAGTATCTGTTTTTTTTCTTCCTCTGCCGCTTCCTGATTTTCAAGTTCAAGAAGCTCCTCAGGAGTCAGCTCCGGTTCATCACCATGGCCATAATCCTGTGAAAAGGCAGAAGAGATAATAAATACCACAAGAAGAAGTCCTGCGGTATATTTTTTAATCTGATTTCTATTCATTATTTGCAATTCCTAATTTACGCATTTGTTCCGCTTCTTCTTTATAAGAAGCATATTCACCACGCTTTTTATTAGCATTTATTATGGAATTGCGCAAGGCAGAAAGTTCAATCTGCATTCCCTTTACACGGGCCTTGAATTCATTTGCAACTTCATTTTTGAAATATGCGTCTAAGGAATTAATAATTACAAAGGAAGACTGGAGTTCAGAAATCTGTTTGTTCAGGAAGCCCAGAATTGCATCTTCATTTGAGCTTTCTATTTTCTGATATTCAGGACCTCTTGAGGCAATACCGCTGTAAATTCTTTCTTTGCGGCTGATATCAGTCATAAACTCCTGAACCTTAATTTTCTGAATTCTTTCTGCGCCGGTCTTTGCATCTTTAACAGGAACCTGGCAGACACGTTCTTTCTCAGCAATGTTCAGGGCCTTTTTAATTGCATCAATCAATCTGTTCCAGAAAGAGGCTTTGCGCTCGTAGAGGATATCAAAATTCTCCGCAAGCTTTCCATGCAGCTGAATAAGATTTGGCGCAGTCGCACCAACCGCAAGCACTGCCTGCATAATCATTTCTTTTGTATCCGGGCCAGTTTTTTTCTTTGTTTCTGTTTTTACTGTACCCTTGATTGCGAGACGGTCAAGAACCGCCTGCTGTTTCTTTTCTTTATCCGGGCCATGATCTTCTTCAATGATTTCATTTACAAGATCATTATAGAGATTCTTTTTACCAGTTACCTTTGAATAAAGACGTTTGATTTCTGCAAGTTCGCCCTCAGGAGATTCAGCGGCCTTTTTCTTGTCGAACTCCGGATGACGGAAAAGATCGTTTCGAAGATTTCCCTTGTAATGCTCACGCAGGAAGATTCCCAGTTCATTCAGAATCTTATTAATTACAACAGTTGCCTGAGAACATTTTGAAACGCTGTCATTTATCATACTCTGAACAACACTCGGTACACCATTTTTTGCATTTCCGATTGTTATTGCGAGGGCGCGGGTATTCATCTTTGCGTTATTCATCGAAAGATCATCCCACTCAAAGGTCTTATTGAAATCTAAAAGCTTTTTAACTTTTGGAAGTGAAAAATTTTCCATTGAAAAACGGAAGTAGGTACAGATATAATCCAGCATTGTTTCATAATCAGAAAAACGTTCGCCAAAAACCTTTGCAATTTCTGATTCGGCAAAAGGTGTGTTTGGAGGAACAACAATGTCGTTAATCTTTTTATCAAGACGATAAGGGTCCTGATTTATAACAGACTTTTTAACAAAGTTTTCATACAGAGTCTTTACACAGGTATGCATAAGACGGTACTGCAGAAGAAGTTCCTGAAGACATTCTGTATTGTACCAGTCATTTTTCTTTTGGAGCGCCTGTTGCAGCTCTTCCTCAAATTTTTCCACTTCCATAGAACTATTATCGGCAGAAAACCCTGTTTTCATTACCTCGTTTACTTACTGAGGATTTTTACAGGAGTTCCAGGTGTTACAGATTCAAATTTTACCGGTAAAGGATTTCCTTCTTTATCTGTGTTTACGACAAAATAGAAGGTATCGTCTTCTGCGCGGAATATTTTTCCCTTTACAGTTTTGTCTGCCTTGAATTCAGCGTCGGCACCTTCCTCAGTAATCAGATAGCGGGCCTTACCTGCTACATAAACCGGCATCTTGTCGTAATCTTCTGCAAAAATCAGAACTGCATTTGTTTTTGCCAGAGACATAAGTGTTTCGTAAGAAGTCTCGTAATAGCCCTTCTGATTTACAATATCCTGTTTACTTTCTTCAAGCTCATTGTTAAGACTGGCAATCTTATTGTTAAGAGAACGGTTTTCGTCATAAAGCTTGATTGTTGTTCCGGCGAATTTTTCACCCATTTTATTTACCAGAACCCGTGATGCGGCAACGTACTTTGGAATTGAATTCTTCTGCGGCAAGGCAGCTACGGCTTTATCAAGATATTTATAATCATCATAAAGAGCCTGATATTCAGCCACGGCCTCTTTTACAGGAATTGAAACTCCGATACCAGACATTGATTTTTCTCCGTCAAAATCGTCGCAGGAATCATTATTGCTGATTATGGTCTTTGCGGTTGAATCATCAAGTTTAGGGTCCAGCAAGGCAAGCTCTGCCTGATACTGAGCTGAAACTGAAGTTACGGCCTGACGAATATCTTCTGTTGTCTGGCGCTGAGTTTCAGAAAGCTTATTGCTTAACTCTGTAATTCGAGATTCGTACTGATCTTTAATCTTCTGCTGCTCAAGTTCCTTTACACGACGCTCACTGTCCAGAGCCTTCTCCTTTTCTTTTGCGGCCTGGACCTTTGCGGCATCGAATTCTGCGAGCTGTTTTTTATACTCTTCTATTTCCTTATCTGCCTGAGCGAGTTTTCCGTCAAACTCCTGGTGAATTGCTGAAACTGTCTCGCGATATTTTAATTCTGCCTGCCGGATTTTTTCATCCCGCTGTTTCTTCAAACGAAGATTCATTGATTCAATTACGAAGAGATCATTATCGCGGGTGTCTTCTGCGGCACGAAGTCTTACAGTCATGTCGCCTTCAATAGCGGCACGGTTCTTTACCGCATTGTCATAATTTGACTGGGCAGAAGCCACTGTATTCAAAAGATTCTTAAGGTTAAGATCATCAAACTCGGAAAGACTGACTGTAATATCCTCGTTGCGGCTGTTGATGACCCGTGTCATTACAAAGGCAATTCCAATAACTACAAGAAAACAGCCTGTAAGCATAAGCGCAGAAAAAGGCGAATGATTTTTCTTTGTCTTGGCATATTCCTTCTCAATATCATAAGCCTGGCCTGTGCTGCTATGATGGATTCTTTCAAGCTCGTCGCCCAAAAAGAGCATTACTTCCTTGTGAATCTGCTCTGTATTTTTTTCAACAGCGTTCTTTTTTACTTTGTTGTCATTGTCCATATTCCACTCCATCCTTCTGGTGCGCCTTTTGATCCCATACGCTCAAGGAATACCTGAGTAACATCCAGTTCAAGCGGCTTGAAAATCTTTCGTGCAGTTTTCCAGTCGCCGTCGTAATATGCCTTTAAGCCCTCTTCGAACTTTGTATATTTTTCAAGCAGGGCTTCGTCCATTTCATTTGTATCAAACGGGAAGTATATCTTCTTACCTTTTGTTTTACCTTTTACCTGAACAGTATCAATTTCTATAAACTTATAACGTGCTGTCTCCGCAACAACCTCTTCCATAATTGATTCAGAAACAACAACCGGAATATGATAAATTCTTGTAAGACCTTCAAGTCGGGAAGCAGAGTTTACAGTGTCACCGATTACCGTATTTGTCATATGTGCCTGACGAGGATCTGCAAAGTCATTTCGTCCGATAGTTCCATAGAATACTTTACCGCCATCGATTCCGACACCTACATCGACCATGACAGCCTGGAATACATTCTCTTCTGATTCTGTAAGTTTTCGTTTTTTTTCAATTTCTTCGCGGCGTCCCTGCATTTCCTGTCGGAGAGCCGCTGTTGCCCTTGTGATATTCCAGGCAGAAATTACTGCGTTATAAGATTTTGAACGCTTAGAATCCAGAGTTCCGTAAATCGCAAGAATAGCATCACCAATAATCGAACCGACAATACCAAAGTTCTCGTGAACATTATGAATTACACGATTGTAATGAACATTCAAAACTTCAATGATATCATTTCCAAGAGTCTCTGTTCGGTAAGTGAAGCTCTTTACATCAGAGAAGAGCATTGCAAGATCCTTCTGACTTCCTTCAAGACCAACGTCCTTACCAGAATAAGCCTTCGCAACGATATCCTTTGAAACGAACTTCTGGAAGGTTCCCAGCAGGCTGTTTACCTGAACTGAAAGATTATTAAAAGATGCCGCCATATAAGTTACGTCATCGTTAGGCGCTTCAGAAATATCAATCAATTCAAGCTGTTTGTTCTGCTGCATATGAATCAAATCGTCTGTGAAAGATCGCATCATTCTGAATTCACGTGAAATAATCTTATATCCGATGAAAACGAAAAGCAGTGTAAGAATAATAATGAGCAGAGAAGTTATTCCATAAACCTTGTAATTGTTTTTCTGCAAGTCTGCACGCAGCTCGGCACGGACAAGATAAAAGTTCCATTCATTGTGATATTTGTATACACCGAAATACTCACCATAAGGACTTGAGAAAGAAAGTGAACCCTCCTCTACTCCCTCTTCTTTATTATGATTCAGGAGCTTCAGTGTCTGAGCATTAAAAGACGGCCAGAAAGCATCCTCATTTGCATCTGCAAAAAACTTGAAACCTCCGTCCTCTGTTACACCAAAGGCCACACTGTTAGGATTTGAAAAACCAGAACGGGCTACCCTGCAGAGAACATCTATACTTTCATCGAGATTTCCCGAATAAGAATAAATCTGATACTGATTTGAAGAAGTGTTATAGAGTTCCTTAAGCTTATCGACCATTATTGTATTATTAAGGTTGATAATCTGCTTCTGTGAAAGCTGAAGTGAAATAAAATTCGTTATAAAGTTTGAAAGCAGAATAAGACATATAAAGATGACCAGCATCTTTAAACCAATAGGAATAATCCGCGTCTTTCCCACTCTGGAAAAGAATTTCACATTGCCAGACAAAACCAGGCCTCCAGGAGATTTACTAATTTTTTTTGATTTTTTAAATGGATATGATCGAAAAAACTCGCAAACGTTGTAGTATCTACTATATTATAAATGAATTGAACAAAAAGTGCAATTTTTTTATGATGTGTAAGATATGAAAAAAAATAAATCAATTGTCCGCTCCGGCCTTATACTTACACTTATGACTTTTGCCTCACGAATTATGGGCTTAATCCGTGAAATGACAAAGGCTTCTTTTCTGGGAACAGGACTCTTTGCCGACAGTTTTTCTGTTGCCTTTATGATTCCAAATCTTTTCCGCAAGCTTTTTGCTGAAAACGCTATTTCTGTAGCCTTTATTCCGACCTTTAAGGATTATCTTGCTAAGGGTGATTCAGACGAAAATAAAAAAACAACTCAGGAATTTCTTTCTGCGACCTTTACTCTCGTAACCTTCCTTACTGCCTGTGTTGTCACTCTGGGAATTATTCTTGCTCCTTTTATCATTCCGATTTTCTGTAAGGCACCTGCGGCCGGAATTGAAGACTATGCCGCAAAGTACGAATATTACCTTCTTGAGCTTAACGAAACAACAGTGCTCACAAGAATAATGTTCCCTTACCTCTTTTTGATTTCCATCGCAGCCTTCTTCCAGGGCGTTTTGAACACCTGCGGTATTTTTGCTCCTTCAGGATTTACACCGGTAATGTTCAACGGAATTGTTGTTCTCGCAACTTATCTGCTGGCACCGCACACTTCTAATCCTGCCCGCGCCATGTCCATCGGTGTAATTCTGGGAGGTTCTGTTCAGGCAGTTTTCCAGTGGCCTTTTGTTCATAAAACCGGCTGGAAGGTTGGAATCGCTTCGCTGAAAAAAGCTTTTACAAATCCGGGAACCCGCAAGGTTCTTTCCCTGATTGCTCCTACTGTTGTTGGTATTGCGGCCTATCAGCTGAATGATACTGTTTCTACAGCCATCGCTAAATATGTCGGTCCCGGGATTGCTTCGAGTCTGCAGTACAGTCTGCGCCTTCAGGAGCTGATTCTTGGAATCTTTGCCGTTTCAATCGGTACTGTAATTCTTCCTGATCTTTCGGGCTTTGCAAATAAAAAAGACTGGACTCAGTTTAATTCCATGCTGCTTCAGGCAATCAAAATTATGACACTGATTTCAATTCCGATTACAGCCTACTCTCTGATTACAGGCCGCGAATTGATTTCTCTTCTTTATAAACGTAATCAGTTTGATGATAACTCTGTCGTAATGACTCTCGGCATTTTCCGCTTCCATATTCTGGGTCTGCTCTTTATTGCTCTTAACAGAATTATGGCTCCGGCCTTTTATGCTCAGAAAAAGCCTAAGCTTCCGACAATCGCAGGACTCATAAACTTTGGCTCAAACATTCTTCTGGTATTTATTCTTGCCAGACCCATGGGCGGAAACGGAATTGCCCTTGCCCTTAGTCTTGCAAGTTTATTAAATACAGTGTTCCTTTTTATCTTTATGAAAAAAATGGAAGCAATTGAAGTCGGTCGCCTTGCACGCGGCACTCTTCTTTACGCCCTTAAGATGCTCGTGTTTTCTGTGATTGCGGCCCTACCGACTTTCTTTGTGCATAAGACTATGACTGATCTTTTTGCTGGTCACACAAGCGTAATTGCATACGGCGCTCCGGTTGTAATTTCAGGACTCGTATTTGGGGTAATCGGAATACTTGAGCTTGTAATTACTAGAGATGAAGTTATGTGCGTTATTTTGAAAAAGGTGAAAAAATGAAAAAATACACAAATGATGAATTAAAAGAAATATACCGTGCACGACGCAGCCGTCTGGCCGCATATCTCCGTGAACACGACACCGGTGCCTGTGTTTTTATCGACAGCGAAGAGCACCGCGACCCTGCCCTGCCTTATTTTACAAACCATCCGACAGATGCCGTTCTTATTATTTTCAGTGACGGCTACAGCGTGCTTATTCCCTGGGATGAAAATCTTGCAAAGCAGAATGCCTTCTATGACAAGCTTGTTCCCTACACACGTTATAAAAACAAGGACATAGATGCGGTACTTGCCGTTTTGAATGTCTGCTACTCTCACGGTGAAAACAGCAAGGTCGAACTTCCTCCGTATCTCACCTATCCTGACTATCTTAAATTCCTTGATGCCCTGGCAAATTACGACTGCCGCTGCAAGGAAGACGGAGCCCACAAATTTGTTGTCGATTGCCGTATGGTAAAAGATGAATACGAAATTGAATGTACAAGAGAAGCGGCCCGCGTCGGCGACCTGATAATCAATGAAATCGAAGTTCAGATAAAAGACGGACGTATAAAAACTGAAACAGACGTTGCCCTTTTAATTGAAAGAATGCTGCGTGAAAACGGCTGCCAGCGTACTGGTTTTGATACTCTTGCGGCAGGTCCTTCAAGAAGCTTTGCTATTCACGCCTTTCCTGGTTACACCGCCGCTAAATGGCCGGACAAGGGACTATCTATTCTTGACTTTGGCGTTGTTTATAACGGCTACACAAGTGATACTACTGTTACTGTCGCAAAAGGAACTTTAACTCCTGCCCAGAAAAAACAGCTGGAACTTGTTCAGAAGGCTTACGATGAATGTCTGAAATTATACAAACCTGGAAAGGCAATTATGGACGCGGCTAAAAAAGCGGATTCGGTCTTTGCGGCCGCAAAAAGAAAGATGCCTCATACTCTGGGCCACGCAATTGGTCTTGAAATTCATGAGCAGCCACGTGTAAGTCCGCGCACTGCCCCGGAAATCCTTTTTAAGCCTGGTATGATTCTTACCTGTGAGCCCGGCCTTTATGATGTAGAAATCGGCGGTACAAGACTTGAAAATGATGTCCTCATTACCGAAAACGGCAATGAGGTTTTAACACATTCGAGAATTATCAGAATCTAAATCAGAAAATTGCACTCTTCTGATTTATAATCATTATCTGCTCAAGAATACCATCTGCACTTACACAAAGGGCATTGCACAGTTCTTTATCTTCGAGACTCTGTGCGAGCTCTTTCATGTCTTTGATTACACGGCAGATAAGGTCGTTGCTCAGCTCCTCATCTTCCAGATCTTCCAGCTGACGGTTATACTCCTCACCAAGAACACCTGATTTAATGAGAGATTCAGCTGTTCGCAGAAGTCCAGGTTTTCCAGACATTTTAGCGATTACATATTCTATAAGCATTCTCATGCGGCAAGAGAAAGATGAATTCTTTTCTTTTTCCGGCATAAAGCTTGCGAGAACTCTGAGTTTTTTGAAGAGTTCGATTTCTGCGGCATAATTCTTTGCGGTTTCATCATCGCTGAGGATACGCTCAATTTTCTCAAGCATATCATCTGTAGTTGCATAATCATCGTCGTCTTCTTCTTCCGGGATCTCAGGTTCCGGCTGGCTTTCAGTTATTTCTAAGTCGTTATTACCGCCGCAGCTGTCAATGATTTCTTCAACTGTAACAAAAGGTTCATTTGTAAGTTCTTCGACTACGGCCTCTTCAACAGGCTCTGAAACTTCCTCCTGAATAAGAGGTTCTTCAACTTCGGCTTCTTCAGGCTCTTCAGGAACTGCGTCTTCTGAGAAATCTTCATCAAGCACATCATCTTCCGCACTGTCAGCAACTTCTGTTTCATCCATCTCATCACCGAATGAAACATCAGAGAATTCATCGTCATAGAGATTCAGGTCAAAGTCATCTGAAGGAATTACAGGTTCTTCTGCGGCAGGAGCTTCAACTGTTTCTTCCGGCTCTGTCTCGGCTTCCTCTTCAACTTCAGCT
>JAEEGL014998892.1_pt1 | contig 10231 bp, 7 predicted proteins | sample 9134231 | NCBI WGS metagenome assembly JAEEGL01 (sample SAMN16246548, study PRJNA631951) | gut metagenome | biome: gut microbiome; feature: rumen; material: fiber-attached | host: Bos | place: Iran: Karaj | collected 2018-10 | reverse complement strand
TGCATCGCGACTACGTGCTGAACTGCATCGAACGGCTGTATCCGAAAAAGGAACGGCTGCTGTCGGTGGATGGCTTGCAGTCCTGCGGCCGCGCCTCCGTAACGCATCAGGAAGCGGAAGATCGCGATATCATCCATCTGCTCTATGCGACGCCTGTGAAGCGCGGCTCCGTGGAAGTCATTGAAGACATCGTGACGACTGGAAAGATTTCTGTCCGTTACCGTTGCGACCGAGAGCCTAAGAGCGTCAAGCTAGTTCCTGAAAACAAGGCACTTAAGGTAAAATACGCGGATGGTTTCGTGGAATTCACGGTGCCGAACATCACGATGGCGCAGGTGGTTTGCATTGATTATTAAAATAATATACATATATCCATTTAAATTTTTGAAATAATAGAATTAACCATTCTCTATATCGCCATGGGCGGAATTCCGCCCATGGCGATTTTTTTTGCCTATGGCATAGCTTTTTTCTATGAAAACCGATGAAGAATATCTGAAAAATTAACATAGGGCTATGTAAAGAAAAACAGTGGAAAAAGCTAAAACGCCTAATAAAGACGAAAAAAACAAAAAAACATAAAAAGAAATAATCAAAACCGCTCAAATTGACGCGAAAAAACGACATAGAGCTATGAACGCGCTGGATGGAAATGTCTGAAAGGGCATCGCCATATGGAAATAGAAATCAATTGAACGTCTAGGCTTTTAGGTGGAAAGAAAACGAGAGGTCCATGGATCATGGAACAAGGGGTGGGCTGGAAGTTCCGCAATAGCGAGGCCGGGCAGCTCGGGGGAGGCTGCCTGGCACGAAAGTGGATGTTTGAAGAAATAGAAAAGATTTTTAATAAAAAACAATCAAAATATCGTGAAAAAACACCATAAGGTTGTGTAAAGAATAATCGTTCAACCTCATTGAAAACCAAAAGGAGCCGGAAAATGAAAAAGCTGTTGATGTTTGTTGTACAAATTGTTTTGGTTGTCTGGTTTTTCAACTGTGTGAATGGTTGTCAAGCTAAGAATGATAAAGTGAATATGGATTTTTCAAAAATCGACATGGAGTCCAACGTGCAGGAAGGAAGAGAATCTGACAACAATATTGCTACCAAAAGTTCTTCCTATTGGGAGAAGGAATATAATAAAGCAAAGTATTATTATAATGATTATAAGACAAACTCGCTTCTGCAAGACATGTACAATATGCAGGCGGAGTATTTGGTGAAAATGAGCATTGCCGCCTGGAATCTCGGCAAGAAGCGCACTGCTGTCCACCATCTTTATAATACCATTGACGTATTGGAAAACCACTATGGTTATACAAGTGCCGGAGCTGCGAAAATGCTGTTGAAAAAGATGGAAGACGGCACTTGTCCCAAAGATATACCGGTTGACATCGTGATTGGAACGAAAACGGATCCGATAACGGATGCGTCGATATGCATCACATATGGTGTTGTCACGTTTGTCATGATGAAGGCCAACAAGGCCCAGCTTAACCAGGAGATGGAATTTATGAGACGGATGCATACGTTGGGAGGAAACACGGATTACGTGTTACCTATCACGGAAATCCGAACCCCAATGGATGCGAGCCAGATCAGGTGCATTGCCAGACTCCATTATCTGGATATAACGCATGATATCTTCAATCCCAACCATCGTCCGAAAGGGGATAGAAAAAAACAGATGATGTGGGACATGACAAAAATCATATATGATATTTTCAATGATTAACGACAATCATGTTGGTTTTCAAACACAAAGGAGGTTGATAATGGGTCCATAAAATAGATTGTTCTGATATTCGTGGTTATTGAATTAAGGTGGTTCATATTACTTTTAATTGATTGAAGAATGGAGATTGATAACATGATGAAACTGATGAAATACTCTTTTATTGTTTTGATGGCTGCGGTTACTTTGGTGCAGGCTGCAAGTACTTCCTATTGGGAGAAAGAATATAATGAAGCAAAGTATTATTATAATGATTATAAGACAAACTCGCTTCTGCGAAACATGTACAATATGCAGGCGGAGTATTTGGTGAAAATGAGTGTTGCCGCCTGGAATCTCGGCAACAAACGCACAGCCGTCAGCCATCTTAATGATGCCATTGTCGTATTGGAAAACCACTATGGTTACGCAAGTGCCGGAGCTGCGAAAATGCTGTTGGAAAAGATGAAAGACGGCACTTGTCCCAAAGAGATACCGGTTGACATCGTGATTGGAACGAAAACGGATCCGATAACGGATATGCAGGTATGCATCACGTATGGTGTTGTCACGACGGTTATGATGAAGGCTAACAAAGCCCAGCTTAATCGGGAGATGGAATTTTTGAGCCGGATGCATACGTTGGGAAGGATCACGGATAGCCAGTTACATACCATGAAAACCCAAGCCCAAATGGATGCAAGCCAAATCCGTTGCAGTGCGAGACTTCATTATCTTGATAAGACGCATGATACCTTTGATCCCAAATGTAGACCAAGGGAGAATGGTACAAAGCAACAGATGTGGGACAGAACGAAAACCATATACAATATTTTCAATGATTAAATGACATTGAAAATCGCCCGCCGAATGAACTCCCCAATGAATTCATTGGCGGGCGGTTGTGGAAGAAACACGGTAGCAATAAGTTGAATAATTTCAATAATATTTTTAAATGGAGGCAAGACGCATGAAAAACATCGCTATCATCATCGTAATTATGTTTGTTTTGGGCAGTGTGGCGGCGCATGGGCAGGCTTTCCAGAATGCCGTCAATGGGCAGTTCAAGCTTGTCACAATGACCAATGGTCAGAGTGGCTATATCTTTGCGGGGCAGAACAATACGGGTTCTATCCTGAATGTGATCGGAATAGCTGTAAGCCCGATGTATAACCAGCAGAGGGTGATTTTCAACATGCTCCAGCCTGGACAGGTTTTCACAGTTGGTCTAACCGATGGATGGACTTGGCAGAATGGAGAATCATTTACGGTGATCTATCCTGACGGCACACGGCGGTCATGGACATTCAGCGTCCATGCGCAAACGCTGCCGTTCAACAGCCAAATCGGCGGCCCGTGCAAATTCAGGAATGAGCGGCTAGGATGCAAGTGTAATCATTATGTCCCAAGAGGCGGTCGCTGGGGAAATCCATGTGTATGCAACCATTCGCATGGGGCACATGACGCCAGATGACGTATGGTGAAACGCTGCGCAAGCGGCGGCGCACGGAGTCGGAGTGCGAAAACATGCCGTAACTACAGGCAAAACAAACGCCGGAAGCAGCGAACAACCTATGGGAGGACAGCTTCTGATACAGCGCTCGCAAGTACATCACAATTCATCTGCAACGGTAAAACTGTTGCTGAATCTAATGAACTTTACCCATAAAACAGTTAGATTATCATACAAACAGGATAGTTCGAGGGAGGCTATCCTGTGAAAAGAATTGAAATAATACAAATAATTCGTTTAGAATTGTTCTTATGCATGAAATAGATACCGCGAGAAAATAGAAATATAGACTTGACAAAATAGAAAGCCATATTAATATATGCAAAATCTTTTTTTTTCAAAATAATAATCTATCCAATTTAGGAATAATTATGGAGCTTTTGGATTTTTTGAAAAATAAACGTGAGCTTCTCAAGGCATTGAAAGGAGATCCGTCAGGACATAAAAAAGGTGAAATTGATTATTTCAAAGATATCATTGATTATCATCGTGGTCCTGAGGACAGTTTCATTGCAGATTTTAGGGACACCATTAGTAGGTTATTGGAGATCAATGAAGATTCCGATAAAAATGAAGCGAATGATTTATGGGAAAGATTTTTAAAACAGAAAGAAAGCTTTTATGAACTTGTCTTAAATAATTCTTTTGATAAAGTCATGACTAGTGACAAACAAAATGAAGATTGTGATGATACCAATGATTCAGAACCTATTCTCGATAAAGATGACATTGAATTGGAAGAATATATTCTGGATAGTTTGAAAAACGGATTGAAGTTGGAACAAATAATAGAAAATTTAATCCCTGATTTAAAAAGATTGCCTGATCAGTTGATGGATGATGCTTCGGAAGATGGCGAAGGCGAAAAAGAAAATGAAGAAGAAATGGAAGATGAGACAGAAGATAATTTGAAAAAGCTCAGGGGTATTTGTGAAAATACCTTGATGGCAATCATCAAAGATGGTTTGAAATCAAAAAATATCAATGACGATGCCGTACCATATTTTGAAGAAATGTGGAAGTTCCTGAAAAAAATACCAAAAGGGGAGACGCAAAGACATATAATGGAATTTGACCGTAGTCTGGAAGGTGTTCTTCTCTATCGAAAAATAGGTTTTGGCTGGGGATGGATAAAGAATATCATTGATAAAATAAACAGGAAAAAGCACAAAGAGTATTCTACTGATGATGATACTGCAAGTGAAGTTGAAAAGAACAAACTGGAAAATCAAATATCAAAAGCTTTTGAGAAAGGCGAAAAACAAGATGATCATTTGACAAATTCATTGGCTCTTGCATACAATGATATCATCTTTTTTGTAATGCCAAAACATCATTGTCAGCAGTTTGAACCCTGGTTATTACGTCTTGCAAGTTCAATATTGGTTAAAAAAACTTTGCTGTCCGGTTTTGAGAAGAAATTGATTTTGGCATGTTTGACACATGATCAGAAATGGCAAGAAGGACAGAAACCCAATCTATTAGTGACAGAGAGGATTTTGACTGAGGTAAAAGAGTGGCAGAAGGGATTGAAACCTAATTTGTATATAGAGAAAGACATTTTAACAAAGATGGAAAAGTATCTAATAGGACAAAGAAGGCAGAAATTTAAATTATTCAAGCAAATCCTATATTGCAATTCGGAGATTTTACAGTGGAAGGGTGGTACTAATTTCAATAATCAAGCGAAAAGAGCTGACATGAATATAGGAAAACTGAATATTATTATAAAAGAATATCTTTCCAAAATAGCGCCGAATACATATCTTCCAATATATGATTTTTTACAAAGAAGAAATTTTTTAAATTCTAAAAAAAATAAAAACATATCGCTTGAAGAGGATTTTAAAGAATATATTGAAAATCCATCAGCATCTTTCCTTTTAAGACTTATCCTCAATAAAGCTGAACAATATGAGCTTGAGACATTTGTTGATGAACATATATCACAAGCTGAGATGATAAGCGATTATTTCCATCAGGATTCGGCACGTATAAAAAATTTACGTTTGAAATATAAGGATCAGAAATGCCAGATCTATGGTGATATTCAGGATATTCCGGGGTTGAAAAAAGAGGTAATTGGAACATTTGGTCGAAATGGAGGAGAAAAATGAAAATCCAGACAAAGCAACTCAACAAAGACATTGCAGATAGCTTGAGAATCATACTTAATTGTAAAGACAAAGAATTAATGCTGGCTGCTCGTAATGAATTACCAAAAGAGAAAACAGGGCTTTTGAAAGCTTTGGAAATACTTGGCGTATATTATTATCAGAAAAAGCAAAGTCCAAACTTTTTGATACCGACTCCAGAATTCGCTTTCTATATTCCTTATGCGGATATATTGGATAATCCAATCATATCGAGCAAATATGATTATTATTATGAGGAGAGACGGATTTTTGAGGAGGAGCGAAAACAAAACAAATTTATTGATTTTCAAGAGTCTGTCAACCGTAGTTGGAGTCAGTTTATACAACCGATGGAAAACGAAATCAGTCTGGCGGCATCAAGCCAATCTGGCAATGAGCGTCTGCGTAATTCAGGCCAAGGAGGGCTTTTATTCTGTACCTGCACGTTTACCTGTCATGGAGAACCTGTGCGTGGACTGACGTTGGTAATCCGGCGTGCAAGGAATTTTATCCGTTTTCTGTTAATGGGCAATTCTGAACTGAAAAATCATATCTCGTCACTGAACATCAATGGGCAGTCGATACCGATGGAAAATGGTTATGGTAAAATTGATTTGGCCGATGTCTCTTCAAAATTATCTCCGTTATATGCCATTGATGACGAGGGAAAACAGTTAGAGATGAACATTGTATTGGATGAAAAAGACAAATAGACGATATAGGATCATAATCATTCAAGCATCTTGTTTCCAATAAGAAACAACAATCAGCGTGGTTCATGGTCAGAAAGGGCGTTTGGTATTCTGTCTCTCGGTATGAACCACAATGAACAATCATAATTGTTACGATCATGCAAGTAGATGATATTGACAACTATTCTTCAGACGAAAACCGTCAGGAAGACAGGAATAACCGTCTGCATTTAATGGATTTCAACAAGCAGCCATGGAAGGATTTCGATTTATCGACATCTTCTTGGTGTGAAATCGTGGAATTATTTTCCTTCTTTGGAACAACACTGATAGCCAATCCGTTGATATGGCCTTTATTGCCGCATGAGGAAGAGTGGGAAGACGATTTCGTTCCTCTCTATGAATTGCATCCTGACCAGTTGGGGGAATGCTGGATCATCTTCGCATACGACAAGAAAAACCAGATGGAAATGAAGGGAGATTATCCTGTACGGACAGATGGCTTGGTTCTGCCTTGCAGATGGCGTCGCGGTGAGGATGTCGGATATGCGCATGATGAACGGCTGCCCAAGTCGCTTCTCAGGCTGGCGGACACCGTCAAGAAACAATTGGCTCCTCTTACGAAAGGAAAAAATCATCCGTATAAAGTGGATGGATTTTATCTGCATCTTGCAGAATTTTCCAACGCTTATTTAGATAAGCTACTGGAAGACGTCAAAGCGCTGGTGGATGTCAAGGCGGATGCCGTTGATGGCGAACAGCAGGAAAACGTCGGCGACGTGGAATCAGCCTGGGGTGCTTTGGCAAGTGGCTTGTATCTGGCGGTTAAAGGGAAAGTTCTCTCGTCGGGGGAATGGCCGTTTTCTTCGATTTGCTATGATTCGGGGAAGAAGTCCGTCGCGGGGGTGGGCTGGCTTGAGCAGAAGATGTCGGTGATTCTTGATTTCCATCCGTCGCGGCTTTGGGTGTCGCCCGAGCAGAGGCGTCGTGGCGGCGAGGTGGAACAAGCCAGGCAGAATCTGCGGGAGAAGATGGAACATGACATCGGGGTTCTCCAGTCAACATGCGCCACATGCGAAGATGAAGGCCAATGTGACGTTATGAATCGACGCATGGAGATTATACGTGACCGGCTGAAGACCTTGGAAAATCTGAAGTTCGTTTCGCCGCGACAGACGCAGAATCCAGTGCGTATCGCAAAGGAACTCGCGCTGGGAGATGATAATCCCTGGTTGAAATGCATAGGTTTGATTCTTTTAGTCTTGGTCATTTTTATTGTATTTTTCATTTGGGATTCCAAACGGACGGTAAAACAGTATTATGCAGATTATGTGGACAAAGGAGGAATGCCCTCTGGTATTTTCCCATTAAAACGTAAAGAAACCTTTGTAAAATCAGGACATTACCAATTTCGATTCCGTGGCAGACATTCTTTGTTTGGATCGCGTGTCTTGCAGGAGGTTGTTTATTGCAATTCAGCTGGATACCCTCAGGAAGCATCAGCGATAAATCGTCGAATTTCATGGGATAAATCAGTAAATATTATTGATTCTCTTTTAGATAAAAGAACATATCAGAAACTAAAATATGATGGTGAAGGGAATCTTTCTACCATTATTGTGAAAGATCATCTTGGACGTGAAATTCATCGTGAAATGTTTCCTGGAGGTAGTAACACTAGAATTGATTTTGAAAGGAAAGATGATGGTCGCGATGATTTTTGGAGTTTTGCACAACAGTCTTGTAAATTATTCGGTAGCGATAATAATAGTAGCCTTTTCGGTGATGTGAGACCTGAGATTCGTACTTGGAGAATAGAAAGAACTACTGAAGGTTATCCCAAAAGGATTGTTTTTTACAAAGATGGTGCTTCAAAGAAACCCTTGATTAATTTGCATGGATATTGTGGCATTGAAATGAGCCATGATGCGCAAGGGCGTGTAGTTAGCCTATATTATTTGGATTCGGATAAAAAAAGAACAAGACTTAAGGATGGTACATGGAGTCTTCAGTGTATATATAATGATAATAAAGCGGAATTACAGGAAGTATCACGCCTAAGTTACGTGATCAAAGATAATAAAGAGTTAACACAAGAAATGTCTTCTTTGGGATATGAAAAGACATGTTATGTCTTGGAGCAGAGAAAATATCAATATAATTTGGATGGCAATGTAGAAACATTGACTTTTCATGGAGTCAATGGTGTTTCATGTACTGAAAAGTCATTAGGGGTGGCTAAAATAACTTTAGAATATGATAATCATGGAAATGCAAAGAAAATTAAGTATTATGGACTTGATAATAAGTTATGTATATCCAAAGAAGGATATGCACAAATGATTTTCGACTATGATAAACAAGGATTTATAAAGACATTGATATTTTTGGATATAAAAGGAAATAGATGTATATCCAAAGAAGGATATTCCAGAGAAGATGTAAAATATGAAAATGGTTTGTTAATTGAAAATACTTTCTTTGATGTGAATAATCAGATTTGCATAAATAAATATGGATTTTCAAAAGTTATTTATAAGTATGATCATTATTTGAGATTAATCCAGAAAATTACTTATAATCAATATGATAATATCTGCACAAAGGTTATTTTAGAGTATTATGATAATGGAAAGATAAAAAGTGAAGCATATTATGATAAAGATAAAAATCCTTATACAATAGATGATTCTGGTATTTCAAAAATAATTGTAGAATATGATGATAATGGAAATGTTATAAAAGAAAAATTTTTGGGAACGGATGGAAATCTCTGCATAAGCGCAAAAATGAAGAAGACAGCTGGTTTTACAGCCGAATATGACGTACAAGGGTATCTAAAAAGTATGTCATATTTTGGCACTGATGAAAAGATTCCTTGCTTTAATTCCAATGGTTATGCAAAGCAAACTTTTAAATATGATGAAAAAGGTAATGTAATACAAATAGAGTATTTTGGTATTGATGGCAACTCATGTCTGAACAAAGAAGGCGTTGCAAAAGTGACCGTAAAATATAATTCTTTTAGTGACATGGTAGAAATGTCATATTGGGGGCTAGATGGAAAACTTTGTTTGAGCAAAACAAGAGAAGCAGCGATTGTACGCAGGAAATATGATGATCGTGGAAGAGAGATTGAACAAAATTATTTCGGGACCGATGAAGCCCCATGCATAGTAAAAGGTGGTTGTACAAAAGTTATTTTTGAATATGATAATAATAATAATAAAATTAAAGAAGCATATTATGGTATTAATGACAAATTAAGCTCATTGACAGAGGGACATGCTATATTAGTAATGAAATATGATGAGTTTAATAATAAAATAGAAGAATCGTATTATGATGTTAATAAAAAGCCATGCTTGAGCAAGAATAATGGAAATGCAATAAGCCGAATGAAATATAATGAAATAGGAAAAATGACAGAATTTAGTTTTTTGGGAATTAATGGAGAACCTATTATTGACAAAATTTATGGTGTAGCGAAAGTCCTCCACAAGTACGATGAGTGTGGAAATTGCTGGGAAACAGCTTTTTTAGACACAGATGGAAATCCAACAATTGACAAGATTTACGGTGCTTCAATAATCCGTTATACGAATAACGAAAAGGGGAATCGTATAGAGGAAAAGTATTTTGACACAGAAGGAAGTCAAACAATTGACAAGATTCATGGTGTATCAAAAATACATTATCGATATAACGAATATGGAAACAAATTAGAAGAAATAACATATTTTACCAGTGATGGAAAGGCAACAATTGACAAAGTTCATGGTATATCGAAAATAAGTTACCAATTCGATGAACATGGAAACCAGCTGGAAGAAGCGTATTTTGGTACAGACGGAACAACGGCAGCAATAGACAAAATTAGAGGCATATCTAAAATCCGTTATAAATACGATGAGCGAGGGAACAAACTAGAGGAAGTCTATTTTAATACAGATGGAATAGCAACAATAGACAAGGTTCATGGCATATCAAAAATATGTTACCAATACGATGAACGTGGAAACAATCTGGAAGAAGCGTGTTTTGATACAGACGGGACAACGGCAGCAATAGACAAAATGATTGGCATATCTAAAATCCGTTATAAATACGAGGAACGAGGGAACAAACTAGAGGAAGTCTATTATAATACAGATGGAACAGCAACAATAGACAAGGTTC